>Ga0070706_100002946_pt1 | contig 16897 bp, 16 predicted proteins | sample KBSK5501metaG_FD_65476 | JGI IMG/M metagenome (GOLD analysis project Ga0070706, IMG submission 65476) | Corn, switchgrass and miscanthus rhizosphere microbial communities from Kellogg Biological Station, Michigan, USA - KBS K5-50-1 metaG | ecosystem: Host-associated > Plants > Roots >...
CGGCGCCGACCACCGTGAAGATGGGCCCCGCCGTGAGCCCCTGGACGATGGCTGCGATGTCCTCGTCCCGGCCGACGAGGCCGCTGGTCGGAGCCGGCAGGCTGGTCTCCACCCGGCCCGCTGCGACCAGCGTGTCGGACGCTGACGGCTGGCGCCGGGCCGACACGTCGGCGACAAAGCTGTAGCCCCGGCCCACGACATTGGTGATGTAGCGGGCGCCGGCGATCCCGTCGCCGAGCGCCTGCCTCAGCTGTGTGATCTGGAAGCGCAGGCTGCCTTCGGTCACGACGACGCCCGGCCATGCTTGCGCCATCAATTCCCGCTTGCTCACGACCGCGCCGGCGCGCTCGACCAGGACGATCAGCACGTCCAGCGCACGCCCGCCGAGGTCGAGCGGGACGCCATCGCGCGTCAGCAGTCTTTCGGCGGCGATCAGCGTGAAGGGGCCGAACGACACCGCGTCGCTGTCTTCGGCGCCGGGGGTGGGGGTCGGCAAGGAATCAACTGTGGAGAGCATGGGGCGCGGGTACGACATCGATCCATCGTAGGGTCGGGTCCGACAGGCACGATCCAATTTCGAGGAGAACGACCCTGTCAGGGCCGCGATTTTCCATCAGCCCGGGCAAATCGAACGCGAGCGGCCGCTCGAGCGACTCCGGGCCCGATCGTGTATCCCAACTTGTCCATCGACCCGCGGGATACGCCCGGGGACCAAACGGCGCTGCGACGACACATGAACGATACGTCCGAGCGCTTCAATGAAGTCCTTCTCAACGATTTTGAAGGAACTCCGATGACTGCCAAGACCACCCTCCTGATCAGCGCGCTGGTGCTCGCCGCAGGGTCCGCACGGGCCGGCGAACCGGAGGCGTCGACCTCGCCGCTGACGCGCGCGCAAGTCAAACAGTCCGTGCTCGCGGCCGAAGCCGCCGGGCAGCTCATTCCCGCGGGCGAGGGCGAGATCCGCGTCGCACGGACGCCTGCACGGTCGAACCTCAGGCGCCAGGATGTCCGACGCGAGGTCGTCGCCGCAGAGCGCGCGGGACGCCTCGTGCCGGCGGGCGAAGGCGAGTTGCGCCAGCCCGTGGACATTGCCACGGGGGGCGTGACGCTGGCCCGTGCCCAGGTGAAGGGCGAGACACTGCGCGCGCTGGCGGCCGGCGAGATCATTCCGGCCGGCGAAGGGAGCGACGACCACGAGGTGCGGCACGCTCGCGCATCCACCGTGCTGGCGTCCAAGACCAACGGCTGACGCCGGTTTGGTGCACGCCATGTCCGCCGTCACCTTGAACATCATGAAGCACTCCGCCTGCCGATGGACTGCGTTCGCAACGATCGCGATGGCCGCCATGTCCTGCGCGTTCGCGGTGGCCTCCACCGCAGGGGAACCTGCGCCGAAGCCCGAGGCGTCAGCGCTCGCGTCACCGCTGTTTGGCGTGACGATTCCGAAGGGCTATCGCCAATGGCAGCTGATCGCGCCGGCACTCGAGTCGGAACCGTTGAACGAATTGCGAGCCGTCCTCGGCAACGCGAAAGCGGTCGAGGCTTACGCGGCAGGACGCACGGCGTTTCCGGACGGGACGATTCTCGTGAAGCTGGCATGGAAGCACGTCAAGTCGCCCGAGTTCGACCCGGCCCTGATCCCCGGCGCAGCCACCACGGTGCAGGTCATGGTCAAGGACTCGAAGAAGTACGCCGCCACCGGCGGCTGGGGATTCGGGCGCTTCGTCGATGGCCGGCCCGCCGACCTGGCCCAACACCAGAGCTGCTTCGCTTGTCACGCGGCCCGGGTCAAGGAACGCGACTACGTGTTCACGAGGTTGGCCCCTTGAAGCGCATCCACTGATCGAAGGAGTTGTCCATGAAGAACATCGACCGGATCTACATCGACGGCGCGTTCATCCTGCCTCACGGCACCGAGCGCCGCGCGCTGATCAACCCGGCGACCGAAGCCGTCATCGGCCACGTGATTCTTGGAGACCGCGAAGATGCGCTGCTCGCGGTCGCCGCGGCCAAACGAGCCCAGGCCCGCTTCGCTCAGACGACCAAGAACGAGCGCATCGCGTTGCTGCACCGCCTGCACGACGCGGTGCTGCGGCGCAGCGCCGAACTGCGCGACGCCACCATTGCGGAATACGGCGGTCCGATATCGCGCTCGTCCTGGGTTTGCGCGTTCGCCGCGAGCACGTTCCTCGACGCAGCCGGGACGTTGGAGAAGTTCGAGTTCGAACGCACGGAGGGCGAGTCGACCGTGCTGCTCGAGCCGGTGGGCGTCAGCGTGCTGATCACGCCCTGGAACAGCAACGCCGGGTCCATCTGCTCCAAGGTCGCGATGGCGCTCGCGGCGGGCTGCACGGTCGTGGTCAAGCCCAGCGAGCTCAGTGCGATCCAGACGCAGATCGTGACCGAGGCCTTCCACGAGGCCGACGTACCGGCCGGCGTCATCAATGTGATCAACGGCCGCGGCGACGAGGTTGGCCTGGCCCTGTGCACCCATCCGGAAGTGACGCGCATCTCGTTCACGGGCTCGGGCGCCACGGGCATGGCGATCGCGCACATGGCCATCGCCACGATGAAGCGTGTGTCGCTGGGACTGGGCGGCAAGTCGCCCGCCGTCGTGCTGAACGACGCCGACTTCGCGGTCGCGATCCCCTCCGCGGTGGACGCGGCGTTCCAGAACAGCGGTCAGGCCTGCATCGCCGCCTCGCGCTTGCTCGTGCCAGCCAGCCGCATGGCCGAGGCAGAGGCGCTGATTGCGCAGCGCGTCGGACAACTTCGCGTGGGCGACCCGGCCGACCCGGCCACAACAACCGGCCCGATGGTGTCGCAAGCCCAGTTCGACCGGATCCAGGGCTACATCCAGACGGGTCTGAGCGAAGGCGCAAGCGTTCTCGTGGGCGGTCCTGGTCGACCCGAGAGGCTGGGCCAAGGCTTCTTCGTGCAGCCGACCGTGTTCGTGGGCGTGCGCAACCAGATGCGAATCGCGCAGGAGGAGATCTTCGGGCCCGTGCTTTGCGTGATCGGCTACGACGACGAAGAGCAGGCCGTCGCGATCGCGAACGATACGGTCTTCGGCCTGCACGCCTACGTGTACTCGGCGGACGAGGTCCGCGCCAGGCGAGTGGCAAGCCGCCTGAACGCGGGGCGCGTGGCCATCAATGGCTTCAAGCACGATCCGCTCGCGCCGTTCGGTGGTTACAAACAGTCGGGCATCGGCAGGGAGTATGGCGTCGCGGGTCTCGAATCGTTCTTGGAGATCAAGGCCGTGATGACGGTCCGGTGAGGCGAGGCGCGGCGCGGTCGGGCGGGACCATCGGCGCTCGCTCGGAACGACACCTGCTCGGCGCAGGCTGCGCAATGCGCTTCACAGGCCTGCAGTCGGCCTCAAGTAACGTAGTGTGTTCAGTGCCGTGCCCGGTACACGACGTCATCGATTTGGCGCACGGCGTCGTCAATGCGGCGAGTATTCGCTCCGTCACTTCTCCAACGCCTCACCAGGAGCCCCGCAATGGCGCAAATCCAGCAAGTCCTCTACACGGGCAAGACCCACACGGCCGGCGGCCGCAGCGGCACGTCGCGCAGCGACGACGGCCGCTTGAACATCTCGCTCACGCCGCCCGGCGCCAAAGGCGACGGCACGAATCCCGAGCAGTTGTTCGGCGCCGGATGGTCGGCCTGCTTCATCGGCGCGATGGGGCATGTGGCCAAGAGCCTGCACGTGGCGCTGCCGACGCAGACCACGGTCGACGCCGAGGTCGATCTCGGCACCGGAGAAGGCGGCTACTTCCTCCAGGCACGCTTGCGCGTGAACCTGCCTGGCATGGAGCCCCGGCTGGCGCAGGCCATCGTCGACGGCGCGCATCGGAATTGCCCGTATTCCAAGGCCACCCGCGGCAACATCGACGTCCAGATCGCCCTGGTCTGACACTGCGCATCGACCGTCACAGCACGCCATGCCCGCTCCCACGGAAACGAGTCCGATGGCCGACCACGCACCAGGGCCGGCATGGCGGAGCTGGCTGCCGCGAACGCTGTTCGCCCGCGTCACGCTGATCATCGTGGTCGGTCTGGCGATCGCTCAGGTGCTGGCCTTCGCTTCCATCCAGTACGAGCGCAGTCTGGCGCTGCGCGCGCTGATGATGACCGGCGTCGAGCTCGACATCGCGAGCTCAGTGGCGATCCTGAACCGACTGCCGGCGGACGAGCGGGCTGCGTGGCTCGAACGCCTGGAGCGGCCGAACTACCGCTTTGCGCTCACGGGCCAGGTGGAGGGCGCCGCTCCTCAGACCACCCAGCTGCGCGAGTTCGCCGATGCCATCGTGCGCGCGCTGCGTCCGTTCAAGGTGACGCAGCTCGCGCAACTGGCTTCGGCGCGCGAAACCGTGATGATCCGGGTGCGCCTGGATGACGGCAGCGATCTCTTCGTGCGCGCCCGGCGCGTGCCGATGCCGGTGTCGGGCTGGGTGATGTGGGCGCTGCTGCTGCAACTCGTGGTGCTCGCCGCCTGCGCGTGGCTGGCGGTGCGCCTGGTGACGCGTCCGCTCGCGGACCTGGCCGCCGCGGCCGACCAGCTCGGCCCCGACCTTCGGGGCGTGACGCTTCACGACGGTGGCCCGACCGAGGTGGCCCGCGCGTCGCAGGCGTTCAACGCGATGCAACGACGCATCGCCATCTACATGGACGAACGCGTCGAGATCCTGGCCGCCATCTCGCACGACCTGCAGACGCCCATCACGCGCATGCGCTTGCGCACCGATCTGATGGAGGGGCATGCCGAGCGCGACAAGCTCCGCCACGATCTGGACGCGATGCAGCGCCTGGTGCGGGAGGGACTGACCTACGCGCGCAGCCTGCACGGCGAGGCCGAAGCGTCGCGCCGCCTCGATGTGGGTGCTCTGCTCGATTCGCTGGTCGGCGACTACCAGGACACCGGACAGAACGTCCGCATCGAGGGCGAGGCCGGTGCGCCGGTGATGACCCGGCCGTACGCGCTTCGGCGCATCCTGGCCAATCTGATCGACAACGCCCTCAAGTTCGGCGGCGATGCGTTGGTGCGGGTCAGGCTGTCGGACCAGCGGTTGGTGATTGCGGTGATGGACCGCGGCCCCGGCATCCCGCCCGATCAGCTCGAGGCGGTGTTCAAGCCGTTCTACCGCGTGGAAAACTCGCGCAACCGCAGCACCGGTGGCACCGGCCTGGGCCTGGCGATCGCGCACCAGCTCGCGATGACCATAGGGGCTGAACTGTCACTGCACAACCGGCCCGAAGGCGGTCTCGAGGCCAGGCTGGTTCTGCCCTCCGCCTGATTTTGTACCGGCCTTGCGTCACCCATCTTCATCGAGGTCGCCACGATGTCCACGATCGCTCGCACCCTGCTGGGCCGGCTCGCACCCGCGCTCTCGGTCGCCGCGCTGGCGCTCGCCTGCGGCATTCGATTCGCATCGGCCGGCAGTTCTTCGTTCGGCGACACCTCGGATGCTGTTGAGATGCTGCCCTCGTTCGACGGCGCCACCGCGTGGATCCAGTCGCCCCCGCTGACGGCCGAGAGCCTGCGCGGCAAGGTCGTGCTGGTCGACTTCTGGACCTACTCGTGCATCAACTGTCTGCGAACGCTGCCCTACATTCGCGCATGGGCGCAGAAGTACCGGTCGCAAGGCCTGGTGGTCCTCGGCATCCACACGCCGGAGTTCGACTTCGAGAAAGACCCCGGCAACGTGCTGCATGCCGTGCGTGATCTGAAGATCGACTATCCGGTGGCAGTCGACAGCAAGCAGGCGCTGTGGCGCGCGTTCGGCACGCGGGCGTGGCCTACCCTGTATTTCGTCGACGCGCAGGGCCGCATCCGCCAACAGCAACTGGGCGAAGGACGCTACGACAAGGCCGAACGCATGATCCAGCAGCTATTGCGTGAAGCGGGCCGCACGGACGTGAAAGACGATCTCGTCTCTCCGCAAGGCCCTGGCACGCAGGCGGCGCCCGCCGCGGTGCCGGCCGAGTCCGGCGAGACCTATGTGGGTTTCGCGCAGGCCGAAGGCTTCCGATCGGCCGACGACGCCCTGCGCGCAGGCCCGGTTCATTCGTACGTGGCGGCCCGGTCGCTGCGTCTGAACGAGTGGACACTCGCGGGCACCTGGACCGTGACGGGCGAGCACGCGCAACTCGACAAGCCCGGCGGCCGCATCGCGTACCGGTTCCGCGCGCGCGATCTGCACCTGGTGCTAGGCCCCTCGCGGGACGGCGCGCCGATCCGCTTCCGTGTGCGCATCGACGGCAAGGCCCCGCGAGACGACCACGGCACCGACGTCGATGCCGATGGCCTCGGCCAGGTGGATTCGTACCGCCTGTACCAGCTCGTGCGACAACGGTCTTCGGCAGGCGATCGTCTCTTCGAGATCGAGTTTCTCGATCCGGGCGTGCGGGCCTACGCCTTCACGTTCGGCTAGTCTTCGGGCCGGAGGACCCCACCATGCTTGCGCCCGCCAGCGACCGCATCCTGATCGTCGACGATGACCGAGAGATTCGCGAGCTGCTCAGCACCTACCTGAAGAAGAGCGGCATGCACGTGGTGGCGGTGCCCACGGGCCGCCACATGCGCGTGGCACTTGAAGAGTCGGGCCCGTTCGACCTGATCATCCTGGACCTGATGATGCCCGGCGAGGACGGGCTCACGCTGTGTCGCGACCTGCGCGCCGGCAAGCACAAGGCCACGCCCATCCTGATGCTGACGGCGCGCGGTGAAGAGGCCGACCGCATCCTCGGCCTCGAGATGGGCGCCGACGACTATCTGCCCAAGCCCTTCTCGGCACGCGAACTGCTCGCGCGCCTGCGCGCGGTGCTGCGGCGCGCCCGCATGCTGCCGCCCAACATGCGTTCGACCGAGGAAGCGCGGCGCCTGGTGTTTGGCGAATGGCAGCTCGACACGATAGAACGCCACCTGCTCGACGCCGACGACGTCGTGGTGCCGCTGAGCGGCGCCGAGTACCGGCTGCTGCGCGTGTTCCTCGATCACCCGCAGAAGGTGCTCAGCCGCGACCAGCTGCTGAGCCTGACACAGGGGCGCGAGGCCGAGCTGTTCGAGCGTTCCATCGACCTGCTCGTGAGCCGGCTGCGCCAGCGCCTGCGCGACGAGGCGCGGGAGCCGCGCTACATCAAGACGGTTCGAAGCGAGGGCTATGTGTTCTCGGCGCTCGTCGAGCCGGGCGACGACTGACCGAGTGCCGCTCGCAGTTCGCGCGGGTCCTGGGCCTGCTTTGTATGGCTCTGTGTCCGCCCGGCGATCCTGCCATACACGCATTCAAAACGGCCCCACCGTGACACATCGTCGATACGTCCGTCTCGTCTACTGACGTTCATCGGAGGTTGCATCCCGCGAATCTTCGTCAACGAGCAGAGGCCCGACCATGGCAGATGAAACGAACCCGAGCCGCCGCGATTTCGTCGCGACCGCCGCGACCCTTCTCGCGGCACCTTTCGCCACGCTCAGCGCCTCGAGCGCGCGTGCCGCCGACAGCGCCATCGCGCAGCCGCCGCACGCCAGCGCAAACTTCGGCACGCTGAAGCTGATCGACGCCGGCCTGCTGAAGGTGGGCTACGCCGAGCTGGGCCCGGCGGGCGGTCCCCCGGTGCTGCTGTTTCACGGCTGGCCCTACGACATCCACACCTATGTCGATGTCGCGCCTGCCTTGGCCCGCGCCGGCTACCGGGTCATCGTCCCGTACGCACGCGGCTATGGCACGACGCGCTTCCTGTCGAGCGACACCGTGCGCAACGGACAGCAAGGTGCGCTCGCGCAGGACGCGATTGCGCTGATGGACGCGCTCGGAATTCAGAAGGCCACCGTCGCCGGCTGCGACTGGGGCGCACGCACGGCGTGCATCCTGGCGGCGCTGTGGCCGGAGCGCTGCACGGCGCTGGTCTCGGTGAGCGGCTACCTGCTCGTGAACCGCGAGGTGAACAAGCAACCGCTGCCGCCCAAGGGCGAGCTCTCATGGTGGTACCAGTTCTACCTCGCGACCGATCGCGGCCGTGCGGGCTACGAGAAGTACCGCAGCGACTTTGCCCGGCTCATCTGGCAGCAGGCATCTCCGCAATGGCGTTTCGACGACGCCACCTTCGCGCAGTCGGCCGTGGCTTTCGACAACCCGGACCATGTCGCGATCGTGGTGCACAACTACCGCTGGCGGATCGGCGTGGCCGACGGCGAATCGCGCTACGACACGATCGAGGCCGGGATCGCCGCGACGCCGAACATCCGCATACCGACCATCACGTTGGAAGGCGACGCCAACGGCGCGCCGCATCCCGAACCCGCGAGCTATACGCGGCGGTTCTCAGGCCGGTACGAGCACCGGCAACTGGGCGGTGGCGTCGGCCACAACCTGCCTCAGGAAGCGCCGCAGGCCTTTGCGCAGGCGGTCATCGACGTCTCTCGCGCCTGATCGACAACAGACACCTCACGTCAAGATTCTCAGGAACTCGCATGAACAAGAACACTCACCGCTGCGCAGGCCTCCTCGCCGCGCTCGCATTCGTCGCGCTGTCGGCACCGCTGCCGATGGTCGCGTGGGCTCAGGCCGCGCCGGCGATGAAGCCCACGATCGTGCTCGTGCACGGCGCCTTTGCCGAATCGTCGAGTTGGGAAGGCGTGGTGCGCCGCCTCCAAGCCGAGAACTATCCGGTGATCGCTGCAGCGAATCCGCTGCGTGGCGTCAAGTCCGATGCGACCTACCTGGGAGGCGTCCTCGACGGCGTGCGCGGGCCTGTCGTGCTCGTCGGGCACTCGTATGGCGGCTCGGTGATCTCGGAGGCGGCCGTCGGCAAGCCCAACGTCAAGGCGCTGGTCTACGTCGCCGCATTCGCACCCGAGGCGGGCGAGACCGCGATCGGGCTGTCCGGCAAGTTCCCGGGCAGCACGCTCGCGCCCACGCTCGATACCGCAGTGCCTCTGCCCGGCGGGGGCAACGACCTGTACATCAAGCAGGACAAGTTCCGCGACCAGTTCGCGGCCGACGTGCCGCTGGCTGCCGCGCGCCTGATGGCCGCCACGCAGCGCCCGATCGCCGATGCCGCGCTGGGGGAGCAGTCGACAGCGCCGGCATGGAAGGCCATACCGTCCTACTTTGTCTACGGCACCCTGGACAAGAACATCCCGCCCGCTGCGCTAGCCTTCATGGCCGAACGAGCGCGTTCGGCGAAGACCGTCGTCGTCGAGGGAGGCTCACACGTGGTGATGGTCTCCAGACCCGACGTCGTCGCGGACCTGATCATCCGGGCCGCTGCGCACTGAAACCACGCCCTCGGATTCGTCGGCGTCGTCACGCACGGCAGGCGTCACTCGGTGAACTGCGGCCGTATCGCGCCGAGGTCGCGGCCGCGCGTCTCGGGCAGCACCAGCGCCACCGACAGGAAGAGACCATAGGCGCCCGCTGCAAACAATGCGATGGTCGCCGACAGCGACATCCTGGAGGACATGAACCCCACGAGCGCGGGAAACAACGCACCCATCCCGCGCCCGACGCTGTAGGCGAAACCCTGACCGGACCCGCGCAGCCGGGTCGGAAACATCTCGCTCAGAAACGGCCCCAGGCCTGCGTAGTAGCCACTGGCGAAGAAGCCAAGCGGGAATGCCAGGAAGAACATCGCGCGATTGGTGACGTCCAAGCGCAGGTAGATCATCGTCAGCGCGATCGCGCCGACGGAGAACACGCTGAACAACATGCGCCGACCGATGCGATCGGCCAGCCAGGCACCGACGAGATAGCCCGTGAAGCTTCCGAAGATGAGAGGGGCGAGGTAGGCCGTCGAACGGATCACGCTCAACTGGCGTTCGGTCGCGAGAAACGTCGGCAGCCAGGTGGCGATTGCGTAGTAGCCGCCTTGCGCTCCGGTGGTCAGCAAGGCAGCCAGAAGTGTCGTTCTCCACATCGGCGCCGTGAAGATCTCGAAGATGCCGGGACGGTCCCCATTGGCCATCTGCACCTCGCGCGTGCGCACCGAGATGGCCGGCTCCTTCACATGCCGACGGAGATAGAGCACGAGCAGCGCCGGCAGAACACCGAGAAGAAACATCGCACGCCATGCGCTCTCGTCTCCCAACGTGCTGAACAGAATGGCCTGCGCGAGAACCGCCATCCCCCATCCGACCGCCCACCCGGATTGCACGCAGCCCACGGCCCGCCCGCGGTGCTGCGCGCGTATGGTCTCAGCCATGAGCACGGCACCTGCGGCCCACTCGCCACCAAACCCGAAACCAAGGAGTGCTCTGGCAACGATGAGTTGCTCGAAGCTCTGAGCGAACGCGCACACCAGGCTGAAGAAGGAGAACCAGAGAATGGTGATCTGCATCGTCTTCACTCGACCAACGCGATCAGCCATGTGGCCGGCGACCCACCCACCGAGGGCCGAGGCGAGCAGCGTCACGGTGACCGCAAGGCCAGCCGTACCGCGATCGACATGCCAGTGCGCAATGATGCTGCCAATGACCAGCGGGTAGATCATGAAGTCCATACCGTCGAGCGCCCAGCCGGCAAAGCAGGCCCAGAACGTCTTTCGCTGCGCCCCGTTCATCGCGCGGTAGAACCCGACGAGGCTGCTGTCGCCCGCCGGCTCGACGTGGTTCAACTCGGTCGCGATCGACGAGGAATTCGTTCTCATATTTTCTAGGCAGATTCGTTGCGCCGGCGTACGAATTACGGATGCGACCGATGTCGTCGATCGGATGCGTTTGGAATGCGGAGCCGTCGACTGGAGCGGTCAAGACCACGCAAAGCAACTCACGACGCAACGGCGTTCATGCTAATGCATCGAGTCTCGGCGCCGACGTCCGATCAATCCTTGCGGCAGATGTTGGAGGTTGATTAGTGGCTAGGCTGGCTCGCACGTCGACCCACTCATCCAGCGAATATGGCCCATGGCCAAGTCAGGTTCACCGCGGGCAAACCCATTTCTTTGATCACTCAAGAGCAGCCGTTGAGGAACGACAGGAAGTGGCCGTCCAGCGAAGTCCGCCGAATGAATCCGAGCGGCGGATCAACGACACATTTCCGACACCCGAACTGCTATGACAGCAATCTCACGCAGAACTGCCGGTCGACTACGGTGACCGTGCGGTCGAAGACGACCCGAGACGGACGCTCACCCGATGCCGACGCGCCGCCCCGGAGCTGCCGCTGGTTTTCCGAGCGCTACGACGCGCGTACTTCGCGCATCGCGGCGCTCTGGCTCTCGACCCGCGCGCCGATGCGCGCGAACACCAGCCATGCAAACAGCAGCACGCTGCAGCCGACGACGATTGATGCGATGCCGATCAATGGCTCGACCGACTGGACGCCTTTGATGCGAAGCATCAGCGCCACGAGCATCACCGGGACACCCACGTTGTGCATCCAGAACTGCGCAGCAGCGACGCGGCCCTCGGTGATCGATGGGTACACGGTGCCGATGAGCCCGAACAGCGCCATCGACACTCATCCCAGCAGGTTGATGTGGGCATGAACCGGGAACAGCGAGTGGTCGCCTGAAGCGCCCATCGCCACGCCGAGCATCACGCCAACGGCGAAGTAGGCGGCAGCGAGCCGAAACCATGCGCGCGCGCGGAGGTTGTGATTCATGGCCTGCTCCTCATGCGCCCAGCGGCGCGTTCAGTTGCTGAAGAATCGACGCGAAGTCGAGCCAGACGTTCTCGCGCTTGATCTGGCCGTCCGGCGCCATGTCGAAGATGTGGAGCAACCGGAAGGTCAGGCGCCGCCCCTGCCCTGGAATGCCGAACGGCGTGCCGGGAGCAGTGCCCTCCCACAGGCTCTCGTCGACGACGAAGTCCGGGCCGTAGTAGCGGCGCAGCGTGGTCACCTTCTCACCCGCGAGGTCGGCGAACAGGCCATCGTAGAAGCCCCGCGCGGCGGTCTTGCCGCGCACCGGGCCGGTGGGATACCCCACCACGTCGTGCTCGACGTCGTCGACCATCGTGCTCAGCACACCGTCGATATCGTCTTCGGCCTCGAAACGGAAATGGCGGTCGATCATGCGATCGAATCGCTGCTGCAGCTCGGCATTCATAAGGGGGCACCCTCTTGCTTGGTTGTTGGTTGATTGGTTGGACAAGTGTCTATAATGAGACCATCGTTCTGTCATAAGACAGATGTCTCATTATTTTCCATGCCAGCCTCGAAGTCAAGCTCACCGCACCGAGACGTCGACCCGGAAGGCCGCGCCAACCAGAAGCGCCGCACCCGGCAGGCGCTGATCGATGCCGCCTTCGCATTGCGCGACGAGGGTCACAACCCCACTTTTGCCGAAGTGGCCGAGCGCGCGCTGGTGTCGCGCGCCACGGCGTACCGCTACTTCTCATCAGTCGAGGCGCTGATCAGCGAGACGGCGGCCGATCGCGGCATGAAGCCGCTCGAGCACTTCTGGCAGCCGGGTGACGACCCCGTTGAGGGCATTGGCCGGGCGGCGAACGAGGTGAACAAGCTCTTGATCGACGACGAGGTCGGCCTGCACGTCATGGAGCGCTCGTTCATGACGGTGTGGCTCGAAAGCGGGTCGCACGAAACGCCGCTGCGCCCGGGCCGGCGGATGGGCTACATCGAGCCGATCGTCGATTCGCTGAAGGACGTGCTGACGCCGGCGGCGCGCAAGCGGCTGAAGCAGGCGCTGTCGATGGTGATGGGCACCGAGGCTGTGATCGCCGTGCGCGACATCAGCCGCGCGAGCATCGACGAGGCTCTCGACGCCGCCGCCTGGGCGGCTCGTTCGCTCGTACGCCAGGCACTGGCAGAGGCCGAGCAGGCGCGACGCAAGCGCCGCGCCGCGTCCACACCTTGAGGGAACCTGAGCCCAGCGCACGCGCCGCGACCAGGAGCCGGCGAACACTGATGCGAGTCACGAAAGCCGGAATCGCTCAGGCGAGGCGACCCGAAAGCGGCCGGCCACGAAGGGCCGCTCCTGGCCGTGACCGTGATGGCGCGGTCAGGCCCCACAGCTGACCTTGGCGCGGCGTCCGGTCGAACGACTGCTGTAGTCGACCAGCGCTCTCTGGAGTCGGTAGATCCTCATAGAGCCGTCGAATGCCGGCGCAGACTCACTCAGAGTCCGACGCGTGGCAACTACGCAGCCGGATGACACGCACAGGCGTTCTCCTCGGCGGCGGTCATGAAGCTCTCCAGGATGGCGCACGAATGCGAGGGGGCTCCGTCGCACCTCGCGCGCAGAGCCACGAGTTGCTTCTCGAGCGTTCGAAGTGCTTTCAGTCGCAATTTCACACGATCGATGTGCTCGTCGAGCAGCGCATCGACGTGAGTGCAAGACTGTTCGGGCGCCGCCGCGAACGCGAGCAGGTCCCGGATTTCGGGCAGTGGAATATCGAGCGACCTGCAGTGGCGTATGAACTGCAGGCGCTTCAGATGCCGTTCAGCGTAGCGGCGATAGCCCGAGGCCTCGCGTTCCGGCTCCTCGAGCAGTCCTTCGCGCTCGTAGAACCGAACCGTCTGTACATCGCATCCAGCGTGCGCGGCCAACTCACCAATCTTCATCACAAGTCCCTACGGCTTGACCCTATACCGGGTACATAGTTTCCAATCTTCGCATGGACAAGAAGATGGCTTCCCGGAGTGGTGATTGCTGTGGCGCCGAGCACCGGGTGGACGTGTCGGTGGCCACCACTGCGCCGCTTTCTACCGGCGCGACAACGCTCCTGGCCGTGCCGAGCATGTGCTGCGCTGCCGAATTCGGCATGGTCGAGAAGGAACTGCGCCGCATCGCCGGCGTACGCGACGTCACTCCAGACTTCATTCGACGGTCGGTTCGCATCGACCACCAGAACGTTCCGGACCAAGACCTGGTCATGGCTGCGGGGCGCTCCGGGTTCGAGGTTCGCTTGGGCGACAAGTCCGCAGCGAAGAACCGCGGGCAAGGACTGGCGTCGATAGCAATCCGTACGGCGAATCCGACACACGCGACGTCGCACTCTCACAGCCACGCTGCAGAACAAACGGAAGACCTTGACTCGGCGGAAGCTACGCCCGTCGCGGCGCACGCACTCACGCCCAAGGAGAGCCATTGGAAGCTCATCGCGGGTGGTGTGCTCGCGCTGGCCGCCGAGGGCGTCGCACTGGCCCTCGGCGACCACTCGGTCGGCGCCATCGTGCTTGCTGCAGCCGCCATCGGACTGGCCGGCTTGGATACCTATCGCAAGGGTCTGCTGGCCCTGCGGCGCTTCAATCTCAACATCAACGCCCTGATGACGGTGGCGGTGACAGGCGCAGCTGTGTTGGGCCAGTGGCCCGAGGCCGCGATGGTGATGGTGCTCTTCGCCATCGCCGAGATGATTGAAGACAAGTCTCTCGACCGTGCCCGACGCGCCGTCGATGGATTGATGGCCATGGCCCCGGAAACGGCAACGGTTCAGGACGGCGCCGCGTGGCGGGAGGTTCCCGCCTCAACGGTCAAGGTCGGCGCGCTCGTGCGCCTTCGTCCTGGCGAGTGCATTGCGTTGGATGGTCAGGTGACCTCCGGGGCGTCCGCCGTAGACCAGGCGGCCATCACCGGCGAGAGCGTGCCTGTCGACAAGGCCGTCGGCGACCCGCTGTTCGCCGGCACCATCAACCAGAACAGCGAACTGGCGTATCGCGTCACAGCGGGTTCAAACGACTCGACCCTGGCCCGAATCATTCGCGCGATACAGGAGGCGCAAGGCACGAGAGCGCCCACGCAGCGCTTTGTGGATACCTTCGCCAGGCACTACACGCCGGCTGTGTTCGCTGTCGCCGTGGCGGTTGCATTGATACCGCCGCTGGCGACCGGCGCGCACTGGTTCAGTTGGGTCTACCGTGCGCTCGTCCTGTTGGTGATTGCCTGTCCCTGCGCGCTGGTGCTGTCCACGCCCATCTCCGTCGTATCCGGGCTGACCGCGGCCGCCAGACGAGGCATCCTCATCAAAGGCGGCTTGTACTTGGAGCAGGCTCACCGGCTGACGGTACTGGCGCTCGACAAGACCGGAACCCTCACGCTGGGCAAGCCGGTCGTCACCGATGTCATCGCATTGCAGGCGACTGAGCCCGAGGTCATCCAATGGGCCGTTGCGCTGGCCGGACGAAGCGACCACCCTGTGTCCAAGGCCATCGCGGCGCATAGCCGCGGTGGCACGGTTCATCTCGAAGTCGCGGACTTCACGGCGCTCCAGGGACGCGGCGTCGAAGGCGTCATGACCGGCGTGCGCTATCGACTGGGCAACCACCGCCTCGTGGAGGAGTCGAGTGCCTGCACGCCGGACCTCGAAGCCAAGCTGGACGCGCTTGAGCAGCAAGGCAAGACGGCCGTTGTGCTGGTACGCGACCGAACGGCCGTCGCCATCTTCGCCATCGCCGATGCTGTCAGACCGGAGAGCGCCGAAGCGGTCGCGCAGTTGAAGAAGTTGGGCATTCGGCCTGTGATGCTGACGGGAGACAACCGCCACACAGCGCAGACCATCGCGCGCCAGGTCGGCATCGCGGACGTCCGCAGCGAACTTCTGCCCGAAGAAAAGCTCAAGGCAATCGCCGAGCTGTCTGCGGACGGCGTCGTCGGCATGGTCGGTGACGGCATCAATGACGCACCGGCGCTTGCGAAGGCGGACATCGGCTTCGCCATGGGCGCCGCGGGAACAGACACGGCCATCGAAACCGCGGACGTCGCCCTGATGGACGACGACCCGCGCAAGTTGGCTGAGTTCGTCAGGCTCTCGCGCACAACGAAGGCCGTGCTGTGGCAGAACATCGCCCTCGCGCTCGGCATCAAGGGGGTGTTCCTGGCCCTTGCCGTTGCCGGACAGGCGACTCTCTGGATGGCCGTCTTCGCCGACATGGGCGGAAGTCTCATCGTCGTGTTCAACGGACTGCGGCTGCTTCGCAAGTCCCGGCAGTGACGCGGACTTGTCACCGGCTGATTCGACACGCCCCTCTATACTTTCCCGCAATGTCTCGCCTCTTGGTCTTGTTCCTCGCGCTGCTACTGCCGCTCCAGTTCGCCTGGGCCGGTGCGGCCGAGTACTGCCAGCACGAGGCCGAACCTGCCCTGAAGGTGCACCTCGGGCACCATGAGCATCAGCACAAGGGCGAGGGAGAAGGCAAGAAGTCGACGGGCACCAAGTTCGCGGTCGACGCCGACTGCCACGTTTGCAATGCCGCGGGCACCCCGCTCATCAGCACCGCACTTGTCTTGATGCCGGCCGTCGCCTTGGTCGCTCGCGTTGGCGAGAGGAAGACTCGGCCGCTCATATCGGCGCTCGCTCGAGCCCCTGACCGCCCACAGTGGCTTCGTCTCGCTTGACCGGCGAGACGCACAAACAAGTCCAACTGACTGACGTTTCGCCGAATCCCTGGTTCAACCCTGTGAGATTCGATGCGACGATTTGCACTGCCGCTCGGGCTGGCGGCGATATTGCTCAGCCCCTTCTTCGTCCAGGCCCAGCCTGCGACATCCCTGACCCTGGACCGAGCGCTCGAGCTCGCGTCTTCGCGCAGCCTTGCCGTATCGGCGGCGCAGCGGGAGGTCGAAGCCACTGACGGTGCACTGCGCCAAGCGGGCGCGCTGCGGAACCCCGAGCTCAATGCATCGGTCGAGGACACACGCCGCGAGACTCGGACCACCACCGCGACGGTCGACTTCCCCCTTGAACTCGGCGGAAAGCGCGCTGCGCGTGTGAGCGCGGCCGAGCGGCAAAAGGAGCTCGCCCAGGCCGAGTTGAGCAGCGCCAGGGCGCAGGTGAGAGCATCCGTCGTTCAGGCCTTCTTCGGCGTGTTGGTTGCGCAGGAGAAGGTCAAGCTCACGGCCAACTTTGCAGAACTCGCAGTCCGCGGCGCAGAGGCCATCGGCAAGCGCGTTGCCGCCGGCAAGGTGTCACCCGTGGACGAGACGCGTGCGC
>Ga0070706_100002953_pt1 | contig 16877 bp, 13 predicted proteins | sample KBSK5501metaG_FD_65476 | JGI IMG/M metagenome (GOLD analysis project Ga0070706, IMG submission 65476) | Corn, switchgrass and miscanthus rhizosphere microbial communities from Kellogg Biological Station, Michigan, USA - KBS K5-50-1 metaG | ecosystem: Host-associated > Plants > Roots >...
GCCGCCTACGTCGAGCCGCACTGCTACGACCTTTGCGCCGCCCACGCCGACCGGATGACCGTGCCGAGGGGCTGGGAGGTGGTCCGGCTTCCGGACGGCCCCGCCGAGGAGCACGAGGACGATCTGGAGGCGCTGGCCAACGCGGTCATGGAGGCGACGACGCCGCGCGCGGCGGGTGAGCCCGTCGGGCAGGGCGTGGAGGTCGGGCGGCGAGGCCACCTGAGGATACTGCGCTCCTCGCCGCGGGACACTGGCCGGCTCGGCGAGCGGTAGGGGACGACCCCTTCAACCCTCGCGGAGCAAGCTCCTCGAGCGGCGCCAGGCCGCGCCCGGTAGGCTCGTGTCCTTCCATCGCGGCCGAGCGCGCCGCGAGCCAGGACAGGCACGCGCGGGCAAGGCGGGAGGCAAGCCGGAGTGGCCGAGTACGCGAAGATCTTCAAGGCATACGACATCCGCGGAACGGTGCCCGACGAGATCGACGAGGGCGTGGCCGAGGCCGTGGGCGCGGCGTTCGTGCGGCTGACCGGCGCGCCGGCCGTGGTGACCGTGTTCGACATGCGCACCTCCTCCCCGCTGCTCGCCGAGGCATTCGGGCACGGCGCGACGTCCCAGGGAGCCGATGTAGTGGCGGGCGGGCTGGGCTCGACCGACATGCTCTACTACGCCAGCGGCAGCCTCGGCCTCCCGGGCGCGATGATCACTGCCAGCCACAACCCGGCCAAGTACAACGGGATCAAGCTCTGCCGGGAGGGAGCACGGCCGGTCGGGGCGGACTCCGGGCTGGCCGAACTGCGCGACATGGCCGCCGTCGGCGTCCCGGATCATCGCGGTCCGCAGGGCACCGTCACGGCCCGCGATCTGCTCGCCGGCTACGCGAGCCACCTCAGGACGCTGGTCGACGTCTCTGGCATCCGCCCACTGAAGGTGGCGGTGGACGCCGGCAACGGGATGGCCGGCCACACCGTACCCAAGGTGTTCGAGGGGCTGCCGATCACTCTTGTCCCGCTTTTCTTCGAGCTCGACGGGACCTTTCCGAATCACGAGGCCAACCCCATCGACCCGCAGAACCTACGCGACCTGCAGAGTTCAGTGATCGCTTCCGGCGCCGATATCGGCCTGGCGTTCGACGGCGACGCCGATCGCTGTTTCGTGGTCGATGAGCGCGGCCAGGTCGTCTCACCGTCGGTGCTCACAGCGCTCATCGCCGTGCGCGAACTGGCTCGCGAGCCCGGCGCGACGGTGATCCACAACCTGATCACATCCCGGGCGGTATCCGAGATCATCGCCGAGCATGGCGGCACGCCGGTCCGCACCCGGGTCGGGCACTCCTTCATCAAGGCCCGGATGGCCGACACCGGCGCGGTGTTCGGCGGCGAGCATTCCGGTCACTTCTACTTCCGTGACTTCTGGTTCGCCGACTCCGGTATGCTCGCCGCTCTTCACCTGCTCGCCGCCCTCGGCGAGCAGGACGGCCCGCTATCGGCGCTGCTGGCCGGCTACGGGCGGTACGTAGCATCCGGCGAGATCAACAGCGAGGTGCGCGACCAGGCCGCGGTCACTGCCCGCGTCCGCGAGGAGTTCGCCAGCGGCCCCGGCGTCACCACGGACGAGCTGGACGGGATGACCGTGACCGCCGAGGACTGGTGGTTCAACCTGCGGCCCTCGAACACCGAACCGCTGCTCCGGCTCAACCTCGAGGCCACCGACGAGACGACCATGACCAGGTTGCGGGATGAGGTGCTGAGCATCGTCCGCGCGAAACCGGAGTAGGAGACCTTGTGAAGATCGATGATTGGCTGCTCGAGATACTGGCGTGCCCCCAATGCCACGCGCCGCTGCGGGCCGACGTGGAGGCGAGCGAGCTGGTCTGCACCAACGCCGAGTGCGGTCTGGCCTACCCGGTCCGTGACGACATCCCCGTCCTGCTGGTGGATGAGGCGCGCCACCCGGGAGCCGGGTCATGACCATGACGGCGCAGGAGCGCCTCGACGATGTGCGGCTGCTGGAGACCGCTGACCCCAGCGGCATGCTCCGGCAGGTCGCGTCCTCGGCCGCGCAGGTCCGCACGGCGGTGCGGCTGGCCGCAGAGACGGACCTGGGCCTTTTCGCGCAGGCGGCCCGGCCGCGGTCGATCGTGGTCACCGGCATGGGTGGCTCGGGAGTGGCCGGCGACGTGCTCGCCGCCGTATGCGGCCCGGGCTGCCCGTCGCAGATCGTCTCCGTGCACGACTACCGGCTGCCCGGCTGGGTGGGCGCGGCCGATCTGGTGATCGCCGTGTCCTGCTCGGGATCGACCGAGGAGACGCTGGCGGTCGCCGAAGAGGCGGTGCGGAGGGGCTGCCCGCTGATCGGGGTCGGCGGTGCGAATTCCCCGCTGGCCCTGCTCGCGCAGCAGGCACGGGCGCCATTTGTTTCCGTTATGTCGGCTGGGATGCCCCGGTCAACGCTGTGGGGTCTGTCCGTTCCGCTCCTGGTGATCGCCGAGCGCCTCGGCGTGATCGAGGGGCCTGCCGAGGCCTACGAATCGGCGGCCGCGGCGCTGGAGCGCATGTCGCACCTGTGCCGGCCCGACAGCGAGGCGTTCGTCAACCCGGCGAAGATGCTCGCCCTTGAACTTGCCGGGACGCTGCCGATGATCTGGGGCACTACGCCGCTGACCGGGGTGGCCGCCTACCGGTTCGCCTGCCAGCTCAACGAGAATGCCAAGTACCCGGGGGTGTTCGGGGCCCTGCCTGAGGCCAACCACAACCAGGTCGTCACGTTTGACGGCCCGTTCGCGCCCGGGCGGGCCACCGGGCCGGCGTTTGGCGACCAGGGGCCGGAACCCGCCGTCCCGCTGCGCCTGGTCATTCTCCGTGACAGCCAGGAACACCCGCAGGTAGCCCGGCGCCGCGAGGTGTCCGTGCAACTCGCGACCGAGCGTGGGATCGGCGTCACCGAGCTCGCCGCGGACGGCGAGCGGCCGCTGGAGCGCCTGGCCAGCCTGGTCCAGCTGATTGACTACGGGACCGTCTACCTGGGGATCGTGAACGGCCTCGATCCCGCGCCGGTCACCGCGATCGCGGAGCTGAAAGCGCGGATCGCCTAGGGTATGTCCGGTGGGCCGGGCTGCGGCGCGAGTAGATGCTCGGCTGCGGGCCGGAGATCCACGAGACGCGCTCGGGGAGGTGACCGGCCATCGTGGCTGAGAACGGCCCGGCCGCAGCGCCAGGGCCCGCTGAGGCCGCGCCAGGGCCCGCCGAGCGGGTCACGGGGGTCATGCCGTCGGGCTCAGGCGGGCCCGGAGCGTCGAGCCTGGACGCTGCCGGGCTCAGGGCCATTCTGGCCGCGCTGGGCGCGAACCTGGGCATCGCGGTGACCAAGTTCGTGGCGTTCGCGGTCACCGGCTCGGCATCGATGCTCGCCGAGTCCGTGCACTCGGTCGCGGACAGCGCCAACCAGGCCCTGCTGCTCCTGGGCCGCAGCCGGGCCCGGCAGGCTCAGACCGAGGAGCACCCGTTCGGCTTCGGCCGGGAACGCTACTTCTACGCGTTCGTAGTGGCCGTGGTGCTCTTCACCGTCGGCGCGCTGTTCTCGCTGTACGAGGGGGTCCACAAGGTCACCCATCCGGAGCAGGTGCGCTCGCCGGTGGTCGCCTTCATCGTCCTGGCCATCGCGATGTGCCTGGAGGGCTTCTCCCTGCGGACGGCGGTGCGCGAGTCGAACAGCTCCCGCGGGCGGCACAGCTGGACGGCGTTCATCCGCCGGGCCAAGGCACCCGAGCTCCCCGCGATCCTCCTGGAGGATGTGGCCGCGCTCACTGGCCTGGTCTTCGCCACGGCCGGGGTGGCGCTGGCGGTGATCACGGGGAACGGGGTCTGGGATGGCGTGGGCTCCCTGGCGATCGGCGTGCTCCTCGGCTCCGTGGCGGCGGTGCTGGCCATCGAGATGAAAAGCCTGCTGATCGGGGAGTCGGCCAGCCACGAGGTCGAGCGGGCGATCGTCACGGCGCTGGAAAGCGGCCCCGAGGTGCAGTGCGTCATCCACCTGCGGACCCTGCACATGGGCCCGGAGAGCCTGCTGGTCGCCGCGAAGATCGCGGTGCGCGGGGCGGACAGCGCAGCCACCCTGGCGGCCGGGATCGACGCGGCGGAACGCCGGGTCAGGGCCGCGGTGCCGATCGCGGAGATGATCTACCTTGAGCCGGATCTGTACCGGGAGTCCAGGGCGGACGCGACCGACCCGGCGATACGCGCGGTGCGCCGGCCCCGCCCCCGCCGGCGGTTAGGCCGGCGCCCGTAGGCACCAGGCTCAGCAGCCGCAGCGCCCGCTCCTTCTCGAACTCCAGAGCACGCACCGGCGGCGGCGGGATCCGCCCGATCCGCCGGCCGAATTCGGCCAGCTCGGCCCGGACTCTCGGCTCCGTCAAAACTCGCATACCGAACGAAATCGCGGCCGGACTCACGTCGTATCTCCGCTCGAAGTCGAGGGCCATCGCCATCGCCGCCAGGTCCGCATCGTCGAAGCGCCGGTGCGCCGACCGGCCGCGGCCAGCCCGGGCATCCCGTACCGGGGGGAGCAGCCCGAGCAGCTCGCGGTAGCGCAGCATCCGGGGCGACGTGCCGAGCCGGCTGGCCGCCTCCGTGATACGCATGCAAGAGAATCTAACATTTTTTTGTCAGATATGGTGGATCGGGGATGCGCCGACCGGTGCGGACCCCGTACGGTCGGGGTGGAAGCCCGGCCACAGAGGCTTCCCGAGCCAGCCTTCAACACACTCGTGACCTTGAGGAGAGAAATGCCCGCGGAATCCGTTCGGTACAAGGTGTCGGATCTTTCGCTCGCCGCCTATGGGCGGAAAGAGATCAAGCTCGCGGAGCACGAGATGCCGGGCTTGATGGCGGTGCGGGCGGAGTACGCGCAGGCGCAGCCGTTGCGCGGGGCGCGGATCACCGGGTCGCTGCACATGACCATCCAGACCGCGGTGCTGATCGAGACGCTGGTGGAGCTGGGCGCGCAGGTGCGCTGGGCCAGCTGCAACATCTTCTCGACCCAGGATCACGCCGCCGCGGCGGTGGCGGTCGGCCCTACGGGCACGCCGGAGGATCCGCAGGGCATCCCGGTGTTCGCCTGGAAGGGTGAGAGCCTCCAGGAGTACTGGTGGTGCACCGACCAGGCGCTGACCTGGCCCGATGCCGACGGGCCGAACATGATCCTGGACGACGGCGGTGACGCCACGATGCTGGTGCACAAGGGCGCTGAGTATGAGGGGGCCAGGATTGTCCCGTCGGCGGCGGAAGATGACCCGGAGGAGTGGAAGGTCTTCCTCGGCCTGCTGCGGGCGTCGCTGGAGGCCAGCCCGGACCGGTGGACGGTGATGACCGAGAGCATCAGGGGAGTCACCGAGGAGACCACGACTGGCGTGCACCGGCTGTACGAGATGGAGCGCGAGGGATCCCTGCTGTTCCCGGCGATCAACGTGAACGACGCCGTGACCAAGTCGAAGTTCGACAACAAGTACGGGTGCCGGCACTCGCTGATCGACGGCATCAAGCGGGCCACGGACGTGCTGATCGGCGGCAAGGTCTCGGTCGTCTGCGGGTACGGCGACGTGGGCAAGGGCTGCGCGGAGTCGCTGCGCGGGCAGGGCGCCCGGGTGATCATCACCGAGGTCGACCCGATCTGCGCGCTGCAGGCCGCGATGGACGGGTTCCAGGTCGCCACCCTGGAGGACGTGGTGTCCAGCGCGGACATCTTCGTCACCGCGACGGGCAACCGGGACGTCATCATGGCTGATCACATGGCCGCCATGAAGCACCAGGCGATCGTCGGGAACATCGGGCACTTCGACAACGAGATCGACGTGGCGGGCCTGGCCCGCCTCCCGGGCATCCGCAAGGTGACCATCAAGCCCCAGGTGGATGAGTGGCAGTTCGCGGACGGCCACACCGTGATCCTGCTGTCCGAGGGGCGGCTGCTCAACCTCGGGAACGCCACCGGTCACCCCAGCTTCGTCATGTCCAATTCCTTCACCAACCAGGTGATCGCCCAGATCGAGCTGTTCACCAAGGCCGAGGAGTACCCCGTCGGCGTGCACACGCTGCCCAAGCACCTCGACGAGAAGGTAGCCAGGCTGCACCTGGACGCGCTCGGGGTGCGGCTGACGGAGCTCACCAAGGAGCAGGCCGACTACATCGGCGTGCCGGTCGAGGGTCCCTACAAGCCCGACGCCTACCGTTACTGAACGCATGACGGCCACCCCGCCCGGCAGTATCGCGGAGCCGGCCTCTGACATCGCGGACCCCGGGCTGGCCGATGCGGGCACGGCGCGCATCGGCTGGGCCCGGCGCGCGATGCCGGTGTTGCGCCTGATCGGCGAGCGGTTCGCGGCCGAGCAGCCGCTCGGCGGCCTCACGATCGCGGCGTGCCTGCATGTCACGGCGGAGACGGCGGTGCTGGTGCACGCGTTGCGGGCGGGCGGGGCCCGGGTGTTCCTGGCCGCCTCGAATCCGCTTTCCACCCAAGACGACATCGCGGCCGCGCTGGTCGCCGGCGGCGCGGCCGTGGTCTACGCGCGGGCCGGCGCCGACCGGCTGACCTATGACGAGCACATCCACCGGGCGCTCGACTCCGGGCCAGACCTGGTCGTGGACGACGGCGGCGATCTGGCGAACACGCTCCACACCCAGCGGCCGGACCTGCTTGGCGCGGTGCTGGGCGGGTGCGAGTCGACCACGACCGGGGTGATCAGGCTGCGCCGGATGGCCGCGGAAGGCACGCTCGGCTTCCCCGCGGTGGCCGCGGACGCCACCGCGACCAGGCTCATGTTCGACAACAGGTACGGCACCGGCCAGTCGGCCATCGACGGGATCGTGCGGGCCACCAACGTCATGCTGGCCGGCAAGGTGGTGGTGGTGGCCGGCTACGGGCCCTGCGGCACCGGGATCGCGCAGCGGGCCAGGGGGCTCGGCGCACAGGTCATCGTGACCGAGGTGGATCCGGTGCGCGCGCTGGACGCCTTCATGCAGGGCTTCCGCGTGCTGCCCATGGCGGCCGCCGCGCCGCTCGGTGAGCTGTTCATCACCGCGACCGGCTCGCGCGACGTGATCGGGGCCGAACACCTGCCGCTCCTGCGGGACGGGGCGATACTGTGCAACGCCGGCCATTTCGACGTCGAGATCGATGTGCGCGCGCTGGCCGACATGGCGATCGAGATCAACCATGACGTGCGCCCGCACACAGACGAGTATCTGCTCGCGGACGGCCGGCGGCTGCTGCTGCTGGCCGAGGGCCGGATCGTGAACCTGGTCGCCGCCGAGGGCAACCCGCCGGCGGTCATGGACGTGTCCTTCGCCGGCCAGGCCCTCGTCCTGGGCTGGCTCGCTCGTGAGCACGGCTCGCTGCTGCCGGGGGTGCACAGCGTGCCGCCCGCCATCGATGACCAGGTCGCGAGGCTGGCCCTGGCGTCGTCCGGCGCTGAGATCGACACGCTCACCCCGGCCCAGCAGGAGTACCTCAGTTCCTGGCAGCAGACCTGAGTCCGGCGTTTTCACGCACTCGGTGACGTTTCACGCGTTCGGTAGTCACAAAACGGGGACAAACTCCTCGTGATCATGGTCGTAACGCGTGAAATGTTGCTCCAGCCGGGTCACACAGGGGGTCGGAATCCGCTCGGCCGGGTAGCAGCCGGGTCGTTGACCGGGTCCGCCGGGGGCTCCGGCGACGGCGGGCGGGCGGCGAACGGGCCCGGGCCGGCTGCGGAAGGCCCGTGCGCCATGATCCGGGCATGCTCCCGTGATCGTCGTTCGGAAAGAACGGCAGTGAGGTAATCAGCGGGCGGGGTGCCGGGCGGCGGCGGCGGGCTGACCTGTGCCTGCACCGCCGCGGCGATCCGCTGGCCGAACTCCGCCCGCGCGGCCGGCGTCAGTTCGTGGAAGCGGCTGAGGTAACCGCGGGCGGTCTCGGCCGTGGCGTCGGTCAGCCCGGAGAGCTGAAGGGTCGAAGCCCAATCGACGAGGTAGGGCGGAACCGTCGCCAGGGGCGCGGCGAGCGTCTTCCGTCCGGGCAGCCGTTCCTGGATGACGAAGGTCCCGGCGAACATGTCACCGAGACGCTTGCCCCTCGAGGACAGCAGCGACGCGAGGAGCGCCGGGATGCCGAAGAAGATCCAGAATTCCAGCACGCCCGTCAGCGCCCGCACCAGGGCCTGGCGGAAGCGTTCCGGGCCACCGTCCTCACTGACCACCCGCAGGCCCAGGGCGAGCTTTCCCAGAGACTTCCCCCTGGTCAGCGTCTCGAAGATGGCCGGGTACCCCACGATGATCAAAACGATGCTGGTCAGCCCTACGGCCCCGCCCGAGGCTTGGTCAAGGCCGCCTCCCGCGATCGCGGCCCCGGTGGCCAGGAGGACGACAAAAAGCAGGAAGAACTGAACCGCCAGGTCGATGGCCAGCGCGATCATGCGGCTCGGGAACCGCGCGACCGGCACCTCGAGGACGACGGCCTCACCGGTGACGACCTCGTCCACTCAAGCTCCCAGTGTGGTTGATTCCGGCACAAGGCTAGCCCGGCCGGGCGCAGTAGTCTCCACTGGTGGACGTCGATGCCTTCGTGGCCGCGCACCAGCCCGACTGGAAGCGGCTCGACACGTTGGTCAAGCGGCGGCGCGCGCTGACCGGCGCCGAGGTGGATGAGCTGGTCACCCTGTACCAGCGGACGGCCACGCACCTGTCCGCGGTACGTTCCGCGGGGCACGACCCAGCCCTCGTCGCGGGATTGTCCAGCCGGGTGGCGAGGGCCCGCAGCGCGGTGACCGGCTCGCATGTCCCGGCGTGGAATGCCGTGGCCCGTTTCGCGGTGATCTCGTTCCCCGCCATGGCCTACCGCGCGCGCTGGTGGTGGCTGGGCACCACGCTCGGGTCGATCCTGGTCGCGGTGCTACTGGGCTGGTGGGTCGCGCGGTCGCCTGCTATCCAGGCCGAGCTGCTGCCGCGGGCGGCGGTCCGGCAGCTGGTGAACCACCAGTTCCAGAACTACTACTCGCAGTACGCCGCTACCTCGTTCGCCGCCAAGGTGTGGACCAACAACGTCTGGGTCGCTGCCCTGTCCCTGATCTTCGGTGTCCTGCTCGGGCTGCCCACGCTGTGGCTGCTCTTCCTCAACGCCGCCAACGGCGGTATTGAGGGTGGGCTGATGTTCGCGCACGGCAAGGGCGGGCTGTTCTTCGCGCTGATCCTGCCGCACGGGATGCTGGAGCTCACCGCGGTATTCCTGGCCGCGGCGACGGGCCTGCGGCTCGGCTGGTGCGTCATCGACCCCGGCCCCCGTCCGCGCGGCCGGGCGCTGGCCGAGGAGGGGCGTGCCGCGGTCACGATCGCGCTCGGGCTCATCGTGGTCCTGCTGATCTCCGGGGTCATCGAGGCGTTCGTCACGCCGTCGCCGCTGCCTACCTGGGCGCGCATCCTGATCGGCGCGGTGGCTGAGGTGGCCTTCCTGAGTTACGCCATCCTGCTCGGCCGCCGGGCCAGCGCCGCCGGGCAGACGCCGGACATGGAAGAAGCGCCCGACGTAGCGCCGGTGAACGGGTAACCGGGGACCGGAGTTTGACCCGGGCGTCTTACAGGCGGCCGCTGGCTTTGAGCGCCAGGTAGGCGTCGGCCAGTGCGGCGGGAAGCCGTTCCGGTGGGGCGTCCACGACCTCCACCCCGCGCCGCCGGAGCCGGGCGGAGATCCGCTGCCGCTCGGCCCGGGCTCGCTCGGCCGCCGCGGCGGCGTACACACGGGGGGCGTCACCCCGGGCGGTGGCCAGCTCATCCAGTTTCGGGTCCGCAACGGCCGCGATCATGACCCTGTTCCTGGAGGCGAGGACGGGCAGCCGGGGCAGCAGCCCTTCCTCGATGGCGGTCACATTGAGGTCCGTGAGCAGCACAATCAGGCAGCGATGACGCGCCACGGCGAGCACGGCGCTGGCCAGTGCCGCCATGTCGCACTCGGTCAGCTCAGCTTCGAGCGGGGCCAGCGCGTTGGTGAACGAGGCGAGGACGGTCGAGCGGGTGGCACCCAGCACGCGGGCGCGCACCCGCCGGTCGAAAGCGATCATGTCGATCCGGTCGCCTGCCCGCGACGCGAGCGCGGCGAGCAGCAGTGTCGCGTCCATGGAGGAGTCAAGGCGGGGGACGCCGCCGACCCGGCCGGCTGAGGTCCGGCCGGTGTCGAGGACGACGAGGATCCGGCGGTCGCGCTCCGGCCGCCAGGTGCGCACCATCAGGTCGCGCGACCTCGCCGCGGCCCGCCAGTCGATGGACCGGACGTCGTCGCCGATGACGTACTCGCGGAGAGAGTCGAACTCGGTGCCCTGGCCACGCAGCAGGCTGCGGTGCTGGCCCTCGAGCTGGCGCAGCCGGGAGAGCTTCTCGGGCAGGTGCCTGCGGCTGCGGAACGGGGGGAGAACCCGGACTGCCCACGGCACGACGTGCCTGCCTTGCCGGGCGGCGAGCCCGCAGGGGCCGAGGGAGCGCACGGTCACCGCGGCCGGCCGCTTCTCGCCGCGCCGGTCGGGGGTCAGGGCGGTGGTCAGCGTGGCCCGCCCGCGCGCCGGGATGCGCAGCAGCACGCGACCCGGATGCGCATGCGCACTCGGCTGCCACGAGTCCCTGACGATGGCCCGCACCGGGTGCCGCCCAGGGTTCTCCACCGTGAGCGTGATCGAGGCGGTCTCGCCGAGCAGGACCCTGGTGTCGCCGGACCGGGTCATCCGCAGCGGCCGGACGCGGCCCGCCAGGACCAGGTCGGCGGCGATCGCGGCGAGCACCAGGCCGTTGACGATCAGCAGCACCGCCGCGGTGCGGAAGGCCAGGACCACGAGCGCGCCGATCAGCGCGGCCAGCGCCGCCCGCCCGGTCAGCGCCATCGAGCGGGGCTCACCGGGGGACCGGCACCGAGGCGAGCACGGCTTCGAGCACGCCATCCGGGGAGGCGCCCTCAAGCTCGGCCTCTGGCCGCAACTGGATGCGATGCCGGAGGGTCGGCCGGGCCAGCGCCTTCACGTCGTCGGGCGTCACATAGTCCCGCCCGGCCAGCCAGGCCCACGCTCGGCTCGTGGCCTGCAAGGCGGTCGCGCCGCGCGGGGACACGCCGAGCCGCAGGGATGGCGACTGCCGGGTGGCGCGGCACAGATCCACGATGTAGCCGGCCACTTCCGGCGCCACCCGCACGCCTCGCACCGCGGCGGCGGCCCCGTCGACTTCTGCCTGCCCGGCCACCGGCCGGATGCCGGCGCTCGCCAGGTCACCGGGATCGAACCCCTCGGCGTGCCGCGCGAGTATCCCGATTTCCTCGTCCCGTCCCGGAACAAGAACAGTGAGCTTAACGAGAAACCGATCGAGCTGTGCCTCAGGCAGCGGGTAGGTCCCCTCGAACTCGATCGGGTTCTGCGTGGCGGCCACGAGGAAAGGCTCGGGCAGCGGCCGCGGCGTGCCCTCCACGGAGACCTGCCGTTCCTGCATCGCCTCGAGCAGCGCGGCCTGTGTCTTGGGTGGCGTCCGGTTGATCTCATCCGCGAGGAGCAGATTGGTGAAAACCGGGCCCTCCCGGAACTGGAACAGCGCGGTCTTCGCGTCGTAGATCAGCGAGCCGGTCACGTCGCCGGGCATCAGGTCCGGGGTGAACTGGACCCGCGTGCTGCGCAGCGAGAGCGCTGCCGCCAAGGCCCGCACCAGGAGGGTCTTCGCCACACCGGGGACGCCTTCGAGCAGTACATGTCCCCGGCACAGCAGGCAGATAACCAACCCGGTGAGCACCGCGTCCTGCCCGATGACAGCCTTTCCCACCTCGCTCCGAACCGCCTCCAATGCGGCACGCAAGTCGGCGGGTTCCTGTCGCGGCCCTGACTGGGCCGACCGAGCCTGCGTACTGTCTTCCCAGGTTGGTCCCGGCGGCCTGGTGTCGCCGGATGGGCCAGGCGTGCTGACATCGCCCTGGGCGGCGAACCCGGTCGCGGGCTGGTATTCGGCGGTCACCGTTCACCTGCCGTGGAAGCCCCGGCGCTGCGGCCGGGAAGGAAATGGCTTTCGGCCTCGCGCATGTGCTCGATCCTTACGGTTGTCAATACGTGCGCACCTGCCCTTCGAGGGCGCCGGCTTCGAGAGTGCCTGCCTTGAGGGTGCCTGCTTCGAGGGTGCCTGCTTCGAGGGTGTCAGCTTCGAGGGCGTCGATCTCGTGGGCGAGCGCGACCAGCGCGGCGTCGTCGCGTGGCACGGCCCCGAACATGATGGCCCTGATTGTGCCTGCCTCGCGCCCGGTTCTGGCTGCCACCGCCGCGCACACCGCGTCGGCGCCGGCGTCCCGGGGCAGTGACAGCCTGGTCGTGATCCGGTCCAGGGCGGCGGCCCGCAAGACGGCGGCGGCCCGGTCACGGGATCGCCGGGACCGGTACAGGCGGCCGTGGCCCTCTACGGTCTCCGACGCACGCACGATCACTGGCAGGGGCTCGGCGACCAGCGGCCCGAGCCTGCGCATCCGCCACAGCGCGGCCAGCGTCACGGCGATGACGAGCTGGATCGTCACCAGGTAGGCCGGCCGTGGGATCAGGCTGAAGAGGGACCCCTCGCCGCCAGCCGGGGGCCCGCCCGGCGGTGCGCCGGGCACCGGCAGCGGCGGAACCAGCCAGACGATCCGCGAGCTGCCACTCAGCAGGTCCAGGGCCAGCGCAGCGTTGCCGTGCCTGGCCAGATAGTGATTGGTCAGCGGCGCGCCACTGCCCAGCAGGGTGATGGTCCGGCCGCCCGCGCTCGGTCCGCCCGTGGTTCGGCTGCCCGTGGTTCGGCTGCCCGTGGTTCGGCGGCCCGTGGAATAGCGCACCAGGGACGGTTCGCCGTCCACCGGATAGCACTGCCACGAGCCGGGAGCGGTGGAGCGCAGCAGCACGTTACCCATGTCCGCGTGGCCGGCCAGCCTGGCCGCGCTCAGGCCGCAGCCCGGACCGGCGGTACGCACCGGCCCAAAGCCGGCCACCGTGACACCTGGCGCGAGCGCCGCAAGTGACGCCCTGACCGGCTCTACCAGGAGCAGGCTGCTGCGCACCCCGGCGAGGCTCCTGAGTTGCCGGGCGCTGAGTAGTCCGGGGCTGGTGATGACCAGAGTGACGCGGCCATGCGCCGCCATCTCGGCGGACTCGACGGTCCCAGCCCTGATCACCGGCTCGCCGCGCTGGGTCAGGAGGGCCGCGAGGGCCCGGGCGCCGGATTGCCCGGCGTCCCTGGGATCCAGGTACCGGGGGGTGCGGGCGGACGGTTGCAGCAAAGCGATCAGCGTTCCGCCGAGGAGAATGACCAGGACGATCCCGAGCGGGGCCCGCCACTGGCGCCAGCTGTCCACGGGCCCGGCGGAGACCGGCCCCGACAACCTGGTGCCGTCGGGTCCGGTGCTGGCGGGTCCGGTGCTGGCGGGCCCGGTGTTCGCGGGCACGGTGTTCGCGGGTACGGTGCTGGCGGGTCCGGTGCTGGCGGGTCCGGTGCTGGCGGGTCCGGTGCTCAGGGGTGCGGTGTCGGCCGACGCGGCGCCGGCGGGTCGGCTCATCGTGGGCCGCTCCCTTGAGCGGCCATCACCGGCGTGGGCTGTGGCCTGGTCTCGGCCGCCTCTATCCGGGCGTCGAGGGCTTGTATTTGCTGGTAGCCGTCCCTGGTTCCCTGGCGCTGCCCGTAGCAGACGTCATCGAACAGCCGGGCCGCGTCACGTAGGGCATCAGCATCACCGGGCAGCACCTCGCCGGCCTCATCGGCGATCTCATCGGCCGTCCGGCCCGCCCGCGGCGCGAGCACGCCGTGCTCCTCGAGTTGCCGGGCGATCGCGCGCACGCACTCGACGATCGCGGCGGAGTAGTCGCCCGCGCTCGCGAGCCGCCCGGCGCGCAATCGGTGATCGCTGGCGGTAACGGCGCGGGCCTTCGAGATCTGGTCCTCAGCGCGCCGGCGCTGCCGGGCGACTGGGCCGATCCGGGTCATGACGATGGCGATCACGATTACCGCGATGGCGGCCAGGGCGACGAGCGCCCACCAGCCGCCCGGTGCCGAGTTCCCGGCGTTGAAGAGCCTGTTCAGCAATGCCCTGATGACATTGGCGATCCGCTGCGTGAGGGATTCATGCGGATGGTAGATGGCCTTGGACAGTTCGGCACGGGCGAGTCGTTGCGCGGCGTCGCGGCCGATCGGGTGCTGACCATCGGCCGCCGCGGCCGCTGCCGGAGCGATCACCACGACGGCGGTGTGCCTGCGGCAGGGGGAGGGGTCTCGGGGGCCGTCATGGGCGCGCCGGGCTGGAAAGCCGGGTTGTCGGCTGGCGGCCGCCACACTGTCGCGAATTCATCGCCGGGTGCCTGCTCGCTGCCCGCGGCAGTCTGCAGGGCCAGATCGAGGCCCTCCTTGCGCATCCGCATGTCGACGTAGAGCAGCACGATCACGCCGGCCGCTATCGGCCGGGTGACAGTGCTCGCGACTATTCCGCCGACCGCGCCGATCAAGGTGCTCACCAAGCCGGGCCCGTTCCCGGACAGGACGCCGCTGCCGAACGCCGTGGCACCCGACGCGATGGCGAACGGGAATTGCAGGATGCCGCCCGCGATGGCCACTATCAGCCCGGCCAGGAGCAGGATGCCGAACACCCGCCAGAAGCTGCGGCTGACCAGCCTCCAGGAGCGGCGCAGGGACTGCAGCGGACCCTGGCGTTCCAGGACCACGGCCGGGGTAGCCAGGCTGAGCATGACCCCGAACCAGATCGTCACCACCAGCACCAGGAAGAATCCGAGCACGCCGAGGCCGACGATCAAAGCGGTCGGCGCGCCGGCCAGGAAGAGGCCGAGCAGCACCAGGCCGAGCAGGGCCCAAAGGCCAACGAGGATCCCCACGACGGCAAAGGCCGCCCCGATCACGGCGGGCAGCCGCGGAGCCGCGATCCGCCACGCCTCCCGGGCGGTGATCCGGTGGCCCAGCACCCCGCGGCCGATGACCGCCGTGAGCAGGCCGGCCAGGATGCTCTGCATAAGGATCGCGAGCACTATGGACACGAGCGCTGGTGCTCCCAGGACGGCGAGCACCCGGCCGACGAAGTGCCAGACCTGGGCCGCCGTCGCGTTCGGTCCCGGACTGGCCTCGCTGACCCCGCCGATGAGCCCGCGCATGATGAGCGTGATCGTCGTGGTGATGACCCCGGCGATCGTCATCAGGACTGCCGACAGCCCGAGCGTGGCCTTGGGGTTCTGCCGGATCGAAGAGAATGCGCCGTCCAGGATCTCGCCGACGACGAGGGGCCGGAGCGGGATGACTCCAGGCTTGGGAGCGGACGGTGCGCGGGTAGGCCACGCGCCTCCCGCTGGCCCGTAGCCGTAGCTCGCCTGCCCGTAGCCCGGCTGCCCGTAGCCCGGCTGCCCGTAGCCCGGCTGGCTGCCTGGATGCTGGCCGTAACCTTGCTGGCTGCCTGGGGCAGGCCCGTAGGACTGGCCGCCCGGGGGCTGGCCGTAGCCGTGTTGGCCGCCGGCGGGCTGCCCGTAGCCCGGTGGGCTACCGGCGGGCTGCCCGTAGCCCGGTGGGCTACCGGCGGGCTGGCCGTAGTCGTACGGCGGAGGGGTCGGCCCGTATGCGCCCTGCTGGCCGGGCGGGGGAAACCATGGCTGGCCCTGTACTGGCTGGCCCTGTACTGGCTGGCCCTGTACCGGCTGGCCCTGTACCGGCTGGCCCTGTCCTGGCTCGTCCTGCCTGGTCTGGTCTTGCCCGGGCTGGTCGTCTCCCGGCGCGCCCGACGGACTGGACGACGGACTGTCTGTCATGACTCTCCTTCACGGCGCGCTGCCGCATCCGTCACGGCGTGCCGCCGCATCCGTCACGGCGTGCCGCGGCATCCGCCACGGCGCTGCCGCATCCTTCACGGCATGCCACCGGGCGAGTGCTCGCCGCTGGCCGGGTTGGCCCCCTGTCCCCGGTGGCGCCCATACTCGCACGAAGCGGTGCCGGGATGAAGCTAGGCGGCCGAACGAAACACGCGATCGTGACATGTCCGTTCGACAGCGAGCCGCCTCCAGCGCACATCGGCCGTGGGTGCCCGCCGCGCAGGGCCGTAGCGGCGCACACTCGACGTATGGACATTCCCGTGTTGCGCTGGCTCGACCCGCCGGAGGGACCCGCGATCGCGCTTCTCGACCAGACCAGGCTGCCAGCCGAGGAGGCGGTCGTCATCTGCCGCGACGTCATCGCACTGGAGGACGCGATCCGCCGCCTGGTGGTTCGCGGCGCACCACTGCTGGGGGTGGCGGGCGCGTTCGGAGTCGCACTGGCCGCTGCCCGCGGCGACGATGTGCCCGCAGCCGCCGAGGTCATCAGCCGAGCACGACCTACCGCGGTGAATCTGGCCTGGGGCGTCCACCGGGTCCTGCTCGCCTACCAGGCCGCAGGCCAGGAAAAGACACCTGATGCGCAGCAGTTCTCCGCACAGGCTGCCCTCGCCGAGGCCCGCGCCATCGCGGAGGAGGATGCCGCCGCGAGCGCCGCGATGGCCGCGTACGGGCTGCCCCTGCTGCCGGCGCACGACGCCAAGGTTCTCACCCACTGCAACACCGGCAGGCTGGTGTCTGCGGGCGAGGGAACCGCGTTCGCGGTGGTTCTCGCGGCGCACCGGGCCGGGCGCCTGGCCAGGCTCTGGGTGGACGAGACCAGGCCGCTGCTGCAGGGCGCGAGGCTGACCGCGTATGAGGCCAGGCGGGCCGGCATCGACTACGCGGTGCTGCCGGACGCGGCGGCCGGGTCGCTTCTCGCCGCCGGGGAGGTGGACATCGTGCTGACCGGGGCGGATCGAATCGCCGCCGACGGCAGCGTGGCGAACAAGATCGGCACGTACAGCCTGGCCGTGCTGGC
>Ga0070706_100002955_pt1 | contig 16873 bp, 11 predicted proteins | sample KBSK5501metaG_FD_65476 | JGI IMG/M metagenome (GOLD analysis project Ga0070706, IMG submission 65476) | Corn, switchgrass and miscanthus rhizosphere microbial communities from Kellogg Biological Station, Michigan, USA - KBS K5-50-1 metaG | ecosystem: Host-associated > Plants > Roots >...
ACGATGAAGAAGGCGAAGCGGTGGTTCACGGATATCGCGAGGGCGCCGACTGCGAAGTCTTGTTCGAGTTGCAGAATCTGACCGAGGTTGGACCTGGAGGCTTTGGCGCAAAAGAGCTTCACGTTGGACTCTGTGGCCTGGCATATCGTGCGCGCGTGCGCAGCACACCTGCCAAAACCAGATGGATGCCGTTGGACAAGGCCGCCCCATCACGCGCGGCTCACGAAAACGATTGGAGCTTGACGGGCCGGGTCATCGCGTTTAAGCCACTGAAAAATCCTCTCTCTGGTAGCGACTTGTATTGGATTCATCTGGACCTCGAGAGAATGAATCTTGAAATCCTCGTGAATCAGCGCGCGTTGCGTGGAGATGTGCTGGCGCCCGGCGTCATGCTTGACGCTGAGATCTGGTTGCAGGGCCACGTTCTTGATGAGTTAGCACTGAGCTCGCGTTACGAAGGGCTGGATACTTCAGGTTCGACTGCGAACTTCTGGTCGCAACTAAGACGGAGAAACTAACCAAAGGGTAACGGGCGAAGGATAAAGGGTAAGCTTGCTCCTTCCTTTACCCTTTGCCCTTTACCCGTTTTTGTTTACGCTTGTCCTAAATGAAACGTCTCTTTATCGGTTGCCTCACTATTGTCGCACTCCTTCTCGGTCTCTATTTTGTCAACCAATATTGGATTCATCGCTACGACGGCTTGATTGCCAGACAGGCGAATGTCTATCGTCTCGACCCGGCCTTGGTGTGGAGCATTATTTACGAAGAGACTTATTTTAGTCCCTGGAAAAATGGCAAAGACGGCGAGATTGGCCTGATGCAAATCACGCCAGCGGTAGGCCGGGAGTGGGCTGCGGAGACCGGCATGCACGATCTGGAGAGGCAGATGGCACAGAATCCCGCCAGCTTGTTACGTGACCCGGAACGAAATATTCAAATCGGCTGCTGGTATCTGGAAAAAATCTACGAGCAGTATCGCGACACTGCTGATCCGGAGCCCCGTGTGATTGCCGCGTACAACGCCGGCCCAAGCCGAGCTGTAGAGTGGAGCAAAGTTCCGGATGGCGCCAGGCAACTGACCCGAGACGAGTTCATCAACAGGATCGAAATTCCTTCCACGCGCGCCTACGTCAGCTCGATTATGGAGCGCTACCGCAAGCTTAGATCGGCGCGAGCGCTGGACACTACACTGCCGCAGTCCCCTTCGCCTGAAAAATCGCGCTAAGCTCGAAGTGAGGAAGTGATGACCAATTTGTTTTCCAATTCCCTCGATGCGGTAACTGTGGCGAAACTACTACTGGCCATCGTCTGCGGCGGAGCGATTGGCTTTGAGCGAGAACTGAGTCGCAAGGCAGCAGGACTGCGTACTAACGTGCTCATCTGCATGGCCTCAGCGTTATTCATGATTGTGTCGCGGCACATTGGAGGAGGCGCCGCTTATACCGACCCGGCAAGGTTGGTCGCCCAGGTGGTGGCCGGTATAGGTTTTTTGGGTGCCGGCGTAATCCTCCAGGCGCGAGGCTCGATCACAGGACTGACTACCGCCGCAACCATCTTCATAGTCGCAGCTGTTGGCATCACGATCGGCGAGGGAATGTTTGGTCTTGCTGTGTTAGCGACCACGCTGATCATCATTGTGCTCGTGGTCCTGCGTAGAGTCGAACGATTTATCATTCGGCGTCAACGCATGTTCCATTATTCTTTGAAGACGCATGATCCCGCTCAGCTCCTGGAACGACTGCTGGATTTGCTGGAAAGACAACACCTCCATCTTGAAGACTTCGATGTCGACAACAGTCCGGATGGTGAGCATGTTGTTCGTGTTAGCGTCGTGACATCAATTGAGGGCAATCGCAGACTGCTCACTGAACTTCCTGGGCTCGGTTCGGACCTGATGACCTCGACCCACGAACGCGGCGACTAGTCACCAGTGAAGCGCTGAACAGGAAATTATCAACCGCAAATCATGACCACCCTCTATTGCGCGCGTTGGATTCTGCCGCTCTCTTCACCCGAGATTGTCGATGGCGCGGTAGCCGTTGATGATCAGAAGATCGTTTCGGTCGGCAATCGCAACACACTGGTAGAGCAATTTCCTGAAGCAGCAACTCTTGATTTGGGCGAGTCTGCGATCATCCCTGGTCTGATTAACGCCCACTCCCATCTCGAGCTAACTGCGATGCGTGGCTTCCTCGAAGGCGAAACTGCTGATTTTTTCGCCTGGCTCAGGAAACTGACCCAGGCCCGCCTCGACCGAATGACTGCTGACGATTTAAAAGTCTCCGCTTCGTGGGGTGCTTGTGAAGCAGCGCGGGCCGGCGTGACGTGCGTTGCAGATGCGAGCGACGCGGCGCTGCAGAGCATGAGCGCGCTCGATGACGTGGGCCTTCGGGGCATTGTTTTTCAGGAATCGTTTGGCCCGGATCCCCGACTGGCTCATGAGAACTTTGAAAAACTGACGACGAAAATTGCTGGTCTACGCGAACGTGAAACGTCGCTGGTAAACGTCGGAGTTTCGCCGCACGCGCCTTACACAGTCTGCAGTCCGCAGCTGCAAATGATTTCCAGGTTTGCGCTGGACGAGAAGCTCCCGTTGATGATGCATGCAGCGGAAACCGAGATGGAAGTTTCGTTCCTGCGCGAGGGACGAGGTCCATTTGCCGAAGGACTCAGAAGCCGCGGTATTGAGTGGCGCGCGCCGGGAGTTTCTACAATTCAATATCTGTACGATGTCGGCGTGCTGGAAACCAAGCCGCTACTGGCACATTGCATTCATGTGGACGAAGCGGACCTCGAAACCATCAAGCAAACTGGAACGCGAGTCGCGCACTGTCCGAAATCAAATGCAAAGCTCGGCCACGGTATCGCACCGTTTGCGAGGATGATCGATAAGCGAATTGACGTTGGTCTGGGCAGCGACTCCGTCGCTAGCAATAACACCTGTGACCTTTTGGAAGAAGCGCGCTTCGCGCTGTTGCTGAGTCGCTCGAACGGCAATTGTGACTTGAACTGCGATCACATTTTGCGGGCCGCCACCTTAGGAGGCGCACACTCACTCGGTTTAGCCGGAAAAGTCGGCGAGCTTAAGGCAGGTTTGCAGGCTGACTTCGCGGTGGTTTCACTTGACGGGACACATCAGATCCCGTCATACGGCCCGGCCGAGACGCTAATCTTTGCATCCTCTGGTCGGGATGTAACCATGACGGTGGTAGCGGGAAGGGAAGTCTATCGCGATGGCCGCGTCATGAACGCTGATGAGGAACGTCTGCGCGCGCGCATGAATGAGATTGCCAGGAAACTAATTGACTAACCGCCAAGACGCCAAGGCCGCCAAAAAACTGAGATCGTAAATATCCCCTGGCGCTCGGCGTCTTGGCGGTTTGAATTTTAGAGCGACGCAGCAATCGCGGCGTCAAAAATCTCCAACGCGACATCCACATTTTCTTTTGACAGAATTAGCGGCGGCGACCAACGAATCGTGTTTGCGCCGGCGCCGAGAATGATCAGTCCGCGTTCGAAACAGGCAGTTTCCACGCGATCCCGTAACTCCGGAGCCGCCTTGTTTCCAACCCGATCCTCCACGAACTCGACCCCGATCATCAATCCCATGCCGCGCACGTCGCCAATGCAGTCATACTTCTGTTGCAGCCGTTTGAGACCTGCTTTCAAGTACGCTCCGACCTCGGCGCTATTTTGCACTAGCCCGCCTTCGAGTAATTCAATTGTCTTCAACGCCGCGGCGATGCAAACAGGATTGCCGCCGAAGGTCGACGCATGCGCGCCGGGCTTCCAGTCCATCAAGTCAGCACGAGCGACGCAGACGCCGATTGGCAACCCCGAACCGATCCCTTTCGCAATCGTTACGATGTCTGGCGCTACATCGTAATGGTCGGACGCGAACATTTTTCCGGTGCGGCCCATCCCGGATTGCACTTCGTCAACGATCAACAGAATGCCGTGCTGATCGCAAATCCGGCGCAAGCCTTTTAGAAAGCCTTCAGGTGCAGGCACGTATCCGCCTTCACCTTGCATCGCTTCTACCACGATCGCCGCAACTTCCTCGGGCGGTGTTGTCGTCTTGAATAGTCTTTCCTCGATCCAGTTCAACGCTCCCTGTCCCGCACCACCATCGCCGCAATCTTCGGCGCGAAACGGATTACGAAACTCGTTTGGATAGGGGACGTGCACCACGTCCAGCGCCTGTCTCTTAAATCCCAGGCGTTGGGCCGAGCGTGACGAAGTGAGCGAAAGCGAACCCAAAGTGCGGCCGTGAAAACTGTTGAAGAAGGCGATGAACTTTTCACGGCCGGTGGCGTGCATGGCGAGTTTCAAAGCGGTTTCGACGGCTTCAGTGCCGCTGTTTGCAAAGTGAGTTCGCGTTGGCGATTTCACCGGGACGATCTGATCGAGTTTTTTCGCAAGGTCCGGCATATGGCGGTAGTAGTAATCCGTCCCGCACATGTGAATGAGCTGCGCCGCCTGATCCTGAATCGCCTGCACCACTTCAGGATGACAATGACCCGTGGAGCAGACTGCAACTCCGGCGTTGCAATCGAGGAAGAGGTTGCCATCAACGTCCTCGACCCAAACGCCCTGGGCGCGTTCAGCGACAAGTTTGAACGAAGGCCTGGGGTATGAAGGCGTAACAAACTGTGCGTCAGCGGCAATGATTTCCTTACCCTTCGGACCGGGTAGTGCGGTCTTGATTTCGGGACGCTTTGGCGGTGCCATAGTATTTGTTGACATGATGCGCTCTCTTTCTGGAAACCGGCCGTTACGAGCAGTGCGGCCTACTGAAAACAACCGTTGCTCGACAAATGAAAGTCGAGATTTCTTCATACGGCGTTATAAAGATTAAGAATTAAGAGCTAATCGGCGAAAAGATTGCTGCGGCTATCGAGCGGGCGGTGATTTAGGGCTTGGCTATTCAACATGGCTCGCACCGGTGCCGTCGCGTTAGCGGGGGTTGGTAATTATTACGTGCTGCTAGGGTTAGGATATTACCATGCGACGTCGTGCTAGTTCCAGTAGCGGGGTGATCTCCGCGTTGAGCGCTTTGGAGCCGCCAGGCTGTGATTTTCTGGGACAGCGGGCGTCCCGCCCGCAATGAGCGCGAAGCGCGAAAATGGTTTGCACAAGCGACTTTCGAGGAACTGCGCCTTCCGCGCATTGCGGGCAGGACGCCCGCGGTCCCAGAAGATCGCCGGCCTGATTTCAGGGAATTAGCTGGCCGCCTCTACAAGCGTAAAGCCACCTTCAGCCTCGCGCGCAAACGATTCTCGAATCGTCTCTTTCGGTGGCGGTGCGGGCCAGAGCGTTAGGCTTCGTCCGAAAAAGTGAAGCAACACACGCGAGCGAAAGTAATATTCATGTTCCCACTCCACCTCTGCCATCGTCAACAGACAATCGGTGAATTCTTCATGACCGCAATCGCGCGCGTATCTAGCGGCGGTTTCATATTCGCGAATATTGCGGCTCTCCAGACGGCCGGCGCCGTACATTGGCGCGAACCAGCCCATCAGATGACAAAGAAAACCCAGCGCTCGACCAAGTAACCACGAACGAATCTCGCGTTGTTTATTTGGATGCGCTCCCAGTTTTTCCAGTATTCCACCAACGAGTTCGCGATGGTGCCACTCTTCGTCTTCAATCTGTTTAATGCGAGCCCGCTCTTCCACGTCGACGACAGAATGCCAATGGCCGCGATACGCATACGCCGCCGCTTGCTCGGCCGAGTAAGCGAGTTGTAGAAGGGCTATCAGATTTTTGCAGCTCTCGGTTTCGGGCATGCCTAACAGTTCTATTCCGCAACGAAGTTGTAGGTGATAAGGCCGGTGACTTTAACTGGCAGACCGGATAACCTGGTTGGTGAAAACCTGGCACTCCGCGCCGCGGCGATCGCCGCTGCCTGCAACAACGGATGTCCGGAAACAGCACGGGCCGAGATCACATTGCCATTCTCATCAACAGTCACCTGCACGACGACGGTGCCTGAGGCTTTCGCTGCCCTGGCAATCGGCGGATATGGCGGCTTAGGCAAACTGATTGCTTTGTCATTCAACACGCCACCGGAAACCGTCTTGCTGTCAGTTGATTTCGTTTCCGCCTCGACTTTTTCAGAGGACGATGTCGGCGGAGTCGCTCCTGGTTCTTGCGCCAACATGGGCACCATCGTGGTTGGAACGCCTGTTTTTATGTCCTCCGGGCCCCCGATGTTATCAATCTTCCAGGCGCCGCCTTCCTTGCTCAAAGCGAAAATGAGCTTTATCGAATCGGTCCCTTTATCGTTCTTGTAGAAAAAAGAAACTTGCTTGCCATCAGAGGTGGAGGTTTCCTCGATGTTCTCCATGCGGTAGGTTCCACCTGAGGAGGTTGCCCGCCTGGCGGTTTCCGCAAATTTCTGATTATTCGATCTGATCGTGTCCGCGCCCAGCTTCTGAATAGCCTTGCCGGAAAAAAGCTGCGTCATTGTATCGACATCACCTTTTTGCGTGGCAGCCATGAACTTCTTTACTGTCGCGGTCGGGGTCCAAATCAAACTGCAACTGCTCAGGAGTAGCAGTGCCATCAAAAGCAAATGTTTCGCTTTCATTTGTCCTCCCGTGGAGAAAATGAGGTCAGTCCCACCACGCGGTAGCGGGTGGGTCTATTGATTGCCGATTGTCGATTGCCGATTTCGGATTGGCGTTTGCCGGTAAAAGCCAATTGGCAATCGGCAATCGCAAATCGAAAATCCGCAGACCCACCCGCTACCGCGTGGTGGTACTGACCTCATCTCACCCTCAATGGCGATGGCTCAAAGGAGAATCTTAAACTGCATCAGTCATTCGGGTTGAGTTTCTTGACACTCTCTCGCACCGAGGCTTAAACTCGCGGTCTTTCAAATCCTAGCATTCTTAACTGAAAATTGCGCAGCAAGACCGCGCCATCCGGCGGTCTTCCTGACCTCGAAAGGATCACAAAAGATATGGGTGCGCGAAACAAGATTACGGTCGTTGGCGCGGGCAATGTAGGTGCGACAGCCGCCCACTGGCTGGCGGCAAAAGAACTTGGCGATGTGGTGCTGGTCGACATCGTGGAGGGCGTGCCGCAGGGTAAGGCACTCGACCTGGCCCAGGCAGCGCCGATTGAAGGCTATGACGTTAAGCTGGTAGGAACGAACACCTACGATGGAACAGAGAACTCAGATGTGGTGATCATCACCGCCGGACTGCCGCGCAAGCCGGGGATGAGCCGCGACGATTTGCTGAAGACCAACGCCGATATCGTTTCAAAGGTTGTCGACGAAGTGGTGAGTCGTTCGCCGGATTCAATACTCATCATCGTTTCGAATCCGCTTGATGCGATGTGCCAGGTGGCATTTCGCCGCTCAGGTTTTCCGAAGCATCGCGTGATTGGCATGGCGGGCGTACTCGATTCAGCGCGGATGCGCTGTTTCCTGGCGGAAGCGCTTGACGTTTCCGTAGAAAACATCACGGCGTTTGTACTCGGCGGCCACGGCGACACAATGGTGCCACTGCCGCGTTTCTCAACCTGCGCCGGAATTCCTATTCCAGAGTTGCTCTCGAAAGATCAGATCGATGCGATCGTGAAGCGGACCGCCGGCGGCGGCGCTGAGATTGTTTCACTACTCAAAACGGGTTCGGCGTACTATGCTCCATCTGCCGCGGCAGTGGAGATGACGGAATCGATCCTGAAGAACAAGAAGAAGATTCTTCCATGCGCCGCCTATCTGGAAGGTGAGTATGGAATCAATGGACTCTACGTCGGCGTGCCGTGCAAGCTTGGCGAGCGAGGCTTAGAGCAAATCATTGAGATCAACTTGCTTGCCGACGAACGCATCGCGCTGCAAAAGAGTGCCGCTGCGGTCCAGGAGCTGATCGACGTGCTGGGTATTTAGCTAAACACCGAGTTGCATCAGCCCGGAGGAACAAAAACAAAGAGGCACCGGCGAATAACCGGTGCCTCTTTGGCTAGTGGGTTGGAAGTTAGATCACCTGGGGAAGCTGATGCTCTTGCCATCGCCGACCGGTGTGGTCGGGTCGGCGTCATCGTCGTCTCCCAACTGATTATCAAAAATAACCTCGCCGGTCTTGTCGTTCCAGATCTTGATCCGGAACTTATCGACGCCGCCACCTTTGGGCGCCTGACCGTCGATGACCGTCAGCAGGTATTTGTAACCCGTTTCGTTGTTGACCTTGCCATAACCCTTGAACTGTGTCCGGACTCCGGAAAGCTCACGGAAGTCGTAATTCAAGGCGCTGAATTCAAGGTTCCCAAGAATGAAGTTAACTAAATTCTCACCCTTGTTCTCAGCCTTCGTACTCCTGGCAGTGGCTGGTTTGGAACTAAAGTCAAAGTTGATCATACCCATGATCAGCGGCTTGGTTGTTTGCGCTGCACTCAGCGCCACCGGCAGGCCACTCACCTTCGGACTGACGAAGGCCTTCGGAGTGGCAAACACAGTGTAGGCGGCGCCCTTCTGGTTCGGCGGTACGAACACGGTGCTGGTCTTGGTGGTGACGTTGTTCGAAGCGTCGGTGCAGGTAGTGGTGATGGTGTAGATACGTCCATTGCCTCTGCCGGAGCGTTCTGCACGCAACAACAGGTGATGCGCGTCCACTACTTCCCAGTCAGGCGCAGTATCGCCATCACCCAGACCGTTGATGGGCTCGTTACTGCTGACGGTGAGCACGCAGTTGAGACCGGGACAGTTGTCTGTCGCGGTGTAGTTGTTGGTGACCGGGACCATCTCATGATTTGGTGGCCACAGCGATTTCGGAGTGTTGGTCGGCTGACTGACCACCGGAAACTCCGTATCGTTCACCGTCACGGTAAAGGAACACGTCGTCGTGGTGCCGTCCAGCCTGGTGTCAGTTAGCGTGACGGTAGTAGTACCCACCGGGAACGTTTCACCCGAAGGATGATTCGATGTGATCGTACCACCGCAGTTACCGGTTTCCGTCGGCGTCACGTAAGTAACTACAGCGCCGCATACTCCCGGATCATTCGAGACGGTGATATTGGCAGGACACGTAAAGGTGCAAGTACCACTGCAACAGATACGTGTGCTGGCAAAGATAGAGATTGTATCTATCCGCATACCGCCGCCTGTTGGATTCGTGCCGGTGTCGTAGGCTGTACGCCATCTGAGTTGAGCGTTCTGGCTATAGGAAGCAGCCGGCAGCTTGACTGTTGTCGTGATAAAGCCGCCTGAGCCGCCGGTCCAGGCCTGCCGCCCGGTCAGCACGCTATCAGTTACGCCGATTGATCCGTTATAACCTCCGGTCACGAAAGTGCCGCCGGCGGCCAGGATGTCTGTGAACGCCCCGCCATTAATACTGATCTCCAACACCCCACCGTCGAAGCCCGCCTCGGTGTTGAAGCTGTTTCTAAATGAGAGCAGCACTCCGGGGTTTGTGCCCGATGCCGGCGCTGCAGGGATGGCAATAACCGGCGAAGTCAAACTATTGTCGCTAGGTGTTGCGGCCCCGCCACCAAAGGCTGAATTCGGAGGTGTGTCGTTTGTCGTGGACGTAACCCAGGGAGCAGCAGCTCCTGTGTTGGCTGTGGTCCAACCGGCTGGTAGAGCCGGAGCGGCGACGCCGTCAAAGTTTTCGCTGAAGGCCGAAGCGGAATTCACGACCAATCCAAGCGTGAACGGAATGCTCACGTTACCCAGATCCAGGTCGCCATCCTGAAGATGGAAGGTCAAGGTAATGGTGTCGCCACAGCTTGCGTTATTCGAAAAATGGAATGAACCAAAGCCGGTTGCGCCAGCCGCAACCACGCCGTAATTCTCTGGACCGCTTGGGAAGGTTACACCGCCAGTGGCCAGCAATGTGACCACGAGGTTGTTAGTTGGACCAGCGCCGACGTTAGTGGCGCCGAAGCTAACCGTAACGTCCTCGCCTGGATCAATAACGCCATTGCCCGGCTGACAACCCTCAGCAGTGAGCGTTGCGCCTCCATTGCGCATTACCGGCAATTGTCGTCCGGGTATACCGATTTCCCAGATGCCGCGTCCGTGCGTCGCAATACGCAGGTAACGCTGCACGTTGGAAATCTTCACGTCAAACACCGCGACGCGCGGCAAGCCAGAACCCAAAGGAGTCCAGTTTGCGCCGCCATCGCTCGAATGATAGACGCCGATATCCGTGCCGGCATAAAGCGAATTCGAGTCCTGCGGGTCTACGGCAATTGAGCTAACCGGTACCTGCGGGATGCCGTTGCTCGAGGCCGTCCAGGTTGGAACCGGATCATTCAGATTTGTCGTCTTGAAGATCTGTTGACCGGCGGGCGGTGAAAAGCTGGTGAAGCTTATGTACGCCGTAAACTTGTTGTTGGGATCGATTACCGTCTCGCCGATGGAGTTTCTTAACAGGTCGATCGGGTTAGGCGGCGGAAAGTTGGCGCCGGTGACGTCAGTCATCACGGCGGAACCAGTGGTAGTTGCAAAGACGTGCCCGTCGCGCAGGCCCACGAGTCTTACGTTGTCGTCTTGCGGCGAAATGCCAATGCTGGTGACAACGATACCTGAAAGCGCGCCGGGCGCGGTCGGGACGAGTGGTCCCTGACTGGCCAGCACCATGGTGTCGCCGCGATTGGTCGATCGATACAGGCGGTCCGTTCCGAAGTAGAGCGTATTGAATGGGCTGCCTGGTCCCTGATTCATGGGCGCATAGAACAAAACGTTGTCGGCGCAGCGGAAGCCGTTGTTGCTAACAGTTCCGGAGCAGCCTCTAAAGGTCCAGCCTGAAAGTTGGCCGTCGGCGTTCGCCAGAGTATTGCTGGTGCGCTCGTAAGCGATCTGATTATTGGTCTGGTTAAAGAACGTGTGATACATCGTAACGTTGAATGTATCTTGCGCATTGTCGTCGATGACTGCGTAGCCACCATCACCGTCGCGACAGTGCGACACAGTTCCAGCCGCCGACCAGCAGATTGTGCCGTTGTCCTGCGTGCCGCCTATCAGGAAGTGCCTGTCAAAGGGGTGCACGGCGACTCCCTGAAACTGCGTGGCGCTGTAATCGACGTTATTGAGCGTTGACCAGGTAGTACCGTTGTTGGTGGAGCGCCAGATGCCGCCGTCGCTGCCCGTGTAAACTATCTGCGGGTTAGACGGAGCGATCGCCAGAGCATGTTCATCCGCATGAAGTGTCGCGTTATTGCTGGCCCAGGTGGTGCCGCCGTTGAGCGAACGCTTCATCACGTTAGTTTGGCAGTTGCCAGCTCCATTGCCCGCCGCACCGCCCAGGTGGATGGTCTGATTGTCGGGCGTAACGGCAACGGCGATGTCATAGAAACACTGTCCTCCGCAAAAGCCGGTCGCCGCCGGCATTGCGCCTGGGCCCGACCAGGTCAAGCCGAGATCGGTAGAACGCCTGAGAATTCCCGCTTGAGTTGCACCACAAGCCGGACCACCCAGGGCTGCCGTAGATTGTTCGCCGGTTGCGGCATAGAAGGTAGTGGCTGGCGCTGCGCTTCTGGTCACGGTCAGCTCTCCGCGGAGACCATTTGCCCAGGCCTGCGTGCGTGTGAATGTCGGCGCAGGATCGAGCGCATTTGCAGTTCGATAAATGCCACCGTCACCTCCAACTCCAGTCACCGTCGCCAGCAACAAGTTTGGATTGGCCGGATCCATTTCGATGTCGATGGTGCTGCGATCCGCACCAGCAACGCCGGTAACCGCGAGCTGTTCGAAGGTCGGCGTGGCAGCCTGAGCGTTTGTCGAACGGTAGACGCCCCTGGGCGGCTGCAGCACGGTGGTCGTATTGGGGTTCCCTCCCGTTCCATTCGCCGTACACACGAAGATGGTGTTGTGGTCGAGCGGATTTACAAGGATGCGACCGATTGCGCGTCCGCTAAAAACATCAGCGGCGGCGCCGTTTAGTCTGAACGGTCCGTTTAAGCTGGGCGCCGCCGAATTCGCGTTTCGAATGATGTAAAGGCCTTTGCCGGCGAAGCTGTCTGCAGACTGACCGTTCTCGCCCGTTCCCACGTAAACGATGCTGGAGTCGGTGGGGTCAATCGTGATCGCACCGATAGCGAGCGTCTCAAGCTGAAACTCGAATAGCTTGGTCCAGTTGGTTCCGCCATTCGTCGACTTGTAAAGTCCGCCTTGCGCGGTACCAACATAAACAGTGTCTGGATCTGTTGGGTGTATCGCGATCGAAATCGTTCTTCCGCTTACCGGGACGCGCGTCCCTTGTGTTTGTCCTAGCGGTATCGGGTTCGGACCAATAAAAACCCAATTAGTGGTATCCACGGTCGGAGAGTTATTGGCAAGTCGCCCGTTTGTCCTCAGCTGAGCTTCTTGTCTCTCCATCTGTCTGATGGCTTTTTCGCGGGCTCCGTCCGGGACCTCCTGGTCTCTACCGCGCAACATATCAAAGTAGTCGCCGCGCGCACGCAGGTAAGCTTCCTTGTCGACTCTTCCAGCCATTCCCGGCGGAAGGTCAGGATCATCGTCGTCGCCATCCGCCGGCTCAGGAGCTATTGTCGGCTCGGGAATCGGACCCAGGTTAGCGTCGGCCAGGAGTCCGTTGAGCGTCTTTGCTTGCAACGCAGCTTGACGGTCGCTATGCAATTTCGCCGCTGGGCCTGAAGCCTTAGCGTCAACTCGTCCCTTATTCCGACCGGCGGAACGCGGGGTAAAGTCCCAGGCTACTGCGAAAGAAATTGCTATCAAACTGAAGAGTAATGTCCATCTGACTGCTTTATGCATAACTTTGCTCCTCGAAGATTTTGGCACGTTGATTGTCACAATCGTGGACACGAAGCGAACGAATACGCCTCGGCGTCAGGCGGACCGCACATTGAACTCAAAAGAGATCAACTCCGACTTAAGATTGATATAGAGAACTTCAGCGAACGACCGAGCAGTGGTAACCGCTTAAGGATAACGGCTAGCTCTATTCGGTTTTGAAACTTTGAATGTGGGCGCACAGTACGGCGTTCAGTAGTAGTCTGTCAACCGTTAATGTCGTGGAAGTAAATATTTAGCGAGAATATTTTTTGCCGAGTTCCGGAAATCTGGAGAGCTGATCCGAAAACTTGCACGTCAAGGATCTTACTGGATAACCGAAGCGGGCTTGGGGAGGCAAAAGTTATTTCTTCAGCCAGCCAAACAAGCCGTGGACAATCGTCTCGCGGTTTTCTTCGTAGATGGCGCGGGTGAGGGGAATGCCCATCGGGCAGGCCTTGATGCAGTTCTGCGCGTTGCCGCAGTTTGTAATGCCGTCTTCGCCCATGATTCCTTCGAGGCGCTGGTCGCGCGTGGCCTCGCCGCTGGGATGCATGTTGAATAGTCGCACCTGGGCGATGGCCTGCGGGCCGATGTAATTGTCGTCGTCATACTGCGGACAAGCTTCCAGACAACAACCACACGTCATGCAGCGCGAATAGGCGTAACGTTCCTGCACATCTTCCTGATCCATACGCGGTCCGGGACCAAGATCATATGTGCCGTCAAGGTCGATCCAGGCATTGACGCGCTTGAGGTGATCAAACATTTGCGAGCGATCGACAACCAGATCGCGAATGTTGGGAAACTTCTGCATGGGCTCCAGTTTGATTGGCTGTTCCAGGTTGTCGACGAGCGCTGAGCACGACTGACGCGCGCGGCCATTAATCACCATCGTGCATATGCCGCACACCTGTTCGAGGCAGTTCATCTGCCAAACCGGAGGTGTCGTCTTGGTGCCTTCCTTCGTCACCGGATTCTTCTGAATCTCCATCAGGCAGGAGATGATGTTGAGATTCGGGCGATAAGGAAGTTCAAAACGTTCCCAGTAGGGCGGTGAGTCGGGATTCGCCCGGCGCCTGATGTGAATCTCGACAGACTTCGGTGGAGTCCGTTTCGTTTTCGTTGTGTGTACCTGTGCTGACATGGTTGCTTGGTCTCTATCTGCTACTGCTACAGATTTTCCATTTGTCATTTGTCATTTGTCATTTTTCATCGCAGGCAACTCTGTGGAAATTAGAAGGTCTCTTTCAATGGCAAATGAGAAATGTCAAATGACAAATGGAAAATCTCTTCCTCTACCAACTTTAGACCCGTGCTTCCGGTCGCTTAGCATCCGGATCATGTTTCGGTTCCTGTTTCGCTTTGCTGTAGTCGCGTCTCCGCGGTGGGATTAGCGAGATGTCAACCGGTTCATATGAAATCACGGGACCCTCGCCGGAATACTCCGCGATTGTCGTCTTCAGGAATTTCTCATCATCACGATCGGGAAACTCCGGCTTGTAATGCGCGCCGCGCGACTCGTTGCGATTCAACGCGCCGAGCGTAATTACGCGCGCCAGCTCCAGCATGTTGTCGAGATGTCGCGCATGTGGCAGCGCCATTGTGGCCCAGAGATTCGAGTCGTTAATCGAGATACGCTTGTAACGATCCATCAGCTGGAGCAGTTTGTTATCCGTCTCTTTGAGCTTCTCGTTGTAGCGAACGACAGTAACGTTGTCAGTCATCCACTTGCCCATCTCCTGATGAAGCACGTACTGGTTTTCATTGCCGCTCTGCTTGATCAGCGCGTCGTTGATTTCCTGTTGCTTGCGGAGTTCCTGATCATAAATACGCGATGAGTTGGCCCCATGGGCGCCATTGCGCTCGACATTCTGCGCATAAGTAATCGCGGCGGGTGCCGCGACAAATCCGCCATAGACACAACTCACGAGCGAGTTTGCGCCGAGACGGTTGGCTCCATGTATCGAGTAGTCGCATTCGCCGGCCGCCAGCAGACCCGGAATATTGGTGCGCTGATCATAGTCAACCCAGAGACCGCCCATTGAATAGTGGACGCCGGGGAAGATCCGCATCGGCACATGTCGCGGATCATCGCCCACAAACATTTCGTAAATTTCAAGGATCGCGCCAAGTTTTCTATCCAAAGTCTCCGCCGGAATATGCGTCAGATCGAGGTAGACCTGGTTTTCTCCGCCGACGCCCTTGCCTTCGATACAGACCTGGAAAATTTCGCGGGTGGCGATGTCGCGCGGAACGAGATTTCCGTAGGCAGGAAACTTCTCCTCAAGAAAATACCAACGTTCGTTTTCTGGTATCGCCGACGGCGCTCTTGTCTCGCCCGCTTTGCGCGGCACCCAAACCCGGCCGCCTTCGCCGCGTGCTGACTCAGACATCAGCCGCAGCTTGTCTTCACCGGGAATAGAAGTGGGATGGACCTGGATAAACTCGCCGTTCGCATACTTCGCGCCCTGCTGGTAACAAGCGGCGACAGCACTACCGGTGCAAACCATCGAGTTGGTCGACTTGCCATAAATCAAACCGGGTCCGCCGGTAGCCATGATCACTGCGTCGGCGGGAAAGGCTTTCAGCTCGAGTGTCTGCAGGTTCATCGCGATCAGACCGCGACAGACCTGCGCGTCATCAAGCACCAGGGACATCATTTCCCAGTGTTCAAACTTGCGAACTTTCCCGGCGGCTTCATAGCGCCGCACTTGTTCATCAAGCGCATAGAGCAACTGCTGACCAGTGGAGGCGCCGGCGAAGGCCGTGCGGTGATGTTTCGTTCCCCCAAAGCGACGGAAATCAAGCAGGCCTTCCTTCGTGCGTGAGAATGGCACGCCCATGCGATCGAAAAGGAAGATAATCGCGGGCGCCATTTCGCACATGGCTTTGGCGGGCGGCTGATTCGCCAGAAAGTCACCGCCGTAGACAGTGTCGTCAAAATGTTCCCAGGTTGAATCGCCTTCGCCTTTGGTGTTGACCGCGCCATTGATGCCGCCCTGCGCACAAACTGAATGAGAGCGCTTCACGGGAACGACAGAGAAAAGATCCACCGCATGTCCGGCTTCGGCGATTCTCATTGCCGCCGCCAGGCCTGCGAGGCCGCCGCCCACGATCGCGATCTTGTTGCCGTTACTCGCCATCTTAGAGGATTCCTCCCAGGAGTCCGCCCGGACGTATAAAAGCTATCGCGGCATTGATACCGACGAGCAGCATGAAAACACCAAAGCCAATGCACGCGTAGCCGGTCAACCGTTGGGCGCGTTCGCCGATGGCGATGCCCCAATCAACCAGGAATAGCCAGATGCCGTTTGCCAGGTGCCAGACGGTGGCCGTGATGCCGACCATGTAGATCAGGAATACCCAGACCATCTGAAATTCGCGCGAAACGATATCAAAAGCCAGGTCCGGTCTGTGGGCCACTGAAATCGTGTTCAATCCAGGTATCAAGCCGAATCTGAAATTCAGCACGTGAAAAGCTATGAAGAAAAACAGAATCACACCGGTTATTCGTTGAATCAGATAGAACCAGTTGCGCGGGTAAGGATAATTCAGGTTATTCGGCCGCGCTTCCATGGTTATCACCAGACCATAGACGGCGTGATAGATGAGCGGTATAAAGATTCCGCCAATCTCGACGAATAGGATATAAGGGATTGACTGCAAGTCTTTTACGGAGTTGTTGAACTCTGCGGCTCCGCCTAGCGCCTTCGAGTTTGTGTAGAAATGCTCCAAGAGGAAAAGACCGAGCGGCATGATGCCGGACAACTGATGAAGTTTGCGCAGGACGAAAGTCCTGCTCAACTGAATCGCCAAGTACGCGCTCCTTTGCCGTCGGACTTTAGCGCTAAAGCTGCTAGGCCAAACTTAAGCAAGTTGTGATTGAGATTTTCCGTAGCAAGGAAATTATAGTTAGAAGTTTCTGAAAAGCAAAATCCACTAAAGCGACCAGTCCTGGAGGGACCAAATGTTTATGGCATTATGGATCTAAAAGACTCTTCGCTTCAGCGGAGCGAGATCCCTACGAGTCCGTGTTAACGGACGATTGAAAATAGCCCAGCGATTCATCGCTGGGATTTGTGCACCAACCCGAGATGAAGTCCGTGAAGCGGACGGCTGAAAAAA
>Ga0070706_100002957_pt1 | contig 16869 bp, 11 predicted proteins | sample KBSK5501metaG_FD_65476 | JGI IMG/M metagenome (GOLD analysis project Ga0070706, IMG submission 65476) | Corn, switchgrass and miscanthus rhizosphere microbial communities from Kellogg Biological Station, Michigan, USA - KBS K5-50-1 metaG | ecosystem: Host-associated > Plants > Roots >...
CGTTCGTCTAGTGGCCTAGGACACCGCCCTTTCACGGCGGCGACACGGGTTCGACTCCCGTACGGGACGCCAATTTCCTCAGCATTTTCGCGATCTCAACTGACATCAAGTAAATGAAACGTTTCTTAATGGACCTTTCTGTAGATGGTTGTGGCCACAGTGCGAATCTATCCCTCGTAGAATCCTACGTTTGCTGATTAGAGAGGCGGCATGTTACCGCAGTCCTGCGGCGGTAACCTCCATATCCCCGAAGCCTAATTCTGACCATCTCGCTTTTGTGGTTCAACTGCCGGATTGCTCGTGACTCCAGAGCATCGCGGTAGTGTTCCGGCTTGTGCAAAGCTCAAATGAGTACATTGCGATTTTGAGTCAACCGAGGAACTTTCTGTTGTACAGACTTCACAGTCATGACCTCCGGCAATTTGCATCGATTCTTTTGCATCGCTCCGCAGTTCGCCAAATTGATTCCGGCTAGCTGGTTTGCTACGGTCGTCGTCATGTCCGAGCGTTCCCCCGATCAAATACGTGAGCAGATACGCGAATCGCTCGACTCCCTTTATCGCGTGGATTCGGGACGAATCCTGGCAACTCTGATCCGCTTGCTCGGTGATTTTGATCTTGCCGGGGAGGCGATGCACGAAGCCTTTGCGGTGCTGAGCCTGTGGCCGCGCAGTGGAGTACCCGGCAACCCACGACCCTGGTCGATTTCGACGGCCCGATTCAAAGCCATTGATACTCTGTGCGCCGACGGGCAAGATTTGATGCGTCTCAAGACGAGCTCGCGTGAAATCTCGAAGCGCAATGAGTTCGCTCGAAAAATCCAATGCAGATGCAAGGTCCAATGAAGAGGACCATCTTGAGGATGCCTTTGAAGATGATCGGCTGCGTCTGATGTCTACGTGTCGTCATCCAGCTCTCCCGCCGGAAGAGCGCGTTGCGCTCACCTTGCGTGAGGTGTGCGGGCTGACAACCGAGGAGATAGCACGCGGCTTCCTCATCACTCCGCGTACGCTGGCGCAGCGGATTGTGCGCGCCAAGGCAAAGATTCGAGACGCACCGATTCCTTACGAAGTGCCAAGCCCGCGGCACCAGCGCGGGTTCGACTCCGTACACGACGCCAACTAAGGCACTACAATGATCCAACCATTTCGCCGCTAGCTTGTTATGAATGTCGTGTCAAACCGATCACCCGACGATCTACTCACGCCAGTCAACTACCGCAGCCCAGGGCGCAGGTTTAGTCTGCCGCTATGGGTGCTTGTGTGCTTTGAAGAACTTAACTGTCTCAGCGGGCAACCATGGTGGATACACGTGCCCGCCGGAATGAATGAAGGTCTTGACGGGCGTTTGTGACGTTGATGCATAAAAAGTACAGTCCTGACCGCATGACTGGCCCTGCCCGGTCGCGTTGTCAGCAGTCCGCGCGAGCTCAATCGTCTGCTGTTGCTTATCGAACGGGAGAGTGGTGTCCGCTTTACCTCCAACGGCCAGAAGCGCGCGCGGCTGAGTTAGATGCTCCGACTCCCACAAAACACCTGCGCACGCCGCGATCGCGGCGATGACCTTGCCACGCTCAGCCCAGAGCAAGTAGCTGAAGATGGCGCCGTTCGAGAAGCCGGTCAAATAAACGCGCTGATCATCCACGGAAAATTTCTGCTTCATTGTCGCGAGCATAGCGTCGTAGAAATCCAGATCCTTGTTGCCGACGTACCCATCCGTCTGATTGGCTTCGAATTCCCATCCCGGACGCAGACCCTGGGGATCAGCGGGCATCGGCCGCCCCTTCAACCCCTGCGGGTACACGATGATGGCTTCTTTCCAAATCGTCTGGAGATGCGCTTTTTGAGAGAAGCCCTGCATGTTGCCGCCATGGCCGTGGAAGACAAAGACCACTGGATGTTTGATTGCGCTGGTGGTCGGCGCCGGCGAAAAGACCAGCGCTGCGCGCTTCTCGCCATCGACTGTCCACGTCATCACTGTACCCTGGGCGCTGACAGCGGGCGACGTTAAGAACAAAGTGGCGAACGCCGCAGCGATTGAGAACAAAACCCGGCGACGGAACTTCACGATTGATCTCATTGTCTCAAGCATGCTGCTCTCCTCTGAAATGGTGTTTGGCGCTGGCAAACGCAAGCACGTGCTCATTTGCCGGGGCCGTAGGGTCAGCCCGCGCGTCGGGTTCGGCTAGTCTTGCGAGTTCTAAGGGACATCCACCAGATACCCGGATATTCCCGCGGTAACGCTGGCGCTTCCGCCGCTAGTACCGTCCACCTGCACGCAAAAACTGATCGGATGATTCGCTACCGTATCAGGATCAGGATCTGAGTATATGCGAAGTTGTTGAGCGACACGGTAAGCGCGAGGATCGGCGGTTTGCTGAACGTCAAGTTGAAACATTGGCTGCCCACCGCCCGGTGAGAACAGCAAAAGGCTTGCGAACGGCACCGTCTCATCGCCGTCCAGGTGAGCTTCCAGGGATGCATACTCAATCACGAGGCGCTTCCCGCTTGGCACTGGGGCAATCCCATAACAGAGGTTTAATCCTCGGTCGACAGTGAAGGTAACGTCCTTCTGGAAGGCTTGCCGCGTCGGATTATCCACATCGCGCACCAGCAGAGGGCTCGATGCTGAGTTGTTAAGCTGAACGGTTGGCGAATTCGCAATTTTGACATTTGGAATGTTCGCCACATTGACGTTGCCAGCGACGCTCGCCGTTCCTTGTATGGCAACGGGCACCGGATTCGCGGTCGTGTTGGTAATCACGACGTCCTTATCAGTTATTGCGCTTGTCGAAGGCGCAGCGCTCAACAGAAGTGAGCCGCCCGATAGTCCTAGCGCACAGAACACGATCAAGTAAATTCTAATGGCTTTCATTTTTCTTTTCCTCCTCTACTCGGTGATCTTTTCGCTTACTGCGGTGCGGGCAGCGAGTGCTTCGAGAAGAACTCCCAGGCCGCATCGGTAGCTGATATGCCGTTAAGCGTTTCGTTCGGCCAGGCGTGTTCACCGTTGACGATGGTGTTCAGGACCACATCGCTGTTGGCAAAGCAGCCGTCATAACTCGTGGTGATTACATTGCCGGCGGCGCTGGTGACAGTCTGGGATTTTCCCTGACAGCGGTTGGCCTCAGTCCAATAGTTCACTGCGTCGGCCACCGGTTTCGCATCAAGCAGGTCAGACCCTTCAGTCGCTTTGCCGCCGTAGTAAAGAACATGCGTATCAGCGATCCCATGAAAGATGATCACCGGAATCGACCCGGTCGCATCCGGTATCATGAGATAAGGACCATCAGGCTCGTTCGCTTCAGGACGAAGGCCGATCGCGCCTGAGACTACCGCGATACCCGCCAGCAGGTTCGGTAGCTCCGCGCCCAGCCGATAGCTCATCCCGGCCCCGCTCGAGAATCCGGCCGCATACACGCGCCGGTCGTCCACGCGCAGATTTGCTTCCAGTTGCAGCACCAGCTTGCGCACGAACGCGACATCGTCGACCGTGAGGTCGAATTCCGGATTCGTGCCGGTGTTCCAGGCTGCGGGATCAGAAGGACAGCCGCAGGTGTAGAATGGCGAAGCCGGGCCGACAGTCATGCCCTGAAGGTAAGCGACGAAGAAACCTTCTGCCTCTGCCTTTTCACTGAACCGAGTTGTGCCGATCATCGACGCGGCCGTGCCGCTGAAACCGTGAAGTACAAGGACAAGCGGCAGTTTCTTGTGCCCATCGTAAGACGGCGGCACGTAAAGGATGTAATGTCGCACCGTGCCGCCCACCGAAATCGTTTCGGGGTAATGATTCGGTGGCAGGTCGGGGGCACTAGCCGCGCGCGCGCGGTGTACGGGCCGGAATGCGGCGCCGCAGACCAGTGCCGCCAGCGTGATAAGAACTAAAGTCTTCGAGTATGTGTTCTTTGTCTTCATATGTTTCTCCTCATCCATCGTGAACGATGTCAATTGAGGCTATTTCTGGAAGTGGTTGAAGTTTTCGAGGATCGCCTTGTGCTTGTCGAGCTCGGTCTTGTCGGTCGAGGGGTTGAGCCGGAGAGCTTCCGCCTGCGCGACTTCGTCAGCAAAGCTGACCACAGCCTTGCCGTCGATCGTTATCTGGTCAGATAGCTCGATACCTCCGTTGGCGAAGTTCAGCCACGCGGTCAGCAGTTCGCGGTCAAAGTCTCTGAAGCGCTGATCAACTGCCGGATCCGGCTTCAGCACCAGGAACGCCGACGACATGTCGTGCGCGTCTCTCGTCTCGGAGAAGACGCTGCTCATGAAGTTGACGATCCCGAGGTAGCAATCAAGCGTGGCCTGGTCGAAGTCGTGGTTCCCGCCGGAATCGTACTGCTTCTTCCAGTAACCGTTGTCCTTAGCGCGGTCGCCGTTGCCGACGATAACAACGGGGATGGAAGCGACCGCTGACAGCCCACCATCGTCGTCGCGTGCCGAGAAGCGCGCGGTATAGAGGCACGGCATGGCATAGACGTGAACCTTCTCGTCGACCACGGTGCGCGGATGGACGTCGGGAGACTGCGGCGGGTCCGGGGTGGAGCCGTTGTCGAAGGAAGTGGTGGAGACGATCATGCCATCGCCGAAATCCCACTTGGTAATACGGTCGTCGGAGCCCGGGTCGAACGATGTGCCTTTGAAGTGGACCGGGTCGCCCGCGTGTGCGATCAAGAGGCCGCTCGTGACAATCTGGGCATCTGGATTTACGTTCGTAACGACGGCAGTGGTCGAAGTGCACACCGTCGCATCGTCGTCCGAGCCACACACGTTCACCGTGTACGTGCCATTGTCGCCGTAAACGTGTTTGGCGGTGAACGTCAGTTCAGCGAGGCCGTGTGGTGTCGACTTGTAGTTGCCCGAAACGGGCGTCGGCCCACTGCCGAAGTCGATCGTGACAGAGAGCGGATCTTTCCATCCCGGATCGGTGACGGTACCTTTGATCGTCGAAGCAGAGTTCTCAGGTACCGGAGCTACCGGGTCCAGCGTCACGGTAGGCGGCATGTTCACAACGGTCACTGTGGTCGACGCAGTGTCCGTCGTCCCCAACTGGTCGCTCACGCTCAGGGTGATGGTGTTGCTGCCGTCCTGACCGACGCGGTCGAATGTCGCGGTCGCTCCGGGCGTCTCGAAGGTCCCGTTGTCGTCCAGATCCCAGTCGTCTGAGTAGACTGCATCGCCTTTGGCCGTGTCCGGATCGGAGCTGCCAGTGCCGTCGAGGATAACGTCCTGGCCTTCTTGCGTGGTGTAGGGGCCACCGTCGTCGGCGACGGGCGGCCGATTAATCTCACTTGCGTTCGGCAGGAGCCATGTGCCTCGACCCATCGTGCCGATCAGCAGCACGTCGTCGGTCGCGTCGTAGTCGAGCGTGTAGGCGATGGTGTTCGGAAGCTCGCCGATGAGCTTCGCCCAGTGATGAGAGGTGGCGTTGGCGTCTGTCACATACACGCCGTCTGAGGCGCCGACGACGACCGTCGACGCAGAACCGGGGATGAAGGCGATCGAGCGCAGATTCTCCGCGCCGGCTGTGGCCAAGTCGCCCGTAATGGTCTCCCAGGTCGCGCCCGCGTCTGTCGTGTGGTAGACCGAGCTGTAGCCGACGACCCAGGCCGAATTCCAGTCCTCGGGGTCGAGACTGATTCCGCGGGCAATCACGCCCGGATAGGCGGTAAGTTTGGTCATTGAGTTGCCGGCCGACTTGCGCAGGAACAAACCGGAATCGCTCCCAACCCACAGGACTTCTGGGTTATCAGCGCCGCCGCTGCGTCCGCCGTACGCGATCGCATACGCCTTGCCTTCGAGACCGGAGATGCGCGAGAGGTTCTCGCCTCCATCCATCGACTCGTAGATGCCTTTCGTCGAACCGTCGAGCTTGGGCTCGTCGTCGGTAGCAATCACGAGCCGCTTCGGATGCGCCGGGTCCTCTACTTGGTCAGCCGCGATCGGGACGTAAGGGAATGTGGCTATACCCGGGTCGTATCCTTGGTCGTTCGAGGGGCCGAACGTCTCGTGCGCGAGGTCGTAGCTCGTGCCTTCCACCTTCAGCGCCGGTTGCACCACGCTGCAGACGTTGCCCGACGCGCAGGACTCCCGCGTGAACCGCAGCAGCTCGGCTGACCCGGGCCAGGCGCTGTAGTAGCGCGTCGACGGGCTCCCCCAGTCCGCGATCGCGACCGACCCGCCGTCGTCGTCCTGCACCTCGACCCATTCCGCGGCGCCCTGCGATGGCTGTTCCGGCGTGCCGATGTCCTGCGTGCCGCACAGTGCGACATGCGACACGTGATCGTACGCGCAACTGTGGGTCTCAGTTATGGCGAGGTTGCCGATGATCGAGTACCAGTCGAAGAACGAAGTCTGAGGGAGAGGCCGCATGTAGATGCCGCCGTCGTCCGCTTCGAGTAGGAAGTTGGCAGAGTTGATCTCCATGTCGCGCGAGTCAACGTGTCCGCTCGTGCCGTTGGGCGTTCCGGGCGAGCCGCCGATCGAATCGCACTGCGAGCCTATCGGCTTGCTCGAGTCGCATCGATAGTATTTCTCGCCGCCGAGTTCTTTTTTCCGTCCGGTGATGTAGAAGAGGTGCGCGTCGGTTGGGTCCGTCGTTATCGCCATGAGGCTACGGCCCGACTCCTTAATTGCGTCCGGAACCTCCATCTTCGTCCAGGTCGTGCCGTAGTCGTTCGACCGCAGCAGGTGCGAAAGCCCCTCTTTCTGAACGGCAACGTAAACAGGATTCGCACCGACGGGCGAGACGGCAAGCTGGATGTTATCCGCGTCGTCGACGACGTCTGACGACGTTGCTCCGCCGAAGTCGCCACCGCCTCTGGCGTGCCAGGTTTGACCGCCGTCGCTGCTCATGTAGACGCCGCCTCCCGATCCGATGAAAGCTGCGTAGAGGCGCTGAGAGTCGGAAGGATCGCCGGCAAGGTCAGTAGCCGCGAGCGCCGGCACTCCCGATACGAGACTGAACGACGCCCCGGTATTATTGCTGCGCCAGATCCCTCCAGTCGCCGTCGCCACGATAATGTTGGCGCCCCGCGGCATAGCGTCGAGGACGCCGGTGCCGCCGAATTCACTCTCCCCGAGATCGGTCCAGGTTGTCCCACCATCGTCGGTGCGCAGGATGCCCGTCAGCTTGCTACTGATGTTGATAAAGGAGCTGGAGAAGCCGATACCCGCGACCAGTGTCTGGTTGGAAGAATCGGTTGGGTCGAGTTCGAGAGATCTGATCGAAAGACCCGGCATATGGTCGGTCAGCGGCGTCCACGTCGGTCCCGGCGGATCACTCGACATGGCGTTCGTCGACTTCCACACGCCGCCATTCACCGTGCCGATCCAGACAGTGTTAGGGTCAGTCGGGTGGGTGACTATCGCCTGCACGGCGCCTGCGACTCGGCCGCTGCCGTCGGCTGCGTACGAGTTGCCGCCGGTGATCCCGGCGGGGCCATTGGCTACGAAAGTCTCAGATCGCGTCGCCGGTGCGCTCAGCAAACTCGCCGACGACGGACCAATCGCGCGGACGCGGCGCGCTTGCCAAATCGAGCCCGCCGCGATGGCGAGCAACGCTGCGACTGCGGCGGCGCGTGTTTTGGTCAAGGTGAGTTTCGCTCTCATGGTCTTTCTCCTGATCTTTGGTCGTACTAAGCGTTCATTTGTCGCTTTACAACTCCAAACGCGAGAAATTCACCCGAACGGGCTGATGTGCAATGAAAACTTAAGATTCGAGTGCCGTCTTCCTATGGGAGACGGTTAGGGTGAGTGCGTTAGCGAGTGTCGCGCGCGCGCGTGCTAGAATTTCGGCGCTCAATGGCCGACTCTGCAAATTCGGAAGACGTAACCGGACTACTGCTCGCCTGGAGCAATGGCGACGAGTCTGCGTACGAGAAGCTGGCGCCGCTGGTCTATGACGAGTTGCATCGTCTGGCGCATCGCTATATGAGGCGCGAGCGACCAGGTCATACTCTCCAGACGACGGCCCTGGTAGGCGAGGCGTATGTGCGGCTGGTCGATCAAAAGGTGAAGTGGCAGAATCGCGCGCATTTTTTCGGCATCGCCGCGGAAATCATGCGCCGCATTCTGGTTGATTACGCGCGGTCGCAGGCCTATGCGAAGCGCGGCGGCGGCGCACAGAAAGTTGGACTGGACGAGGCGGTACTGATGGCGCGGGATCGCTCTGCCGAGTTGGTGGCCCTGGATGATGCGCTGAAAAGACTGGCTGAATTCGATCCGCGCAAGAGCCGCGTCGTGGAATTGCGTTTCTTTGGCGGGTTAACGGTGGATGAGACGTCGGAGGTACTCGGCGTGTCGGCTGACACCGTGAAACGCGACTGGAGCAGCGCCCGTGCGTGGCTATATCGCGAAGTGAGTCCAAACTATTGATTTGTCGTCCGACATCCCACTAGAATCTCTCGCATCCCCTTCAGTGCGAACCGTCCGGCCGAACCTGTCTCAGGGGAACGGTGCATGCGATTGTGACTCCGGAACGCTGGCAACACATCGACGGTCTGCTTCAAGCGGCGCTGGCTCGACAAGCAGGCGAGCGCGCGGATTTTCTGGCAAAGGAGTGCGCGGATGATGAACTGCGCGCCGAAGTCGAGTCGTTGATCGCTTCACATGAATCTGCCGGCGACTTTCTGAGCCAATCAGCGATTAGGCTCGCTGCGGAATGTGTGGCCGCGCGGGGTCTGCTGGTCACCGGCCAGTCAATCAGCCATTACCGAATCATCTCGGCCATCGGCGCTGGAGGGATGGGTGAAGTCTATCTTGCCGCGGACACGATCCTGGGCCGGCGGGTCGCGCTGAAAGTCCTGCCGGCATATTTCAAGCGCGACGAGCAGCGCCTGCGTCGATTTGAGCGCGAAGCACTCCTGGCGGCGAACCTGTCGCATCCGCACATCTGCACGATTCACGAAGTTGGTCAAACCGTTGACGGCCACAACTTCATCGCCATGGAATACATCGATGGAGTTACGCTGCGGGAGCGTCTCCGGAAAGAGGCGCTAAGTTTCGACGAAGCAATTGATATTGTCGCGCAAACTGCCCAGGCACTGGCGCACGCGCATAAAGCCGGGATTGTCCATCGGGACATCAAGCCTGAGAACATCATGCTGTCGCGCGAAGGCTATGTGAAGGTCCTGGATTTTGGCATCGCCAAACAGGCCACACCGGTGGTGGGAGCGCCAGCCGTCGATCAATCGTTGTTCACGACCGCGAGCACGATTCCCGGAATGATTCTGGGAACCACGCCGTACATGTCGCCTGAGCAGGTGCGTGGGCTCGATGTTGATACGCGTAGCGACGTATGGAGTCTCGGCGTATTGATTTACGAAATGCTGTGCGGCCGTTCACCCTTTGCTGGTGAAACCCCAAGTGACTGCATCGCTACGATTCTCGAACGAGAAGTGCCGTCAATCAGAGCGAACCTACCTGACACGCCGCCGCAATTCGACGCGATGGTGGCGAAAGCTCTGCAAAAGGATCGCGAATGTCGTTACCAGACCATAGAGGAGATGCTGGCGGATCTTCGCAGCTTAAAAGATCCGCAGGCGCGCGCAGCATGGTTGTCGATACCGTCACCGCAAACAAACTCGGACGCGGCAATTGAACACGACTTGCCTCAATCGTCGCCTGATACGAATCACAGTAATTCAGCCTTCGCTGTTTACAGTCGCGCCCGGCGAGGAGGCGTTGCGCTGCTGGCGATCGTGTTGCTTGCACTGATAGCAATACTCGCAATTTCGAAACTATGGCCGGCACGCAGGTCACCGTCCGCGTCGCCTGATCTCAGGATCACGCGGTTGACCGCAAGTGGAAATGTTGGCGCAATCGATCTGTCTCCGGACGGCAAATATGTCGCCTACAGCACCGCTGAGGGCGGTGGACGAGAGAGTCTGTGGCTCAAGCAGGTCGCGAACGGAAACACCGCGCAATTACTCAAGGCGTCTCAGGCGAACTTCATCGGCACAACCTTCTCGCCGGATGGAGCATTCATTTACTACGTCACAAAAAGCCGCGAGCATCCGTCAGGCGCGCTGTATCAATTATCGGTAAGGGGCGGCGAGCCTGAAAAAATTCTCGACAACATCGAGGGGCCGGTTGGGGTGGCGCCCGATGGCAGCCGCCTGGCCTTCGTCCGCGGTCAAAACGAACGCACTGAGTTGTTGACGGCAAAAACCAACGGCACTGATGTGCGAGTGCTCGCGGCTCGCAACTTGCCGGAATCATTCTCTACCGAGGGTCCGGGGTGGTCGCCGGATGGGCGGTTGATCGCTTGCGGCGGCCTGACCAAAGATAAGGGCAACATCTACACCTTATTCGGCGTGGAAGCGAATAGCGGCGCCGTTACCCGGCTGACACCGAAGAGTTGGGCCCGCGTCTATCGTGTTGTATGGAGCCGCGACGGCAACACGCTGACTTTTTTAGCCAAGGAAGAGTCAGGAGGGCTTACGGAAGTTTGGAAGCTGCAACTCTCCGACGGACAAGCCGCGAGGATCACCAATGACCTTGACGGTCACGGCACCAACAGCTTGGGCGTCTCATCTTTCGGCCCGTCGCTGGTGACGGCCAAAAGCGACATTCTCTCTACAATTTGGATCGTCCCTGGGACTGGCGATACGACCAAAGCGCGACAGATTACCTCAGGTGTCAATCGCGAAGATGGATCGTACGGTTTGTCCTGGACGCCCGATGGCCGGATCGTCTACACCTCGACGGCAGGCGGCTTTCAGGACATTTGGATAACGAACAGCGATGGTAGCGGCCAACGGCAACTTACGGCTGACAATCACGTTGATGCCGCGCCGGCAGTCGCGCCCGACGGCCAATACATCGTTTTCAAATCAGAGAGAAAGGGAGATCTGCTAAACCTCGCTCACCTCTGGCGCATGAATCTCGATGGGAGTGGTATGAAGCAACTGACAAACGGCGACGATCACATCCCACGCTGGTCACCGGATAGCCAGTGGATTGTCTATGATATGCCCGAGAATGCGGTGAATCATTTGTGGAAGGTCTCGAAGGATGGCGGTGAACCGATCTTGTTATCGAACTTGAATGCCGTTTGGCCAGACGTTTCACCTGATGGGAAATTGATTGCTTGTGTTCTGTTCGATCCACAGAACCAACGTTGGCGAATGGCGGTGTTGACATTTGATACCGGCGCGTTGCTTAAGACCCTGGACTTTCCATCTCCAGGACTGCGCCGGGTGCGGTGGCGACCCGATGGCCGGGCGCTGATTTACACCGAAACCGACCACGACGTTTCTAACCTTTGGAGTCAAGAGCCGGACGGCGGTGCGCCTAAGCAGTTGACGGACTTCAAAACGGAACACATTTACCACTTTGATTTCTCGCTTGACGGCAAATGGATCGCTTGTTCGCGCGGCAATCAGAAGAGTGACATCATCCTCATTAAAAACTTCCGCTGAAGTCCGTTTTCTGAAGGAGCTCCCGTGAGCCGCTAATTCCCGAGTTCGTTCTGATGAGATTAGCAACTAAGAGATAGCCCGTAAGGGAATTGTTGGGTGCTGAGAGATCACGCGTCCCTTAAGGGTCCAATAAGCACTCCCGTGAGTCCTTCACTCCCGTGAGTCCTTCAAATGCGGTAAAGTGCTATCCATGCCGCCAAGTTTCATTGAATTACAACAGGTCCCTTCACTTTCACGGCGGCGACACGGGTTCGACTCCCGTACGGGACGCCAACTATACGCATCTTCCGCGGTTACATGCCGCGCCGCCCGCCGCTCTCCAGGTTTCGCCGTCAATACGAAAAAGAACATTGGCGCTAGCGGCAACAGTTACTGCCGGCGGTCCGACTCAGGCGGAGCGGTTAGTTTTACCGTCAGTGCGGCACGCGAACCGTTGCACTGCGTTGCGTGCAATTGCCGCTGGCATCGCAGGCGTCATAAGTAATGGTGTAGGTGCGTCCGCGTAGGTCGTTGCCGGCGCGTTCAGCGCGGAGGAGAAAACTTCGGTCGAAGGTGCCAAAAGCGGCGTCCTGAATGTCGCCCGCGGTGTCGCCATCGCCGCCGCCGTTGTCGGGCTGGTCGCTGGTGATCGAAGTCAAAACCACATTCGGTTGAGCGTCGCCGCAACTGTCGGAAGCATTGATCACGGCGTCGATGCGAACCAGCCGGTGGTCAGCAGGCCAGAGTAACGTCGGCGTTAACGTGACTTGAAGCGATGGCGGTTGAGTGTCCTGAACCGTAATCCTGGTCGCGCTGAGTGCGGACGACCAACCTTCTGAGACGATCAGGTTGACGACGCTGGTTCCAACCGGCAGAAAAACCTGTGGCTTTCGTCCCGTCACGGTGCCGAAGCGTCCGGTCCAGGTGTAAGTGAGAACGTCGCATTCGGCATCCGTCGAGCGCGAGCCATCAAGCACGACGTTGGCACTGCCAGCTCCCCGACACTCAACCGTTTGATTTGGGCCGGCGTCGGCTGTTGGCGGTGTGTTAACGCTGGCGTCGCCACTACCCAGCACACAGCGCCACGCGGCGTCGTAACCAATCCAATCACCTTTGAACTCGTCACAACTAGTATGCGCATCATCGTATAGGCTGCATTCACGACCGTAGACCACCGAGCCATGTGCTGCAATGTAGTCGGTCGTCGGATTGGTACTAATCAACATGTGCGCGTTTCCGAAATCCGGACTCTCTCCGGGCACCGGGTCGAAATAAAAAGACGATGGATTAAGTGGCGGACCCATTCCGAACTTACGCCAATTTTTGGTGATTCGATAAAGCACGCTCGTGATGATTCCGTTGTCGTCCACTTCTGCCTTATTCAGTTCGTGAACCAGGCCGTAATACTTGGTGTCGGTAAGACCCGGAACATTTTGAATGTAATCGGCAGAAACCCAATTGTTCTCCGAGTTTCCTTTGCCGTCGTTGGGGCCTGAGAACACGGTGACCCGTCCGACGCTGGGAAAGAGCATTCCCATCAAAGAAGCGAACGAGCTGCCGTTGGACCAGCCGGCGAGATTGATCTTCGTCCAATCCACCTCGCCGCTTGCAGTCAGATATCGTTCCCAACCGTCGCCCGGGTGCGCAGCCGCGGCCCACTCCAGCGCTTTGAGCAGACGATTGACCGCCGCGTCCTGCGGGTGCTCGTTGATCTTCAATTCGGCGCAGGTCGGATGGACATGAAAGTCGCAGTCGTCCGTGCCCAACAAGACTTCGCGCATGAAGTCTCCGTAACAGCCCAGCCGGTCATCGTCATGGTCGCAGCCATTGATCGTGGCTGCGGCGCCGGCCGCGAAATAAGAAAGCCCGATTACGTGGTAGCCGCGAGACGCGGCAAACGAATGGATCGCCAGATCGGAATTCGGTTTGCCTGCGCCACCATTGAGGAATACCAGCAGCCTGCCGGACTGCTTCAACGGTGGAAGATAGAAGAGGTGCGGAGCGTTAGCGGCTTGATCGTGCCAAAGATTTTCGCAGCCAATTCCCGACGCGATCCCGTCCGTAGGACAGTCGGGCTGCTGACCCATTACGGCCGGACGGCCGTCAGTGTTTGCGGGCTCCTCGGTATAATCGGGTGGAGTAGGCGAAGGCTCAGCCACAGGCGCGGCGCTGGGCGCGGACTTTGCCGCCTCGCTCGACATGCTTACAGCCGCCAGAAGTGATAGTGATGTCAATATCACGATCAGGCTTAGGCTATTCCTTGTCTTCATCGTAATTGTCCTCTCTTCAGCTACCGCGGCGCAAACCAGGGAATGCGGCCGTTAGTCGTTTTCACTGGCCACTCACGCGTTCGGGATCGGGTGGCGGGATGAAGCCCGCGGCGAAGAGCGACGTGCGGCCGCTCGCGTTGTCGAAAACTTCCATCGTGGCGCGGCACGGGTCGGGTGGAACTCCAGTATTGGCGGCCGGTTCCCACTGCACGCGCACGAAGGGACGCAGTTGCAAGCGCGTAGGCGCAACATCCGCGTTGGTCGATGGCGGGGCGAATAGGTCGCCGTTGAGATCGAGAAATGCCGACTGGCCGGCTTGTAACTCAACCGCGCGGCGAAGCGGTTGACCGTCGCTATTAGTGAATGGTCTGCCGTCGGCGCTCCGGAACGTGAGCACCGCGCGGCATGGATCGGGTGGTAATTGCCCATCAACTGCTACCGCGAGGTTGACGATGTTGAGGCGGACGGTCTGCCCGCGCGTGACGCCGATCATGCCGACCGTGCGATCGGGGTCGGGCGGCTGGGCCGCGCGCACGCGGCGGACCTCCCAGGTTGCGGCGCTGGCCGCGATCGCGATAAATGCGATCGCGATTGAAAGTTTGGAAAAGATATTTCGTGTTTTCATTTTCGTGTCTCCTTGTGGGTGAAGAAATTCGTTTTCTGCGTCGGGTCAGTGGGTCTCTCATACACGTAAGCGAGCAATCTCAGACGAACGCCCCATAGGCAACAAAAATGTAAGAATTGGCGAGGATAAGTGGGCGAATAGGTTGAATGCCAAAGACCGCGGCAATGTTAGAATTCGCCTGCATTTGAAGCGCCCGACATGGCTGAACCCTTAACCTCGAATGAAGTAACCGCGTTGCTCATTGATTGGGGCAACGGCGATAAGGCGGCTTACGACAAGCTCGTGCCGCTGGTCTACGATGAGCTGCACCGGCTTGCTCACCGTTACATGCGCCGTGAACGTCCCGGCCATACGCTGCAAACCACGGCCCTGGTTGATGAAATTTACCTGCGGCTCGTTGATAAGAAGGTGCAGTGGCAGAACCGTACGCACTTCTTTGCCATTGCCGCGCAGGTGATGCGGCGCATCCTGGTCGATCACGCACGCGCACACGCGTATCAAAAGCGCGGCGGCGGCGCAGAGAAGATCGAATTGAACGAGGCGATGGTGATGGCTCGCGAACGGGCCGCAGAGCTCGTCGCCCTCGATGAAGCACTGGAAAAGCTGGCGGAGTTCGACGCGCGCAAGGCCCGCGTTGTGGAGCTGCGTTTCTTTGGCGGACTTACAGTCGATGAGGCGGCGCGAGTGATAGGCATTTCGGCGAACACCGTCGATCGCGATTGGAGCACTGCGCGCGCCTGGCTATATAACTTCGTAAATCGTAAATCGTGAATCGTGAATAGAAATGAGAAGCGCTTCGCGTTCCAATTGAAGGCAGCGGTTATGCCCGGTTTCTATTAACGATTTACGATTCACTGCTTCCAATGACGCCCGAACGCTGGCAAAGAATCGAGGACTTGTTCCAACTGGCGCGCAAGCGCGCGACCGCGGGAGAACGCGCGGCATTCCTCGACGGTGCTTGCGGCGACGACGTGCAGTTGCGCGCTGAGGTCGAACAACTGCTCACGGCTGAAGGTAGCGCTGGGTCCTTCATCAACACTTCGGCAGTGAAAATTGCCGCAGGCATGATCGCCGCCGATCGCGCGGCTGAGATGCGGGGGAAGAGCGTCGCGCACTACAAGATCATCTCGGCGCTCGGCGCCGGAGGCATGGGCGAAGTCTATCTCGCCAGTGACACTCGCCACGGCCGACAGGTTGCGCTCAAGCTGCTTCCCGATCATCTGCTCAAAGACCCGGAACGCGTGCGCCGCTTTCAGCAGGAAGCTCGAGCCGTCCTCGCGCTCAATCACCCGAACATCGTGACTGTCTATGAAATTGGACAGGAAGAGGGAACGCAATACATCGCCAGTGAACTCGTGAAGGGCCATACGCTTCGCGCACGGATGGCCGGCACGCCTCTGAAATTGGGCGAAGCGTTGGATATTGCATCGCAGGTCGCTGCTGCCTTGGCCGAGGCCCACCATGAAGGTGTAGTCCATCGCGACATCAAGCCTGAGAACATCATGCTGCGGCCCGATGGTTACGTGAAAGTTCTGGACTTCGGCATTGCAAAGCTGACTGAGGCGCCGCAGTCGATGGAAACTGAAGCGCCGACTTTGATGAAGATTCAAACGCGTCCGGGAATGGTGCTGGGCTCGGCGCATTACATGTCGCCGGAACAGGCGCGCGGTCTGCCGGTCGATGAGCGCACGGATATTTGGAGTCTCGGCGTGGTGCTTTACGAGATGATCTCGGGGCGCGTGCCCTTCGACGGCGAGACGCCGAGCGATTGCATCGCGGCGATTCTCGATAAAGAGCCGCCGGCGTTAACGCGTTATGCGCCCGACATGCCGGAAACGCTTGATGTGATCGTAACGACCGCGCTGACGAAGGATCGTGATGAGCGCTATCACTCAGTCAAGGAATTGCTGGGCGCTCTGCGTAGGCTGAAGCAGCGACTGGATGCTTCGGCTGAGTTGGAACGATCGGCCGCGCTGGACTCGAACGTCGCGGCGAGCCAAAGCGGCGAAGCCATCGCGAGCAGTACGTCGCAATCGATCCCAACGACTCAGCCAATCCACTCAACATCGAGCGCGGAATACATCGTTAGCGAAATCAAGCGTCACAAGACAGGTGTGGCAGTGGCGCTGGCTCTCGTCGCTGTCATCTTGGTCGGCGGCGGTTTCGCCCTGTACAAAATTCTAGGTGCAAAGCCTGGTGCGCCGCCGCGCGCGCCGAAGTTCACGGCGCTCACAAACGGCGGCAAGATCGGCGACTTGGCCGTTGAGGGTGAGCTCTCAATGTCGCGTGATGGCCGTTACATCGCCTATGTTGCACACAATACTGTTGACGGCGCGCAGCAGAGCAGCGTCTGGGTCATGCAGATCGCGACGAACACCCAAGCGCAAATAGTTGCGCCGTCGACGGCGGATTACGAAGCAACGGATTTCTCACTCGATAGTCAGTTCGTTTATTACCTGAGAAGGGAAGCTCGCTCGGCGCCTCCGATCCTTTATCGCGTACCGTTCATTGGCGGCACGCCCACGAAAGTATTGGAAGATGTAAACAGCGCCGTCACCTTCGCTCCGGACGGCAAACGT
>Ga0070706_100002959_pt1 | contig 16864 bp, 14 predicted proteins | sample KBSK5501metaG_FD_65476 | JGI IMG/M metagenome (GOLD analysis project Ga0070706, IMG submission 65476) | Corn, switchgrass and miscanthus rhizosphere microbial communities from Kellogg Biological Station, Michigan, USA - KBS K5-50-1 metaG | ecosystem: Host-associated > Plants > Roots >...
CCCAGCCGCACGGCCCGGGCCTCCAGCTCGGCGACCTGATCCAGGCCGGTCTGGTGCAGTTCCTCCGGCGACCGGGGCAGGGTGGTGAAGATCCGGATGGCCCGGGTGTAGTCCTCCTGCCCGCCCGGCAGCCAGACCAGCCCGGCCCGGTCGGACGGCCGGGCCCGCGGCAGCAGCTCCCTGACCGTCTCGACCCAGCTGGCCAGCGCCGGCCGCACCACCTCGTCGGCCACCGCCCGGCGCTCCTGCTCCCACGCCTCCGCGCGCGGCCAGCCCGGCGGGGGCTGGGGTGCGAACACGGGCCCGAGGCCCGGCAGCACGTCACGGGCCCAGGCGATGGCCCGCTCGGCCAGCGGGGCGACCGGCAGCCGCCCCTTGCCCGCCCCGGTCCGCAGCCGCTCGCCGAGCTGGCCGAACCAGGTGCCGCTGCTCCGCAGCCGGAGCAGGTAGGCCTCGGCCGCCTCCGGGTCGACCAGGATCGTCCGTGCGGCCACCGCCAGGAAGGTGGCCGGCCCGGCGAACTGCATGGCGGTGACGGTGTGCTCAGCCGACGCCATGTCGATGCCGTCTTGCTCGTGCGCGCCCGCCTCCCGGACGCACCCGAGCGTGACGGCCTCGGCCGGGGTGCCCGCCGTGATCGTGCCGGCCTCGTCAAGGAAACGCCCGACCTCGGCGCGCCAGGCCTGCTCGCCCGCCTCGCTCTCGTCCGGGAGCAGATGGTCGTACCCGGGTATGCCGTACACGGTGGCGGCGAAGGGATTGTGTTCCAGCCAGCGCCGCTGAAAGCGGTCGGCCAGGTCCCGGGGTCCAGTGTCAGTCACGATCCCCCATTAAACGCCTTCATCCCGTCCTGCCAGCAGCGGTTCGGTGTCGAAGATCTGCTCCAGGCATCCTCGATCATCGTGCTCGGTACCTGCGCCCTGCCCTCGCTGACCGCCTACCGGATCCTGTTCGGCATCTGCGCCGCCGCCGCCGTCCTCGGCGCCGCCATCGCCTTGCTCGTGCCTCGCCCCTCCCCAGCCAGTCCCGCCGCGGATCTGGGGCCGGGTGACCGGGACCGAGGGGCGGCGCGTGTCGGCCACGGACGGCATCACCACCGTGGCCGAGCCCGACGTCCCCCTGGTCGAGGCCGAGGCGCGGTTCGCACGGCTCCGCCTCGATCAGGCCAGGCACCTGTTCAGCCGTCTGGCCAGCCCCGACGCCGCCAATCCCGACGTGGCGCACGACTGACTGACCAGGGAACGTCGGCCGGCTTCGCTGGGATCACCAGGCAAGTTTGCCGCACGGACGTCGCGCCGGGAAAAGCTGTCGGAGCAGCCCGCCGTGCAACTCGTCAAGACAAGACCATCTATAATTTCTAGGCTCATGGGCAGCTATTGTGCGTCATCATGACAGGCGCATATTGCGTTAGAAAACGGCATAACCGGATAAGCATTCCATGTGCTGGCTAAGCGGCCACAGGGTTGCTTATCCGTCGATGTCGATGCCCTGCGCGTGAGCGGTACGGATGAAGTGATCGTAGGCTCCGACAAGTTCGTGATGGCGGCGCGTAAGCGCCGTGGTTTCCTCTTCCATGCCGGCATCGGCGGTATGTCGTGGAACCGGCGGGTGTGATATCTCGGACAGAAATTCTCCAGCCGCAGCTGTTCCGGGCGGCGGTGCTATTATCTTTTTGAGCTCCTGGGAATGCGCGGCAAACGTCCAACTGTCTACCGAACGGCAGAAGCTCGTGATGGCCTCCATAAGGGACTCGAAGGAGCGCGCGAGCTGCGCATCGTCAAATCCGATTGGCTGCGTCCGGGAGAATTTGGTCATCTTCTCGAATGCGTCCAGCACATCAGCCGGGAAGTCGGCGACGCTCATATCTGTCATTTCAGTATGTTTCAGCCAGCCGATCACAGCCCCATTGACTGGGAGTCTCTCCAGTGTCGCGCTGCAGAGCTTCTTATCGTGATCGCTCGGCAGCTTTATTCGTTTCCGCATGCTGTATGCGTAGTCTAGAGTGCCTGCGACGACTAGCACGGAGACGATCAGTGCGAGATAGATGGGATACGGATGGCCCTTTACCCAAGTCTTCACCGACTGCGTCGTCACCAGCGCTACAAAGCCACTTATCGATAGTGCCGCGCCGATGGCTGACATGACATACTTAGCGGGCAGGGCTATCATCGTTTCCAAGCCGCCCGGCTTCCTATTGTTTTCCTTGTCTGGCTCGCTCAATCTTCCTCCGGCTATCAGGGGTGGCGCGAGGTAATGTACCATCTGACTGGCCCTCACTACCATGGAAGACGACCTCGATGCTCAGTAATGAGGCGAGAAGCGCGCGTCGCCGGTGGCCGGCTGGCACGCTAATGTCGCGACTGGAGGCGCAAGCCGCCGATGAACTGCTGGAGCTCGCCGCCGGTAAACTTTATGAGCCTGGGACCGTTCTCATCCGGCAGGGGGCAGTAAGTAGCCACGTTTATCTCCTGGAGTCAGCGCCGCGCGGCACCTCGGCCTGCGTCAAGATAACCGCCACGTCAGAGAATGGTATCGAAACACTGCTCGGAATCCGTGCGGCGGGAGACGTTGTGGGCGAGATCGGCGTGCTCGGACAGCGTGACCGGAGCGCCACCGTGACGACGTGCTCGCCGCTCATCGGCCATCCGATTCCCGCAGACGCCTTTATGTCCTTCCTGGCGCGCAGGCCGCATGCATGGCACGCGGTCAGCCTCATGATCGCCGACAGGCTGGACTGGGCGAATCATCGTCGCATCGATCTCGCCGGATACGATGTCACCGTTCAGATCGCTCGCGTCATCATCCACATCATGGATCTCTACGGATACTGTTCTTCGAATACCGGCGAACTCGGCGTGCGTTTGTCTCAGCCCGAACTCGGAAGCCTGGTCGGGGCGAGCAAGGAAGCCGCCGCCAAGGCGGTGAAACGCCTGCGGGAGATGGGGCTCATCGAGACCGGGTACAGAACGATAACCGTCCGGGATGTGGCTAGGCTGCGGGCCGCTGCCGGCCTGTCCTCGGCCGGAACTAAAGTTCATCGCCCGCAGTAACGGTAGTTCTTGTAGATGCCTACGTTACCGACGGTACGGGAGTGATCTGTGATGCTGTTGTGCGGCTTCGCCAATAATACAGTCGCAGATTTCTTTCTGATCACAATTAAGCAGCGACCGGGCTGTCTTCTGTATACGCCTCTCGTGCTCGCAAGTAGGCCGCCCGGGATTTTGCGAAATTAGGCACCCCGGTGTTTGCGCGCAAATATGCCGGGATATAACGCCAGCGGGGTACGTCCCCGACACGGGAACCTTGTATTTTTACATGATCTTTTCCGGATGTATGGGGTAACACTTGGAATTGTGACCTAGGTGCACAGATATCAGGGGAGGATGCACATTGTCGCGAGTCGATAACGTGTTCGGGCGGCACCTGCTGGTGGCCGTGGACGCCGCTGGATACGGCACCGGCACCGATCAGGAGCACATCGCCGTGCAGTCAGGGCTGCCAGCTGTCCTGGATGCCGCCGCCGCGCGCGCGAACCTCAGGCGCGACCGGTGGTTGACGCAGCAGGCGGGGGACGGTGAGCTTGCGGTCCTGCCGCGCGACGAGCCTGAGCCCATCGTCGTTGACCAGTACGTCCGCTACCTCGACGAGGCGCTAGCGGCCTACAACGCGAATCCGGCGTCGAGGCGGAAGCTGCGGCTCCGGATGGCCATTCACTTCGGCACCGCGATGCCGGCCGATAACGGGTACGCGGGCCAGGGGGTCGTAGCGGTTAGCCGCCTAGTGGATTCGGCGGCCGTCAAGGACGCGCTTGCGGCGGCACCGCAGGCATGCCTCGCGGTGATCCTGTCCCGGCAGGTCTTCGACGATGTCGTCCGGCAGGGACACGTATCGGTCCAGCCAACGGACTTCGCCAAGGTGAGCGTGCGGGTGAAGGAGTTCCAGGACGAGGCGTGGGTCAAGGTCGTCGGGGTGCCCCTCCACGCCTCGGTGCCATCGAACAAGCCCGCGGACGACAAGCCCCCGGCCAGCCGCGCGGAACCCGAGGATAACCGGGTGCACCAGGAGTTTTACGGGGAGGTGCACGCTCCGGGGGCGACGTTCGGCATCTCCCGCGGCGTGTAGCGATGGCTGACGACAAGTCGAGACCGGCAGCCGACGGCAGCCCGCCCTATGAGCAGGGCCCCGTCGGCGAACCGAAGCACGCGCCAAAGGCCGCGGACGGCGTGGGGATAGACGGCAAGGGCGAGGCCGGGGGCAAGGACGAGGCGGGGAGTAAGGACAAGGCAAGAAGGAAGGGCGAGCCAACCGGGGACGCGGACGCGGGCGGCAAGCGGGAGCGAGGCCAGGACAAACCCGGGGACCAGCGGGAGCGCCTGGGGGACAACGTCTACCAGCGCTTCAACGGGCCCATCTACGCGCCCAACGCGACGTTCGGGACGAGCGGCGGGTCGGCAGGCGGTGACGAGCAGCAGGCCCGGGGCCGGGACGAAGGTCCCGTCGAAGAGACCGTCATCACCACGATCGTGCGCACGTACGCGAAGCCTGCCTGCTACGACGAGGCCGAGCAGGCGCTCAGAGACACGCACGTCGTCATCCTGACCGGGGAAGCGGGCAGCGGGCGGCGGGCAGGAGCCATCGTCATGCTGGCCGGCGTCAGGGCGGCGGATAAGCCGCTGGTACGCATCAATCCTTCGATCACCCTTGAGAAACTGGCCGTGCGCCCCTTCGACGCGGGCACCGGCTATCTCATCAGCGAGAAGTTCGCCGAGCAGGTCGTGCCCGAACTCGCGGAGTTCCACTGGGACGCGCTCTGCCAGAAGATCCGGAAGGCGAAGGCGTTCCTCGTCGTAACGGCCGGCGCCGGTCTGATAACCGCCGTTCCCGACGCCATCAGGCAGGTCGCGTGGCACCGGCCTGATGCCGCGGACGCGATCCGTACTCATCTCGGCGCCTCGTACGTGGCCGACGACATCATCCACAAGGTGGCCGAGGCACTCGGGGCGGACTATTCACTCGCCGGCATCGGGGCGATAGCGCGCCGCATCCTGAGCGGGGAAGACATCGGCCAGCTCCTGGAGGAGCTGCACGGCGGTAACCGGCAGACGGTGGCCGGCTGGCTGGATGACGTGGACGCGGCGATCCCGGCCGTGCTGGAGGTCGCGGCGCTGGCCTTCGTCTTGGGTGTTACCGAGCGCCTGTTCGAGGATGAAGTGGCCGGTCTCAGGCGCCGGCTCGCGGACTTCGCGCCCGAGCTCGATACCGGGTCGAAGAAGGCGAGGGCGGAGGCCGAGTTCAAGTTCCGGCAGCTGCGCAAGCAGCGTGCGGACCACAAGCTGCTCACCGTCAGGCATGTGCCCGTCGCCAGGAGCTCGGGGTCGATCGCGGTCCGGCACGTGGATTTCCGTGTGCCGGAGTACCGGCGATACGTCATCGCCGAACTGTGGAACAGCCTCGGCCGGGAATTCTGGACGGGCATGCGCCGCTGGCTGAACGGCATCGCCGAGGCCGATCACCATGACCCGCTGCGGCACGCCGACTTGATGAACAGCGCGGCTATCGGACTGGCTCTGCTCGCTCTCGTGGCGCCGGACGAGGTCATCGACTGCTACCTCGAGCCGTGGACGGAGGAAGATTCCAGCGCCGGCCAGCAGACGATGGCCGTCTACGTGGTCTGGCAGATGAGCATGTTCGACCAGACGGCACCGCTGGCGCTGCGCATCGCCATCCTGTGGGCGGGTCAGGGGCCGCCGACGCAGCGCATGCTGGCGGCCATCGCGTTCAGCGGCGAGCTGGGAGCGCGTTATCCCGTCGAGGCCACCAAGCGGCTTGGCCAGCTGGCTGATCAGCAGGAGCCGATGGTGACCCTGGCGTTCGGCCGGCTCTTCGCCACTCTGGCGGGGCAGGGAGGCGACGCGGTGGTGGTGCTCCGCGAGCTGCGGCGGCGAATGGCGGACAAGAAGGACCGGCGGTCCGCCGACCTTCTGCTGGGAGCGGTTATCGACCTAGTGTCGGCGCGTGACTTCCGCACCGGCCGTCCGTCCGCCGCCGTTTTCCTGAGCGACAACGCCGGGCACGTCGCCGACCTGGGAGCGCTCTGGGCTCGAGCCCTCTACCTGCGTCCTTGGCGTGACCGCGCCATCCGGGCGCTGGTCGCCACGGTGACGGCGATCGCCAAGCCCGCGGGCGGAGTGAGGGCGAAACCACAGCATCCCGCGGAACCAGGCAACCTGGCGCGGTCGCTCGGCGCGGCGATCGGCACGGAATTGCCGGAGCTCGAGCGCGCGCCGCTCCGGCACGAGATCGCGCGATGGGTCGCCGAGGAACACCGTCGCGGCAAGCGAGACCGTAAGCCCGGCGACGACCGCTCTGACCCGCCGCAGCCCCCCGAGTCCGACGAGCTGCTCGAGAAGCTCCTCAACGCGATTGAGCATCCCTCCCCACGAGAGCTGGGTGAATAACATGAGCAATTACCCGATCATCAGCCAGCGGACCCTGCCGAAGGCCAGCCGCCGCGGCCCAATGGGACTCGTGCCGCCGCGCCGGGATGCCAGCGAGCTCCCGCTGCCGAACGCGCATGAAGCGGTGGTCTACAAGGCCGCAGGTACCTACGTCGTGGACGACGGGCGGAGCCGGACCACCGACGATCACATCGTCAACGCGACGAACATCACCGTCGTGGACATGAGGGAGGACGCTCCCATCACGGTGCAGACGACCATCCCGTCGGCCGGCGCCGCCGAGTTCGTCGTCCACGTGACGTTCCTCTGCACGGTGAAGAAGCCGGAAGAGGTCGTCGAGGCGGGCCTGCATGACCTCACCACGGCGCTTACTCATTACCTCATCCGGCACCAGAAGCTCTTCCATCTCGGCGAGGACTACCAGCTTGGTCAGGTGGCCGCGGTGCGGCACAACGCCACGTCGGAGGTCAAGGCCTACTTCAACGTCCGCCCGGCCCGGTTCAGGGGACTGGACGTCAAGCTGGGCAACGTCCAGGTCATGACCCCGGACGAGCTGCACACCAAGCAGCGTGAACGGGAACTGGCCGGGCTGCTCACCTCGGAGCAGCAGCAGATGGAGCACGACCTAGCCGAGCAGAAGGCGAAACTCGACGAAACCCGCCGCCGGCACGAGGAGGAATTCGAACTAGAACGGCGCCGCCACGATCAGGCCCTGGCCAAGATGCAGCAGCAGCTCACCGACATGAAGGAAACGTTCCAGCAGCAATTGCAGCAGCAGCAGTTGCTGCACGACCAGATGATCCGGACACGTTCGTTCGAGCACGCTGTCGATGAAGCCGCCCGGCTCAAGGGTGCGCTCGGGGTGGACGAATCCGCGATGCCCACCATCCTCGCCGGAGCCATCGGCGAGCGCACCATCTCGGAAACGGCCGACTCGCTGAACGACGAGCGGGAACGACGGCAGGAGCAGGAGGCCGAAGACGCGGCCCAGAGGCGGGAGTGGAAACGCGAGAAGGCGCGCTACGAGCGGCAGATCGCTCGCGAGAACTCCGAAATGCAGTACAACCTGGAAGTCGAAAGGCTCAAGACCCAAGCCTCAGTGGTCGTCGCCGCCGTGAACCGCGGCCTGGCCGACCACCAGAACGTCGAATTCCTCATGAGCGAGCTCCGGAGCGTGGCCAAGCAGCTGGAGAGCGCCTCGGCCAGCGCATCCCGGCGGGAAAAGGACCAGGATGAGAGCCCGGAACGCCCGAGGAGCCCGGGGCGCCCGAAGCGCGCGGCCCGGCCGAGGCGCCCTGAGGCCCGGGCCGACGACGACGTCATCGAAGCCGAGATCGTCTCCGACGACCTCGGTGACCCCGGCGCTCGCCGCGACGCCGAACCGGAACCGCGGGAGGAAGACCTTGGACGCTGAGGACCCTCGGGTAAACGGGCAAAGCTACCTGGCCGACGGCCCGCCGGGTAGCGGCGCCACGGATGACGAGCCCGGGGAAGGCAGCGGGCCGACCATTCCCCTCGGCCGCTGGATACCTGACGTTGACGGCACCGGGGGTGCCTACCCGCCCGACGGCGGCCAAGTACCCAATGGCAATGGCCATAATGTTCTCTCCGCCGGGCCCGACCCCTCCGCCGATGCTACGGAAGGTTACGCCTTCCCCCAGGCCGCCGCGTCCTCGCAGGGCCCGGGTAGGTGGCTCAGGAGCCTGATCGGGGTCGACGAGCGACTGCTCGACCGGGTGTGGGAGGAACGCGCCCGGTATACCTGCCTCGGCGCGATCGTGCTCGGGACGGCGACAATGGCCACGCTGTCCATGCTGGACGCGCTGGACCAGGTGTTCGGGCCGATATGGCCGGTGCTGGTCCTCGTCGCCCTCTTCTGGGGCGCCTTCATCTGTTGGATCGACCGCTGGCTTATCGCCAGCACGCACGGCGCCCGCAGCGGCCAGTGGCATGTCTTCGTGCCCCGCATCTTCCTCGCGCTGCTGTTCGGGGTGATCATCGCGACTCCGCTGGTGCTTACCGTGTTCGGCTCGGAGGTCGTGTCACGGGCTCAGAACGATCAGAGCAATGCGCTGCTGCGGTACGAGAGCCAGCTCAAGCAGTGCAACCCATTGCCCGACGCGTCGGCCGCGGCCATCGCTGCCGCCCAGTCTCCTGGCTGCGCCCAGTTCCGTGTGCCGGTTGGCAATCCGGCCATCGGGACGGACAAGGCGATTGCCTCTGAACAGGCGCAACGGGACCAGCTGAATCAGCTCATCGCGTCCGACAACAGCCAGATCGCGAACCTCAACACCATCGCGCGCGACGAGTGCAATGGTGTCTCAGGCACCGGCCTGTCGGGTGTTGTCGGCGTGGGACCGAACTGCAACCGGGACCGGCAGAAGGCCGACAGCTTCACCCGCAGCAGTAACGTCGCGAAACTTCAGGACGAAGTGACGAGCCTGAATAACAAGATCGCGACGCAGACGGTCACCGCGGGGCAGCAGACACAGACGTACTCGGCGAACATCTCCACCGCGGTCGCGAATCTCGTCGTGACCAAGAAGCAGCAGGGGGGGCGCATCGGCCTGCTCAACCGCATCGAGGCTCTCGGCGAGCTGGCTTCCGCTCACTTCGTCATCGCGGCCGCAACGGTCCTGCTCGCGATCTTCATCATCGTTATTGACTGCCTTCCCGTGCTGTCGAAGATGATGAGCGGGATGACGCGGTACGACAAGATCTTGGAGTTCCGGCTCAGGATCGCGGAGCGGATGGCAGCGGACACCTTGAAGGTGGCCGAGCGGAAGGCGACCAGCCGAGACGAGATTGAGCTCAACAAAATCGAGAGCCATATGCGCTCTGAGCTCGAACGGATCGACGAGGCATCTCGCTTCGAGCGGGCGAAGCGAGACGCGGAGCTCGACCGGAAGATTGCGTACCTGGCCGCTGAGTACCGCCGCCTGGCCGACGCTGAAGGCGGCATCGCCTGACCGGGGATCTCCTGCCGGAACCGGCTGGCGGTCCGCTTCCTTGCTGAAAGCGAGGAACCCGGACGGCCAGCGCAGTTCATGACACTATCGTCAACGCCACCCGAACCCTGGCTTTCATCACGATAGGTGACTCCCGGTGGACCAGCCGGGCTCTGGTCGCCCTGAGCGCCGCGGCCGGAAACCGTGGCCAGACTGGGCGGCCCGGCAGTATCTCAGCCGGGCGGTCGACTATCAGGCCGGCCGCGGCGACCTGCATGAGATGGCGGTGGCACTGGATAGCCTCGCCCGCCTGGAGACAGATGCCGGCCACCTCCGCAGGGCAAGGGAATCCTACGAGCGCAGCCTCACTCTCCGGCGGGAACTGGGGATTCTCGCCTGACGGCCATTGCGCTGGGAAACCTGGCCGAGGCCGCGACGCTTGGCAAGAGCTATGCCAGGGCCGGCACCTGCCGGAACCTGCTGCTTCTTGGCGAGAAGCTTGCGGTACAGATGGACGACTACCTGGCTCTCGGGGAAGGCTCACGATGCGCTCAAGGCGGTCAGCAGGAGCGAGACAGGGCCGAAGCTGACGAAACGGGAGACCGAAATCATCCGGCTCGTAGACAAGGGTGAAAGCGACCGGGCAATCGCGGATCACCTCGGGATTGCCGTCCCGACCGTCCGGCGGCACCTGGAAAATATCTTCACGAAGCTGGATACGAGAAGCCGGGGCTCGGCCGCCATCTGGCGCAACCTGCCCTGACCCCGCCTTGACGGCTCCGCCCCGCTAGGAGCCAGGCGAGTTGAACCAGGGCTGGCCGGCTGCCAGCAGGTACCGGTCGGCCAGATGGTTGAGCACCCGCCGGGCCTGCCGGAACCGGTCGGCCACGTCGCCGGCCACGGCCAGCCGCGCCGTCCGCACCGGGGCCAGCTCGCAGGCGGCCCGGTACCAGCGGGCGCCGAGGTGCTCGAGCAGGTCGATGGCCGGCCCGGCGGCCAGCCGCTCCCGCTGCGGGCCGGGCAGCCCGGCCGCGCGCAGCAGCCGCCCCGCGTCCACAGGGCCGAACGCGCGCGACGTCACGTAGTCGGGAAACACCCCGGTCAGGAACAGCGAGACGTCGCCGAGCCTGCGGTACACCCCGGGCCGTTCGGCATCTGGTACGGCGTCCAGCAGGCCCGCGAGCCGCACCGGGTCCAGCTCGCTGAACCGCCGGGTCCGGACCCGGCCGGCCACCCGGACCCGGTACCGGCCGCTGGCCACCCGGGTGAAGGAGGCCAGCAGCTCGGCCAGGAACAGCCGCCGCGCCGTGTCGGCGAGAAAGTCGCGCAGCGCGGGCGCGTCGAACAGCGGCACTCGCTGGCGCGGCCCGGTGCGCTCCGGCACGTGGGCGGCCGAGGCCAGCTCGGTCATGGCCCGCTGCACCAGCAGCGCGAAGATCAGGAACGGCGACGCCTGGACCGCCCAGCCGTGCGGGCCCTCGCCCAGCCCTCCCCCCAGCACGGCGCCGAACGTGCCCGGGTCCTCCAGCAGCCGCAGCAGCGCCGCCGGGTCGCCACGCAGCCACGCACCGTCCCCCGGACCGGCCCCCGGATCAGCCGGAGCCAGCAGCCTCAGGTCGGCGTCGGTGAGATGGCCCGCGTACTCGCGGGCGGCCAAGGCACGGTCCATACCCGACGTGTAGCCGCCGCACGTCACAACGAAACCCCCGGCACGATGTTTGACCGCCCGCTGCCTGGGCGCCCCAGAGCGCAGGTGCGGCCTCAGGAGCCACCGTCAGTGGCCGTCCTGCGGCGGGAGCGTCCGCTCCTCGTGATCGAGCTCGCGCTCCAGGATGCGCAGGCTGGCGTCGGGCAGGTGGCCGGCGTCCCGCCAGCGGAGCAGTTCCTCGCGCTGTGCGTCGATGACCGCCCGCCGGGCCTCCAGCGCCGCTTCGTATTCCGGCGAGGACGCGGCGGCGGGCGCCGAATCCTCCTCGCCCTCCAGCCGGTCCAGCAGCAGGCGGTAGCGCCTGGCCTTGCCGTCCAGGCTGGCCCGCAGCGCGGACAGCACCGGCCCGGGCACGGCGTCGTCCGCGGCGATCTGGTCCAGCCGGGACAGGCCCGCCTGGACCGAGGCGGCCCGCGCCTGCGTGCGCACCAGGGCGGCGTCGGCCGGGTCGGCGTGCACCCCCAGCGCATGGGCGATTGGCGCGAACGTAAGCCCCTGCCCGACCAGGGTGACCACGACCACCAGGTAGGTGCAGAACAGCAGCAGGTCACGGCCGGTGAACGGGTGCCCGCCCTCGATGGTCAGCGGCAGCGTGAAGATCGCCGCCAGGCTGATGACGCCCCGGGTGCCGGCCCAGCTCAGCACGCCTATCTCCCGGCCGGACAGGTACTGATCGTCCGGGATGTCCCGGCCCCGGCGGCGGCGCAGCGCCCGGGGCAGCGACTGGGTGAGCGCCAGCCACAGCGGCCGGAGCAGCAGTACGACGCCGAGGCTGACCGCCACCGCGGCGACGATCGTGCTGGTGGGGTACGCCTTCAGGCCGCGGATGACCGGCGCGATCTGCTGGCCGACCAGCAGGAAGACGAAGCCCTGGAGCAGGAAGTCGGCCAGGTGCCAGACCGCGGTCGCCTGCAGCCGGCTGGCGCCGGAGGTGAAGCGGGGCGACTCGTGGCCGATCATCAAGCCGGCCACGGCGACCGCCAGCACGCCAGAGACGTGCAGTTCCTCGCCGAGCAGGTAGGCGGCGAACGGCGTGGCCAGGGAGACGCCGTTGACCAGCAGCGGGTCCCGGACGACGGATCGCAGCAGCCGCACGATGATCGCCACGGCGACGCCGCAGAGCAGGCCTCCGGCCGCGGCGAGCAGGAAGCGCAGGATGGCGCCCCCGAACGAGAAGCCGCCGCTGGTCGCCGCGGTGACCGCCACGGTCAGCGTGGTCAGCGCGGTGGCGTCGTTGAGCAGCCCTTCCCCTTCGACGATCGTGATCAGCTTGGGCGGCAGGCCGGCCCGGCCGCCGACGGCCAGCGCGGCCACCGGGTCGGTGGGACAGGGCGGCGCCCAGCGCGATGCCGGCGGCCAGGCCCACCCCGGGCACGAACAGGTCCATGCCGATCCCGGTGATCACCGCGGTGGCCAGCACCAGCCCGATGGACAGGCTGATCACGGTGCGCATGTTCTCCCTGAGCGCCAGCAGCGAGGAGTTCAGCGCCGCGCTGTAGATCAGCGGCGGGATGACGAAGGTCAAGATCACGTGCGGATCGAGGGTGACGTTCGGCCCCGGCAGCACGCCGTAGACCAGGCCGGCCACGGTGAGCAGCGCGGCGGCCGGCAGGCCGGTCCGGTCGGCCAGGTACTGGAGCGCGACGATGACGGCCACGGCGGCCGGGACGAACGTCAGGACATCCAGCACGGGAAACCCCCGCCTCGTTCGGAACTAAAGATTTTTTCATACCGAACGGTCCGGGTTCGAGCCCCGCCGTCTATCCGCCCGGGCGGGTCGGCGTGGCTGCGGCCAGCCTCTGGGCCCCGGCGATCTCCACGTCGGCGCGTCCTTGGAAGTAGGCGGCCCGCGCCTCGTCCGGGCCGAAGTCGGTGATGTCGCCGAAACCGTGCCCGTGCAGCAACCGCGCGATCTCGGCCGGGGTGAAGCGGCTGACGAACGGCTCGCCCAGCTCCGCGGCCAGGCCGGCGAACGTGGCCGCGATCTGCGCGGTGACGCCGGTGAGCGCGGTCGGCGGCTGGTTGTAGGTGAGCACGAGGCGGCTGCCGGCGCTGCACCGGGCCACGGTGGCGAGCGTCGCGTGGATGGCGTCGAGGGTGAGGTACATCGTCACGCCGATCCAGGAGAAGATCGTCGGCAGCCCGAAGTCGAACCCCGCCCGCCCCAGCCCTTCCCGCAGCGTCTGCCGCTCGAAGTCCACCGGCGCGAAGACCAGCCCGGCCGGGAGCGCGACGCCGATAGCGGTCAGCCGCCGCCGCTTCCATTCCTGGGTGGCCGGGTGGTCGACCTCAAAGACCCGCAGCCGGTCCAGCAGGTCCGCCCGGCGATAGGCGAACGAATCGAGCCCGGCGCCAAGGATCACGTACTGGCCGAGGCTTCCGGCCGCGGCCTGCTCCACGACGTCCTCGGCGTATCGGGCCCGCACGCAGATCCAGCGGCTGAAGGCCAGCAGGTGGGTGCGCGGCACCTCTGCCCGCAGCCGCGCCAGCAGCGCCTGCCCTTCCGGTCCGGCCAGGCCGAGGGCGAGGTAATCGTCCATCACCCAGGGCCGCGGCTCGGTACGCTGCAGCGCCCTGGCCACCGCGGTCAGCACCGCGGTGCGGCTCGGGCGCGGAATGGCCTCTCCCACGCCACGCATCGTACATCGCGACAGAATTGGTATTCACTAGCCCTTTCTAAATTAACAATTCTGTGCTATTATGCTAAATATTGAATGGTAATCTCCGGGATGTGAATATCACCACCCGCGACCTTTCTTACCGTGACCTCGATACCTCGCTGACCGGCCTGTTCTGCTGGAATGACGTCCAGGAACGGCGGCCCGGAATTCTGCTCATCCATGGCGGGGCCGGCCTCGACGCGCACGCGCGGGAGCAGGCGTGCCGTTATGCCGCCCTCGGCTACGCCGTGCTGGCCTGCGACATGTTCGGCGACGGGATCGCGGGGGACCGTGAACGGGTGATGACGTGCCTGCTCGCCCTGCGCGACGACCCGGATCTGCTCATCCGCCGCGGCCAGGCCGGCCTGACCGCCCTGGCCGGCTGCCCGGAGGCGGCCGGGCCCACGGCCGCCGTCGGCTTCTGCTTCGGCGGCATGGCCGCGCTGGCGCTGGCCCGGGCGGGCGCCGACCTGGCCGGCGTGGTGAGCATCCACGGCAGCCTGGCCACTAGTGCGCCCGCCGGCCCCGGCGCCGTGACCGCGAAGGTCCTGGCCTGCCACGGCGCCGCCGATCCGCACGTCCCGCCGGCCGACGTGGCAGCGTTCGCCGCGGAGATGAACCGCGCCGAGGCCGACTGGCAGCTCGTCATGCACGGCCGGGCCCTGCACGGCTTCACCCACAAGCACGCCGCGCCCGGCGCGACGCCGGGCGTAGCATACGACCGCCTCGCCGACGAGCGCTCGTTCGCCGCCGCCCGCGCGTTCCTGGCCGAAGCCCTCGCGCCCTAACGCCCGGTCAGCCTCTGCCTATGCTCCGGATACCGGGTGCCCTGCACCTCGATCGTCGCGCGTTCGCATGGTCACCGGCCGTTGTACTCGTCGTCGGTGACGTGCTCGCCCCAGTCCGCCTCCGGCTGCGTCTCCCCGGGCACCGCCTCGGTGATGGACAGGTGGGTCATAAAGTGGTCGGGTGCGGCACCGTGCCAGTGCCACTCGTCCGCCGGGGTGCTGACGATGTCGCCGGCCCGGATCTCGGCGACCTCGCCGCCGCGGGCCTGCACCAGGCCCCGGCCTTCGGTGACGTACAGGGTCTGCCCGACGGCGTGCGAGTGCCACGCGGTGCGGGCCGAGGGCGTGAACCTGACCGCGCTGACCCGGACGTGCGAGGGTTCCTCGCCCCGGACGATGCCGTCGATGAACACGTCCCCGGTGAACCACTCGGCCGGCCCCTTGGCGGTCGGCGGCTTGGGTGCGATTTCCATGGTTTCTTCTCCTGACAATCCTGATAAGGGAGTGAGCAGGCGCATAGTCTTCCGCACTGGCCACGTTAGCGAGGCCAGGACCGCCCGCGGGTGGAGCGGGAGGTTATCCGCCGGAAACCATTTGACACTCAACCAACCACTTGGTTGAGTTAGCCGTATGACGGAGACAAGGCCGGCTGAGACGGGCACGATCGAGACAAGCCCGGCTGAGACGAGCCCGGTGCCGACAGGCCGCAAGACCCGCCAGCGCCCGGGGCAGGACCGTCGGCAGGCCCTGGTCGAGGCGGCCTACCGGCGCATCGCCGAGTGCGGGTTCGAGGGACTGCGGCTGCGTGATGTGGCCGCTGAGGTCGGCATCGACCACTCCACCATCCATCACTACTTTCCGACCAAGCAGGCGCTGGTGACCGCGGTGGTCGACTACGCCACCCGGCAGTTCTGGACCAGCGAGCCCCGCGCGGAGGCCGCGGCGGACGAGCTGCGCCGGCAGCTGACCCGGCTGGCCCGGATGATCGTCGAGCGGCCCGGGCTGCACATCGTGGTGCGGGAACTGGATCTGCGCGCCCGGCGCGACGCCGAGGTGCGCGCCGTGGTGGCCAGCCGGGAAGAGGGCTGGCGGGCCTCGCTCGCCGAGCTGTTCGCGACCGGCGTCCCGGCCGGGGCGTGGGCGCCGGCAGTGGACCCGGCCGTGGCCGGCGAGCTGGTCATCGCCGCCGTCAAGGGGGCCAGCCTGGACCCGGAGCACGCCGTCGGCGCGCTGCGCCAGCTTGAGCTGCTGCTGATCAGGGACTGACGGAGGACATCATGCACGTGCTCATCATCGGCGGCGGCATCGGGGGACTGTGCCTGGCCCAGGGCCTGCGGCGGCGCGGCGTGAGCGTGGCGGTCTACGAACGCGACCGCACGCCGGACGCGCGGCTGCAAGGCTACCGGCTGAGCATCGAGCCGCCCGGCAGCGCCGCGCTGCACGACTGCCTGCCGCCCGGGCTGTGGCAGATCCTGGTCGCCACCTCGGGCGACCAGGGCGAGCGGATGGGCGTGTTCGACGAGCAGCTCCGCCTGCTCATGGAGGAGGACGCCAAGCCGGACCGGGCCGACCCGGCTAGCGGCTCGCACGCGATCAGCCGCGTCACGTTCCGCCAGGTGCTGCTGGCCGGGCTGGACGACGCGGTCCACTTCGACAAGGAGTTCGTCCGCTACGAGCCGTCCGGCGACGGCACGGTCACCGCGCACTTCGCCGACGGCACCTCGGCCACCGGGGACCTGCTAGTCGGCGCGGACGGCGCCCGGTCCCGGGTCCGCCGCCAGCTGCTGCCGCACGCCCGCCGGATTGACACCCCGGCCATCGGCGTCGGCGGCAAGCTCCCGCTGACCAGCGAGACCGAGACGTGGCTGCCGGACCGGATCACGGCCACCAAGAACATGGTGATGCCGCCGAGGGACTTCCTGTTCACCGCGGTCTTCCGCCGCCGGGAGCAGCCCGCGGACGTGGCCGGCCGGCTGCGGGACCGGCTCGCCGCGGCGGGCCTGGATACCGACCAACTCCTGCGCGACGCGGCGGACAACGACTACATCATGTGGGCCTTCGTCGGGCACCGCCGCAGCTACCCCGCCGGCACCGACGGCCTGCGCGGCAAGGCCCTGCGCGAGGTCGTCGAGCAGCGGATGGCCCGCTGGCACCCCGTACTGCGCCGGCTCGTCGCCGAGTCCGACCCCGACACCATCGAGCAGTTCGACTTCGCCGCCGCGGCCTCGGTCAAGCCCTGGCCGGACACCAGCGTGACGCTGCTCGGCGACGCGATCCACTACATGCCGCCGGTCGGCGGGAT
>Ga0070706_100002963_pt1 | contig 16856 bp, 17 predicted proteins | sample KBSK5501metaG_FD_65476 | JGI IMG/M metagenome (GOLD analysis project Ga0070706, IMG submission 65476) | Corn, switchgrass and miscanthus rhizosphere microbial communities from Kellogg Biological Station, Michigan, USA - KBS K5-50-1 metaG | ecosystem: Host-associated > Plants > Roots >...
AAGACGTCCGACGAGTGAGACAGGCGAGGCCGCATCTGTCGGAGCGCCGGGTGTGTCGGATCCTTGCGGTGGCCCGCAGCGGCGTGCGCCGGCGGGCCCTCGGTGCGCGCCGCCGGGCAGTGATCAACGAACCGCTGGCCGCCCGGATCGCCGACCTGATTCGGTGCCATCCGACCTTCGGCTATCGGCGGCTCTGGGCGCTGTTGCGCTTTCGGGAGGGGGCCCGCATGACCCCGAAGACACGTCTATCGCATCTGCGCGCTCAAGTGCTGGTTAGTGCATCAGCGGTCGACCACCCCGCGGCCGCGAGTCCAGGGGCGGATCAGCCAGGCGGCGCACAGCAACGAACGCTGGGCGACCGACCTGACCCACGTCCACTGCGGGCAGGACGGCTGGGCCCACCTTGCCGCGGTGATCGATTGCCACGACCGCGAGCTTATCGGCCACGAGTTTGCACGGCGGGGGCGGGCGAAGGAGGCCGAGCGGGCGCTCGAGGAGGCCTGGCTGGAACGGTTCGGAACGCTGCGCCCGGCGGGCGCCACGCCGACCGTCCGCTCCGGCAACGGCCTGATCTATCAGAGCCGGCGGTTTCGGGCGGCGTGTCGGGACTACCGGCTCGCGCAGGAGTTCATCACCCCCTACACGCCGGAGCAGAACGGGATCATCGAACGCTTCTTCCGCAGCTTGAAGGAGGAATGCGTCTGGCAGCACAACTTCGTCACCTTCGAGCACGCCCGGCGCGAACTGAGCGCATGGATCCGCTGGTACAACGAGGAGCGCCCCCATCAGGCGCTGGGCTATCGGAGCCCGCGCGAATTCCGGGCGCATGAAGTGACTCAGGTGGCTTGATTTGACGGGAGCACTACAACCCGTACTCCATGGCCGCCTCGGTCGTCAGGAATCGCAGGAAGCCAATCTGCGCCATTCGCGAGGACGCAATCCAGTCGTGTACCTGTCGCTGCGCGAGGCGGTTCAATCCGCGGCGAATGATGAGTCAGGTGATCTCGCCACGCGTGGAACGGTCGGTACCGCCACCGTGAACGGCCGACGGCCGTGCTGCGCTTGCGTCGTCACCAACTGAAGAGACGGTGGCTGATCCGCGGTAAAGGTGAGCACGCCGACGTTCGGCTCCCGAGGGTTGGGCATCCGTCCGGCCGGGGGTAAAAGACATGCTGCATGCGGACAAATCCATGGACTCGTGCCGTCACCACGCCGGCCTTGACCGTGAGGACCTTCGCCTTGAGCAATTGCTGCTGGATACAGTCGATCGTGGGGTTGTTGTTCTCGGTCTGTGGATAGAAGTACGTGAGGATTCTCGCGCTGACGTCTCGGTCAGGTCTGGCCCGGTTTGACGTCCCGGGCGGGCAGAATCCTGGATCAGGCCTCGCGTTTGAGGATGATCCAGTTCTCCGCGGGGAATTGAGCCCACGAGCCTCGGTCATCCCCGCGGGAGACGAGGTGCAAAGTGCAAAGTGAGAGCGTCGGCCGAGGCCGGGGGAGGTGCCGACTGGGGGGTTGACCGCGGCCCTCGATGACACGTCGCAGCCCGTGGCCCTGCCGCTGGCGCCCCTGAATGTGGTGCCCTCGCCGAGAGGTTCTGCCAGCGCTTCTTCCCCTGGGACAAATCCGAGCATCGCCACGGTGGCTCGGCCTGATCCCCCCCGCGACATCCACTCCGGCCTGGCCGCGGCTAAGTGGCAACAGCGGGCCGAAGTCCTGCGCGCCGTCTCCGCGGCTCACCCGGAGCGCTTTCCCGCGCGAGGTGCCGGTCCCACCGCCGCCCGCGGCGGCGTGGAGCCCGCAGCCGCGCCGGCTCCCAGCGGGGGCGGGATCATGACGACGGTTCCGATGCCGAATGTCTCATTCCACTTGGCAACTCCACGGCTTCAAGCGTAGAATTCAATGGGTCGCAAAGCAGCGGCGATCGCCGCCGGAGGGTGTTCATGTTGCCTATCCTCGACTGTCCACGCCTTTTGGCCGACCTAGACCGTGACGGGATCACCGCCTTGCCCCCACTCGTGAACGCCACTCAGCTCGCCGGCATGCAGCGCGCCTTCGCCGCGCGTCTGCGGCGGATGCGCTGGAGCAGCTCCGACGGCTACGAGCGAACAGAGATCTATCGGCATATGGTTGAAGATCTCCTGCTCCTCGACCAGGGATTCGTGGACATCGCCGTTCACCCCATCGTCAAGGCGGTTACGCGCGCCTACGTGGGACGCTCTGTTCAGCTCACCGAGGCGAAGGGATGGAGGTCGCTGCCCACCACGAAGGATTTTCACGGATGGCACGGAGACGACTGGTACGATCAGACAAACATCCGTGAGATTCCCCGCGAGATCAAGATGGGCTTCTACCTCACCGACGTGGATACAGGGGCATTCAACTATGTCCTAGGCAGTCACAGGCAGGTAGCGGCTCACATGCTGAAGAACGACGAGATTCGGGAACTCCTGTCCCGGGCAAGGATCACCGTGATGAGTGGCAAGGCCGGCACTGCATTCCTCTTCGACACGTCCGGCATCCACCGCCAGGGCGCTCCGATCCTCCAAGACCGTCAGGCGCTCTTCTACAGCTACCGGGACCCGGGGATTCGCCTTGATCCGGACATCCATGCGAAGAACCGCTACCATCCCCTCCTCCTCAATGCGGCATTCCTGGGCGGCCTCGACGCGGAGGATCAGCGAATCCTCGGGTTCGGTGACAAGCGGCACTACGCGCCCGCCTTCGAGCGCCAGAGCGGCCAGGAATTGCTCGAGGCGCTGTCGCGCTACGGTCTGGCGGCAAAGCTTCACTTGGATCTTCTGCACGACCGCATTTTGCGGAGGCTCGAGAGGGTGGCCAGCCTGCGGAAGAGCAATCCCGCTCCGCCACGGGAGGCTGGCGACCGACGCATCTGACGGGTCACGACGTTCGTGTCCGGCCGCTCTATAGGCTGGAAGGCGTCGGGAGCGGAGGATCTGCACTGGCGGTCCTAGCTGACATCCGCCCCTGAGCGTCAAGCCTACTGGCTCCCAGCCGTGGGGGGCGCCTCCGTCGCCGTGGTGGCGCGACGCCGGAGAATGGCGACCCCTCCCCCGAACCGCTTTACTACCTCGTAGTTCTGCGCGACGAACGCCAGTAACTCGGGGAACTCTTGCAGGTTCCGCGGCGTCAGCGTGTCGCTCAGATCCTCCGTCGACACGACAAAATACATCGGCCGTGCGCGCTCCAGCCTGTGCAGATACTCCTGCCGATACCTTGCGCGAATCTCGGTGCCTTCCCCGAATACCAGTGGACCGTACGTCCCGAATCGTGTTGCGGTGGCTCGCCGGCTGAGGAAGAGGATCCCTGCGTTGGCGCCCCAGACCGCGATCTGGTCGTGCGTCGTGGTTTGCTCGCGCAGATAGTTCGCGGCTTTCATTCCGGCGGACACCTGTGGAAAGTAGTCGTCGTAGTATTGCTCGGGGCTCTTTATACCAGATACCAGCGTGGCCCATCGCGCGACCGCCATCGCCGGGGCGAGTGCGACTGCGCCCGTGAGCACCACCGCGGTCAACATGGCGAGCAGCGCGATCCTTTCTGTCGACGATTCCTTGCTTTCGACCGCTGCCTCGCCGATCGAACCGCCCAGCGCCGTGTGAAGCCCGACCGCGCACAGCACGACGAGCGGCGGCACGAGTGGCAGCCACTGATAGTCTACGAAGCGGTTCTGAAGCACGACGCAGCCGAGCCCGATCGCAATCCATGCGCTCAGCACCAGCGCGCGGCCACGCGCGGTGTGCCAGAGCACCAGCAGACCCGCTATCATCGCCGGCAACGCGGCCAGCACGTGCGGCTTCAGGAGAAACTTCGCGACGCCGCGTGCGCGCACACCGAGATTCAGCGAGAAGATACCAAACTGCTGCGCGTTGACGGCGGCCGGATAGGCGAACTGTGCCTCAAGGACATCATGCAGCGCGCCGTGGCCGCCGAACCACAGCACACCGGCCGCGATGGGGAGGATAAATGCGGCGACCGTTCCCACTATCCGCAGGGTCGAGCCTTGGCTACCTGATCGCCGAACCGCTAAGGTCGCGAGCACGGGCAGGAGCAAGTAACCCGCGTAGAACCACTTCATCAGCGCGCAAAGCCCGATCAGCGCACCCGCCCCGCCGAGGCGCAGCATATCGTATCTGCGGGCCGGAACAATGACGAGACCCGCGATCGTGAGAAGCAGCGCAACCCACCCATCCGGCTGGGCGGTGTCCCAATAACCGCCCGAGAGGTAGATCAACGGGAACACGAGCCCCGTCCATCGTCCCGTCCCGGCCGAAGTCAGGGAGGTGACAATCCGCGTGAGCGACCACGTCCCCGCCGCAAGCAGACTTAGGTCAAATACTCGAATGCCCCACTGGTTCACCCCGAATAACGTCTGTGACAGCGCCAGCAAGTAGTAGACGAGTGGCCCCTTCACGTCCCAGCCGTCACGGTACGGAAGCCCACCCCGAGCGATCACATCACCGACCTGCGCGAACACGCCTTGGTCCCATCCGAATGGCCAGGTCAACGACGCCACTGCGGAGAGCAGCACCAGGGCCGCAGTCGGCAGTTGCGCCGCGCGACACAGGCGGCGCACACCGGGACCGGGCACGGCCCTAGCCCTTCATCCGGATGGCGACCACGAGCCGCGCCAGATCCCTCAATACGTTGAGCACCCTTCGGAAGAGGTGCACCGAAGGCGGGCGGTTCTCGGCGACGCGCACCGTCGCCCGCACTGCTGTCTCGCCGCACCCAAGGTCGAGAATCTCAAGTGCATGCTTTGGAACCTGCGGGTCACCCAGCGAAGTGCAGGAATGGCGTCCACAACCTTGCCGTATCCAGATGCCCGAACCATCACATCAGACGGCCATAGACGTCGATCGTCTGATCGACCCACCGCTCCAGCCTGAAGTAGTTCGAGCGCTCCTCACTCTCGCGTCCCATTGCCAGGCGCCGCTCGGGACTATCATGGAGATCCATGATTGCCGCGGCGAGCGCCGCCGCGTCACGGGGCGGGACCACGAGACCGTTCCGCCCGTCCTCGACTGCCTCGACGTTGCCGCCCACGCGGGTCACGATCACGGGCTTTGCGGCCGCCAGCGCCTCGAGGACGACAAGGGAAAACGCCTCGCCCCATGTACAGGGCAAGGTGAAGACATGACTCTGACGCAGAATGGCACTGATGTCCGGAAGGTTGAGCAAGCCGGTAAAGATGAAGCGCTTCTCGATTCCGAGCTTTCGAACCTTCTCCTGGTACTCGGCGGCGCAACGGCCGTCGCCGACGTGAATAAAGCTCACGTTCCCTCCCTGCTGGATCGCCATGGCGGCGGCGGCGATCAAGTAGCCGATACCCTTCTCCGGGATCAACTGGGAGATCGATGCCACGATCATGGTGTCCCGGCCAATCCCGTACTTCACGCGGATGTCTTCCGCCACGGCGGCATTTCGGAAGCGCTCGAGGTTGACCCCGTTGTGGACGGTGGTCACCTTCGTCGTACTCACGCCCTCCCGCACGAGGCGCGTGTTCACATAGTCCGATGGCGCGATGACGTGGTCGACAAGAGACGAGAAGGCTCGCTTGCTCGCTCGCAGCATGTGCCATCTCACCGCCGTCCGCTCCTTCGGGATGTCGGACGCGTGCTCGGAGAAAACAACCCTGACGCCGCGAACGAGCGCGGCTGCCACAACGTCCAGGCTCAGCAGATTGACGAAGTGCAAATGAACGACGTGAGGCCGGTGCCGTCGAACGAGGGCCCTGAGCGCGCTGGCGCTCTCCCGGCCAAAGGGCTCGAAGGGCTTGACCTCCAGGATGGCTCCGGCATCCGTGAAGAGCGGACGAAGCGGCTCAGGGGGTGAGTCCTTGAACACGAGAATGCTCTGCCCGCCTCGCTGCGCAAGGGATCGGGACAGGGTGATGGTGTACTCCTCGAACGACCCGAGCTTGCGGGGCCGGAGGTTGAGGACCGACATGACCCTCAGATTCTGGCTCATCGCCGCTGGCTCATTAGAGTTGACCCAACACACTTCCGAGCAACAGGCCTTCTTTCAGGCTTGCCGCGATGCCCTGAAAGCTCCAACGGCCATACCGTCCGGCCGGCTCGACGCCGCACTCCCGGCAGGCCAACATCGCACGCGAGACCCAGTCGCTGCCCGGCCGGCGCCACGTGTAGGCGACATCGACCCAGGTCGGGTCGGCAGCCTCGACTTTGTCGATGAGCCCGCTCTGCCGGAGGTCCTCGATGATCTCGGCGACGAGGACTTGCGTGGCTTCGGCCGACGGGCGCTGGCCACTTCGGAATGCGGTTTCGACATAGAGTGATCCCCGACCCGGATCGCCGTGGTACTCACCCGGGAGGAACAACGGATCGACATTCGAGTAGTAGCCGATCCGGTGGAAGCCGCTGCTGCTGTCGGGGATGTAGAGCCAGTGATACCCATTCCTCGCCAACAGGTTTTCCGGCAACGTTACGCCGAGGTTCAGAACCAGCACTGACGTGTAGGGATCGGCTGGGCCAACCTCTCCGTCCAGCCCTGTCATCTCGACGATGCGATTCAGGGGAGCAGTCGCCACGATCGTTTCGTATGCGAGCGCCCGGCCATCGCTCACTTCGAAGGAGCGGCTCTTCGGGTCAATGCGGGTGGCGGCCATCCCATACGTGATGTTACAGCGCTGCGCCAGCCAGTGGCTCACTGTGTCCAACCCGAGAACCGGATAGAGAAAGGTCGAGTTGTAACCGGCGTCAGTGTTCTCCTGCACCGCGCCGCGGCGGACTTGGGCTTTATCGATGGGCGACTTGTAGCCATCCTGCGGCGCAATCTCCTGGAAGAGGCCGGCCGTGTAGCGCTCGTGGAAGGGCTCGAAGAAGATTCGGTAGAGTGTGCTGCCGAACTGTTGGCGCAGCCAGGCGGCCATCGTGCTGACGTCGCCGATCGGACCCTTCTCGAGGATCTCCGCGAGGGCGGCGGCGCGAATCTCCTTCGGCAGTGCAAAGAGATTATCCTGAATTGGGAAGGGCACCATCACGCCCCGGAGATCCCGCGTGTGCTCGCGGCCGCCCAGAAAGAGCACGGCGGAGCGGCGGCGGTAATTCCGCACCTCGGACGCCCCGGCCAACAACCGGGTCACCAACGGGTCCCCTCCGAATATCCAATGGCCTCCACCCAGCTCGAACCGGTATCCGTCCCGCTCGTACGACGCGCAGATCCCTCCGGGATGGCCCAGGCGCTCGAGAACCTTGAAACCACTCACCATCCCAGTGGCAAGACCTGTCATGCCGCCGCCGATGATCCATCTACTCATGCGATCCCTCTAACAAAGGATCGAGGCCGGCAGTCCGCTGATCCTAAGCGCGGCATGTGGAAGTCATGAGTCGCAGCCTATAATCCCGGAAGTCACCCGGGATTCCGCCTCGTCCGTCGCAGGCGGCGAGGAGGATATTGACCATCTCGCGGCCCGCGACGGAGTGAACAACATCGCCACCCGACGAAGTGGTCTCGGTTAGCTCCATCGTTGACAAAGTTCCCCTGACGGCGCCCCGTGTCAGGTCAATCACCTGGTGGTACCCTCGACTCACCCACCCCTCCCGCACCAGTTGTGGAATTTACTGCACGCCGGCTTATAAGAAAGTCCTTCTTTACCGCCATTCCGATGCCTAGATAACTCTTTCCCGTTCTGTTCCTCACACTCTCGTACTGCTGTGTGTACTCGAAGAATTCGTACTCGTTGGCATAGGTGCTCTTTATCCTGTTCCAGACGCGACCCGGGCCGGGAGCCGAGTCGCTTGTGATGTCGTGCAGGACACAGATATTCGCCTTCTCCCTGACAGTCTCAAAGTCGCTTTGACAGGCCCCTTCCTCGTGATCCCCATCAATCAACACAAGGTCGAATTCATTCTGGCGCCGTATGAATTCTTTAAAGGCGGATGAGCGGCTATCTGCCAGCATGTAGATGACATTGGGATTCATCCTCTCGTACGTGAGCAAAAGAGAAAAGCTTTCGATATCAAGACCTATCGCGCACTTGAGCGGATGGAATCTGCTGAGGTACTCCACGGTGATGACAAACGTGCCCCCGTGCCGCACTCCTATCTCGAGATACGACTCGACCTTGAATTGCGACAAGCGAACTAGGTACTTGCTGAACTGATTTGGGTATTGCCAGTAGTGCAATCCACGCCCACAGAACTGATACAATTCATCCGGCATCTCATTCAGCTCTTCGTTATTCAGGCCCAGTTTTGGCAATACCTCTACCTCCAACCGGGCCGCGTCGGAGAGAGGTCCGATGTCCCGTGCCCTCAGATTTGCGATGACCGACAGGTCATAGAGGTCTGACCTCTTGACTTCGTACCCGAACCTGGCGATGAGCTGCTTAAGTACCGTCTTGATACCCGTTTCCCCAGCGCCTCTCATCTCCATCGCTGCCTCATCGAACACAAACTCGAATTGGGTTACGCTGGCGGATCAGCCAGTCACACTCGAACACACTCGGGACCAGGTTGCTCATCTCACGCCGCCCGCATCACCGAGGCCGGATTCCTCGCCGTCGATGAAGATCCGGTGCCAGACGAGGAGCCACAGGTGATCCCCGTGCTCCCGCACGCCACGGCGACGGTCCTCGGCGAGCTGCCGCAGCGCTCCGGGCGCCAGCACTCAGCTGGAGCGCGCGCGGGCCAAGCAAACTGAGGTGTCGGTCAGATTGTAACAGACACACCTCTTTTGAGGGCCCCCCTAGAGTGTCCGACCAAGGCATGAGGCAGGCGGGGCAGATGAGCATGGGTCTATCTGTGAGAACTGTTTGGGCAAATGACCCATAGATCCGAGAAGGTGCTCTCCTGTTGGGTCTCGTCAACATTAACCTCCGGGCTTGGGTGTCGAGCACAGGCGGCCAAGAGATGGCTAAACAGCTCGCTGTGGTGGCCGGAGCGCGGCACGTTTTTCGGTCGGTGGGCGGCCCTGCAGAGCGAGGGAGAAGCGTTCATAGTTTGCACGGTCTCCCAGCCACGAAGGGTTGGCCGCGGCTGCGTCGAAGTCCCGGGGAACGTTGCCCCCCAGAACTCCTCTTGGTTAATCCGATGGCTCCGCTCGACTTTGCCGTTCGGCTAGAGCCGGCGGGGCCGAATGTATCGGTGCCGGATACCCGCGGCCTCGACCCCCAGCACAAAAGCAAAGGGAAACTCTTGTCCGTGGTCACGCAGCAGACGCTGGATCTGGAACGGAAAGGCCCGCCGGAGCTCAGCCAAGAGGGCGAGGCTCGAATCATGATGCAAACGCCGATAGCGCCGCAGGATACGGAAGCGTGTGCAATCGTCCAGGGCGGTGTACTGAAACGCCCAGCGGCCCGCGATCTGTACGTACCCAGTTCAAGACCTCCCGGACCGGTTGGGAGCCTACGAGGAGGCCAGACGTTCTGCCAGCGCTTCTTCCCCTGGCACAATACCGCTATCGCCACGGCGCGCGCGGCCTGATGCCCCCCCACGACATCCACTTTGGTCTGGCTGCCGCCAAGTGGCGACTGCGTGCCGAAGTCCTGCCTGCCGCCTACGCAGCTCACCTGGAGCGCTTCCCGCGCGGGGTGCCGGTCCCACCGCCGCTGCCCACGGCGGCGCGGATCAAGCTCCCAGCTGCAACGGCGCCTGCCGTGCCAGTAGGGCGCGCTCAGGACGGCGAGTCACAAAGTTCCGATGCCGACTGTCCCATTCCACTTGGCAGGTTACAGCGTCAAGCGTAAGATCAGAGACCTCGGGTCGCGCTTCGACAGCCGTGGGTGAATTTACCACTGATTTTGCCTGGCGACTGGTTAGCTGCGGCCGCGATCTCCGTAGTGGTGCTTGGCAACCGGCTCGAGGAGCCGGCCGACAAGATCTGGAACGGAGAGAGGATGCGCAATCTCCGAAGAGCCCTGAGCCAGAAGCGCCCACACGACATCAACATCTGCAAGGCACGCGCTGCCCCGTGGCAAGGCGTGTACTCGCGGCGGACCTCGTTGGACAAGGTGGGGAACTTCTTCCTTGCCGATGCCTGGAGGCGATAACAGTGGGTGCAATGCGCGACCGCCGGTTCTTCGTAGCCGCAGCTTGCCTCCCGTCGTATTGGCCCATCTGGCTGTCGGCGTGGCGGTTCTGGCCCAGCCCGCCGGCCAGCCCGCGCCCCCAGCTCCACCGCGCGTCTTTCTTGACACCTCGTACCATCCGCCATCGGGCCAAACGATCACGGTCCGCGCTGGTGGTGACTTGCAGGCGGCGCTGAACGCGGCACGCCTCGGCGAGGTCATCACCCTCGAACCGGGTGCCGTCTTTCAGGGAAACTGCGCTCTTCGGAACAAGACCGGCTCTGGCTGGCTCATCGCTCGCTCCGGCGCACCTGACGACAGGCTGCCGGCTCCGGGTGCCCGCGTGACGCCAGCCTTCACTCCAGTAATGCCAAAGCTCCTGAGTCCGAACCAGAACCCTGCCCTCTACACGGAACCCGGCGCCCATCACTATCGCTTCATCGGGATTGAGTTCAGCACCACACCTGACGTGAAAACTATCTACTCCATTGTTGCGTTCGGAGGCACGACACGCCGCACGATCTGATACTCGACCGCTCCTACGTCCATGGCCATAGCGGCGTGACGAGCCAGCGCGGAATTCTCCTGAACAGTGCCTCGTCCGCGGTCATTGATTCCCATGTGTCCGAGATCCACGCCGCGGGGTCCGACGCCCAAGCGATCCTGGGCTATAACGGTCCTGGGCCCTTCGAGATCGTCAACAACTTCCTCGAGGGCGCCACGGAGAACATCATGTTCGGCGGCGCCGATCCGAAGATCCTCGATCTGGTACCCCCCGACATCGAGATCCGTCGCAACCACATATTCAAGCCGCTGAACTGGTTCCCGGGCGACCCGAACTTTGCAGGCGTAAAGTGGCCCATCAAGAATCTCCTCGCGCTCAAGAACGCCCAGCGCGTTCTCATCGAAGGCAACCTGCTCGAGAACACCGGGGCGGCCCTAGTCCTGACCCCGAGAAACCAGAGCGGCTCGGCACCCTGGGTCAGTGGTGCAGGATGTGCTCGTCCGAAACAACCTAGTGAGGAACAGCGAGACCGGGTTTGTCGCCCTGTTCAGTGATAGCGATCGGTCGAGCCAGCCAATGAAGCGAGTTGCCGTCGTGAACAACTTGTGGCAAGTCAGCCGAACATTCTTCGGTCTGGTTAGCGGGCCCGGTGTCCTCGAGGATCTGCTCATTGAGCACAACACGGCAGCGCCTTTCACCTATTCAACCTACTTTTTCGAGACCCGCGTTCGCCCGGCGCTGATTCGCTTCCGGTTGACGAACAATGTGGCGGGCTTCGGCGCCTATGGCGTGGTCGCTCCCGATGCCGACCCGACGCTGGCGCAATTTGCCCCAGCCGCGCTCCTGTCCAAGAATGCGCTCATCAACTTTGGCGACATCGGAGACGGCCAAGGCGAAAAGCGGAACGTGCACCATGGTGTCGCCGCAACAATGTACATGGCCTTCCGGAATCCGGCGTCGGCTGGCATGAACGCGGACGGAACCTTGGCGCGGACGAGCCCCCTCCGTCGTGGCGCGACCGATGGGAAGGACATCGGCGTTGACTTCGACGAGTTGCAACGCTCGCTGAGGCCTCAACCCGTGCCCGGATGATTCGTATCCGGTCCGATTCCCGCGCGTGTTGAAAGACTCAACCTTCCCTGCGGGCGAGGTAGTGGAATGCCCCCGTCCGGTTGCTCTTCGTGTCGTAGCGCTCGACGCGCCCGGTGCCCTGATCGCCAAGGGATGTCAAACTGGCTCGGTCTCGTGCATCCATAGAAGCCGGGTGAATCGGACCCTGGTGAAGCGCCTGACGCTCATACTGGCCGCCGCTCTTGTCCTGACCGCAGCCGCTGCGCGCGAGGACCGCTGGCGCACCATCGGGCCCGGCGGAGGGGGAGCGCTGTTCCATCCGACGATCAGCCCGCATGACCCGCGCACCGTTCTCGTCGCCTGCGACATGACCGGCAGCTACATCACGACCGACGCCGGAAGTCGTTGGCACATCTTCAATCTCGGCTTATCCGCCCAGTTCTTTCTCTTCGACCCGATCGATCCGCGCGTGATCTACGCCAAGGCGGGGGCGCTATTCCGCAGCACCGACGGTGGTACGACCTGGACGCGATTCTTTCCTAGCACCGTCACGAAGATCACGATGGGCGACGACCACGCGGGTTCCACGCTTCACGTCGCCGATGGGCCCCGCGGTGAGATCGGCGCGATGGCCATCGATCCTGGAGATTCGCGCGTCTTGTACCTCGCGATCGAGTCCGCGCTCTGGACGTCCCCCGACAGTGGCGCCACATGGCAGAAGTCTGCCGAACTACCAGGCCGAGCGCGGCAGATGTGGATCGACCTGCGCTCGAGCAATTCCGACCGCACCCTGTACGTGGCCGGCCCCGATACCATGTATCGTCGACAGGCCGGTGTCTGGCGCAGCGGGGTGTCCCCTGGCGTCTTCACGGACGTCACGGGGACTCCCCCACGCTTCTATGCGACCGCGGCCGGCAAGATCTTCGTGTCCGCTGACGGCGGCATGACGTGGAGCCCGTCTTCCTTACCCGGCTTCCAGGGCCGCGCCACGGCGATCGCCGCGAGCCCCCAGCAGCCCGACGTCGCGTACGTCTCGTATTCAGGCCTCCGCGCGCCGATCCGGGCGACGAGCGGCGTCGCCAAGACCGTCGACGGGGGTCGTCGCTGGACACCTGTCTGGCACAACGTTCGCGACGCCTGGCTCACCGAGCGCTTCGACGTTGGGTGGCCGGGCAATCCCCGCGACCTCGCCGTCGCACCCGGCACACCCGACGTCGTATACGCCACGGACGATGGGCGGACGCTTCGGACGCTCGACGGTGGGGCGTCCTGGGACGCGGTCTACTCCACTCGCACACCCGATGGCGGCTGGACGACCAACGGTCTCGACATCACCACCAACTACGGCGTTCACTTCGATCCTTTCGATCCACGGCACATGTTCATCGGCTACACAGACATCGGTCTCTTTGCCAGCGACAACGGCGGGGCCAGCTGGTACAGCGCGACGCGCAGCGGCGTGCCCGAGTCGTGGGTCAACACCACGTACTGGATGGAATTCGACCCGAACGTACGAGGGCGGATGTGGGCCGTCATGAGCGGCGTGCACGATCTACCGCGGGCCAAGATGTGGCGCCAGCGATCGCCCGAGACGTACGACGGTGGTGTTGTGCGCAGCGACGACGGCGGACGCACCTGGCGCGTGCAGAACACCGGCATGCCGCAGACCGCCGCCACTCACATCCTGCGTGATCCCGGGGGCACGCTATACGTCACCGGCTTCGGGCGGGGCGTGTTCAAGTCGACCGACGGGGGAGAGCGCTGGGCCCTCAAGAACGCCGGCATCGAAGGCACGCAGCCCTTTGCGTGGCGCCTCGCGCGTGATACGAAGGGCACGCTTTATCTGGTGGTGGCTCGCCGCAGCGACGACGGCAGCTTCGCGAACGCCGGGGACGGCGCCCTCTACCGCTCGAGCGACAGCGCGGAGCGCTGGACCCGCATCCCGCTGCCTCAGGGCGTCAACGGTCCGAACGGTCTGGCCATCGACCCACAGGAGTCCCGTCGTCTGTACCTGGCTGCCTGGGGCCGGAGCACTCGGCAAGGCGCGGAGGACGGCGGCATCTACCTGTCGACGGATGCCGGCGAAACATGGCGCCGCGTCCTCGCGCAGGACCAGCATGTGTACGACGTGACGATTGACCCGCGAGACCCCCGCGTGCTCTATGCCGCGGGCTTCGAGTCCTCCGCCTGGCGGTCCTCCGATCGCGGCCTGACGTGGAGACGCATTCCAGGATTCGACTTCAAGTGGGCCCACCGGGTGATCGTCGATCCGCGCGACCCGGCCAGGATCTTCATCACCACGTTCGGCGGGAGTGTCTGGCACGGAACAGCCGACTAGGCCGGCGCGATGCACCCTTACCCGTTGAGCGTCCCTCCACGACGTACAGAGTCTCACTCGCGTCCGCCTGATGGCGAGATGCGGTACCGCGCGGTGACCCCGCGGCCTTCTGGGAGATGTACCGTGGCACGGTATTACATTCGTACAGCAGAAACCGGGATGTGGGCTCGTTCAGCTGCTACGCTTGGCCCGCAGACGTCTGTCGCGATCTCCTGGCGGGAAAGAATGAGTACCTCGATGGCGCGCCCTCGCCCTCTGCCTCGACCGAGCCGATCTTTCACGCCCGAGCAATCAGGCCGGAAATGCTACGCTTCGCATTGACGCTCGGCCGAAACTATCTGCGGGATTGCATCCTGAGGCGTCGGCCAGCCTCCCAGCTAGAGTAGGCTTGTGGTGATGACTTCGCTCCCCTGTCCGGAGCCACCACCGACGGACTCATACTGGTCGTCGTATCTCCCCCCACCCCCCGACATGACTCGCTATCGTCGGGGGACGCCTGTTCTGGACGTCGGGTGCGGGAACGGTGTCCAGCTGACCCGGCTACGTGAGGCGGGACGCCGGGTAATCGGAGTGGAGGTGGACCCGAAGGCCGCGCGGGCGTGCTGGAGGATCGGTCATCCCGTCGTCGTCGCCAGCGCCGAGAGCCTGCCGTTTCGCAGTAATAGCTGCCCCGGCATCCTCTGCAAGGTGGTGATTCCGTACACGGATGAGCAGCTGGCGATCGCGGAGATCGGGCGGGTTCTGGCCCCGGGCGGTGTGGCGGTTCTCTACCTCCACGGTTTCGGATACTCCCTTCGATACCTGCTCAAGCCCGATATCTGGAAGCGTTCGGTGTACGCGGCCAAGACCATCCTGAATACGGCGGTGTACCGCCTCTTGCGAAAGCGTCTTCCAGGCTTTCTTGGTGACACCTTATTCCAATCCGAGAGGCGCCTCCGCCGCTACTATCTGTCAGCCGGCCTTACGCTTGACTCGACCATCCCATCCAGAAGGTTCGTCGGTCGGCCGGTCTTCATCGGTCATGTGGTACGCAAGTAAGAGCTCGAGGTCCTCATGAGTGCCCCGAGGAGCGCTTGGTGTTGCCGAGTTTGGCACGGACGCGACCAGGTGCCAGGCCACGGAGAAGGCGATGCGTGTTTCTACCGATTGCCGTCACGCCAAGCAGGAGGTAGTCGGCGAGCGCGAGAAGGCGCTGATGCCGACACGGAGCATGGGCTCCCCACTTGTTCCGCAGCAGGCTCCAGTACGCTTCCAGCACGGCTCGGCGGCTCTCGCGGGACCTCTGCCTGAGACGATACTCGCCGTACGCGGTCCAAGCATAGAACAGGCGCGGCGTGGAATGCGTGCGCAGTGGACCGTGGGTCCGGAGGAGAAGGTAGCGATTCCGTGGGAAGTAGAAGCTGGCCAAGGGGCCAGATAAGCTGCCGGTGCTTCGCGACACCTTGTGGCGTGCGGAGGCATTCAGGACGACCGCGTTCAACCAGCCACGGCGCGAGGCCCGCACGGTCCACTCGGCATCCTCGTAGTAGAGGAAGTAGCGTTCGTCGAGGAGTCCGACATCGTGAAGCGCAGTCAACCTGACGAAGAGACAGCAGCCATCGAGCCACTCGCTGGAGAGTATTCCGCCGGACCGTGGGAGGTCTTTCGAGCTATGCGGGGTCAGACCGGTGGTCCAGTCGATGATGCCGCCATCCCAGTAGACGTCGGTGGGGCGATCGTAAAAGAAGACACGCGGGGTCGCCATGCCGATTCTCGAATCCGCTTCCATGGCGGCTACCAGGTGAGTGATCGTGTCTGGCGCCACGGTTGCATCATTATTCAAAAGAAGCACGTAGTGCGCCTTCTGGTTCATCGCGAGCTTCAGGCCGACATTGTTTCCGCCGCTGTAGCCGAGATTCTTGGCCAGTCGAATGACACGCGCAGTCGGGCAGTGCTCGCCCAGGCGATCGCTCGGATCCTCGTCACTGCCGTTGTCGACAACCCAGACCGCGAGCCGCGAATAGTCCGACCTCAGGACCGACTCCGCGCACTCGAGAGTGTCGACCAGGTTGTTCCAGTTGAGGATCACAACGATCACGAATGCGCCGTTCGGCGGTCCGGGCTCCGCAAGGTCCGCGGCTGTCATCGACACAGGTGTCAGAGAGGTCCTGGGGCGGAAGACTTCCAGAAACAGCACTGCGTCTTGTTTTTGAGTAATAACTGAAAATGCTGCTCATACAGATGCTGGCTGAGTGGCCCCCAATAGGTATTCTCTGGCCAGACAGAAAGGAATTGCCGATAGCGGACCACGATGTATAACAGAAAGTAGTCGAGGAGCCTGGCACTATCCAGGCCGAGCCGGTCACAGAGTCGGTGCGAGAGCGACAGAATCACTTCCGAGAACCAACTCGCCTCGAAGTAGGTCTGACGAAAGGAGATGGAATCTACCGTCTGCCCTCTAGGTAGACCACGAACTCTTTCATGGGTGTAGTAGAGGCCGGTGACCAGGCAAAACCAGTCAAAGAGCGGTGGATATCCGGTAGCACAGCTATCCCAGTCAATTACGCACACCTGCTGTGAATCCTCATCGATAAAGATATTCTCCGGGTTGAAATCACCGTGCTGGGTCCCGGTGAAACGCTCCGGAGGCGACCCGGGCCCGACCCCGGTGTCTCGATCTGGTGCAACAAGCCACTCAGGCGGTATGGGGGCGATAAGGCCCTCAGATCCACTCGCATCCAATGCTGGCCTGGAGGCGATGAGCCACGAGGTGATCTGCTCGAGATGGCGCCGTACGCGATCGCGATGGTCGAAGTATCGCCGGTCCAGGACCAGGTCGACTAGGCGGGAGCCACGGGCCGAGCTTTCCATGGTCGCCAATAGGGATCCGACCCGGACGACTCCCATCGGAGAAG
>Ga0070706_100002964_pt1 | contig 16853 bp, 9 predicted proteins | sample KBSK5501metaG_FD_65476 | JGI IMG/M metagenome (GOLD analysis project Ga0070706, IMG submission 65476) | Corn, switchgrass and miscanthus rhizosphere microbial communities from Kellogg Biological Station, Michigan, USA - KBS K5-50-1 metaG | ecosystem: Host-associated > Plants > Roots >...
GGTGAATCCGGAGGCGAGCGGCTATCTTAGGCAAGGACAAGGAAGCCAATACCATGGCAACAACGCCTCTCTGCTATCAAACCGAGCGCGCGAATTGCGCACCGAGCTGGCTCGCAAGATTGCCTCGTTCATGGGATCCCAAGAGAATCGGGCAACGGACATTCGCGGCGTGACACTCCACCGACGGATCGCCCCGACCGCTCCCTGTTCAGCAACCTAGGGGCCGGGCGTGACCGTGATCGCCCAGGGGCGAAAGCGGGTAGACCTCGGACGAACCACTTTCATCTACGGTGAGTCGCGATACCTGCTGACGTCGGTCGGATTTGCCGATCCTCAGTCAGATCGTCGAGGCCAGTGAAGCAGAACCCTGTCTCGCGATGTCGCTGAAACTCGAAATGCCCGTGATTCGTGAACTTCTCAGCCGGGAGGAGATTCAGGTGGCTGAGGCGCCTTCTGACAGTCCTGCCATGGCGACCGGCGAAGCCGCATTGGAATTCCTCAGTGCATGCTGCCGGCTCATGGACCTGCTGGATACCCCACTGGACATTCCCTTTCTGAGTGGCCTGATTCAACGCGAGATCATTTACCGAATCCTTCGGGGGCCGGAGGGGGCACGCCTTCGAGCGATTGCAACGCTGGGAGATCAGAGCCCCCGGACGGCAAAAGCAATGGCGTGGATCAGGGCAAACTACGCGAAGCCTCTACGGGTGGAAGATGTCGCACAAATCGCGGGTATGGGTCTGTCCACCCTGCACCATCATTTCCGGGCGCTGACCGCCATGAGTCCTCTTCAGTATCAGAAGCAGCTTCGGTTGCAGGCAGCGCGGGGACGCATGCTCGTCGATGGTCTGGACGCCGCCAGTGCGGCCTTTGAGGTCGGATACGAAAGCGCCAGCCAATTCAATCGCGAATACAGCCGCCTTTTCGGCCAACCACCCATGCGGGATATTCGGATTCTCCGCTCGCCGGGCGCTCTGCCCCTAGACTCGGTCAGTAATCGGCAAAGCGCTATCTAACCGTCTTGCTAACTCTCGAATTGTGGGCTGGAGTTTTTGGTATCACGTCCGATACCTCCGAAGAAGTATGGCGGGGACGACGGGACCCGAACCCGCGACCTCCTGCGTGACAGGCAGGCGATGCGGTCTTCATTCTTGTCAATTCGGATGGTTGCGGGGTATTCGGAACTCATTGGGGCAGAACAGTTTCTGGTTGCGGAGGGTGGATTTGAACCAGCGACCTTTGGGTTACGAGTCCAAAATGATAAGGATACAGGTCCCCACTTCGACCTCGCGTGAAACTTATTTGATGGGGATCCCACGCGCCCCGGACACGCTCGGCGCGATCCCACGATTCTCAACGCCGATCCGATCAGTGCCTTGCCCAAGCGGCTAGCAGTCGCTTCAGCGAGCCATTCTCCCACCAATGTGTCGCTGGCAAGCGGCAAATGGGTTCCGTATTGCTCGGTGGAACCAAACCGCAAACACGATGGGGTCGAATCCACTCTCAATGGCGGCCTTCACGTTCGGCCAGGTCAATTCTTCGAGTCGGAGCGATTGCGCAGTTGAGGCCACCTTCTGTGAAGCAAGAAATTGAATCTCGGGTTTTACGAGGCGGTCGCTCTTACGTCAGCAGGATCCGGCAACAACGGACCGGCCGCTTTTACTTTTATTCGCACGGCGTGCTCGGGCAGATATGCCATGGCGATTTCCTCCAGCTCGACGATCTCCGTGTTGTTGGGATCTGCGCCGGCCCGCCGCGCTTTTTCCAGCGCGAGTTTCTGTGCCTCTTGCAATGCCTCTTGGCGGGAATATTGGGTGTAGGAGAAGAGACGATCGATCTCGGCGCCGACCGGAGCGATGGCAGCGCCGATGGCGTTGGCAACCTCATAGTCAGTTGGACGATGTATTTCCGACGCTCCCTCAATCTCGTCGGGCAAAAGGATGCTTCCGCCGCCCACGAGGACCACTGGAACGCCCGTGAGGCTGAGTTTTAGGCGATCGATGCAGTTCTCTACCATCTTGCGTATCAGCCGGTCGACCGACTTGGCAACGGCTTGCGTGACGTTTGCCAGCCGCTTGGAATCGCCGAGACTTGTCCGGCCCATCGCTACGGCGATGTCGGTTGCGGTTAAGGTTTTGCCGCCGAACACGATGCCTTCTTCTTCCAAACGGTAGCCCACGCTATCGGGGCCGACGCTTACATGTCCGTTCTTCCGACGGACCAGGCTTCCACCTCCCAGCCCAATCGAAATCAGATCCGGCATCCTAAAGTTTGTGCGGACGCCCCCGATGTCAACAGCGATAGCAGACTCTCGTGGAAAGCCGCCGACCAGCACTCCAACGTCGGTAGTTGTACCACCCACGTCCACTACAATTGCGTCTTTTAGATTTGAAAGAAACGCCCCGCCGCGCAGGCTGTTTGAGGGGCCGGAAGCGATGGTGAAGATGGGATAGCGAAGCGCATAATCCAAAGCCATCAGCGTGCCATCATTCTGGCCCAGAAAAAGCCTCGCGCGCAGGCCTTCTCGGGCAATCGCTTCGGCGAATCCGGAAAACGCTATTTGAGCTGTTTTCATTAGAGCGGAATTTAGGATCGCGGCGTTTTCCCGTTCTAATAATCCGAGGCTACCGATTTCGTGCGAGAGCGTGATCGGCACGCTTTCGCCGAGCGCAGATTGTAACGTTTGGGCTAACGATTTTTCGTGAGCTGGATTCACGGGGGCGAACACAGCGGTCACTGCTACGGCATCGACCTTGCCCATAAGTTGGCGGACTACGTCAGCGATTTCTTTCTGGTCCGGCTCACTGATCTCGCGTCCGTCGAATTCGTGCCCGCCGTGAATCGTGAACACCGTGTGGGCCACGACCTCGCGCAAATCCCGCGGCCAGGAGAATAGAGGAGGGATTGCCAGAGTGGCAGGCGCACCCATGCGGATTACGCCGACCTTGCTCAGATGTTTTCTTTCCGCGATGGCATTGGTGCAATGCGTGGTGCCGAGCATGGCAACCTTAATGGCATGACGATCGACGCCCGGCTGCTCAAGAATCTGCTTGAGCGCCTGCACAATTCCGCTCATGACATCGGGTGTAGTACGAGCTTTGGTCTTGGCTACAAGCCTCTTCTTCTCGTCGAGGATAACGGCGTCCGTATGAGTCCCGCCAACGTCAATTCCCAGCCGATAAGACATGCCGTTTTCTGACTCCTCCCGCAGCTTTGAGCGGCTGATATGGTACGTCGTAGCCGAAATGGTGCGGTCCAGCCAACGCTATACCAGCAGGTTTGCGCCATTCGCGGTGGCAAGGGACTCCGATGACCGTGACCCGCAGCCCATATTTGAGCCCCTCGGTGGTTATGGGATAGGCGGTATCCTGATCCAGAATGGTAATGAGGTCCGGGACTGTGGCCAAAACTTTGTCGCCAATACGAGCGATCAGGTTTTCGTTCTGAAAGTCGATCCTCATGGACTCGCCGCGATAATCGTCGGAGCCCTGGATGGTCAACTCTCCGAGATTCCAACCCTTTTCGACACGCCGATCAAGATTGACAATCTTGCCCCGGAACAGGTCCGTGCCTTTGGTGACCTTCAGCAACTCGGCGAGAATGTCTTTCTTCTGACGGCGTGCCGAACGCAACGTCCGTCCGATACGACGGCAAAAACTCACCATTCCCGGAAGCGTCGCTTTCTTTGCAATTTTTCCTTCCATTGGAAAGAGCGCCATAAGAGCAAAGCCGCCCATCCTCACCGCCAAGGTGCGCGCCAAAAGCTCGGTCCATTGGTTGTTTATGGTAGAAAGCACAACTTCATTGCCCTTTTCATCGGCCAGAACCAATGGCGTGGCGGGAACGCCATACAAAGTGGGAATAACGAGCTGGATCTCCGGGAAAGCGCGTCCCATGCAGTCAGCATCCACCAGTGGAACCTTGAGGCGTGCGGCTACCGAAATGGGGATGGTTCCATTCAAACCGCCCACCTCCGCCGACATGACGGCGAAGGCCTTCTTACCCAAATATTTCTGGAGTGCCCTCATCACACCAAAGGCTTCGTCGCCGCGAGGGATTTTTTCGATGATGACACTTGGTGCTCCAATTCCAGCTGGCAGCATTATCAGTGCCCGGTCCGGCACTTCCTTGAGAGGGATCAGCTCCGGCGGACCATATTGTTCGATGGCTCTTTGCGCCATCAGCTTTCCCAAATAGGGATCGCCTCCACCGCCGGCGCCGAGCACTGCTCCCCCGACGGCAATATCTTCGACGTCTTGGTGCGTAATCCGGGTCCTCATCGTGATCCTTAAAATGCGATTTTCACCCCGAACTGAATCTGCCGGGATGAGCTGACCGTGCTGAAGGTCTGTCCGCCATTCCGTGCGAACAGGGGTTGTCCGGAAGACTCCCGCCCAAAGATCACCGCATCGCCATTGCCGCCGTTGCCGGCGGGCCCCGTAGTGTTCGTCGGAACAGCAAAATTGGGATGGTTGGCGAGATTGAAGAATTCAGCCCGGAATTCGAATGACTTTCTTTCACCAAAGGGCGTGATTTTTGCCAGAGACAAGTCGAGTTCCTTATAAGGTGGGCCTGGCAAGCTGTCGCGACCCGCATCTCCGAAGGAGCCGGATGGAGGCAATCCATAAGCTGTGGGGTTAAACCAGCACGTCACCGTTCTTACGCGGGCGCCGTTCGGGCAAGTGCCACTGAAAGGATCACCGACCAGATTCGGGCGGTCTGAATTGATAATCGATGCTGTGCCTGCGTTGTCGAAGCCAAGAACGGGTGTAAACGGCACATTGCTGTGAAGCGAAAGAATACTCGAAAGTTGCCAGCCGGAAACGAGCTTGGCGGTACCGCCGGAGGCACTGGACGCAAAGATTTTGCCGGGACCAAACGGGAGCTCGTAGACGGCGTTGACGATCAGATTTTGACGGATGTCAAAACTAGCCCGTCCGCGGCTCCCCTTGCGGTTATTTATGTCTTGTGACTTGCCTGAGTCGTTTACGGAGTCGCTGGGATTGTAGCCCGATGAGTCGTCAATGGAGTGGGAGTAGTCGTAGTTTATCTGGAAGTTCAGCCCTTTGTTCGTGCGTTGCTCCCAACTGGCCAGTAAACCGTTGTAGAAGGACTGTGCATCCGTTAGATAGCGAACGAGGGAGCCGAAGTTGGGATTCGGTCGCGATCCTAACGAGGGCCTGAACGGATTTGCCTCTGCCAGGCGCCCGAGGTGGTTGCCCCGAGATCCCGCATAGGCCAGCGTGAAGACCGAACTCTTAGTGATCTCACGCTGCAGGTTCAAGTTGTACTGGAACACCATGGGCCACTTCGGCGTGTAAGTGAGCGTCGCATTCGCGGTTGTACCAATGGGTAGCGGCGAATTCAAAGGACTCAGGAACTGCGGTAAAATCGATTCCACGGCTTGATAGAACGGGGGAAGAGAACGGGCGTTGCCGTAGATATTCGCCCAGATCTGATCGTTGAATTCTCCGACTCCGCCGCGAAGTACAGTCTTGCCATCTGACCCCAGACTCCACGCAAAACCCGCCCGTGGCGTCAGCAGGTCTTTGGGCGTGGTATTCATGAACTTGCCCACAGTCGTCGTCGTATCGGTGGCAACATTTCTGATGTTCACTTCTTTGCCTAGAGCTTCCGTGGGGTTGGTGTAAAACTCGTAGCGCAAGCCGAGATTGAAGGTCAATTTGCGATTCGGGCGCCAGTCGTCTTGCAGATAACCGGAGATTCCGCTCTGGCGGAAGCCGCGATCGGAGTTGGCCGCACTGGGGTTGATGCCAACATAAACGAAAGGAATTCCTTTCAGAAAGTTCTCTACAGCGGGGTTGTTGCTCGACGACGGGACCCCAAACCCACTTAGATCCTGGAAGACGTATTCGCCGTTCACAAAAAGGTCAAACGGACCGTTGACCTGAATGCGCCGGTACTCCCCGCCGAATTTCAGTGCGTGCTTGTCAGTGGTCCAGGACACATTGTCCTGGAACTGGTAAGTGTTGGAGTAGCTGCCCAATGGGTAGATCAAGTTGTTGCCGAAATTCCCTAGCCCTGAGATAGCGAAAAATCCCAGAGGACGGTTCGGCAGCAAGGAAATGGAAAGACCGGGGTGGGTGTTGACAGGTTCAGCCAACATACCTAGACGGTTATAGCCGAATGCCGCCAGGTTCAGAACGTTGGGCGACAGGAACTTCTGATCCTGCAAGGTCAGATATTGGCCTCGAACGTTATTCAGGCCGGGGAAACCGGGAACCAAAGTACTGAGGTAAGGCACCTGGGAAGAGCTGCCATCGTAAATGTAGCGTGCGAGCGCCGTATGCGTGCTGGACAAGTTGTAGTCGACACGTCCCACTACATAGTCCTCGTTCGTGATCCGGCGCAGAGTAGAGGTGATTTGTGCGGTACCGTTGCCGAAGTCAGGTCCGTTTGGCAACGCAACGGTATTGAGGAACGGGGCTATTAGCGGGTTGACACCAATGTTGATACAGCCGCCGGGATTCGCTTGTGTACACGCACCGGGATCGGCGGGATTTGGAAGCAACCCTTGGTGAGCCAAGGCGTTTGGCACGGTCGATACCGCAGTGGCGCCCTGACCTTCACGAAAGCCTTCGTAGCTGATGAAAAGGAAAGCCTTGTCTTTCTTGATGGGACCGCCGAGGCTCCCTCCGAACTGGTTTCGAACAAATGGCGGGATAGGAAGCTTCGGTAAGTCGAAATAATTCTTGGCATCGAGCCTGGCATTGCGGATGAATTCGAAAGCCGAGCCGTGCAGGCTGTTGGTGCCTGACTTCGTGATCATTTCAATGACAGAACCGGAATTTCGACCGTATTCGGCGTTATACGTGTTCGTGAAAATGCGGAACTCGCGGATGGCATCAACTCCCAGCAGGACGCCGGCGGCTCCTCCAGGAGTGATGTTGTAGTTGGGATCATTCGCGTCCATACCGTCGATGGTCAGATTGTTGTTGGTTGGGCGCTGGCCGTTTACCGCGGCTTTGCCGAAGCCACCTTTTTGCCAAGGGCTTGGACCGGCGCTGGGGTTCGGATTCACGCCGGGCTGCAGCAGGACGAGTTGCCACAAGTCGCGACCGTTCAGTGGGAGCTCCTCCATCTGTTTCTCGTCGACTACCCCACTAAGGGATGAGGTTACGCTGTCAACCAATGGCGGTAGATCACTGACTACCATCTCCTCCTTGACCGAACCTACCTTCATGGAGATGCTCACTTCCAGTTGCTGAGCAACGGTGAGTGTGATGCTGCGGAGAATCTCAGTAGAGAAGTTCTCTTTGTCTGCCCGGATTTCATAGTTGCCTGGGCTCAGTCCAGGAATGCGGTAGTCCCCGGATGCGGAGGTTGTCACAGACACACTTAACCCAGTATCCAGGTTTGTGGCCGTAACTCTAACACCCTGGAGCAACGCGCTGGTCGCATCCGTGACAATCCCTAGGACAATCGCCGTACCCGTTTGCGCGCGCATACGGGCACAAAAGAGCACGGAGAAGTAAACGACGACTCCGATTCGTACCCAAGTTCCACAATGAAGGTGCATAAGAAGTTTCCCCCTTCAAATCAGATCACCCTTATGGCAGACGACGCAGGCTCACGGATTCCGGCGTTACCTTCAATCACGGACGACTGAGACACCACTCATTTCGGTTGTTGAGCCGGCGGATGCGCTAGATTCCGTGAGTACTTCGTTATTGAAACGGTCGCCGGCGACCGGGACGGCGGCTCTAATCTTCCCTAAACCACCCTGAACTGTGCTAGTAGAACAGCTGTGTTATTGGGGAGAACACTTTATGGCCTTTTGAGGCGGGCGTCAAGCTGGTTCACTTTGAATGTCAAGATTCGTTAGAAATGTCCCCATCCTTAACTCGTTAGAAGTGTCCCCTTTTTGTGTTGTGTGTTTTCGTTGGAATACGCACTGAAGCGAAGCCCTGCAGTTAGGGCGAAGCCTAAGTGCGTATTGCAACGAGCGGCGTTGCGATCACCTGGTTCGGAACCCGTGGCTTCATGTTTTGATAGCCCTGCCCCACCGATGGTCTTGCTTAGCTTTCCTCGCCACCATCGACCTGGCGGCGGTCGGAATGGGCCGAGCGGTTTTTCGTATTGGCTCCTTCAGCTCGGTAAAGGCCAGCCGCTCCGGTAGTACACCTCCAGCACTCCCTCCTCCCATTCGCACACCAGGGCCTTGCTTTGCGTAGATCCATAGTGCCGCTGCCCGGGGTGCAGTTGCAGGCAGCGGCCCTCATGTTCCTCGGCCAAGTGTTCGGCCGCTAGGGTCGGCCCGAATCGCTCCGCCTCCGAACCGGAATACTTCTTCTTGATTAAACCCACCTATCGTAAATCTAGGTCGACGCATTGCCGCATTGCATAATCCCACATCTGCGTGCGGTGAAACGGGAAGGTTACTTTCTTGCGCGGCAGCCGGCGCGAACTTTTCTCACCCAATAGAGCTACCAGCGACAGGGCATCTTCGCGCTTCTGGTCGACGCGTTGCTGAGGAAGCCACTGCTGCAGACGAAGAGCGGTGGAAGGGTCGAGTCCTGACTTGCTGGCCGCCTCCAGCAACGCGGGGTAGGTTCGCAGCGGGTAATACAGGCCCTTGCCGGAATTCAGCAGCAAGGCAGCTTCCTCCGCCTGCAGAATCTCTTGTGCCAGGGCCTTCTCAACGGTTGCGCGAATGTTCACCATCGCCTCGGACGCCAGCCGATATCCCTCTGCGGCAGGACTGTGTGCCACAGCAACTTCGTCGTCGTCTTCCAGAACACCATCCCGATACGCCTCGAAGATCTTCCCCACGCCGACCATGCCAAACGCCATCAGTTCCGCCGCCCGGAGGGCTCCCATGCTGGCGGCTCCATATACGTGGATGCCATGGTAGAGCGCCCATAGGATCTCCTTGTGGGAAACTGCCGGAGTCCGCTCGAAGTATCCGTCGACGATCCCGATTGCCAGGGGCTTCCCTTGCCCCACGCGGTACACGTCCCCCAGCGAGACCGGAGGAAGCATCGCGAATTCGCTCGAGGAAGGTACGTCCTCTGCGGCCAGCGTCGGACCTGCAAACAGGTAAATCATGCCGGTAACGGCTCCTTTGCCACCGCACGCGCCCTCGGTCCCGGGACGTATCCGGGGATTCGGTGAGTGGTTTCCAAACCCGGGATGACGACTTTCACCACTGGGATGTCCAAGCCCGCCTTTGTCAGGTTGACCACAATCACTTCGCTGAGCCCCACCGCTTGCAATCTCTCCAGCTCAACAACGACATCTTCATTCAGGGTGGGTAAGAAGTAAGACGGAGCCTCAACGATGCTGCGCTTACCGGAGTGCCCAATGATGAACTGGTGAAGCTCACACAAAGTCTCCCACTCGTGAGCATGCGAATGCCCGGCCCAGTCAATATCGTCTCTGGAGCCGGAAATGGAGGTCAACCGGCTTTGCGCAGCCTCGGTTAAAGCCCGCAATAGCGCCACTTCGCGGCACGGGTGGCAGCCCGCACCGAACGATCCTGGCAGCGGACGAAGGGGATTTAGCTCGCGGTCGATAATGAGACAGTCGAAACAGGGCAGCGCGACATCCGAGGTTGTTTCCCAAACCGCTACGGCTACCCCGGATTCGCGATACCGCCGCAGGATCGCCTGCGCGGAGGAGTCGGTGATGGTCCGGAGGTCCAGGCGCTGCTCTTGCCGCGCGGCGTCGCTGCGCATGTTCCAGAGCGAACTGGCGTCCCGTTCCACCAGTTCACAGATGCCGTGACTGATCGCCTCAAGGACGTGGTTCCCAGAGGACAGACCATTGGAACTTTGAAAAAATGCTCCGCTTCCTTCCGGGTAGGGAATGCGAAAATCGGTATGCACGGTTTCGAATGGCAGCCAGAGAGTTTGGGCGCTCAACAGGTTGAAGCCCTCAATCCATAGAAGCCGAGTATGAGCGTCGAATGTGCTGTCCTCGGGCCTGGGAATTCGCTCCACATCTACTACCGGGGACGACACGCGCATCTCGGCAAAGGAGGCAAGACGCAGGGGATGGTCGATTCGCTCGGCATGAAAGGCTTCCACTGATTCCATTAATCCGGATGCCCTGGCAGCCGCTAGCGTGGGACCCTTGCCCTGGGAAACGGCCAAACCGCGCGAATTCGGCCGGCATACCATCACCACCGGGATTCCCGGCGAATCCAGGCCGGTCACGTTTGCCACCCGTGTGATGCCCAGCAAAGGCAACAGTCCGCGCAGTGCCCCCACCGTGTCTTCCGGGCTGGACAAGCGGTGAGTGCCGACAGTGAATTGTTTTTCGACTGGAGCAGAGAAATCCACACCCCAGGCAGGAGGAAGCTGAAGAGTCCCGCATTTTGTTTTGTTCTGGAGCAAGAGTCACCACCCCAGGACACTTCCCTACGGTCCTGGGGGCAATCGAAGTTATGGCTCAATCCCTTGGGGTATTACAAAGGTCTACGTCTGTACGCCCTTCTACTTTTTGCCGGCGACGAAAATATCCGACTTGGCCGCACTCTGTTTCTTGCCGGCGACGAAGATATCCGACTTCGCGCCCTTGCTGGCTTTGCCGGATATGAAGATATCCGCCTTGGCCGAGCCGAGCGTATCGTTCTTTCCCGCGACGAAAATATCGGACTTTTTGGAGGTAAAAATGTCGGCCTTGCTGGCGAAGATGTGGGCCACGCCCTTACCGCCCTTCACCTTCGACGCCGCCTTTTCGACATGTGCCTGGACGTCGGGCGAGAGCTTGGCCTTAGGAACTCTCTTCGCCACCTTGCCGACGTCTTTGGACTGCACGTGATAGACCTTGCCGTCATCGCTCACCATCATGATGCTTTTGCTCATAGTCTGTGTCTCCCCTCTCTCTATCTGACTTAGGTGCTCTGCAAGACCTCTGGATTACTCACCAGCCGATAACTGCATTTCCGCTGCTGCAGCCGTCAGGATGCGCCGCCCCATGGACCACCGATTTTAGCTTGCGCAACTGCTCAATGGAAACATAGGGTCCCCCGTAGCCCAGGTTTCGTAAGTTGGCAAGGAACAAAGCTTCCAGTCTCGGGGTGCGCAAGTCCGGCGGGGCCGGCGCTCCAATGACTGCGATCTCAGTATTTTTTGGCAGTGCCTGGATGTCGGCGTTCGAAAAAGTCTTCCCCTTTTTCGTCACGTAACAGATTAGGTCCGGTCCCATGGCAAGGGGATACGGGCTGGCGCTGCTCCAGGCGATCAGCGTTTCATTTTGACCGTAAAGCCGAAGGCGCTTTCCGGATTTGTTTTCCAGGACCACGACGGTGAAGTCGAACGAGCTCACCTTATGGGTCTCTACATCCTTCAGTGTTCCCTCGAACAGCTTATAGCCCGTTACAAACTTCGTGGCTACCGCCACCGGATCCGATCCGTTGCTTCTGGCTTCTCGCAACTTTTGGCCCAAGCGAAGGCTATAGCTGACCGTTCCCCGGCTGGTCTGGGCCTTGGCGACCTTCCCGCTCATAGGCCACATTGCCAAACCCGCCAGGTTGCCGAACTGCGGCAGGCTTATCAAGTTCATCAGTGGGTCTTCCGCTTGCTTGGGCCTCGGGATATCCAGCCCAATTACGTTCAAGTGCTCGTCGACCAGGCGCATCGGAGAAATCGGAAGCTCACCAAACGTGCACATGGTAATCGATGGCACACTTCGGCGGGCGCCGGCGCCGTCCAGAACAGGTATCTTGAGGCGCACAGCCGCCGCCATTGGAAGAAGTGTATTTCCCGCGCCGGTCTCAATGGCGACTATGTAATTGACCTTCTTCCCGACCGCCTGCTGCAAGCTGGTCAGCGCCTTAGTTGACGCTTCCGCCAGAGATGCGATCCCGCCCTGCTGCTGAAGCGTGGCAGGGGAACCGGCTCCGGCGACTACGGCCACCAGATCGTCGTCGCCCACTTTGTCCACACTGGCCATGACCACAGGACCTTCCTTGACTAGCAGCTCGACCATGGCTTTCTTCAAGCTGATGGGACCCCCACCGCCACTGGCCAAAAACACGGCGGCATCGGTAATATCCAGCAGATCGCGGCGAGTCAGTTTCTGCATTGTCGTGAATCCCTGCCGTTAGGCTTGCAACCATAAATCATGAACCGGTTCCGTGGCGATCTAAGTAATAGGTTGAACCGGCAGTCAGGAATCGCTGTGCCGCCGCCAGGTCGACCGTTCGCCCCCGCTCCTGCAACCAGGCACAAAGTTGCGCGTGCCGGTCCATCATCTCAGGTTCCCGGTGCGTGGGAGGCAAGATGCGGAACCACGTAGTCAGGATTCGCAGTTCGAAGCTCTTCGCTCCCTGTTCGGCGGCCACCGCAAGCGCAGTCTTCAGCCCTTCGCGTGCTTTATCCATGTTCCCTGATCTGGCCAGGAACTCCGCCTGCAGACGGTAAAGCTCGGAATGATAACACCGTTCCTCTCCCACCTTGCCTTCCAAACCCTCTTGGACGGCGGCCCATCCTTCTTCCTCGGCTCCGGCAGCCAGGCAGGCGTCGCCCAGGATGGCGAAGTAGTAAGTCAACGCGAGGGTAGCTCCCAATTCGCGCCACCGTTTGATCGCCTCCTGGATTCGCACGACACCCTCACGGGCGGCAGTGCCCCGGGCCTGCACCCAGCCCTCGAAGACCTGCGCCAAAAGCTGAAAGCTGACAAACCCGTTCTCCGAAGAGATTTCGGCAAGCCTGTTGGCATGTTCCTGCGTGAGCTGCGGTTCCCTGCGAAGTTGATGGATCCAACCGCCAATCTGGCAAGCGATGGCCTCGGAGAAACGGTTTTTCTCGGCTTGGGCGAGGGCGATGGCCTCCCGGCTCAGGGCCAACGCTCGATCCGGATAGCCCAGCATCCAGGTACCTATGGTGGAAGCGACGGCCAACCGCGGATTCTGGCCATAGATCGACAAATGGAGCGGCGCCTGGGACGGATCGTACAACCTTGCGATCTCGTCCGCGTAGGTTTGATTCTTCTGGAACTCGCCCAGCCAAACTCCCGGCTCTCCGGTAAGCAGCAGGCCATGCTGGCGAATCACCGGATCCCCGCTGGCTTCGCCCAGCTCCAGGCATCGCCGGGCCAGATTCTGCGCGCTTGCCAACTCACCGCGCAGGAAATAGAACTTGGATAGCCCTACCAACGCCGGGGCTACTGCACCCTCCTGGCGCGTCCGCTTTCCGATCTCGATCACTTCGTCATACGTTCGCCGGACTTCAGGGGCAGCCCATCCGTACAGTACGATTTGCACCGAGCCGAGGTTTTGCAAGAGCTCCAGGATGGCGGTTTCGTCCGGCTCCGGCTGTGCGCGCAGAAGCTCCAGGGCGCGGCTTAACAGGGCCAGCGCGGATTTGTAGCCTCCCTGCCGAATGGCGGTTCGTCCGGCCAGGGTTGCGTATCTGGTCTCCTGAACTGCATCGCCAGCCATACCGAAATGGTAGGCGAGGGCCACGTAGTGGTCCTCGCTGTCGGGATAGATTTTCGTTATGGCTTCCGCTACGGCCTGATGCAGGGCGGGCGCCCGTTCGGGTCCAATCTGGCGCAAAAGTGTTTCGCGGAATTTGTCGTGGGAGAAGCGCCACGTGCCGCTGCGCACCTCCAGCAACAATGAGTGCATGCAAGCGGTAAGACCGTCGTAGACGGTTTCGCGCCCAAGCAGGGACTCCAGCACCTTTAGATCCGGCTCTCGCCCCAGCAGCACGGCATATTCCAGCATCGGGCGGAATTTTTCCGGTGCGAGCGCGATCCGGTATGCCACCAGCGATTCCACGCCCGCTGCGACGATGTGCTCCGGAAGCGGTCCTTCCCCTACTCGGCTGAGCTCTCCGGATTGCTCGGCTAACGCCCGGAGCGTCTCCACAATGAAGAACGCATTGCCCTCGGTGTGGTGTTCGAGAAAGTCCACGATGCGCGGCGTGTCGCCGCGCCGCCCGACTATGGACCGAGCCAGGGACGCGATGTCCGCTTTCTCGAACGGCGCCAGATGGACCCGCGCGGCGTTGACCAGCGCCCCGGCCATCCACGGCGCTTCCTCGCCGCGATAGCTGGCGACCATCAGAATCGGCAGGCGATGAATCACGCGCGCCAGTTCCTCCAGCACGTCCATGCTTTCAGGCTCCCGGTGAAGATCCTCAATCAACAGCAGCAGAGGGCTGCCGTAGCGCTCGAACACACTGCGGATCAACGAAAGGATCGCGCCTTGCGCGGCCTGGGGAGGCAGGGAAAGCGGCGGCGCAGCACTCTCGGTCAACTCGTCCAGGTCCGGAAGCAGGAGCTTAAGAAGCGAAGTTTCCGCTGCCTCAAGCGGGGTGGTGAGAGCCAGAGTTCTGAGCGGCTCGCGCCATAGATGGTAGACGGCGCCGTGTCCCGAAGCCTGTCCCACCACTACCGTCAAGCCTTCGGCGAGCGCGACGCTGCGTAGTTCGTCCAGCAATCTGGATTTGCCGATACCGCTCTGCCCTTCCAGGAGAACCATCCCTCCCTTGCCTTGTGCAGCAGACTCCAGAGCGTGCAGCAACGTGGACCGTTCGTCGACGCGATCCACAAACTCCGCTCTTTCGAGAAAACTAGCACGCGTGGCTTGGGTCTCACTCGCGATAGCGTAGCCCATGGCGCTACTCAGGTCTTCAATCACCTTCGCGGCGTCGGTGTAGCGATCCTGTGGATTCTTGCGCAACAGTTTTCCCACCACCGCCTGGAGCGCTGGATTCGCGTTCAGCTTGCTCACATCCGCCTCGATGTCCAGATGGGTTTGATTCATCTCTGCCATGGTGGTTTTCGCGAATGGATGGGCGCCGGCGAACATCTCGTACGCCATGATCCCCACCGCGTAAAGATCCGACGCCTCGCTGGGCGGCTGAAAATGGAACAGTTCCGGTGCCATGTGCGTGATAGTGCCCGCCACATCCTGTCCCTGGCCGGCGCCCTTAATGGCCAGCCCGAAGTCGAGTAGCTTCGCATATTCGCCCACCAGAATGTTCTTGGGTTTCAGGTCCCGGTGAATGACTCCCCGGCGATGAAGATACATCAGAGCCCGCAGCACCTCCACGAGAAGCTCAACCTTGCGCTCCTTCGGCGCCAGGGCGGCGGCCTGCGTCAGATCGACGCAGTGGTCCATTAGCTCCATGGTATAAAAGGGGTGCCGGTTCGCATCAAAGCCGTAGTCCAGAACGCTGATGATATTGGGGTGGCGCAGGGAGGACAGGACCTGGAATTCACGCGCCAGACGCACCAGCAGACCCTCTCGGGCCACCGCGCCCACTTTCGGACCTTTCATATCCACGGTCAAAGTGACGGTGTCGTCGCTCTCGTTGCCGGCGAACCGAAGGCGGTCGACGGCGGCGGTCACTCGTTTCAGCGCAACGTGGTTTTGGGTGAGCCGGTCCATCGCGCGATACACAACGCCCATACCGCCTGCTCCGATCCAGTCTAAGAGAACATACCGGTTGTTCACTTGTGTCCGGTTCGCGGAGATCATTGACATATATTTTGTAAAAGCCGACAACGCGCGTTAGGGATGCTCACTCCGTGCTAGCCCAGATGCCCCGCGAGGATGGACAATAATTTCTGTCCATCCCGTGTCCCCATGAACTATTCGCGTAGCGGCACGAGATCACGGCATCATAGTTTGCAATGTCCCTGTTTGCAACGTCCCTGATTATTGGGGTGAGTGGCGCGGCGGAGTTTAACCACTGCGCTCTCTCAGGTAGGTCGGCCAACGCGGTCGGCAACTAGGCCGTGCACAGCTACGCCGATCAGAAACCCGATGAGTCCACTCGAGACGAGGAGGCCGGCTTGCCCTGGCTTGAGATTTCATGGCTGCAAGCACGTAGTGGATGACATGGGCCGGGTTGAATGTATCGTAGCCATCGAACAGCGTGAGTGCCCCCATCGTGGCACCAAGCCGCCAATGAAATCGTGTTACGCGCGCCTTCGCAAGTTCGTCATGAACATCGATGAATTCGGCGTTCACATTACGCTCGCCAGCTCCGCAACTCAGAGCTTTCCCAGAAAAGACTGAGTTGTGCGTTTTTGAAACTCAAAAAGGAAATGCTCAACGTATATTGATTATTGATGCCCCGCGCTCACCCTGCACAGGTACGATTTCGACCTGCCAGCGATTTTGGAGCACATCTCTTGGTGGAACATGATCAGCAGACACTCTACTGCCTCGGCTCCTTAGTTGTGTCACGGCAAGATGCCGACATTGACCTGGAGTTACGACGTTCTAGCCCACGCGGAAAAGAGAGAACCAATCTACACTGCGCGAGCGCGTCCGGCCACTCGAATCCCTGTGGGCAATGGCGAGTGCGGAGTGTTCCCTCAGCGGAATTCAGCTCTTTTGTCAATTCGGATGGTTGCAGGGTTGGCGGAAGTGATTGAAGCCAAAGATTTTTTTGCTGCGGGGGGTGGATTTGAACCACCCGACCTTTGATTTCATAAAGTCGTCGGCCTCATCTGACCTGAGTACACTTGGTAGCGCTAACGACCGAGGGCTCGGGAAAAAGGAGGCCGAACATGTTGACTATAGGTTGCGATTATCACCCGAGCGTACAGCAAATCGCATGGGTCGATACCGAAACTGGAGAGGGCGGAGAGCGGCGGCTGACACACAGCGGTGGGGAGGCCGAGCAGTTCTACCGCGAGCTGAAGAAAAAAGGAATCAGCGTGCGCGTAGGGATGGAGGCCACCGGGCACTCGCGTTCGAGCGCTTGCTGGCGGAGCTCAACTATGAGCTGTGGGTGGGCGATCCGGCGCAGATTCGAGCCAAGCGGGGGCACTTGTCAAGAAAGTTGTGTTCGTGGCTGAGGTGCTCCCATTCGTTGGACAGAAATTCAGCTTTCTAGGTGAATCGCTGCCTGAAAAAAGTTTTG
>Ga0070706_100002966_pt1 | contig 16838 bp, 11 predicted proteins | sample KBSK5501metaG_FD_65476 | JGI IMG/M metagenome (GOLD analysis project Ga0070706, IMG submission 65476) | Corn, switchgrass and miscanthus rhizosphere microbial communities from Kellogg Biological Station, Michigan, USA - KBS K5-50-1 metaG | ecosystem: Host-associated > Plants > Roots >...
TGGCTGTTCTGATCTTCTTATCGGCGATCCCCGGCTCCCTGCGACGCATCGCGCAGCGCATGGAACTGGCACACCTGGTGCGGCACCTGAGGCCACAACAGTTCCACGGCCTGCAGCTCGCTCTCCTGCGCATCGGTGATCGTGCCCAGCACCCTCACACCCAACGCCACCGCCGGAGCTAAGAGCGCTTTCATCACCGCAGTCTCCGACGAGGTAACTTGCTAGGCCTCCATCCCCCGACCGTCAGCGCATCACGTACCACGTAGACCGTCTCGTTGCCTTTTGTCTTCCTGGATGCCATCTACTGAGACGATGATGCCCCCATTCTGCTTCACTTGCAAGAGCCACTCCTGGTCGTTTTTCACCTCACTGCTGGTGAGGTTGCCCCGCTTCTGTGGAGTCCCAAAAAAGATCACTGTAACTGTTGCGCAAACATAGCGGGACTCTCAAGCCCAGTAAAGAATGAAGTCGCTGATGTTTTTATAAAGAGAATTTCTGAGATTGAGTGCCACTGGTGCACGACTCCAAAGGTCTGTAGAATTGCGGAAAATCTGATCTAAAGAAATTACCATCTCATCTGGATGCAGTATCCACAAGCCCATGCCTTAATACTTCATCAACAGTTTGCACAGGCGTCAGTTTAATAGTATCAAGTATGTAGGGTGGTAACTCTTGTACCTCTTTGAAGTTATCTGCCGGGAGTAGAACCTCTTTGACCCCCGCATCATAGGCAGCCCGTACCTTTTGTTGGATCCCGCCTACAGCCAATACCTTACCCATGATAGTGATTTCACCCGTCATAGCGACATCATTTCGTACTGGTTGCTTCTTAAGTGCCGAAACGATGCCAGTAGCGATGGTGATACCTGCTGAGGATCCTTCCTTTGGCACACCCATGTATGTGGCAAGTACGGCAACATCCAGGTCCTCATACCAGGTTTGACCGAGACCCAACTCTGTGCTTTTAAATCGAACATATTGCGCTGCCGCCTCAATACTTTCGCGCATCACTCGTTGGATTGAACCAAGCGGTATGACCTTGCCTGTGCCTTTGGTTACCTGCACCTCAAAGTGCAAGATGCAGCCGTGATCACCAGCAACTGCGAGGCCAATAACTTCTCCGATAGATGGTTGGGGCGGTAACTTTACTTTTTGGATACGCCCGGCATCGCGCAATTCTGGTGCAAGCTTTTTGCCAGAATTGTGTAACCAGACACCAAGCTTGACATGATCATATTCACCTGGGGCGATGAGGTGGAGTTGTTCACGCACACGCTGCCGTAGTTCGCTAGCAAGTAGCAACACTTCCTCTAGTTCGTCATCCGTGATGTTCCCATCTGGATAGAGAAGCTTGAGCAGTCCTGATGTTGACTTGAGAATAGCACGCTGATCGCGGCCAGAAATACCTTGCGTCGTGTGTTCCGTATCAATGATTTCAAAACGATCTCTCATTCCACTAAGCACATCTATGCGACGTAATTCATGCAAGATTTCACAAAAATAATCTGTAATGAACCCATAGTCTTTTGCGTAGCTATCAGGATTGAGTTTAGGCAGTTCCCAGCCAGGCAGATAGGCATGAATACGGTCTAAAAATGCGATTACTTGTAAAAAGTCTGGTAGCGGTTCAAAGAGATGATAATATTTTTCATGCGGCATATTTCCTTGCACATCGATATTACCTACGAAAACGAGACTACCAAATGCAAGCAGTTCTTTTTTACCTCGACTGAACTTGGCATCTTGCATGAACCCTTGCATAATACTGACAAAAGCCTTGGGATCAGTGAAGTCTGTATTAGCAATCTCATCAAAAACGACGGTGTCTCGTGTGCCAACCTCGCCGATCTTCCCTGTATTAAGGTTGACGAAAAGTTGCGCAGGTGTAGCCTTTCCCCCTGAAAGGACGTGGGAATAGTAAGAAATATTCCGGTAAAGGTAGGTTTTGCCGGTTTCTCTTTGCGCAAGCTCGATCATGTTGTAGTTATTTTCAACTAACGGAATACAGCGACAGAGATAAAGTAGTTTCTGGTGACGATTCATCTTCATAGGATTTATACCACAGGTATTGACCAGTAAATCTATCCACTCGTCGGAACTGAATTCACAGCGCTTGCTGATATATTCATCCAGGTTGATCACACTGACTTGAAATGGGGTAAAGCCTGTAACCTTAAAGGGACGTATCTTTTTGTTGTGAATCTCCGTTTCATCGTAGGTCAGGTCTATCGTGCCCCACATACCTCCGGAGAGCATCATAGGATATTGACGCACAATCCCCTCAGGGATATTGACGAAATTTTCATTGATTGCTGTAATCGTGGCCCAGTACTTATCTTCTGTTTCGACCAGCCTCACCTCTAGATTGGCGATAATTGAATGATGACGATTCTCACGGATATAGTGTCGAATCTTCTCGCTTTCAGCACCATGTACAAATGCTTCCTTAAGCCGCTTAACGACCTTTTCCATGTCTTGATAAAACGTTTCTTCAGAGCAGTAATTATCGATGAGGTACTCGACAACGTAACGAGGAAATTCGTCAACACCAGTATTTATGGTGTGGGCTTTGTTAACGACTTTACCCTTAAAAATAATTTTACTTTTTTTATTCATCTCATATCCCTAAAATTTGCTATCGCTATTCCCTGTTCTTGATGGTATTGTCGTTCTCCGCAAGCCCATCTCTCTTATCTTGCTACCTCATGCTCTTCGGTGTCAAGCCCAGAATATTGCCCAGAGAGGTTGGTACGCGGCGTACTACACGCTCTGAATTGAGCCGCACTGCTAAGGGGTGCTTTTGCAACTTGCGTATTGTGCGATTCCCTTCTCGATAGCGAATGACGATGGTGAGTTCCCGCTTCATCAGACCTTGGCGATGCTCTTCTGCGGTCGCCTCTTGAGGATCTGGCCGGAAACGATAAACGACCTCGCCCTGCTTTGCGATGTACAGCACCTGTGGTGGAAGCTGCGCCCGATCTTGCTCAATGTCATCTCCATAGCTAGCCTCGACATCAATACGCAATTCACTGGCTTTGCTCCTCCCTGTTGCTCGGCTCAGACGCACGCGGAATTCTATCTCTTCGCCTTCAACGACCTCTTTCGGCCCATTGATGGGATGCAATGTCAAAAGCTCTTCCTCTCTAGCTTTGACTTGCAATACCACCATTGGAATAAGTAATTCCTGGATTGAGATACCACCGTGCCCATATGCCGCGGGCTTGTAGCGGGTTCCACTGCGGCTAAACGAGTAGCCGACTCTGGGAAAGAGAATTGATTGGTAATCTTTATTGATGGTGACCCCCGTTTTTGCTGTCCATGTCTCCTTTTTTGGGTAGTGTAACTGCTCAGGGGTAAAGCTGATGATGTTCCTGCGCACCTTGGGATGCAGGTTAGCGCTTGATAAAGGAACCGACAGGAGACAGTTGAGATAGACACAATCAGTAGAGTCATTGAGATCGCCTGGATCAACTCCCAACCACTCTTGTCCCACCAGTCCAAACCCATGATCAGCAGTGATGAATACTTTTGTGCCAGGGGGCAAGCGACGTATAATGGACATGACCTCAGTATCAATCAGATTTTTCAAGTATTGTTGATAAATGAGGGCGAGGGGCCTCGATGGTTCCTTTCGTCCATCTGGATGTTCTTTCATCTCGATTTTATGCAGTTCTTTGTCACAGAACTCAAAGATATAATAGTCCAGATTTCCTGCTCGGTAGCGCACAGTCTCCCCAGTTCCAGCTCCCTCTGGCGCTATCGCCTCAACATTGACACGATAGCCGAGTTCTCGCGCAAGGGCCTCTTTGAGGCAATCACTTTCAGCCCTCCGTGGAACCAGGCCAAACTGATCCGGTTCTGTTCCTGCTGCAATAGCCCACCGTGAAACATGGGTCTCTGACGGTAAAATTGCCGACGCGGGAAATTCTTGGACGATATCCATCTTCTCTAAAAGCATAGGGCGCAGCAGTTCATCCCAAATGTCATAGCGCATGCCATCAAATACTAATACGACCGCCTTTTCTGTCTTTGGATCCCAATGGGGTTTCAAGCAGCGGCGTATAAACTGGCTGGAGAGGAGCAAATTGCTATCCGTTGTGAGCCAGCCTGGATACTGTTTTGCAACCATCTCCTGAAACAGACCATTCAATTCATTGATCTGTTGGAACACGTCCTTTTCAAGTTCGTTGACCCGATTCTGGATGCTCTTTAAGGCATCAGTGAACGCAACTGGCAAGGTATCTGGTTCACGAGGCAAGAGATCCTGGTAGTAGGCCAACCGTTTCAACGCAGAAAGGTGGTACTCCAATCGATTAATTCCCCGCGCATTCCAGAGGTCACGAAACGTGAGGAAGTTCAGATTATCAGTCGATTTGACCTTCAAGTTTCTCAGGGCTCTGCTCAGTTCGGTCCGTGCATCTTGGATGGAATAGGCCAATCTGTAGGCTTCTTTGAGATTTGACCAGACCAGCGAGGGGCGAGACTCTACAAAGCCAGCCGAGCTACCAGAGAAAAGATGCGCGACGATGCGCTCGTGGGCCTCCATATCCGGTCCTGGGAAGAGCAGGGCTTTCAGAGCGAGAAGGAGCGCCAGGGTCCGGAACAGCGTTGAGTACCCTTCTTTCCCTATCACAGTCGCAGCATTCTCCACATCTGCAACTGCTAACTGATCGATGAGGATCGTTTGCAGACCTTCACTGCTCAGATGAGACTCGATCTCGTCCAGGTCTTCCCGAGCTTGCTCAGGATCGAGTTCGACTAGTTTGCGCGCTGCCTGTTCCAATATCCTGGTTTCTATGGTGGTTAATCCAGCGAGCGATGGGTCTACATGAACTAGCAGGAGTTTCCAGTTGAGGGAATGCTGAGCAAGAATGACGGAGAGATAAAATGCGCGAATAACCATTTCTGTTTCATACTTGCCAAACCAACAGAAAGGAGCCGGAGCTTTTGCCAGGTCGCGTTTTATAGGCTCTGTCACTGCTGGTGCCAGCGTTTCCAACTCTTGTAGGGTTTGATATCCATGCAGGCCTACTCGCCAGTAAGAGGCATTATCCCATCTCTGGAATGCTGCATCTGCAACATCGAGGGCAGCTAATGCGATGATGGTGTGAAAGTCGTGGGTACTGAAGCGCTCCCTCTGGACGACGCGTAGGTTCTTATGCGCTTGTACGACGCCAGCCAGGTGTTTGACCACAATCTCGGCATAACTTGGTTCATTCACCTCCTTGGGCCAGTCGGGGTCGCCGGTAATCTCTTTAAGATACTGGCGCAAATCAAGCTCGATACAAGCTTCGGTGGGAACGCGAGCTAGTAAATCAGGATAAAATAAGGGCGGCGCTTTCCCTTTTGAACGTGCAATGCGTCTGCTCTGCGGTGTGCGGTCGATGACGAGTAGTTTCTGTATATCGGGGTCGGCGGCAGCGCGCTCATACAAATCACGGAAGGCGAGATTGGTTGCGGCAACGATCACGGTATAACCCTGCTCGCTTGCAAAAGTGTGAATGTTGTTATCTCTTTCTGGTAACAAGTGCAAGGGATCGCGCACGATGACAGCAGGTTCATCTTTGACATCAGCAAGCCGATGTAAAAACCATTCGACTATGTTTATGTAATCTTGTCTCATTTTACATCGACCTCCTGCCCTGCGCGTCTTTTACAGTTTTTATAATCTTCCTCCATGCGGTTGTTTAGATGTGGGGGAAGATCAGAAAAGTCTTTTCCTGATCTCTCATACAAGAAAGCCCCTTGAAAAAAGAAGCCTCTACGCTTACATAAAGATATACCTTCTGCGAGTTCCACTGTGCTCAATATTGCTGTTTCATTACCAGCTTTTAACGCATCGTGAAAGTCGAGAGTACGATTTAATAATTGTTCATTGTATGCTTCTTCTACATACTCTAATTCTGATAAAGCCTCAGAAGTCGTTTGAAACCTATCCGCCGGGTCTACTGCTACTAACTTGAGGATAAACTCTTTGATCCCATCAGTGAGGTGGGATCCCAAAGTAACAGTCACATCCCGATATGGTTCAAATACCATTTCTTTATAGTCGAAGAGAAAGCGGTGATCGATGAAAGGGTGTGCAGCCGCAAACAATATACAAGCGATCAGGCCGATGTTAAATAGATCGCTGCGTACGTCTATTTGCGCTCCTTTTAGTTGTTCAGGTGACTTATACCCAAAGGTTCCTTCGTGTTCCCATTTGCCTGGATGGGCTGTTTTAATTTCTTCGGTAATCCCGATGGTAGCTAAACCAAAATCGACGATCTTGGCATGGAAATCTCTATGAAAAAGGATGTTGAGAGGTTTCAAATCTCGGTGAATGACAGGTCCCTGAGGGCAGTTATGGGCGGCCTCGAGACCGGATAAAATCCACTTGAGTATACGTATGGACTCTGATACGCCAATCCAGGTCTGTTCACGACTCAGTTTCCTTAAATAATCCTGCAATGAGCCTCCATGCAGGTATTCCATTATTAGCACTAATTCATCATCGTGCGAAAGCACATCATATACCGAGACTATATTCGGGTGAGAAAGAGAGGCAATTTTTCTCGCCTCTTCCATAATTTCATCGCGGTCTTCAGATGAACGAAAACCTTTAGAAAGCAATCTTTTAATAGCGATTTCGCGTTGAAGTTCATCATCGAAGCCATACCAAACTTGACCAAACCCACCTGAACCCACGAGGCGACGAAGCTCATAACGTTTGCTGATAATGATCCCTTCTCTGAGTTCAGCCATCGTTTTTACTCCACTTGCAACATTGGCAATTTATTTGCGCTCTCATCTCCCAGCGCGCTTTCTAGTTGTTGCTCAAGAAATGCCTGGAACTCTAGTGCGAGATCTACAATTTGCTCTTTCTCGACGATATTTATAGTTGGCTTGAAATCAGCAATTCGTACTTTCTTAACAACGATCTCCTTCAGGTAACGGTTGATTATTTCTACAATACCCGGATTGGCTTGGCTCTTCTCGACCAGATATTTTCGTACCTCATCAACTGTCGTACAGTTTAATAACGCGGTAATATTGGAATCCGCTGTACCCTGTTTCAGTCGTTCCTGAACAGCAGGATTCAAGAAAACCTTCATTTTGTGCTCTATTGCCTCAGTGAAGAGTCTCTGCGCCTCCTCTTCTGCCTGAGCAGCTCTTTGAAGAAGGCCATTGTAGTTCTCAAGCGAGAGACCGCAAATATGTACCGGTTCCCTCTCCAGCCCCGATTCAATGGAGTTTTGTGAGGGCGATGGACAGGTGAAGATCCCATTCAATAGCTTTCTCAGTCGGTCCTCGATAGTGCTCGAAACAGCAGGTTGGAGTGCGCTAATGTTTTCCAACATCTTTAAGGCCGCAAGTTCTGTGCTGTCCAGCAGTCGTTGTAGGGCCATGCGGTGGCTCTCCAATTTGCTCAGGACACTATTATGGAGCGTTATGTAGACCATTTTGTAGTCAGCGATTAATGCCTGGAGTGTCTGGGGTTCGCCGACGCCGCGAGGGGTACTACCGATCAATTCGGTGCGTAGTTTTACTTCAGAGTCGATGTAGGGTTGCAGGTGCTGGATTTTTCCTGCCAGTTCTTGCTGAATCTTGAGCGTAGCCGCCAGATCACGACTGTCAGGGAGATGATGCGTGCAGTACTGGTAGGCTGTACGCAATTCTGTATCGTAGGTAAGGAATTGTTGCACGTCCCGGTAATGCTTCATGCGCTGCTTCAGATCATGTACGTCGACCTCCTCTACTACGCCGCTTTCGTAGGCGCCATATCCAAAAACCTCTTTCAGGCGATACAGCACATCATCAATGTCTTCTACATCAGCGGCCTGAAAGAAGATTGCACATTGCTTGAGCACCTCCTCATAGGGATTGGACGTATGGAGATCCCCAAATAGCTTGCTTGCGTTACTCACGGTACGACTGGTCTCTTCCTTCTCTTTGCTGAAGAGATCGCGCAGTTCCACACGATATGGGGCAATTACGGTATCATCGTGCGTTGGCGGAATGGTTTTTCCGAGAAGTGCCTCGGCAAATGGGCGAAATACTTCCCAGTTCTTGGGCTGTTCCATCTTCTGCACTTCAGTGAGGGCATCAAGGATGCGTGCTGAGAAGTCTATTTCTTTGATGGTCTGGTAATCGATGTAGGGGTGCGGCAGACCAACCCTGCTATTCAGACCGATCCTGATTTTGCCTGTTTGTACGAGACACAGGAGATAGAGTTGGACCATACGCCGCGTGAGCCCATAGCTGATGGGCGTGTTGATCCCCATAAAGTTTTTGTAGAGGGTTTCGATGCTCATGGTTTGCCCCTCATTGATTAGTTTCTGGTCAATGAAGGCATAGATGTCCTGGACAAACCTGTTACCGGAGATATCGAGTTTGTACTGGATTCCTTTCTTCATGATCCCCAGGGCATAGCCAAAGTTCTGCGCGGCGCTTATATCTCCCGTCGGTTTGGCATGCCGTGGAATCTCACCCGTCTTGACGATACCATTGATCACTTTGACAGCGTCTTCCTTACGGAAGGTAAAGGGGTGATCGAATGTGATATCGCGTGACTCGTAGACGGAATTCAAGACCTGGCTGATAATCGGCGTCAGGATACCCTTGATATCGCCTGCGACATGGAACTCCATATTTTTAATGTCCAGGCTATCAATACGCCCGCGTGCATAGGCACTGTCGATAACCTTGACAATTTTCCCGATTTCCGTCTGTAACGAGTTGGCAGTCCATTGAATGATCGTTACAGCGTCTTCACTGTCCTTGCCTTCGCAGTCACGAATCAACTTCCGGTACGCGGCCAGTTCATATAGGCGGCTGCGTTCGTCGTTGGTGAACGATGCCGGGGTCCATACGATAATGCGCGGATCGCTACGCTCTTTCAACAAACTCTCTATGTGGTGCGCTGAAGCCGGGCGTGTACCGGCATAGACCGCAAAATCATGGTCTGTTTCATCGCTGTGTAACGGTAACAAGAATTGCCCAGTGCCCGAACGCACCAGATCGCGCATACCAATCGTACCGGTAATCAGTCGTCTTTGCCATTCTATTTCGAGCGTTTGCTCCTTTGCATAAGGAACCAAGGTGGTGGCAATACCGCTGAACAGCGATGTGGTGCCATTAGCCATATCAATGGTCATCTGGCGCGTCTTAACCGGCCATTTCGCTAATCCCAGCAGGAAATCCCATGCTTCTTGCAGCATCCTCTCATTGGACTCTGCTTCATTACGTGCCTTTTCAAATTCGTGACGAGGATCTATGCCGGTGAAGACCGGATTGAAGCGATAGCGAGCTGTATTGCTCTCATCCAGAACGGAGACAACCTGGCGCAACTCTTTGTGCAGGCTCTCAGCAAGGCTTTGGTAATGTTCGATGGTTTCCTGTGGAGTAGCATCAACTGTTCGCTCGATCAAGACAGCGTTGGCTATCTCCTCGGGCGTGATACCCTGCTGGCGTGTTCGCGCGACGTGGTAAAGGAAAAGGGTCTGAAGCGTCTTGATAGCTTTTTCCCGGTAGACCTTCAGAGAACCTTTCGTCTGTCCATCGATCTGGCGTTTGCATGCTTCGTAAGCTTTGTAGTCCATCTCGCGCTTGGTTTTAATCGAGGCCAGGCCTGCATTAACCCCGCTCGGGTCCTCTTCATAGTTGACAGTTTCATCAAAAAGCTGCCAGAGACTGATCAGGTGATCCCCTCCGACCTTGATCTGGTGTTTTAAGGTCTGATGCATAAAGTGGATGGCGGAACGCGCCGTGGTCAACTCCCCAGTGATGGCGCGCAGGACTTCGAGCGCGGGTTTATGGAATGGGAAGAAATGCCGGAACTGTTCCTCACCAACAGTGGCAGGCCAGGTAAAGCCACGTTTGTAGTAGAGGTAATAGTTATTGATGGCGTCAGGATCGATGATTTCGCGTACACGAGCGAGCACAATGTCATAATACCCGTTATCATCTTCACTCAATAAGAGCACGAGCTTCAGGCGGTCATTCGCGATGATATTTTTCACTCCCATCTTGCTCTCTATCGCCTGTTGCGCAGCGCACACCGTCCAGATCGGCAAATTGTGTACTTTGGCAAGCCGGTTGGAAAGCACGACCAGTGTCTGCTCATCATCGACCCGCTGTTCCTCATTGCGATTTTTCATAAAGAGCGAAACTTCGTCCAGGATGAGTAGAACACCGCTGTAGCCTTCGGCCGTGATCGCCTCGACCATGTGTTTGAGCACATCCTCGGTTTCTGTTTCTAAGTGTGGGCGCATCTTGAGATATTCATCATAGAAGCGCCAGAGCTTCTCGCCGCAACTCCGCTTGTATTCGGGAGCTTTATTCGATTGCAATTCTCGGATGAAATCATCAACATCCTCGAGCTCGTCCTCTTCAAAAAAACGCCGGTCCTTGAGAAACTTTTTGAGTTCGTCATGATACCGCGCATAGTCCTCAGACATGAAGCGGTCGGCCAGTATCTCTACAGGGTAGAGCGAGATGTTCTTCCCCAACTCCAGGATAAGCTGCTCACGAGCCGCGTCAAGAATATAATTGGCGAGGCGCTGCGTATCGTCTGCCTTGCCAACTGTTCCGCCACCAGTGCCAACTAGCGTTTTGGCGATGACAAAGATCCCCTTTTTGCCATTGCTGCTCTTGGTTTTTAGCCCATCTTCCCAGAATTGGTAGAGTGACTCACGTCTGCCTCGTCCCGCCTTTGTCTCTTTTTGGCGTACTAGTTCCCAAATATCTTCATCGCCCAGTGCTAGAGCAGCCAGGAAACAGAGGAGGTGCGATTTGCCAGAACCGAATTCAGCTTGAATCCAATATCCCTGTCCGATTTGTTCATCCCGCCGTTCAGGTCTATATGGAGCGGACATCAGACGCAAAATATCATTAAGAAATGAACGTACCGGGTTAATCTGGAACTCTTCAACAGTTTGCTGTGCTGGAATACGTTGAGCACGCGCTGCTTCGTTCGAGGTCTCATCGGTGTCGGCCCAGATGTGCTGCTCAAGGGTATAAACAGAAATAATTTTATCAGGTACTCTACATATTTCATCCAGGCTCTTGCGTACAGCAAATAGTTCATCAACATTTGGCATGGCTCTCTCCCCTCTCCTATGACAAAGTACCTTGCTACACCACTGATGTCACATGATATCAAGAACATCACAAGCTGAGTGTGCTACTACAGCTCATCGAAAAGCGTTTTTGGCTTTTTCTCTTTTATGCTCGTCTGGATACGGCGTACGCAGATCTGATGATCTTCCTCCACCTCGACCTGCTGCTCTTCTGATAATTGATCCAGGTGGAGGCCGCCTTTTTCAAACAGGAGCCGACCCTGCTCATAGAGGCTTGAACGTCGACAATGGCGAATCCACTCTACCACCGTCGCATTGCTCGGGCGCTCAGCAACGGGAATGGGCAGGTCTTGCTGGATATAGGCCAGGTAGCGTTTGATGCGCCTATTCGTTCCTGTCTGCCTGCCCTGTGCCTTCGCCGCTTGTTCCTCCTCTGTAGCAGGCAAACGATATGTTCCTGCACTTGTGGCATAAAAATAGTCCTGCAGCCAGTCGTTCAGTTGGCGACGTGGCTTATCTTTGACCGCGTACAGGTAGTGCTCAAAGATATCCGAATAGTGAACACCCTCTTGCTCGGGATATTTTTGCTGCCATCTGGCAAGGAATTTGCTGATAATTTGGGCAGCCATTTCCTCTTTTGCCGACTCGGCGGCATCTATCTTCGTCTCGTCGCCATGCTGCAAAAACCAGCGGGCTTTGTCGTCGCTTGCTGGCTCCGCGACCTGGCACAACAACGTATCAAAGTTATGCGCCTCCATCTGGCCGATACGAACCATGCGGCTAACGACCTCATCATAAATGCGATCCTTCGTCGTCCCAGGATGGGATATCAAGTAATCATGGATGATTGCATGCACCTTTTCTGCAAAGGTCGTCTCATCTTCGTCACCGCTGATTGTTAATACTGCAAGTTCATGAAGTTTCGGTTTGCGGAAGTTGATGATCAGATCGCGTTTGGTCACTTTGTCTGCAAAATACTGATTGGTCGTCTTTGTTTTTGAATCTATATAGAGGACTGAATCAGTTTTTTCAACGATGAATCCTACCTCAGCCATTAAGTCTTGTAACAATGACCATGTACCCGCAGATGTATCATGATAACAAAGTGAAATACAGCGGCCCGGCTTTAAAACCCTATAGCACTGCATAAGTGCTTGGTGCATTCCTGCTGCCCAATCCCTCTCTGTTTTATTCCTAACTTCATTTACAATAATTTCCTGATCATGCCACTGAGTATCAAGATCGAGCCATGCTTCCCAAACAAAATTGAGTTCCCCATATTGTACTTTTTCAGCATAGGGAGGATCAGTAAAAATGTAATCGACACTAGAGTTTGGTAAATCTAATGATCGAGCATCTGATGTACTAATCATAAGCTGATTTCCAAGTTTGCCGATTGCATAATATCCAGCTATCATGTCACTAAGAGCTTCTTCCATGAAATTCCATACATGTATATCATGTAATAGTTGCGGAATATAATAAGTACCTTTTTGAATTCGACCAATTCCATCACTGTTATGAGCCATCATCCTAGAAGCTTTTAAGATGATACTAGTGAAAGTAAAAAGGAGCGTATCAGTACAAGTTGATACTGTTTTGATGCCTTGTAGTGTGGTTGCTAATGCCCAAAGATTGCGCTTTGTGAATAGTTCAGAGATTTTACGAAAATTGCGACCTTCTCTCCACTCTACTCCCCAAGGTTTTGAGTTATCTTCTACGTTCATCATTCTGTGAGAAGGATACCAGTACGGGATCTCTCTTGATTCGATTTCATTTAGTTTTCCTAGATCATAATGCTTAAAAAATTGTTGCTTCTTTTGCTCTGGATCATTATGTCGTCTAGTTGCACGTACAGGTTTGCACTTACCTTTGCAGATGTAACTTACCATTACAGGAATTGAGCCCAACCTCTTAGTCCGGGTACTTATTTCCTCCTCAATGCCTAATTTGTAGCAGAAAGGGCAAACATTTAGTATTTTTGATGTGCCTTTAGCCGTTTGTGCTCTTACCTCTACACAGTCGAACAGAGGCACCTTTTCCAAGCAGCGTGGGCACTGGAAGACCTGCGAATATACAGTATATGCCGTAGTCGCTGGCCCATCACAACGATCACAGCGTGTCTCATAGAGCCATTCAATCTCTGGCTTTACTTTCTGCTTTAACTCCTCAAAGGCTTGCTTCAAAGCAATTACATCGATGGGCGTGCAGTAGTTCTTCGTAATAAAGGTGGCAGCAGGGCTACGGTCGATAGCAATTGCCTTACGTCCAGTCATAAGGGCGGCCAGAGCCGTCCCCCCGGAGCCGCAGAGAGGATCGAGCACAAGGTCACCGGGTTGGGTGTAGTGTTCGATATACTGGCGAATGGCATCGTGCGGCTTCTTCGACCAGTAGGTGTGCATGTTGTAGATAGCTGTGGCCTTTGTCGTTTCGATGGGCTTATCGAAGACTGACACATCGTAGTCATCATGCTCTGGATCGTATGGCCGCTCGGCCAGATGCGCCTCGACGAAAGCGCGCAGTTTAGGATTAGGTTGATCGCCCGAATAGTAGCCGGCAGGCATCTGGTGTACTTCTGATTGGAACAATCCGTTCTGCTGTAACTGCACAGTTTGTTGTTTGTCCATAGTATCTTTATACCCTCAGTTCCCAAAGATGATTTTCTGCAATAAGATTGCTAGGCAGCGTGTATTCGCCATCGTCCAGTTCGGGAAACATTACAACGCGGCCATGTTCCCATTTGCCCGGAAGGAGAAGCAGGATACGTTGTGAATCAGTGGCAAGCGTACGTAGCAGGCTGAAATCACTACCATAGGCAAAGAGGATTTCCAGACTTTCCAGGACAACCAGCCCGTTCTCTTTCAGATGCAAGCGTAAAAACGTTTCGAATGCCCGTGCTACATGGGCTGCGATAGGTTCTGGTCTCCTTGCCTCGCGCTCTACCAGACTACGAAACTCGTCGTCAGGAATGGCATTGAGAATGCCACGCGTGATCGAGAGTGGGGCCGGAAAAGGCTTGCCATCAGGAGCCTTTGCCTGCTGTAGCTTTTCAGCAAAACGCTTCAATGCTGGATATGTACCAAGCACTCCATAGAGATGTCGTCCGGTCGGAACGAGTAATTTGCTACACAACGCCTCGATGATTCCGGTATCATTCATGGCCCCGTTCCAGTCTTTGCCAGCGCTTCACAGACTTGCTCAAGCGTGTATTTCGTGGTGAATTGCCGTACCGTATCGATCTCTGATACCTTGCTGATAATGTTTCGATTCCTGAGTTCGTACAGAGCAGGAACGATAGCGGCTGGTTTCCAGAGCATAGCCTGAACGGCGCGGTTTTGCTCTATCTTGCCAATATCGAACATGCCAGGTTCAGGGAACTCGCTATGTAAGATAAAGGCAAAGGATGAAGGCGCGAGATCACGATAGGAGAAGTTAAGAGTTAGACGATCAGCGGTAGCAATACGAGCGGCGACAAGGGTTTCGACGATGGCTAAAGCGCAGTCTTTTGTACTAGAATTAGATGGGAAACGGTGAGTGAGATAGTCACGTAAGACGCTACGTTCCAGTTGTCCTGCGCTCATGGTGAGTAGAAAAAGACCCTCTATGACTTCGTACATGAGCGATTCGGCTTTACAAAAACGGTAGAAGCAGGCATCACGCAACTCCTGCTTGCCAGTATAGACGCGAGAAAAGGTGAGAAGCGAATGATCAGCATAGCCATCGGGAAACATACGTTGCACAATGTACTGTGCCCTGCGCTCACGCGTCGTTTGGCCACTGAAGCGAAGATGATCCTTCAAGAAATTCCTCACCTCATCCAGTGAATCGGTGTCAGGAAGCTGAGGCAGCATTTCAATGGCTTCTTCCAACATGGACTTTCCAAATAGGCCCGTTCTGGCGCGAGAAGCAGTGCTTTTCGGCGTTTTTGTCTTTGGCTTGTCGGTTTTGTCATCGAGCCTTGCTTCAAGAGCAACTTCTGGAAAGAGTGTTGGAGTCGTAAGAGTATCTATTTGCGCTTGCTCCATTGTTATATTTCCATCATGTTTCCGTATCCAATTTGTGAGTTTCAGGAGTATTGCGGAATGCTCTTTTATACCCTCTTGATTGCAGAGCATAGACATATCAGCAGACAAGACAGCAGATAAACTGCCAAAGGTAGCAATAAGTTTTTTCGCAAGGGGTTGTACATCTCTTTGTGGAATCGCATAGGTCAAGAGAAGCTCAAGCAACGCCTCGTCTGTATGTGCTTCCTCATCTCCAGCGATGAAGTGAGCTTTGAGCCGCTCTCTATGGCCGGCTTTGCTTGTTACTTCTAACTCCACAGTTTCTATCTTCTCCAATCATGCTTCTCTAATTGAACTTATTGCACCTACATCTATATACGGCGCAGTTAAGTTTACTATCTTATAAACTTCTTATCAAGGTCTTTCTCAATCAATAAAGTGTACCACCGCATCTGGAGGAATCATTATATCATAGCCAAAAAAAGCATAGCCAAGCCTCTAGAGTTTTTGGTTCCTCTCTTCGATATCGTCCGGTACTTCCTCGATTAACTCCCCTGGAGGAACACCAAGAACCCTGGCGAGTTTTCCAAGTGTTACAGTTGTCGTAGCATAAAAGGGGTCTGAATAGATACGCTTGATGGTCTTGTAGGATACATCTGCTTGTCTGTGAAGTTTTCCCATGCTGATACCCTTCTCTCTCGCTACCTCTTTTACTCGTAAGCGTACTGCCATATTCTCTTGCTCTCATCTGTTATTTGACGAGATTGTAGCAAGAGAGCCCGTCTAATAGAACTCCCCATAGAGTAGCTATAATAATAGGAGTCCCAACTATAAGAGTAGACATATTTGACCCTTCTCATTAAGGTAAAAGATAGATGATGACTAATCTCAAAAGGGAGACTAACTACTGTTAACGCGCCAGTATAAAGCATGATAACGGCAGGTCATGTATGACCCCACTCATAGGTGAGGCGCTAGCTGGCTAGTGTTGTCAGGAGGAAAAGATTGATACAATTCCATGCATAACAGATGAGGACAGAGTCTATGGTAGTACGTTTACGGGTGAAAGAAGTTGCCAAAGAGAAAGGCTTCAGTATGGGAAAACTCCAGCGGGATGCGGATGTGGCTTATAACACAGTAAAGCGGATGTTTAAAGATCCATACTACATAACAACTACTGAGACGCTTGGAAAGCTGGCAAGAGCTTTAGGAGTTCAGCCAGGAGAGTTAATTGAAGAAGTGCCTGATGATGTTCACAAAAAACCCATCTAGCACTGTGGCTCCCGCGGAGCGGTTCTGGCCCTTGAGGACTTTGGAATGAAACTATCAAATTAGTAAGAAGAGGAGGTACTTTATGACCACCAACAAGCAGATCATATTTTTGGCTCCAAGGGTTTATCACCTTGCCTTTCTTTTGTTTTCTCATGCGTAGATAAGGGGCTTCTATGAAAAAGCGCGAAAGAAAGACGGGGCGACGTTTCAAAGCAACAGCCTATGACCAAGCAGTCGGGCGACAGCCTGAAGAACTGGAGCCGGAAGAGCTTGCTATCTACGTACACCGAGCCGAAGAGAAAGTGCTCCCCCATCATCAAGGAATTGAATCCCGGTCCGGCAGCAGCGCAGTTTCTCCTTGCTCAACAAACCCGCGTCCTGGTTACAGGGGTACAGCCATAGGACATGGTGGATAAATCCATCACCCCCCTGAGAACCCATTTCACTCCGTTTTTTTCGTCAGTGGGCAGTCTGGACAGGCTATCTCATCCTGAAGTGAGGC
>Ga0070706_100002967_pt1 | contig 16838 bp, 10 predicted proteins | sample KBSK5501metaG_FD_65476 | JGI IMG/M metagenome (GOLD analysis project Ga0070706, IMG submission 65476) | Corn, switchgrass and miscanthus rhizosphere microbial communities from Kellogg Biological Station, Michigan, USA - KBS K5-50-1 metaG | ecosystem: Host-associated > Plants > Roots >...
CACCACGATCGACTCCAGTCCTTCGAGCCCCTCCAACAACACCACACCGACCTTCACCTTCAGCTCGTCGGAGGGCGGCTCCACCTTCGAATGCCGTATCGACGCGAGCAGCTGGAGCACCTGCTCGAGCCCCGACACGCTCTCACCCGCCCTCACCCAGGGAAGTCACACCTTCGACGTCCGCGCCACCGACCCGGCCGGCAACACCGACGCCACCCCCGCCAGCTCGACCTGGGTGATCGACACAGGCGCCCCGACCGTCACGATCACGGATCCGACGACCTATCTGAACAGCTCGGATCCGAACAACTACGTCGTCACGGCCACGACGCCCGACGGAGACGTGACACACGTCGACTTCTTCGAGTGCTCGAATTCCAGCACCGGCTGCTCGACCGGCTCGTGGAACCAGTTCGGCACCGACAACAGCGCCCCGTACGCGGCCACCTGGTCGACTCCGGCGTTCGACGGGCCGAAGGCGATCCGCGCCGTTGCAGTCGATGCCGCGTCTAACACGGGTCAGGACATCCGAACGGTCACGATCGACCGGACCGCACCCACCGGCGTCACGGTCAGCTACGCGAACGGTTACGTCACGGGGTCATACGCCATCACGACGAGCAATGGCTCGGATCCGGACGTGAATGCAGCCACAGGCTCGCTCCAGCGGCGGACCGGCGATCTTGCCGGCAACGCCTGCTCCTCGTACGGCAGCTGGCTCGCGGCAACGAGCCCCGACACGCTGGCCTCCGCCAAGTGCGCGCAGTACCGCTACAGCGTCGCCGACAACGCGGGCAACGTCGCGGTCGCGACGTCATCGAACGAGACGAAGTCCGACACCGCGGCGCCGACCTCGGCGCTCACCGATCCGGGCGCGAACCTGCGTCAGACGATCACGTTGAGCGCGAGCGCGAGCGACACGGACGGCTCCGGCGTCGACTCTGTCGCCTTCGAACGCCGCCCGGCGGGCGGCGGCTCGTGGACGACGATCGCGAGCGACAGCAGCTCGCCGTACTCGGTCTCCTTCGACACGACGAGCGTCGCCGACGGCCTGTACGACTTCCGCTCGGTCGCGACCGACAAAGCCGGAAACACCGAGGCAGCCCCGGTCGTCGTCGCCAATCGCCGAATCGACAACACGCCGCCGAGCGCAACGATGCTCAGCCCGGGCAATCCTGTCGCCGGGCCGGTGACTCTGACCTCGAACACCAGCGACACGGGCGGCTCCGGCGTTGCGACCGTCGCCTACGAGCTCGCGCCCCACGGCGGCAGCTTCAACAGCCAGACTGCGTTCTGGGACACGACGCTCGTCTCCGACGGCCTGTATGACCTACGCGTCCTCGCGACCGACGTTGCCGGCAACACCACGACCTCGGCCACCGTCACCACGCGTGTCGACAACACTCCGCCCGCGCTGACCTTCTCGAGCCCGACCAGCGGGACGATCGTGACCGGCACGGTCAGCCTGGTCGGGAGCGCCACCGACGCCTCGCCCGCGACTCCGCCGGTCACCTTCGCCTACAAGCTCCACAGCGATCCGCCGAGCGCGTACGCGGCCACCGGGTCGTCGTGGAACACTGCGACCCTTCCCGCCGGCGATGGGCTCTACGACCTCCGGGCGCGCGCGACCGACGACGCGAACAATGTCGCGACCGTCGAGAACACGAGCATTCGCGTCGACAACGTCCCGCCGATCGTCTCGATCACGGCACCGGCCGCGGCCATCAACGGCTCGCTCCCGAGCCCGACCACCTTCGCCGCGAATGCGAGCGATCCCGCGGGCAGCGGCGTCGCCCAGGTGCAGTTCTTCGAGTGCTCCGATCAGAGCAACGACTGCGCGACCGGCATCTGGAACCCGCTCGGCACCGTCCCGGCGCCGGGGCCGTACAGCGTCTCCTGGTCGATCCCGGCGGCCGACGGCATTCACGCACTCGCGGCGGTCGCGACCGACAACGCCGGCCATCCGGCCACTGCGATCCGAAACGTCAACGTCGACCGAACCGCGCCGAGCACGACGATCCTCACGAAGCCGTCCGATCCGTCGAACGTCGCGGCTCCGACCTTCACGTTCGACTCGACGGAGGCCGGCTCGACCTTCGAGTGCAGCATCGACGGCGGATCGTTCGCGCCCTGCACCAGCCCGCACAATGTCTCGGGCCTGACCGACAACAGCCACACCTTCGAGGTGCGCGCGACCGACCCGGCCGGCAATACCGACGCGACGCCGGCGACCTGGACGTGGCATCGAGACACGAGCGCCCCGACCGCGACGCTGAACAACCCGGGCGCGAACGTCCGGCAAATGGTCACTCTGACCTCGAACGAGAACGATCCACCTGCCAACGGCTACGCATCCGGGATCAACTCCGTCGCATTCGAATACTCCGCCGACGGCACCACGTGGGCTCCGATCGGTACGAACACCTCGGCTCCCTTCGACAACGTGATCTGGAATACCGCCTCCGTCACGGACGGCGTCTACCAGTTGCGAATCGTCGTCAGCGACGCCGCGGGCAACAGCACCACCGATGTGCTCGGGACGAGCGTTCGGATCGACAACACGCCGCCGACGACGAGCCAGAACGATCCTGGCCCCTACCTGCGCGCGACCCAGACCCTCACGGGCTCCGCGGCCGACTCCGGCTCGGGCGTCGACCACGTCGACTTCCAGCGCGCGCCCGCAGGCAGCGGCTCGTGGACGACGATCGCAACGGACTCCACTCCGAACGACGGCTTCCAGGCTGTCTTCGACACGACGAGCGTCTCCGACGGACACTACGACTTCCGGACGGTCGCGTACGACGTCGCGGGGAACCAGGCAGCCGCTACCCCGGTCACCGACCGTCTCGTCGACAACACCGCGCCGACGGCGTCCATGAACAACCCGGGCCCGTACCTCCGCGGCGCCGTCAACCTCACGTCCTCCACCGGCGATCCCGGGGGATCGAACGCCTCAGGCGTCGTGACCGTCGCCTATGAGTACTCGACGAACGGCGGCGGCACCTGGCAGTCGACCGGCGCGAACTTCAACTCCAGCGCCGTCCCCGACGGCAACGTCAGCCTCCACGTCGTGGCGACCGATGCTGCGGGCAACACGACGACGTCGGCCCCGGTCACGAGCCTCGCGGACAACACGAAGCCGAACACCACCGACAACGCTCCGAGCGGCTGGCAGTCCAGCCCGGTCACCGTCACGCTCACCGCGAACGACGCTGGTTCCGGCGTCAACGTCACGGAGTACAGCATCGACGGCAACCCGACCTACTCCACCGGGACCAGCGTTTCGATTCCGGCTCCGGCCGACGGCTCGAACGACGGCGTACACACGATCGCCTACTTCTCGGTGGACAACGCCGGCAACATCGAGGCGATCAAGAGCGCGACGGTGCTCATCGACGCGACGCCGCCGGCCTGCCCGTCCTGCACGGCCGCCGACTACCTGCGGGGGACGGTCACGCTCAGCGCGGATCCCACTAGCGGCGGATCCGGCATCAAGTCCGTGGCGTTCGAATACACGGATGCGGGCGGCTCGACCTGGACGTCGATCGGCACGGACACCACCGGCCCCGGCCCGTATACGGCGGACTGGAATACGACAGCCGTGCCTGACGGCCACTACGACCTGCGCATCCGGATCACGGACAACGCGGACAACGTCACGACGACGAGCCTGCCGGACAAGGTCGTCGACAACACAGCGCCCAACGTCGCGCTCGTCGGCGCGCCCACAGAGGGTCAGCTGGTGTCGGGCACGGTCGCGATCGCCGCGTCGGCCTCCGATGCCACTTCACCGATCGCATCGGTCAAGTTCTTCGTGCGGGGATCGCTCGTCGGCACGGACACAACTGCTCCGTTCTCGTTCAACTGGGATACGACGACCGGTGCCGACGGCGCCGCGACGATCCAGGTCGAGGTCGATGACATGGCGGGCAACACCACAACCTCGCCGTTGCGGAACGTCTCGGTCGACAACGTTGCGCCGACGCCGACCCTTGCGGATCCGGGGCAGTACCTCAAGGGCACCGTCTCGCTTTCGGCCTCCTCCGACCCGGATACGACCCAGGTCGACTTCGAGCGGCGGCCTGCGGGCGGCGGCTCCTGGGTGACGATCGCCAGCGACACGACGACGCCGTGGGGCACCTCGCTCGACACGACCTCGCTGGCCGACGGCCTCTACGACTTCCGCGCGATCGCAACCGACCAGACCGGCCACACCGGAACGAGCCCAGTGCGGGCCAACGTTCGGGTCGACAACACGCCACCTGCCGGTTCGCTGACGACTCCGGCCAACGGCGCGACGGTCGGTGGGACGAGTGTCGCGCTCAGCGGCTCGTACTCCGACGGCGGCTCCGGCGTCGCCTCGGTGCGCTACGAGCTGCGTCCGACGGGCGGCGGCTCGTGGGTCACGATCGCGACATCGACGAGCTCGCCGTTCAGCGCGAGCTGGGATGCGACAACCGTCACGTCGGGCAGCTACGACCTGCAGCCGGTCATCACGGACAACGCCGGGAATAGCTTCACCGGCCCGATGCGCACGATCACGGTCGACGTGAGTGCGCCGACTGTCGTCCTCACCAACCCGGGCGCGACGATTTCCGGCTCCGTCACCCTCGACGCCACCGTGAGCGGCTCGGGAGCAACGCAGGTCACGTTCGCGGTCACGCCGTCCGGGGGCGCTTCGTGGTCGTCGCTCGGGACGGCTACGACTGCCCCGTGGAACGCGACCGTCGACACCACGCAGCTTCAGGATGGTGTCTACGACCTGCGCGCAACCGTCTCGGACAATCTCGGCAATACCTCCTTCGACGTCGTCACCGGGATCCGGGTCGACAACACCTTCCCGCGCGTGGTGTCGTCGACACCCGTGGAGGGCTCGACGGTTCCCTCGGCGAGCGCGATCGGCCTCGTCACGAGCGAGCCCGCGACGCCGGTCGGCGTGACGCTCGACGGTAACGCGACCGTCGCGCCGGTCGTGAGCGGGACTCAGATCGACTATGGCACCGGCACGCTCGGCCCCGGCGCACACACGCTCGCGGGCGAGCTCCAGGATTCCTCCGGTAAGAGGGCGCCGTTCCGCATCCACTTCACCGTGTGGACCGCGTCGAGCACCGTCGCGCCCCTGGTCGACAAGAACACGACGGCCACTTCGGCTACGACGGTGGAATCGGCGGACGGATTGGCGTCGGCGACGATGCCGGCCGGGGACTGGTCGTCCCAGACCGGAGATTGGCTGATCCTGCGGATCGCGCCGACAGCCGCACCCACCGGCTTGACGAACGGCTTCGGCCCCGGGCCGATCGCGGTCGACGTGACCGCGCGCTGGGCGCTCGCCGGCACGGAGGTCCATCAGTTCAGCCGGCCGATCGGCATCCTGATGCGCTCGACCGAGACGGGTCTCGTCCCCGCGACCTTCGAGAACGGCCACTGGCGCGTCCTCTCGCGCGTCCCTGTAGCGGGCACGCTGCCGACCGGCTGGGAAGACGGCTTCTACACGGACAGCACCGGCTTCCATCTGTTGACGACGCACCTGACGCTCTTCGCACTCCTGCGCGACCTCGAGGCGCCGAGCGCGCCGCAGAACGTGCGCGGCTATCTCGGCCCGACGGGCCTGATTCTCCGCTGGACGCCCGGCGCCGACAACAGCGGCACCTACGACTTCGTCACGGTGTTCTCCGACTCGACCGACGCCGGCCACTTCGGTGTCGATTACACGGCCGCTAGCGTCGGCGCCTGGTCGCCCGGTGACCCGCGCATCTTCCGCTTGAAGGAGACCGACCTGGCCGGCAACGAGAGCCCCCTGACGCCGGCGCTGCTCCCTGTGCCGTCCCTGATCGGCAAGACGCCCGACCAGGCTGCGGCATTGCTGGCCGGCCTCGGCTTCAAGGTCGGCACGGTCACCATCGGCGGCACCGGCCCGGCGGGCACGATCACCGGCCCGGCGGGCCTCGCGCTCGCCGAGGAGGGCTCAGCGATCGATCTGACCGTCGCGCCCGGCGGCGGACTGACGCGCTTCGTGTTGAAGGTGACCACCGCGCCGAGGGTGAAGCCGGCCGTGCGGAAGAACGTCGCTGCGCGGGTCTCGCTGACACGTGCAGCGCGAGTGACCGCCGAGCTCTTTAGCCCGAGCCGCGTCAGGTTGTACAGCTGGCGCTTCTCGCTGAAGGCGGGCAGCTCCATCGTGAAGCTTCACCTGCCCCACCAGGTTCGCCGCTCCGGCCTCTACACGATGCGCTGGACTGCACGCTCGGGTCGCGAGTCGATCTCCCGCACGATCACGATCCGGCTCGTCGGCGCGCGTGGCGTGATCGCGCTGCCGGCTCGCGTCCTCTTGGTCGGGCCGGCCACTCGGGGCATCGGCGGGACGTTCACGACCCAGAAGCCGAGCCTCGTCACCGCTTCCGGAATCGAGCCGACGTTCGACGCAGCGGCCAGCCGGCGCACCGACGTCCGGGTGGTCCTGGTCGACGTCGATGCGTTCGGCGTCGCTCTCATTCGCGACCTGCACGCTGTGTTCCCGTCGCTGAGGATCGTCGCGCTCACGTCAGGCCCGAAGCAGATGGCCACTTCGCTGAAAGCGGGCGCCGCGGTCGCGATACCGCGCTCGACACCCCCAGCGACACTCGGCCGCCTGATCCAAAGGCTGTTGGCGAAGCCGACCAAGCCGGTGAAGCACGCCCGGCGGCTGCAGCAGAGTGTCGGCCACCTGCGCTAGCCGAGGTATCGCCGGGGTCAGCCCCCCGGTTTCCAAAGCGGTTCGTCACGACCCGCGGCGGCGTTCGCGGCCCGCGCTGCGATGAACAGGAAGTCCGACAGCCGGTTGAGGTAGGCGAGCACGAGGGGATTGATCCCGTTCGTCTCGTTGGCCGTGAGCGCGTCCCGCTCGGCACGACGGCATGTCGTCCGCGCGACGTGGAGACGAGCGGCCGCCTCGGTGCCGCCGGGAAGGACGAAGCTCTTGAGCATGGGCAGCTCGGCGTTGAACTCGTCGCAAAGCTGTTCGAGTCGGTCGACGGCCGCCTGGTCGACGCGGAGCCGGTCGGTGACGCCGAACGGAACGGAGAGATCCGCGCCGACATCGAAGAGATCGTTCTGGATCCGACCGAGCGGCGCGCGCAAGGACTCCGGGAGGCCCGTCTCCGCGAGGACGACTCCGAGGGCGGCGTTCAGCTCGTCGACGGCCCCGAACGCGCCGATGCGGCAGTCGAGCTTCGGCACCCGCGAGCCGTCTCCGAGCGAGGTCTCGCCCGCGTCGCCTGCCCGCGTATAGATGCGGGTCAGCCGCACGGGCTCGTCACGCCGACGGGAGCTCAGCGGAGCCTCCGCAGAATCGACACGAACTCGGCACTGCTGCGAGCGCCCGACGTCGGTATCGTCACCCGCAGAGGGTGGTGGGTGACAACCCCCACCCGGGTGGGGCTGTGGACACGCGTGTACAAGAAGAGGGAGCCCACGGTCAGCGGACCACCAGGGATCGTTCCGTCATGCCGAGGATGCTGCGGGCGATCACGAGACGCTGGATCTCGCTCGTCCCTTCATAGATCTCGGTGATCTTCGCGTCGCGGTAGTAGCGCTCGACGGGAAACTCCTTGGTGTAGCCGTAACCGCCGAGGATCTGGATCGCCTCCGCGGTCTGCCGCCTGGCCATCTCCGACGCGAACAGCTTCGCCTTCGCACCTTCCTCCGTGTGCCGGCGGCCCTGCTGCTTCAGCCACGCTGCGCGGTACACGAGCAGCCGAGCGGCGTCGATCTCCATGGACATGTTCGCGAGCTTGTGCTGAATCGCCTGGAAGTCGGCTATGCGATGCCCGAATGCACGCCGCTCCGACGCGTACGCGCGCGCGACCTCGTAGCCGGCCTCCGCGATCCCGAGCGCTTGCGCGGCGATGCCGATCCGCCCGCCGTCGAGCGTGCCCATAGCGACGCGGAAACCGCGGTTCTCCTCGTGGAGCAGCCGGTCGCGACCAACCCGCGCACCCTCGATGACGATGTCATTCGTCACGGAGGAGTTGAGACCGAGCTTTTCCTCGTCGCGCGTCACGCGTACGTGCTCCGCATCGAGGATGAACGCACTCACGCCTCTCGCGCCTGCCGTCTCGGGATCGCTGCGCGCAAACAGAATGAAGGTCCCCGCGTGCCGGCCGTTCGTTATCCATTGCTTCGCGCCGGTGATCTTCCAGCCGTCACCGACGGCTTCCGCCGTCGTGCGGAGCGCGCCGGCGTCGGAGCCCGCCTCGGCCTCGGTCAGGGCAAAGGCGCCGAGCTGCTCACCGCGCGCGAGCGGGGGGACGAAACGAGACTTCTGCTCGTCGGTCCCATACGCCAGGATGGGCAGTGTCGCAGCGCTCGTGTGCACCGCAACAGTCACGCCGACACCGGCGTCCGCGCGGGACAACTCTTCGAGCACCAGGATGTACGACAGGAAGTCCGCCCCCGCTCCGCCGTACTCCTCCGGCACGCACACTCCCATCAGGCCCAACTCCGCAAGCCGCTCGAACAGCTCGAGCGGAAAGCGATGCTCCCGATCCCATTCGGCCGCATGGGGATCGATCTCGGCCTGTGCGAGCTCGCGCGTCAGCGCCTGAATCTCCCGCTGATCCTGCGTCAGGTCGAAGTCCACGTCGCAGGCGATGATACGTGGGCGTTCCGGACCTTCCCGCGGTGGGAGCCTAGGCGGCGGCGAGCTCGCGGCGGATCTCGCGCAGCACAGGCTCGATCGTGACGAAGGCATCGACCACGTCAGGGTCGAACTGCCGCTTTCGCTGCTCGAGGATCTCCGCGTGTGCAGCGCTCCAGCTCATGGCCCTGCGGTAAGGCCGATGGCTCGTCATGGCATCGAGTGCATCGGCGACGGCGAAGATGCGCGCACCCAGTGGAATCTCCTCCCGAGTAAGGCCATCGGGATACCCGCGGCCGTCCCAGCGTTCGTGGTGCGAGCGCACGATCTTGAGGCCCTCGCCCTTGAGGAAGACGACGCCCGACAGCATTGCCTCGCCGAGGACGGTGTGCGTTTCCATCTTGCGCCGCTCCGCGGGGCTGAGCGGGCCGGGCTTCTGGAGGATCCCGTCGGGGATCCCGATCTTGCCGACGTCATGGAGCAGGAATCCGTAGGGCGTGCTCTGATCGCGCGCCACCGGGACCTGGCCCACTGCCCCGGCAAGGGCGGTCGCATAGCTCTGCACGCGATGCGAATGTGCGCGCGTACCTGTGTCCTTCGACTCCAGCGCGCTCGCGAGCGCGGAGACCGTCTGGAGGTAAGCGCTCTGCAGTAGCTCACGTTGGCCGCGCTCGACCTCGAGCATGTGCCTCAGGTCTCGCGCGTAGAGCAGCAACTCCTCTTCGTGTCCCCGAGCGCGCTTCTTCGTGGCCCGAAAAGGAACACCGACGAGGCCGCCCGCCAGCCGTTCCGCGACGGCGAGCAACTCGAGCGGGCTGAACGGCTTGAGTACGAACGCGTCGGCCCCAGCCTTCTTGGCGGGCGCATCCATACGGCCCTCTGCGCCGGTCAACAGCACGATCGGGATGTCGCGAGTGGCCGGAGCGGCCTTGAGCTCGGCACAGAGCTCGAGCCCTGTCGTCCCGGGCATGTTGATGTCCAACACGATCACGTCCGGCCTCGCCGTCCGAATTTCCCGTCGCGCAGCAACAGCGTCCTTCGCCTCGACCACGGTGACGTCGGCGACGTCGTACGTCGTCCTCAACAGAGTGCGAAGCGCAGGATCGTCGTCTACCAGCAGGATCCGCAACGCGTTGTGCCTCCCTTTCCCGAAACCTGAGTCCTCTTGTCGGCAGGCGGCTCGACCGACTTGAGCCTCAGAAAGAGAGACGCCGCCACCGGCGAAACCCTGCAGCGACGGCTTGTTATGGGCTCCTACGAATACTCATAGAAGCCGGAGCCGCTCTTTCGGCCGAGCCTTCCAGCCGCGACGAGCTCCAGCAAGAGTGGGCACGGCCGGTATCGGTCGTCCCCGAGGCCATCCCGCAGCACCTCCATGATCGCGACGCAGGTATCCAGACCGATCAGGTCGGCAAGCGCCAAGGGCCCGAGCGGGTGCGCGAACCCGAGCTTGGCGATCGTGTCGATCGCGTCCGCCTCGGCGACGCCGTCATGCAGAGCCCACACGGCCTCGTTGATGAACGGCATCAAAATACGGTTCGAGACGAAGCCGGGAAAGTCGTTTGCAACCGCGGGGGTCTTTCCCAGCTCGCGCGCCAACGCAGTGATCGCTGCGGCGGTCGCGTCGGAGGTGTCGCGGGCCCGGATGACCTCGACGAGCTCGAGGACCGGCACGGGGTTGAAGAAGTGCATCCCGATCACTTTGTCGGGACGTCCGGTGGCGGCAGCGAGCGATGCGATCGGGATCGAGGACGTATTCGACGCGAGCACCGCGGCCGGGGGCAGCTCGGCATCGGCTCGCCGGAAGATCTCCTGCTTCACCGCCGGGTCCTCGACCACGGCCTCGATCATCAGGTCGGCTCGCACGAGATCCGCCACGGGCTCGACCCGCTCTAGCACTTCTTGCACAGGAGGACCGCCCTTCTCCTCGAGCTTCGTAGCACTCCTGCGGATCGTTTCGAGTGCCCGCTCCGTCGCACCGGGCTGGGCGTCGTGCAGCGACACTCGCCGCCCCGACGCCGCAACGACCTGCGCAATGCCGGCGCCCATCTGGCCCGCTCCCACCACGAGCACGTGCTCGAAGTTCACGGCCGCGAGCCTACGCGGCTAGCGACGGCGGCGGCGTCCGATTAAGAGGCCGACTGGTAAGAGCAGGATCAAGGGCAGGAAGAACACGTGCCCGCCCGAGAGCACGTAGACGAGCGCCGCGATCGCGAGCCCGGCGAGCAGTACCACGAGCGTGAGGGGCAGTTCTATACCTCGATCAGCAGCGCATCCCCCTGGCCCCCGCCCGAGCAGATGGCCGCCAGGCCCAGGCCGCCGCCGTTGCGCCGCAGCTCGTAGATCATCGTCCCGAGAATGCGCGCGCCGGAGGCGCCGAGCGGGTGCCCGAGTGCAACAGCGCCCCCGTTGACGTTCACCCTCTCAGGGTCGACGTCGAGCATCCTGGCCGAGTTGAGCACGACCGAGGAGAAGGCTTCGTTCAGCTCGACTCGTTCCACGTCGCCGATCTTCTTGCCGGCCTTGGCGAGGGCAGCGGCTCCTGCCTTGGCAGGCGTGCGCGCGAGGTACGCGAAGTCGTCAGCGACGTACGCCTGCGAGACGATCGTCGCGAGCACTTCGAGCCCCCGCCTCCGCGCAAACTCCTCGCTCGTCACGACGAGCGCGCCCGCTCCGTCGTTCACGCCCGGCGCATTGCCGGCGGTCGTCGTCCCCTCTGGGTCGGACACCGGCTTCAGCCTGGCGAGCTTCTCGTAGGACGTGTCGCGACGCGGCCCCTCGTCGACGGCGAACTCACCGACTGGAACGATCTCTTCTTCGAACCTGCCGTGATCGATCGCGTCTACGGCCCGCTGGTGCGAGCGGAGCGCCCACCGATCCTGATCTTCGCGCGGAATGCCGAGCTCCCGCGAGACGAAAGACGCCTGTTCGACCATGCGCTTGTTGTCGAACGTCGACGTGAGCCCGTCGTGGATCATCAGGTCGATCAGCGTCCCGTCCCCGAGCCTGTAGCCAAAGCGCGCCTTCTTGAGCGCGTACGGCGCGTTGGACATCGATTCCATCCCGCCGGCGACCACGACCTGATGATCCCCGGCCCGGATCATCTGATCCGCGATCTCGACCGCCCGGATCGAGGATGCGCACACCTTGTTGACCGTGTCCGAGCCGACCTCGATCGGTAGCCCGGCGCCGATCGACGCCTGACGAGCCGGCGCCTGGCCGGCGCCACCTTGAAGCACCTGGCCCATGATCACGTACTCGACCTCGTCGTTCCCGACCCCGGCGCGGTCGAGCGCGGCGCGGATCGAGATCGCGCCGAGCTCCGTCGCTTCCTTGCTCGCAAGCGAACCGCCGAGCTTGCCGAACGGAGTTCGAACTGCCGAGACGATCACAGAGCGGGCCATGGTCCGAGCGTACCAATAGGGTTAAGGCGTGCCGACGCAGCACACGACCGTGAAGCGGCATCCGGAACGGGGCGTCTACGACCGAGCGACGATCGACTCGATTCTCGACGAGGCGTTGATCTGCCATCTCGGCTTCGTCGCCGACGGCCGCCCGTTCGTCATTCCGACGATTCACGCCCGCGACGGGGACACGCTGTACGTCCACGGCTCGCCCGGAAGCCGCATGCTCAGAACCGCGAAGGAGGACATGGACATCTGCGTGACGGTCACGCTCCTCGACGGGCTCGTGCTTGCACGCTCGGTGTACAACCACTCGATGAACTATCGCTCCGCCGTCGTGCTCGGCCGCGCCCGCGAGTTGACCGACGTCGACGAGAAGCTTCGCGCGATGGAGTGCGTCGTCGAGCACGTCGTTCCGGGACGCTGGGACGACGCGCGACAGCCGAATGACGGCGAGATCAAAGGGACGACGATCCTCGCGCTGCCACTCGACGAGGCGTCCGCGAAGATCCGCAGCGGCCCGCCGACCGACGACGATGCCGACCTCGAGTTCCCGGTCTGGGCGGGGGTGATCCCCTTGAGGCTCACGCCGTCGGATCCCGTTCCCGCCGCGGGCATTGGCAACTCTCCTCCGGGCTACGCAGTGAATTACCGCCGCTTGACCTAGCTTGGCGCTGCGCCTACCCTGAAGCCACGATGACTCCCGCGACTCGCATCTGGGCCTGGCGCTGCGAGCGGAGCGGGAGCCTGCGCCTGCGCTGAGCTAGGCCAGAACAGCCCGTTCCGCTCACCAGACCTTCCACCGGAAGGTCTTTTTGCGTACCCGTCCAGCCGACATTTTGGAGCCAGCCATACCACCCAACATCGCCACCGATCTCGTCACACCGCTCGGTGCCTACCTGCGGCTGCGCCGCGAAGGCCGCGCGGCTTTCCTGCTCGAGTCGGTCGAACGCGGCCGGCTCGGGCGACACTCGCTGGTCGGATGCGGGAGCCATCTTTGCTACTTCGCCGAGGCTGAGGCGACCGGCGAGCCGGTCGTCGGCTATCTCGCCTATGACTACGCCGCTCGGCTGGAACCGACCGTGCCTCTTCCCGCCGAGGGCACGGGTCTGCCCGAAAGTCGGTTCGTCGTTGCAGACGTGCTGATCAGGTTCGACCATGTCCTCGGCAGTGCGGAGGTGATCCGCGGCGATCCCGACACCTTGTCGGCCCTCCTTGCGCAGCCGGTGCCGACTCTTGCCCGTTGGGCCGGGCGGCGCAGCGGTACGGCTCGACGCACGCCGGACCGCAGCGCCTACGAAGCATCGGTGCGCATGGCGAAAGACCACATCCGCGCCGGCGATGCGTTCCAGATCGTGCTCTCGCAAAGGGCGGAGCGACCGACCTCGGCTTCGGCCCTGGAGCTCTACCGCGCCTTGCGCCGCGTCAATCCGTCGCCCTACCTCTTTCTTCTCGAGCTGGACGGTCTTGCCTTGATCGGATCGTCGCCCGAGACGCTCGTGAAATGCGAGGGCCGACGCGCCGGCGTGAACCCGATCGCCGGAACGACTGAGCGAGGCGTGGGAGACGCGGAGCGGCTGCTCGGATCCGAGAAGGACCGGGCCGAGCACGTCATGCTCGTCGACCTCGGTCGCAACGACCTCGCGCGTGTCTGTCTACCGGGCACTGTGCTGGTCGAGAAATTCCTCGAGGTGGAGCGGTACTCGCATGTCACGCATCTCGTCTCGCACGTGGCGGGCGATCTTCGTCACGACGTGTCGCCGTTCGACCTTCTCCGGGCCTGCTTCCCGGCCGGAACCGTGTCCGGTGCGCCGAAGGTGCGCGCGATGCAGCTGATCTCCGAGCTCGAGGGCAGGCGGCGAGGCCCCTACGGCGGGGCCGTCGGCTACGCGCTGCCGGAGGAAGGCACGCTCGACACGTGCATCGCGATCAGAACGATCGTCCTCCGCAACGGTGTTGCACATCTGCAGGCCGGTGCTGGAATCGTCGCGGATTCGGAGCCTGCAGCCGAGCACGAGGAGTGCCTGCGCAAGCTCGCAGCCGTCGAGGCGGCGATCGACCTCGCAGAGGCGGATCGACCTTGATCCTGCTCATCGACAACTACGACTCGTTCACGTACAACCTCGCGCACCTGTTCGGCGAGCTCGGTGCCGAGGTCACCGTACGCCGCAACGACGCGATCGATGCCGAGACCGCGGAACGGCTCTCGCCATCGCATCTCGTTCTCTCTCCCGGGCCCGGCCGCCCCGCCGACTCGGGCGCAACGCCTGAGATCGTGCGGCGCCTGACGGCCGCGACCCCAACGCTGGGCGTTTGCCTGGGACACCAGGTGATCGTCGAGGCGTTCGGCGGCGAGGTCGCTGCCGCCCGTGAGCTCGTCCACGGCAAGTCCTGCACCGTCACCCACGACGGCAAAGGCGTGTTTGCAGGGCTTCCGGCGGAACTCGAGGTCGGGCGGTACCACTCGCTCGCCGCGACTAGCGTCGCGGCCCAACTGGAGATCTGCGCCACCGCCGCAGATGGCGAGATCATGGCGGTGCGTCATCGGACGCTTAACGTACACGGGGTGCAATTCCATCCAGAGTCCGTCCTCACCCCACTCGGGCTCGAGATCGCGCGAAACTTCCTCAACGGATGATCCAAGAAGCCATCAGCAAACTGCTCGACCGCAGGCAGCTGGCTCGCGCGGAAGCGCGAGGAGTGATGGACGAGATCATGCGCGGCGAAGCGACGTCGGCGCAGATCGGAGGATTCCTGATCGCGTTGCGTGCGAAGGGCGAGACGGCCGACGAGATCACCGGCTGTGCGGAGGCGATGCGTGACCATGCCCTCGTGGTTCGGCCCGGCCGCGACGATCTCGTCGACACAGCAGGCACCGGAGGCGACGGAGCGCACACGATCAACATCTCCACTGCGGCCGCACTCGTCGCCGCTGCCGCCGGAGCGGCAGTGGCGAAGCACGGCAACCGCGCCGTCTCGTCTGCATGCGGGTCGGCGGACGTCCTCGAAGCGCTCGGTTTCACGCTCGAGCAAGAGCCTGTGCGAATCGCGCAGTCGATCGACGAGCTCGGCTTCGGCTTTCTGTTCGCCCCTTCCCACCACCCGGCGATGCGACACGCTGCGACGGCGCGCAAGGAGCTGGCGACGAGAACGGTCTTCAACGTGCTCGGGCCACTGACGAATCCGGCCGGGGCCAGAGCCCAGGTCGTCGGCGTCTACTCCCCGGAGCTCGTGACCACGATCGCCGAGGTGCTGGCGCGGCTGGGCGCTCGCCGCGCGTTCGTCGTGCACGGCGCCGGCGGCATCGACGAGCTCTCGCCGGTCGGCCCGAACCTTCTCGCCGAGGTCGTGGACGGCGAGGTACTCGAGCGCTGGCTCGATCCGGAGGCCGAGCTCGGCATCCCACGTTGCAGCATCGAGGAACTGCGCGGTGGGAGTCCCTCGGAAAACGCTGCAGCGATCCGGGCCGTGTTCGCCGGTGCGGACGGCGGGCGGCGCGATGCGATCCTGCTCAACGCCGCCGGTGCGATCGCAGCAGGCGGACATGCCGCCGACCTGCGCGAAGGCCTCGAGGTGGCGCGACGAACGATCGACTCCGGAGCAGCCGCCGACCGGCTCGAGCTGCTGATCGCGTTCTCGCAAGGGATCGTGGCTGCCTGATGGGCCGGTTCCGTGCTGCCCTTGCCGCCCCCGGCCTCGCCGCGATCGCCGAGGTCAAACGCCGCTCGCCGTCCGCGGGAGACCTTCGCCCCGACGCCGATCCCGCGCGACTCGCTGCGCAGTTCACGAACGCAGGCGCCGCTGCGATCTCGATCCTCGTCGACGAGCGCTTCGGAGGCTCGTTCGACGATCTGAAAGCCGCACGGGCTGCGGCGGCAGCGCCGCTCCTGGCCAAAGGGTTCTTCACCGAGGAGCTCGACCTGCTGAAGGCGAAGGTCGCGGGCGCGGACGCAGTTCTCATCCTGCTGCGCGACGTCGACGACCAGCGCGCGGCCGCGTTGATGTCGTACGGGCGCGAGCTAGGCCTCGAGACCCTCGTCGAGGCGCACGACGCCGCTGAGCTGCAGCGCGCGCTCGGGCTCGAGGCGGAAGTGATCGGAGTCAACGCGCGTGATCTCTCGACGTTCGAGATCGACCGAACCACGCAACTCGAGCTGATCGCACGCATGAAGGCGCACGACGCGGTGGTAGTGGCGGAGAGCGGCGTACACTCGCGCGCTCAGGGCGCAGCGGCCGAGCTCGCAGGCGCCGATGCGATCCTCATCGGCTCGGCGCTCATGCGCGCCGAAGATCCGGCGGGGCGGCTTCGTGAGATCGTGTCCCGCCCGCTCGTGAAGGTCTGCGGTCTCACGCGGCGCGAAGACGTCGACTTGGCCGTCGAGGCGGGAGCAGACATGCTCGGATTCATCCTTGCGGAGAAGAGCCCGCGTGGGGCACTTGAGGTGCTGCCCGTCCCTGACGACCGCCTCAGCGTCGCGGTGTTCGTCGGCGAGGCGGAAGAAGCGGGGTCCGACCTCGTCCAGCTCTACACCCGAGAGGAAGGCCGCGTCCGGGGCCGCGATGCGGTGCTGTTGCGCAACGGCGAGACCGTCGCGCACGTCGTCGACCTTCCCTGGGACGAGCAGGACCCACTCCACTTCCAGCGCGCGGCCATCGTCGAGGGGCGAGTGATGCTCGCGGGGCGGCTCGGGCCCGACAACGTTCGCGAGGCCGTGCGGGCCGTCCGCCCCTGGGCCGTCGACGCCGCATCGAAGCTCGAGCGGAAGCCCGGGATCAAGGATCCCGACAAGGTGCGCGCCTTCGTCGAGGCGGCCCGGTGA
>Ga0070706_100002969_pt1 | contig 16832 bp, 10 predicted proteins | sample KBSK5501metaG_FD_65476 | JGI IMG/M metagenome (GOLD analysis project Ga0070706, IMG submission 65476) | Corn, switchgrass and miscanthus rhizosphere microbial communities from Kellogg Biological Station, Michigan, USA - KBS K5-50-1 metaG | ecosystem: Host-associated > Plants > Roots >...
TGCAATACCGGCTCGCGAAGGGCGGGCCAACGCTCGAAGTGAGGTCGCCGGTCAAGGCCCCGGCCACGGTCCGGCTCGAGCGGACGGGGGACCTCTTCAGCCTCCTCGTTTCGCGCGACGGAGCGCGCTTCCAGCCCGCGGGCGCGGTCAGCGTGCCCCTGGCCGATCCGGTCTACGTCGGTCTCGGCGTCACCGCGCACGACGCGGCGGCGATGGCGACCGCCGCGCTGTCGCGCGTCGCGCTCACGAACCCCGGCGCCGTGGCCGCGGCGCAGCGGGTCCTCGAGAGCACGCTCGAGGTGGTCTCGATCGACACGGGCGAGCGGGAGGCCGTCTACACGACGCGCGACCACATCGAGGCTCCCAACTGGTCCCGCGACGGCCGGTTCTTCCTGTTCAACCACAAGGGTCGCCTGTATTCGCTGCCTCGGGAGGGCGGCCAGCCGCGCCAGGTCGACACCGGCACCGCCGATCACCTGAACAACGACCATGGGCTCTCGGCCGACGGCCGGTGGCTGGCGATCAGCCATTCACCGAAGGAGGAGTCCATCATCTACGTGCTGCCGGCCTCCGGCGGCTCCCCCCGCCAGGTGACCGCGCTGGGCCCCTCCTACTGGCACGGCTGGTCGCCCGACGGCAAGACGCTCGCGTACTGCGCGCGGCGCAACGGCGAGTTCGACGTCTACACGATCGCGACGGACGCCGCGAGCTCGACGGACGAGCGGCGGCTGACGACGGCCCCGGGCCTGGACGACGGGCCGGACTACTCGCCGGACGGCCGGCTCATCTACTTCAACTCGGAGCGGACCGGCCTCATGAAGATCTGGCGCATGAAGCCGGACGGATCGGACCAGCAGCAGGTGACTTCTGGCGAGGAGTGGGCGGACTGGTTCGCGCATCCGTCACCGGACGGGAAATGGCTGGTCTTCGTCTCCTTCGACAAGAGCGTCCAGGGCCATCCGCCGAACAAGGACGTGGCGCTGCGCCTCATGCCGGCGGCGGGCGGCGAGCCGCGGGTCCTGGCCCGGCTCTTCGGCGGCCAGGGAACGATCAACGTGCCCTCCTGGTCCCCGGACAGCAGGTCGGTGGCCTTCGTCAGCTACCGTCTCGTCAAGCCGTAGCGTCAACGCGTGTTCCGGACCAGAATCGACGGTCGTCCACCGGGAATGGGAGGAAGCTCATGAAAAAGAATCGGACCGGCCGGCGCGCGTTCCTGAAGTCCGCCAGCACGGCGGCGGGGATCGCCTGGGCGGGCGCACGCACCGGCCGCGCCTCGGCCCAGGAGAGCGCGCCGCCGCCAAGGGTTTCGCGCATCCGCTTCGCGGCGATCGGCCTGAACCACGGCCACATCAACGGGCAGGTCGACTCGGTGATCCGCGGGGGCGGCGAGCTGGTCTCGTTCTATGCGAAGGAGCCGGACCTGGCGTCCGCGTTCTCCAAGCGGTACCCGCAGGCGAAGCTCGCCCGCAGCGAGCGCGAGATCCTGGAGGATCCCTCCCTGAAGCTCGTCGTGAGCGCCTCCATCCCCGACGAGCGGGCGCCGCTCGGCCTCGAGGTGATGCGCCACGGCAAGGACTTCATGGTCGACAAGCCCGGCATGACGACGCTCGACCAGCTCGCCGAGGTGCGCCGCGTGCAGGCGGAGACGAAGCGGATCTATTCGATCCTCTACAGCGAGCGGCTCGAGAACCGCGCGACGGTCAAGGCCGGCGAGCTGGTCAAGGCGGGGGCGATCGGCGGCGTGATCCAGACGATCGGGCTCGGCCCGCACCGCATGACGCCCAAGACGCGGCCGGCGTGGTTCTTCCAGAAGGAGCGCTACGGCGGGATCCTGTGCGACATCGCGTCGCATCAGTTCGACCAGTTCCTCTTCTTCACCGGCTCCGACAAGGCCGACGTGATCGCCGCGCAGGTCGGGAACGTGCATCACCGGGACACGCCGGGGCTCGAGGACTTCGGTGACGTGATGCTGCGCGGCAACGGCGGCGCCGGCTACATCCGCGTCGACTGGTTCACGCCGGACGGGCTCAACACCTGGGGCGACGGCCGGCTCACGGTCCTCGGCACCGACGGCTTCATCGAGGTCCGCAAGAACGTGGACATCGCCGGGCGCCCGGGCGCGAGCCACCTGTTCGTCGTCGACCAGAAGGAGACGCGCTACGTCGATTGCAGCGGCGTGGCGCTGCCCTACGGCGAGCGGCTCGTCGACGACGTCCTCAACCGGACCGAGACGGCGATGCCCCAGGCGCATTGCCTGCTCGCGATGGAGCTGGCGCTCCAGGCGGAGAAGAACGCGCAGCGCTTGAGCCTCGAAAGGTAGCGGGGCTCAGCGGCCCGGCTCGACCCGGGGCGCCGCCTCGGCGCGAGGCGCGCTGCGGGCGAGCGAGGCCGCGATCGCCTTGCCGAGCAGCACCTGGAGGCGCTCACGGCGCGGCGCCGACAGCGCGCGGACGCCGCGCGCATAAAGCCGGCTCACGCGAGCGTCCTCGCCGAGCAGCAGGTCCCGCCCCGCGGTGACGCGGTCGTAGGCGAGGACGCGCTCCCGGTCCACGGAGCGGAGGGCGCCCACCACCGAGCCTCGGAGCGAGCGCAGCTCCTGCGCCTCCTCCGGCGCCAGCGCCGACACCCCGCGGTTGGCGGCGAGCTGAGCGCGCCGGAACACTTCCGGCGGGTCCGCGGGGCCGGGCTCGACGGTGGAGGCGACGAGCCGGATCGTGTCGGGGGCGAGGTGGGGAAGCTGCTCCACGGCGGCCTGCAGCTCGGGAGGCACGGGCGGTGCGATCTCCGGCGGGGCCGGCGTCGACGCGGGCGCGGGAGCCGCGGGCGGGACCTTCCGCGTGAACAACCCCAGGCTGGACACCCAGACGGCGGTGGTCCCGACCAGGGCCAGGCCGGCAATGGCGGCCGCACCGATCAGGATCTTTCGCTTCGGGAAGACGAGGGGCTCTCGACGGTCCTCCTCCAGCGGCGCGAGTCGCAGGCTCGGAAGCTCGCTGATCGGAGTCGGGGGCGGCACCGGCTCGGGCCGGGGAGGCCGAGGAGCCGTGACCCGCGACACCCATGCGGAAGCGCTGTCGAGCAGCGTCTTGGCGATGGGCGCGAGCGGGGGGAGAGTCGGGATCCTCGGAGGCTCGTGCTCTTCGACGAGGTCGAGCTCCTCGAGAATGTCCTCCTCCTCCTCGTCGAGAGGCTTGAGCGGGATGATCGGCAGCCCGTCGTCGGCACCATGCGGACGCGTCACGCGCGGCGGCGGGAACTCGGCCCGCGCCGGCGGGAACTCGACTCGCGCCGGGTGGAACGCCGCCCGGGTCGACTGGAACTCGGCGAACGGCCCGGTGACAGCGCTGCGGGCGACGTCGCCGAGGTCGATCGACGCCAGCGGAACGACCGGCTCGTCCTCCACCGGCAGCGGGGCGACCCGGGAAGGGACGACCGCCGGGGCCGGCTTCGCGACGGGCGGTGCGGGCTTCGCCACGACTGCCGGGGGCGGTGGCGGGATCGGCGTCTTCGGCGCGGGCGGGATCGGCGGCTTCGGCCGCGGCTTCGCGATCTCCGGCTCGGGCGGGATGGCCACCTCCTCGTCGGCCGGGATCTCGATCTCCTGCTCGGCCGGGATCTGGATCTCCTGCTCGGCGGAGACCGCGACCGGCACCGCCGGCGGCTCGTCCAGAGCCTCGGGCGGGAGCATCGGGACGTTGGCGCCGGGCCGGGCGGCGGGCTCCTCGGGCTCTTCGCATCTCGCGACGGCCGGCGTCGGTGGCTCGACGCTTTCCTCAGGCGCGGGTGTTGGAGGGGGAGGCTCCGGCCGGGGCGCGGCGGCCCTCGCGGCCGCGGCCACGGTCTCCGCCTCGATCATGTCCTTCAGCGTGCGCCAGCGGCGAGAGCCGACGCGCTGTACCCGCGCGTCGGCGTCGTGGAGCCAGGCGCGCAGGCCGACGAGGTCCACCGCCAGCAGGGTGCCATCTCCGAGGCGCAGCTTGTACTGACGAGCCATGCCCACCCCCTCGGGACAGCGCGTGGGGCACTATAGTCCCGCTCGGGCCCCGAGCGCGAGTGTGAACGGCGTCACACCTTCAATGTTTGTGGGGCGCCGGAGACGGCGAGGCGCCCGGCGGGGGGCTGGCGGCGCGCATGGCGTGGCCCTTGGCCGTGTTCTGGATCGAAGCCACCTGCCATCCACCGCCCGCGCGCTCGAAGATCACGGTCGCCACGCCGGGCCGGGCGTGCTCGATGCCGCTCAGCATCCAGCCGAAGCGCGCCCACGCGGTGTCCCCCTTGCCGCCGGTCACGAGATCGGTGATCTCGAGGTGCGGCTTCTGGGCGCCGCCGAAGATCCGGGTGAACAGCCGCATCACCCGCTCCTTGCCCGCGAACACCGCGCCGTCATCGGCGATGTACACCGCATCCGGGGCGAGAGCGGAGTCATAGTACGCGAGCTCCTGGGCGTTGTACGCCTGGACGCCCCGCTGGACCTCGGCGGCGATCTCCGGGCGCGACGGGGGCGCCGGCGTCGGGGCGGGGGACGCCGCCGCCTGGAAAGCCACGAGCAGCACGGCCGCGATCGAGGCCACGGTCACCTCCATTATTCATCTCTTCATCGACCCCCCACCCTCATCTGCCCCTCAAATCCCCACGTAGGGGGAGGGGAGGGCTGGTTCGAGCGTTGCTCCGCCTTCTTTCATGGCGATCCTATAATGCGCTCTGGGCGCTCACCACTGAGGAGGAACGGATGACCGGCTCCCGAAGCGCGGCCGACGTCCTCGACGAGGTCCGCCGCGCGAGCGCGCAGAAGGTCAAGGTCGCGATCACCGACGTCGACGGCATCCTGCGGGGGAAGTACATCCACAAGGAGAAGTTCCTCTCGGCCGCGGAGTCGGGCTTCGGCTTCTGCAACGTCGTCTTCGGCTGGGACTCCTCCGACGTCTGCTACGACAACGGGAGCTACACCGGCTGGCACAGCGGCTATCCGGACGCGCTCGCGCGCATCGATCTGTCGACCTACCGCAACGTGCCGTGGGACGGGGGGGTGCCTTTCTTCCTGGCCGACTTCGAGGACGGCCGCGGCCAGCCGCTCGGCGTGTGCCCGCGGCAGCTCTTCAAGCGCGTCCTCGCCCGCGCCGCCGCCCGTGGCCTCACGCCTGACGCGGGCCTGGAGTACGAGTGGTTCAACTTCCAGGAGACTCCCCAGACGTGGGCGGCCAAGGGGTACACCTCGCCTCAGCCGCTGACGCCCGGGATGTTCGGGTACTCGATCGTGCGCCCCGCGCACAGCCGGCCCTACTTCACCGCGCTCTTCGACGATCTGGCCGCCTTCGGCGTTCCGCTCGAGGGCCTCCACACCGAGACCGGTCCCGGCGTGTTCGAGGCCGCCATCCTGCACGCTCCGGGCCTCGAGTCGGCGGACCGCGGCGTGCTCTTCAAGACGGCGGTCAAGGAGATCGCGCAGCGCTTCGGCGTCATGCCCACGTTCATGGCGCGGTGGAGCAAGGAGCTGCCCGGGTGCGGCGGCCACCTGCACCAGAGCCTCTGGCAGGACGACCGCAACGTCTTCCACGAAGAGAAGGACCCGCACCGCATGAGCAAGACGTTCAAGAGCTACCTCGCGGGGCTGCTCCGCGCGCTCCCCGACCTGCTGCCCTTCTTCGCTCCCACCGTCAACAGCTACAAGCGGCTCGTCGAGGGCTTCTGGGCCCCCACGCGCGTCACGTGGGGGGTGGACAACCGCACGGTCGCCTTCCGCGTGATCCCGGGCAGCGCCAAGTCGACGCGGATCGAGGTGCGGGTCGGCGGAGCCGACCTCAACCCGTACCTGGCGATGGCCGCCTCGGTAGCGGCGGGCGTGTGGGGAATCGAGGAAGGCCTGAAGCTGAGCGACGATCCGGTGACCGGCAGCGCATACCGGGCGGAGAAGGCCGTGCGCCTGCCGCGGACGCTGCAGGAGGCGACCGACCGCCTGGAGCGGTCCAGCCTGGCCCGCGAATTGCTCGGCAAGGAGTTCGTGGACCATTTCGTCCAGACGCGCGATTGGGAGTGGCGCCAGGCCCAGCAGGCCGTCACGGACTGGGAGCTGAAGCGCTACTTCGAGATCATCTGAAAGGCGAGGCGAGCGGTGTCCGTCATCCATAGCTTCAGCTTCCCGACGCGGATCCACTTCGGGCCCGGCGCCCGCTTCCGCATCGGGCCGGACCTGCAGGCGCAAGGGTTGAAGCGGCCCCTCGTCGTCACCGATCGCGGGCTGGCCGCGCTGCCGCTCTTCGCCGAGGTGGTCGCCTCCCTGGCGCCGCTCGAGGCGGCGTCATTCTCGGGGGTGGCCGGCAACCCCGTCGCATCGCAGGTGCGCGCGGGCGTCGACGCGTTCCGCGCGCACGGGGCCGATTCGATCGTCGGCATCGGCGGGGGAGCGGCCCTCGACGTGGCGAAGGCCGTCGCGCTGATGGCGCGCCACCCGGGCGAGCTTTTCGAGTACGAGGACGGCCTCGCCGACGCGCGACCCGTGGATCAGCCGGTGCCGTACTGGGTGGCCGTGCCCACGACGTCGGGTACCGGGAGCGAGGTCGGCCGCAGCGCGGTGATCTCCGACGACCGGACGAAGGTCAAGAAGGTCATCTTCGCGCCGCCGCTCCTGGCCCGCGCGGTCTTCGCGGATCCCGAGACCACCCTCGGCCTCCCGAAGGCGGTCACCGCCGCCACGGGCATGGACGCGCTCACGCACTGCATCGAGGCCTACCTGGCGAAGGCCTATCACCCGATCTGCGACGGCATCGCGCTCGAGGGGCTGCGGCTCGGCGCGCGCGCGCTGCCGCGGTGCGTGGAGACGCCGGGCGATCTCGAGGCCCGCGGCTCGATGATGATGTCCTCCATGATGGGTGCGATCGCGTTCCAGAAGGGGCTCGGGGTCGTCCACTCGTGCGCCCATGCCCTGTCCACGGTCGCCGACCTGCACCACGGGTTCGCCAACGGCCTGATGATCGAGCCCGCGCTGCGCTTCAACCTCCAGGCGGTGCCCGAGCGGTTCCGCATCCTCGCCCAGACCGTGGGCCTGGACGGCGACGGCGAGGCCTTCCTCCGATGGCTCGCGGACCTCAAGCGGCGGATCGGGATCCCGCGAGGGCCGGCCGAGGCCGGCGTCAAGCCCACGGAGATGGGACGCCTCACCGAGCTGGCCTTCGCCGACACCTGCCATCTCAACAACCCGCGCCCGTGCACGCCGGAAGACTTCCGCCGCCTCTGGGGTGAGGCGTTCGCGGGCACCGCGTGAAGGTCACGAACCCCGCGACGGGCGCCGTCATCCGCGAGCTGGCCGACGACTCCCCGGCGGAGGTCGCGCGCAAGCACGAGCGTGCCCGCCGCGCCCAGCCGGCCTGGGCCGCGCGGCCGTACGAGGAGCGGGCGGCGGCGATCCGCCGCTTCCGCGACCTGCTCGTCGAGCGTCGGGACGATCTGGCCCGCACGCTGACCTCCGAGATGGGGAAGCCCATCACGCAGTCGCGCAACGAGCTCGACGCGACGCCGGCCCGCATCGACTTCTTCCTCGAGACCGCCCCCGCCGTCCTTCGCGACGAGACGGTGCTGCGGCGCGAGGGGCTGGAGGAGACGATCACGCTCGAGCCACTCGGCGTCGTCGCCAACGTCTCCGCCTGGAACTACCCGTACTTCGTCGGCTCCAACGTGTTCATCCCCGCGCTGCTCACGGGCAACGCGGTCCTCTACAAGCCCTCGGAGTACGCGACGCTCACCGGCCTCGCGATCGGCGAGCTGATGCGCGCGGCGGGGGTGCCGGAGGACGCCTTCATCGTCGTGACCGGCGAAGGACCGACGGGCGCCGCGCTCGTGAGCCAGCCCCTCCAGGCCGTCTTCTTCACCGGCTCCTACGCCACCGGGCGGCGCATCGCGCAGGAGGCGGGCGGCCGCCTCATCCGCTTGAACCTCGAGCTGGGCGGCAAGGACCCGGTGTACGTGGCCGACGACGCCGGCGTGAAGACGGCGGCGGCGTCGGTGGCGGAAGGGGCGTTCTACAACACGGGCCAGAGCTGCTGCGCGGTGGAGCGCGTCTACGTGCACGAGGCCGTCCATGACCGCTTCCTGGAGTCGTTCGTGGAGGCGGTGCGCGGCTACGTCGTCGGCGACCCGATGGACGCGCGGACCTTCGTGGGACCGCTGGCGCGCCCGGCGCAGGTCGGCCTCCTCGAGCGGCAGGTCCAGGATGCGCGCGCCAAGGGGGGCCGCGTGCTGCTCGGCGGCAACCGCATCGACGTGCCGGGCTGCTGGTTCGAGCCCACGGTCGTGGCCGGCGCGAACCACGCCATGGAGCTGATGCGCGAAGAGAGCTTCGGCCCCCTCATCGGCATCCAGCCCGTCGCGAGCGACGAGGAGGCGGTGGGCCTCATGAACGACACGCCGTACGGCCTGACCGCGGGCGTGTACACGCCCGACCGCGAACGGGCGACCCGGATCCTCGCCCGGGTGAGCAGCGGCTCGGCGTACTGGAACTGCTGCGACCGCGTCAGCCCGCGCCTCCCGTGGAGCGGCCGCGGCCACTCGGGCATGGGATCCACGCTCGGTCGCGACGGGATCCGCGCGTTCGTGCTGCCGAAGGCCTGGCACTTGCGTCACCCGCAGCCATAGGTGCCGGAAGAGCCGGCTGACCTCGTCTCCGAGGACGAGCGCACGCTGCGCAGCCTGGGCTACCAGCAGGAGCTGGCCCGGAAGATGGGCGGCTTCTCGAACTACGCGATCTCCCTCTCGATCATCTGCATCCTGGCCGGCGGCGTGACGTCGTTCCACCAGGGCCTGTCCAGCGTGGGGGGCGCGGCCTTCGGCCTCGGCTGGCCGCTGGTGTGCCTGTTCTCGCTGGCGGTCGCCGCGACCATGGGGCAGGTGGCCTCCAGCTTCCCGACCGCGGGCGGGCTCTACCACTGGGCCTCGATCCTCGGCGGCCGGGGATGGGGATGGACGACCGCGTGGCTGAACCTCCTCGGCCTCGTGGCCGCCCTCGCGGCGATCAACCTCGGCGCGCTGCGCTTCACGCTGGACTCCCTGGGGCCGCTCGTCGGGCTCGTGCCGTCGCGGTGGACGACGGCCACGCAGACCGCGGCGCCCGTCGCCGGCGTCTTCGCGATCTGCGCGTCGCAGGCGCTCGTCAACCACCTCGGCATCCGCCTCACGACGCGGCTCACCGACTTCAGCGGCTACTGGATCGTGGCCATCGCGGCGCTGCTCACCGCGGCGATGCTCTACTTCGCGCCGTCGCTCCATTTCGGGTCGCTGGTGACGTTCTCGAACTTCAGCGGCGCGCGGGGCGGAGACGTCTGGCCGGAGACGCAGAGCGTCGCCCTGCTCTTCGCGCTCAGCTTCCTGCTGCCGGCGTACACGATCACTGGCTTCGACGCCTCCGCCAACACGGCGGAGGAGACCGTGGGCGCGGCCGTCCGGGTGCCGAAGGGCATCGTCAACGCGGTGGCCGTCTCGGGGTTGTCGGGGTGGGTGATGCTGTGCGCGGTGGTGGCCGCCGCCCCGGACCTGGCCGAGGCGGCCGCGATGGGCCCCCGCAGCTTCGGCGGGATCCTCGGCGGCGTGCTGCCGAGGGGCCTGGCCTGTTTCATCTTTGCCGGCATCGCGATCGCCCAGTACCTGTGCGGCCTGGCCGCGGTGACCTCGGTCTCGCGGATCGCGTACGCGTTTGCCCGCGACGGCGGAATGCCGCTGTCGCGCAAGCTCCGGACCGTCTCCGAGCGCTTCCGCACGCCGGCGGTCGCGATCTGGACGGTGGCCATGGCCGCGGCGCTGGCCACCGTCTACACGCCGGTGTACGAGATCCTGGCCGCGGTGACCGCCATCTTCTTGTATATCTCCTACGTGCTTCCGACCGCTCTCGGCCTGCGGGCGTACGGCCGGCGGTGGACGGCGATGGGCCCGTGGCACCTCGGCCGCTGGTATCGGCCGCTGGCCGCGGCCAGCGTGCTCGGCTGCGTGGCGCTGATCGTCATCGGCATGCAGCCGCCGAACGAGAAGACCGCGTGGATCGTCGGCGGGACCCTGCTGGTGTTGGCCCTCATCTGGTTCGGCGGCGCCCGGAGCCGCTTCGCCGGTCCGCCGGAGGTGATGATGCGGACCGCTACAGCCGGATCTGGCCGAAGTTCTGGATCTCCCGCGCGATGAAGGGGTCCGCCTCCAGGACCGTCTCGTCCGTGCGCAACGGGTCGAACCTCCGCAGCTCGCCGAAATCCAGCGCCGTGATCGTCTCGATCTGCCGCAGCGGGACCTGGAACGTGCGATACGCGCCGTAGGTGAAGGCCTCCAGGTCGCGTACGAGGTCCGCCTGGCTGAGGAGGTACGCGGTGGCCGACAGCTCGCCTCCGCTCCGGGCCATGACCACGACCTTCCAGAACTGCCGCGGGATCTGCACGCCGCGATACGTGGCGTCGTCGCTGTCGAGCAGCGGACCGCTGAAGACGGAGACCTTCAGGTCCTCGACGTCCGCGTTCTTCAGGATGTAGTCCTCCAGCCCCGCCCAGGTGGTGCGGTTCTGGTTGAAGTTCTTGTGCTGGGGGCTGCAGTTGGTGAAGTGGAACGTGTCGTCGTTGGCGAGCTTGGCCGCCGAGCGCGAGCTACCCCACGCCGGGTCCAGCCGCCGCACGAGGTGGCCGCGGTCCAGCTCGTTCGCGGTGTAGAGCGCCTCGCTCGTCTGCTCGTCGGCGCCGATGCGGGGGTCGGGGCTCCACTTATCCGCCTCCCGCGTGAAGTTGTGGGTAATGCGCCCATCGATGTTGACGGCGGTGAAGAAGGCGAGCCGGCGCTCGCGGTTCATCACCAGCGTGAAGTGGTGGTAGGGGAGCAGGACGTCGTCCTGGCCGTTGGCCTGGCGGTTCACGGCCGCCTTCTGCCGCTGCGCGGGCGAGAGCCGGGGCAGTGGCACTCGACGGGAGCCGCCGCCCAGGAAGCCGGGGTCGTATCCGCGGCGGTCCGCGTAGTTCGGGTCGATGCGGACGGCCTCGGCGCCCGCGGCCACCACCGCCGGCGCGGGAGGGGGCAGGACGGGCGCCAGTGGGGCCGCCGACGTCGGAGGCGCGGAGTCGTGCCCGTTGCCCGAGACGGCGAGCGCGGCGGCGGCGACGCTCGCGCCCCGCGCGGGCGCGCCCAGGTCGATCGTCACCCGCAACGGGATCGTCCAGGTCAGCAGGGCGGGCGCGTCGGGCGCCGACGCGGGCGGCTTCGGCGCGTCGTGTCCGTTGCCGTTGCCGTTCCCGTTGGCGAGGTCGGCGGCCTCGAAGGGGTGAGGAGGCTCGGCGTTGAGAAGCTCGTCCCGCAGCCGCGCCTGATCCGCGGTCAGCGACGGCAGCGCCCGGATGTGCTCCACCAGCTTGCTCGCGCGGACACCCTCGTTCGCGACCCAGTCCAGGCGGTCCGGGTCCATCCCGTCCTCCCACACCGAGCCGTCCTTGGCGATGAGCTTGCCGTCCTTCGTCCGCGGCACGCCCGAGTGGTGGAGGGCCACGACCTCCCACTGGTCGTTGAACACGGGCGAGCCCGAGGATCCGGGCTCGGTGTCGGTCGTGTAGTGGTGGAAGTTGTCGAGCACGTCGATCAGCTCGTTGGAGCGCAACGCGATCTGCTTCGTCTCGCCCCGCGGGTGCTGGATGATGTTCAGCGCGTCGCCCAGAAGGGCCTTGCCCAGTCCGGGCACCAGGCGGGTCCAGGCGTACGTGGCCAGGCCCTGGCCCGAGATCGACCGCGGGGCCACCGCAACGAGCGAGTAGTCCAGCTCCGGGCTGGTGGCGAAGAACGTGTCGGGCTCGAGGCCGTACACCAGCACCGGCAGCGGCCGGCCGAACCGGTCGTTCTGATAGTCGAACTCGATCTCGCTGAAGCGCGCGGCGTCATTCGAGGGGAAGACGTGGTTGTTCGTGAGGAGCAGCCGGGGCGACACCATGAATCCCGTGGCGAAGCCGACGTCATGCCCGGGGCGGTCACGCAGGTGGACGCGGCCCACGAAGCGCGAGACCGCCACCGCCAGCTCGACGAACTGCGTGCCCACGAAGTCCGCCTTGCCGATCACACGCTCGAGGCCGATCCGCGCGATGGCGGCGGGCACGGTGGGGCGCGTCGACCGCCGGACCGACTCCCGCGTGGCCGCGGCGGCCAGCCGCTCGAGGCGGGCCTGTACGCGCGGGCCCGACTCGACGCTCGCGACGCCGTCCCGGTGGACGCGGGCCATCTGGCCCTCGCGCTCCGCCCGGCGCGCGTCCCACCGCGCCGCGGCCTCCCGCGCGATCTTGATGTCGACGATCATGGCCGGACCCTCCTCCCCCTCGTCGCCCCCGCGGTCCCGGAAGGCCGGCGGCCGGCGGCACTGGAAGATACGTCACGGGGTGCGCGCGGGTCCTGATGGTTTCCTGGGATTTCCTTGAGGAAAAACCCGGTCGCTCTCGCGGCAGCGGAGCGTGCCCGTCGCCGCTTTTGTCAACGCGTCCTCCCCTCTCCCTCCGCGCGGGCGGCGGCGAGGATCGCATCCGCCGAGCGGTCGATGTCGGCCTCCGTCGTGGACCAGTTGGAGACGGAGATGCGCATCGCGTCCATCCCGCGCCACCGGCTGCCCGCCATCCAGCAGGTGCCCTCGCGCTGCACCCGGGCGACCACGCCCTTCGTGAAGGCATCCCCGTCCCCGCCGGCCTCGAACCGCACGAGCACTTGGTTCAGCACCACTTCATTGAGGATGCGGACGTCGGGAGCGGCGGCGAGCCGGTCCGCCATGCGCCGCGCCAGGCGGCAGCAGCGCTCGACGAGGGCGGCGACCCCGTCCCGGCCCAGGCTCTTGAGCGCCGCGTAGACCGCGAAGCCGCGCGCGCGGCGGGAGAACTCCGGCGTCCAATCCTGGGGATCGCGCTCGGCGCCGCTGGATTGGACGAGGTAAGAGGCCCGGCCCGTCATCGACGTCTTGTGCGCCGCGGCGTCCCGCACGATCGCGATCCCGCAGTCGTAGGGAACGTTCAGCCACTTGTGGCCGTCGGTCGCCCACGAGTCTGCGCGCTCGGCGCCGCGCACGAGATGGCGGAGGGCCGGGCTCGTCGCCGCCCACAGCCCGAACGCGCCGTCCACGTGCACCCAGCCGGCCCGCTCGTGGGCGACGTCCGAGATCTCGCCCACCGGATCGAAGGCGCCGGTGTTGACGTTGCCGACCTGCGCGCAGACGATCGTCGGCCCATCGAGGCGCGCCAGCGCCGCGCGCAGCTCGTCGGGCCGCATGCGGCCCTGGCCGTCGGCGGCGACGCGGACGACGCGGCGGCTGCCGAGGCCGAGCATGCGCAGCGCGGTGAGGATCGTCACGTGCGCCTCGTCGCCGATGACGACGTTCACCGCGGGCGCGCCGATGAGGCCGTCCTCCTCCACGTCCCAGCCCGCCCGCTGGAGCACCGCGTGGCGGCCGGCGGCCAGGCCGGTGAAATTCGCCATCTGCCCGCCGGTCACGAAGCCGACGCTCGCGGTCGGAGGCAGGTCGAACAGGGCGAGCAGCCACGCGGCGGCCACCTCCTCGACCACCGCCGCCGCCGGCCCGCAGGCGTAGAGGCCGGCGTCCTGGTCCCACGCCGCCGCCAGCCAATCGGCGGCGAGGGCCGCCGGGAGGCTGCCGCCGATCACGAAGCCGAAGTAGCGCGGGCCCGCGCTCGCCACCAGGCCAGGCTCGGCCGCCGCGGCCAGGTGCTCGATGACGGCGGCGGGCTCGGCCCCCGCGGAGGGGAGGGCGCCGCCGAGGGCGGTCCGCAGCGAGCGCAGGTCCGCCCGGGCGCCCACCGGCCGGTGGGGGAGCGTGTCCAGGAAGCCGCGCGCGAGCGCGGCGATCCGGTCCAGCAACGGCGCGTCGCTCATGCAGCCTCCCGAGAATGCATCGATACAATGGACAGCGGTGTCCTTATCTCGCCTGCACAATAACCTTGACTTGTCGCGGCCGTCAAGAACAAGATTGTCACCATGACAAGCTGGGCGCCCGAGATCCGCCAGCGGAAGGGACCGCGGTACCTCGCGATCGCCGAGGCGCTCGCCGACGACGCGGGCGCCGGCCGGCTGCGGCCGGGCACGCGCCTGCCGACGCACCGCGAGCTCGCCGGCCGGCTGGGCTTGACGGTGGGAACCGTGACGCGAGCGTACGCCGAGGCGGCCCGCCGGAACCTCGTCTCGGGCGAGGTGGGCCGGGGCACGTTCGTGCGGGCGCCCGCGGCCCGGTTTGCGAGCGCCAGCCGCGCCGAGCCCGGGCTGATCGACCTCAGCTCCAACCACCCGCCCACCGGCCCCGGCGACGGCGAGTCCGGCGTGCTCGTCCGCGCGCTCGCGGCGCTGTCTCGGCGGCGGGACCTGGGCCGGCTCCTCGACTATCCCCCTCCGGGCGGCGCCCCCGATCACCGTGCCGCGGGGGCGGAATGGGTGGGTCGCTCCGGGCTCGCGGCGAATGCGGAGCGGGTGCTCGTCTCGAGCGGCAACCAGCACGGGATGACGGCGGTCTTCGCCGCGCTCCTCGGCCCCGGAGACCTGGTGCTCACCGAAGCCCTCACCTATCCGGGCATGAAGAACCTGGCCGGGCTGCTCTCGCTGCGGCTGCAGGGCGTCGCCCTCGACGACCAGGGGATGCGCCCGGACGCGCTGGCCGCCGCGTGCCGCGCGCGGCCGCCGAAGGCGATCTACTGCGTGCCCACGCTGCAGAACCCGACGACCTCGATCATGTCCGAGGAGCGCCGCCGGCAGATCGCCGCCGTGGCCCGCGAGCACGGCGTGCTGATCGTCGAGGACGACGTCCACGGGCGCATCCCCGAGCGGACGCCGCGCCCGCTGTCCGCCTTCGCGCCGGAGCAGTCCGTCTATCTCACCGGCACCTCCAAGGTCCTCGCGCCGGGACTGCGCGTCGGTTTCATCGTCGCGCCGGAAGCGTTCGTGGACCGTATCGCGGCCGCGATCCGTGGCACCACCTGGATGGCGGCCCCGCTCATGGCCGAGATCGCCGCGACGTGGATCAGGAACGGAACCGCGGAGTCGATCCTGAAGCGGAGGAGGAAGGAAGCGGCGGCGCGCCTGCAGCTGGCGGCCAGGGTCCTCGGCCGCTCCGTCGGCCGGGCGCACCCGGCCGCGTATCACCTCTGGCTGGGCGTGCCCCGGCCGTGGCGCGCCGAGACCTTCGCCGACGCCGCGCGGCAGAGGGGCGTGGGCATCACGCCCGCCTCGGCCTTCGCCGTCGGACGTGCGGGCGTGCCGGATGCGGTCCGCGTCTGCCTCGGCGCCGCCCGCGACCGCGACCAGCTGGAGCGCGGCCTGCGCGTGCTGGCCGAGCTTCTCGCGACTGCTCCGGAGCCCGCCCCGCTTCCGTCGGGACCCTGAGACATCCACGCTTCTTGAAGTAGGCGTGACTTTTGCGTCGCGCCGGGCGTACATTCGATCTCAGGACGAAACCGAAGGCGCTCAGCGGAGGTTCCCATGAAGGTGAGGGGAGTGTTGTGCGGCTCCGCCCTGGCGGCCGGGCTCGTCATTGCCTTGCCCGCCCGGGCCCAGAACGTTGGCGCGAGCATACAGGGTGCGGTCACCGACTCCACTGGCCAGGCCATCGCGGGCGCGCACGTCGCGGTGCGGAACGTTGGGACCGGCGACACGCGCGAGCTGGTCACCGAATCGACCGGGCGTTACCATGCTCCGCTGCTCCCGCCGGGGGACTACGAGGTCAAGGTCGCGGCCACCGGCTTCCAGACCGTCGAGCGCCGCGGGCTCCGCCTCACCGTCGGCCAGGACGCCGTCGTCAACGTGGCCCTCGAGATCGGAAAGATGACCGAGGAGCTCGTGGTGGCCGGCGACGTCTCGCGCGTCAACCTCACCTCGGGGGCGGTCAGCGGGCTGGTGGGGGAGAAGGAGATCCGCGACCTGCCCTTGAACGGCCGGTCGTTTCAGCAGCTCGCCCTGCTGCAGCCGGGCGTCCAGGCGGCGCTGGCCGCCGGCAACGACGTCATCGGGGGCCGCACGCCCAAGATCTCGATCAACGGGGCCCGTCCGGAGCAGAACAACTTCCTCCTCGACGGGACCGACATCAACAACGTCTACAACAAGACCCCCGGCTCGGCGGGCGGAGTGTTGCTGGGCGTCGAGGCCGTGCTGGAGTTCCAGGTCCTGACCAACGCCTATTCGGCGGAGTTCGGACGTTCGTCCGGCGGCGTCATCAACGCGGTGACGCGCTCCGGCGCGAACGAGTACCACGGCTCGCTCTTCGAGTTCCACCGCAACTCGGCCCTGGACGCCCGCAACTTCTTCGACCCGCCGAGCCGGCCGAAGCCCCACCTCACGCGAAACCAGTTCGGCGCCGTCCTCGGCGGCCCCATCAAGAAGGACCGGACCTTCTTCTTCGCCGCCTACGAGGGGCTCATCGAGCGGCTGGGCGTCACGGGCGTCACCGCCGTCCCCGACGACAACGCCCGGCGCGGGATCCTGCCCGGGGGCCGGACCGTCACCCTCCATCCGGCCATCCCCGCGTACCTCGACCTGCTCTTCCCGCACGCCAACGGGCGCTCGCTGGGCGGGGGCGCGGCCGAGTACCTGTTCACCGAGAGCCAGCCCACCGACGAGCACTTCTTCCAGGCCCGCCTCGACCATCGGCTCTCGGCGCGCGACACCGTCTTCGTGCGCACGACCTACGACCGGGGAGACGTGGACCGCTTCTCGCCCGACAAGCCGCCGATCAACTTCCAGCCCGAGCGCACCCGCAACACCTACGTCACCGTCGAGCACCAGCACACGTTCTCCCCCTCGGTGCTCAACCTCCTGCGCGTCGGCCTCAACCGTTCCGTCTCCCTCGCCGACAATCACCG
>Ga0070706_100002970_pt1 | contig 16824 bp, 16 predicted proteins | sample KBSK5501metaG_FD_65476 | JGI IMG/M metagenome (GOLD analysis project Ga0070706, IMG submission 65476) | Corn, switchgrass and miscanthus rhizosphere microbial communities from Kellogg Biological Station, Michigan, USA - KBS K5-50-1 metaG | ecosystem: Host-associated > Plants > Roots >...
GTGGCCTTCTTGGCGTCGGTCTGCTCGGTCACGCTCACCTTGTGCTTCGCAAGGAACCCTTGCGTCTTGGCACAGGTCATTCAGCCGTTGCGGTGGTAGCTCCAGTCGACTTTGGCCATGGCGGTCTCCCTGGCTAGCGTGAGGACGGTGGATGGGACGTGAGGCGCTCGGCGCGCAGGGCGGAGCGGCGCACCTTGCCGTCGTCGCCCCGGAGGGGCGTGGTCACGAACTCGAAGGTGCGTGGCCGCTTGTACTTCGCCACCCGGCTGCCGAGGAACGCAGCGAGCTCGTCGCCGGTGAGCGGGGTGACGGCGTGCACGATGGCGTGTACCAGGTTGCCGTATTCCTCGTCGGGCAGCCCGATCACGCAGGAGGACGCCACCGCGGGATGCTCCTCGAGCGCGGCCTCGACCTCCGCCGGGTACACGTTGCTCCCGCCGACGAGGATCATGTCGGTCTCGCGGTCGCTCAGGTATAGATAGCCGTGCTCGTCCATCCAGCCCATGTCGCCGAGCGATTCCCACTGTCCCGGCCGGGTCTTCGGACTGGCGCCGACGTAGCGATAGGTGGGAGGCGCGTCGGGCCCCCGGCGCATCCAGATCTCGCCGACCCGGCGGGGCGGCAGCTCGTGGCCGTCCGGGTCGAGCACGCGCATCTCCCCGATGAGGACGCGTCCGACCGACCCGCGGTGCTCGAGCCACTCGCTGCCGGTGATGAAGGTGATGGCCTGGGCCTCGGTCCCGCCGTAGAGCTCCAGGATGCGCTCGCCACCCAGCCAGCCGATCCAGGCCTCCTTGAGCCAGGGCGGGCACGGGGCGGCCATGTGGAACACCACGCGCAGGCTCGAGACGTCGAAGCGGGTCCGCTCCGCCGCGGGGAGGCGCCAGATCCGGTGCATCATCGTCGGCACCGCGTACATCCAGTCCACCCGATGGCGCTCGATCAGGCCGAGCGCGCGGGCCGCGTCGAAGCGCTCCATGATCACCAGGTGATTGCCCTTGAGCAGGGCGAGGGTGGCGCTGCTGAACGGCCCGTTGTGGTAGAGCGGCCCGGTCACCAGGTGGACGCCGTCTGCCGGCATCCGCAGCAGCGTCGAGTAGTCGGCCAGCGCCCCCCACACCGAGGCCTGGGTCGCGACGATGAGCTTCGGACGCCCAGTGCTCCCTCCCGATGTCGGGGCTTTGAAGGCCGTCGCGATCGCCGGGGGCAGCGGCCCGGTGGAGAGCGAGGGATCCGGCTCGAATCCGGCCGCTACCGTCGCCCGGCCGGAAGTCTCGGCGGGGCCCACGCCCACGACGAGCGAGGGGGCGGCGAGCTCGACGATGGCCTGCCGCTCCGCCGCCGGCAGACGCGAGGAGATGGGCTGCGGCGTCGCGCCCAGCTTCCATGCCGCGATCGCCGCCTCGATGAAGCCGATGCCGTTGGGCAGGCCGATCGTCACGAGCGAGTCCGGCGTGACGCCGAGGCGCTGGTAGGCGCGCGCCAGGCGGTTTGTGCGCGCCTCGAGCTCGGCCCGGGTGACGGTCACCTCGCTGCAGGTCAGGGCCGGCGCGTTCGGCGCGGCCTGCGCGAGCTGCCCGATGACGATGCCGAAGGGTGTGTCGACCATCGGTCGACCGGCTTACGCCATCAGTGTGTGTAGCGGCGTGCGTACTGGGCCACGCAGGCGGCCTCGAGCGCCGCGCCGTCGCGAGCGGCGCCCGCGAAGCGCTCGACCGAGAGCGGCGCGAGATCGGGATCGCTCTTGCCGTCCACGATCAGGTTGGCCAGCGCCCGCCCCGCCGCGGGCGAGAGGCTGAGCCCGCCCACGCAGCAGCCCGAGGCCACGAAGAGCCCGTCGAGCCCGGGCACGCGGCCCAGGATGGGCCGGCCGTCGGGCGTCATGGTGGGCGCGCCGCCGCGGTGCACCGCGATCTTGGCGTCGCGCAGGGCGGGGAAGTGCGCGACCACCTCGTCCACCAGCCCCCGCAGCACGCCCAGGTCCAGCTCGAGCGAGGCGATCTGGAAGCCGGGGGCCAGGCCCTCGCGCCCGAGCACGCGCGGGGCGTCCTCGTAGCCGCCGAACATGAGCCCGCCCTGCTCGTAGCGCACGTACACGCTCGCCTCGACGAGGCGCACGATGGGCTGGAGCGGCCCGACGCCGGGGATAGCCTCGGTGATGAACAGTTGGTGCCGCACCGGCACGAGCGGCAGCGTGATGCCGGCGCCGGCGACCACGCGCGCGGTCCAGCCGCCCGCCGCGTCCACCACCACCGGGGCGTGGATCGGCCCGCGCGGGGTCACCACCCCGGTGGCGCGGCCGCCGTCGCTCAGCAAGCCCTGCACCGGGGTGAAGGGGAGCAGGCGCGCGCCCAGCTCGCCCGCGCGGGTGGCGAAGCCGATCGCCACGCGGGCCGGGTCCACCCAGCCGTCGCTCGGCACGTGGAGGATGCGCCGCGCGGCGCCCGGCTTGAAGTGCGGCGCGAGCCGCTCGGCCTCCGCCGCGTCGATCAGGCATGCCTCGATGCCGAGCCCCTGCGCGGTCTCCTGCGCGATGCGGACGCGCTCGACCGCGGGGTCGGTATAGGCGGCGCGCAGGCTGCCGGAGCGGTGGAAGTCGACCGAGCGACCCATCTCGCTCTCGAAGCGCTCGAGCGCCTCGCAGGCCTCGTGACGCAGCCGCGCCATGGTGGGCATGGTGTCGGCCTTGCTGGTGAGCCCGGCGGCACGCGGCGAGGTCTGCGAGCCGAGCGCGTGCTGGTCCACCAGCGCGACGGTGAGCCCGCGCCGGGTGAGGTGATACGCGGTGCTCGAGCCGAAGGCACCCGAGCCGATGACGACCGCGTCCGCGGTGGTCGCGCCGGTGGCCATCTCAGGCGAGCCTCGAGCCGTGCGCGGTCTCCTCGTCGATCACCGGGCGACGGCCGCGCAGGAAGTCGAAGTCGACGCCCTCGTCGGCCTGCAGCACGTGATCGAGGAACATCCGCAGGTAGCCGCTGGTGACCCCGTCCGGCCGCGGTCGCCACGCCGCCCGCCGCCGCGCGATCTCCTCGTCGGGCACTCGCAGGGTGAGCCGACGCTCCGGCACGTGCAGCTGGATCTCGTCGCCGTCCTGCACCAGGGCCAGCGGCCCGCCGACCGCGGACTCGGGTGTCACGTGGAGCACCACGGTGCCGTACGAGGTGCCGCTCATGCGCGCATCCGAGATGCGCACCATGTCCTTCACGCCGGCGCGCAGCAGCCGCGCGGGCACCGGCGCGGCGCCCCACTCGGGCATGCCCGGGCCGCCCTTGGGCCCGGCCTGCTTGAGCACCAGCACCGAGCGCTCGTCGATGGGCAGCGCGGGGTCGTCGATGCGCCGCTCGAGGTCGCGATGGTCCTCGAAGACCACCGCCCGGCCCCGATGCGTCATCAGGTGCGGCGAGGCGGCCGACTGCTTGAGCACCGCGCCGCCCGGGCAGAGGTTGCCGGTGAGGATGACGGTTCCGCCCTCCGGCTGGAGCGGCAGCGAGAGCGGCCGGATCACGTCGGTGTCGTGGCACGGCGCCTCCGCCACGTTCTCGCCGAGGGTCCGCCCGGTCACGGTGAGCGCCTCGTGGTGGAGCATCGGCAGCATCTCGCGCAGTACCGCCGGGACGCCGCCCGCGTAGTAGAAGTCCTCCATCAGGTACTTGCCGGAGGGCCGCACGTTGGCGAGCAGCGGCGTGCTCCGCGACAGCTCGTCGAAGCGCCGGAGCGGCAGTGGCACACCGGCGCGCCCCGCGAGGGCCACCAGGTGCACGATCGCGTTGGTGGAGCCGCCGAGCGCCATGTCGGCACGGATCGCGTTGTCGAACGCGGCCGCGGTGAGGATCTCGGAGGGCTTGGGCCCGCGGGCGAGCGCCATCTCCACCGCGCGGCGTCCGGACATCTCGGCCAGCGCGAGGCGCCGCGAGTCGGGGCCGGGGATGGCCGCGTTGCCGGGCAGGGCCAGGCCGAGCACCTCGGCCATCGCCGCCATCGTGGAGGCGGTGCCCATCACCATGCAGTGCCCGCTGGAGCGGGAAAGGCAACCCTCGACTTCCGCCATCACCTCGTCGGTGATCTCGCCCGCGCGTCGCTGGGCCCAGATCTTGCGCGCGTCGGTGCCCGAGCCGAGCTCCTGGTTGCACCACACACCCTTCAGCATGGGCCCGCCGGTCACCATGATCGCGGGCACGTCGGCGGAGGCCGCGCCCATCAGCATGGCCGGGGTGGTCTTGTCGCAGGCGGCAAGCAGCACCACCGAGTCGATCGGGTAGGCGCGGATGCACTCCTCCACGTCCATCGCCATCAGGTTGCGGAAGAGCATGGTGGTGGGCTTCATCAGGATCTCGCCCAGCGAGATGACCGGGAACTCGACCGGGAAGCCGCCCGCGCTCCACACCCCGCGCTTCACCGCCTCCGCGATCTGACGCAGGTGCGCGTTGCAGTTGTTGAGCTCCGACCACGAGTTGCAGATGCCGATCACGGGGCGCCCGTCGAAGACCATGTCGCTGAAGCCCTCGGCCTTCAGGTACGCGCGGTGCATGAAGCCGTCGAGGTTCTTGGGGGCGAACCAGTTGCGACTGCGGAGCGGCGGGGTCGCGGCGCGCGGCGTCGTCATAGGGCCCACATTCTGCCCTGTTTGCTAGACTTTCGCCATGAGGCCGTCGCGGCTGGCCGGGCTCGTGGCGGTGGCGGCACTCCTCGCCGGGTGCTTCACCATGTCGCCGGCCCAGAACAGAAGCCTCGACGAGGTGCGCGCCTTCGCCGATGACACGGCGCGCCTCTACGGCCTGCCGCAGATCCACGTGCTGGTGAGCCACAACCCGGACAGCCCGGTGGGCTCGTATCGCCGCGGCTTCTTCGCGGTCAACCAGCTCGTGCTGCGCTCCGAGTTCCGCGACGCGATCGTCGCCCACGAGCTCGCCCACTACGTGCTGGGCCACGACGCGGCCCTGACCGCGGCCACTCCCGAGGGCCGCCTGGCCGAGCGGCAGCAGCGCGAGCTCGACGCCAACGCCAAGTCGGTGGAGATCCTCACCCGGGTGCGCGGCGTCCCCGAGGACCAGGCCCTCCGCATGGCCTACAGCTACCTGCTGAACGTCCACCGGCGGCTCCAGCGCTCGCCCGGCGAGGACCTGCTCGGCCACCGGCCCCCCTGCGAGGAGATCGCCGACCTGCTGGCCCGCTACCCCGCGCAGCTCACGTGGACCTCCGAGCTCGAGTGCGCCCCGGGCCATGCCGCGGCGGCCCGCTAGACCGAACCCGGATGGAGAGGCCCGACCCACGGTGCTGCGGCGGATCCTGGCCGTACTGGACGAGGACCTGATGCCGGCCGAGTTGGTCGACGAGATCCGCGTCATCGCCATGCGCGCGCTGGGTGCCGGCCCGACGTAAGACCCGGCCCGCTGCCACCCAGCGCCGCTCGCCGCCGCCGCCGCGCGGCGGCGCGGTGGGGCCGAGGCCGTCGAGCAGCGTCACGCGCGTCCTTCGAGCGCACGCCTCAGCTGGTCGAGATGCTCGTCGTCGTGCTCGGCAATTAGGGCGACCCAGTCGTCGAATGTCATCCGGCCGTCGAGCAGGTGGACGCTCGCGCGCTGCCACTGCTGGGCCGTCAGGCGTCCGAGGAAGATCAGCGACTCTTCGCGGCGCGCGCGGAGCGCAATCAGCGCCAGGCCTGTGTCCTGGCGGCGGTACTGCCGGTCCTCGGCCCATCGCGCGGGATCGAGCGGCATGCCGATGCGCCCGCCGATGCCCCAGCGCTCGGGATGGGGCGGCATGTCGGCGAGCGTGAGGAACGTGGGCTCGTCGGTCCCGAGCATCATGTGGAACCTGAGGATGAACTGTTCCTCGATGTCCCGCAGATGGCAGATCACTTCCTTCGCCGACCAGTTCCTGTCGTCTGGCCGCCGCGACAGCGCGTCGTCCGCTCGGCCCTGGATCGCCCCCGCGAGCTCATCAGGAGTACGGCCGAGGCGTCGAAGCCGCTGTTCAACCGGGTGAGCCCGGTACTCTTCTCTAGTGGCCATCAGTCCCGCCCTCCTTGCGTCGCCAGCGCGTCCGCCCTGGCATTGTACCGCCCGTACTCGCTGTAGCTGATCGCCTGATGGCCCCGCTGGTGGTGGAACGCAATGTTCAGCCCTCGCTCCATCTCGCGGAGCCGGCACGCCGCGATGATCTCGCGGACCACCGTATCCTTCATCTGCCATCGGCCGGTCATCCACTCGGCGATGCCGTCGTAGTCGTGAACCAGGGTGAAGGTCGTGCCGGCGGCGATGGATCCGACGACGTAGTAGAGCCCGGCGAGCTCGGCGAGGATGTTCTTGATCTGCTGATCTCCTTGACCGGGCGCCCATCGCGCTGCATGACGAAGACGACGCCGACGCCGCCCAGGTGGTTGCCGCGTGCGCCCTCGGGCGCATCACTCCTTGGCTCTTCCCGCACTTGGAGGGCGCACAGGTGGGCGCTCGCATCCGCGACCCCCGCAAGGCGTGGGCCGAGGCGTGCAAGAAGGCCGGGAGACCGAGAGCGTGTACCGCCGCTACGCCATCGCTCCGACGCCGACCTCACTGCAACCGCCCGGAAGCTGGCCGCCCATGCCCAGTAGGAAACCCGCGCGCGAAGTAGCTGGAACTCCGAAGCCCGGCGCAGCACCGGCCGGCCTTCGTCACGTTCTACGTCACGTTGGGGGTTGCGGTCAGGGTGGGTGTCGTGTAACCTCTTGAAGTCACGAACGGGCTCGTGGTGCAGCCTGGTTAGCACACTGGACTGTCAATCCAGAGGTCGCGGGTTCAAGTCCCGTCGAGCCCGCCATTAAAACAAATGCCCTCCGCGGCGGTGCTCTGGCCGCGGAGGGCTCGCTTACCTGGAACTTACCTAGCCCGATCTCGCCTACCTGAGTGGCCGCGCGGTGTTGCTGTATGAGGGCCTTCAGCTCGGGCGGGAGCGGTGTCCCGGGCGGGGCGGCGGCTGGCGGTTCCCCGATCGTGCGTTCCTAGGCCGAGCAGCGCGACCAGGATGCGCGAGTAGCGGGCGGGACTCATGCAGGCTGACGGCGCAGCGCCTCGAGGAGCCGGTCGAGGTCCTGGTCCAGGAGCGCGTCTCCTCCTCGCGCAGGATCTGCCGCTCCTCGAGGAATTCCTCGAGGGCGGCCAGGCGGACTCGCCTCTCCGACCCAGAGTTCCGCGAACGCCATAAGACCGGATACTGCTTTCGTGTCGATTCTTCGACCAACCACAGCTTCTCCTGTTGGTCTCGGGGTCGATCACTCCAGCAAAGGCCGCGGTCCATGCCGCGCTCGCCGCCGTACTGACCTGTGCGCGAATCTCGCCTTTTGCGCGGATCTCCTCCCGTAGGGCACAGAACGGCGAGTAGAAACCCTTCGAGCTGTCGACGAGCGAGATCGTACTGTCGCTGCTTCCACACCCCCGTGAGCCCGGCGGCCGCGGAGATGAGAGGTGACCACCGGTCGGCCATAGCGTCCTCCCCTACTGGAGCGAGCTAGCCTCCTGAAGGGACACGCCGGTCGAGTTTAGCCCCTTCCGCATCTAGATTATCGCTGCACACTTGGTGCTGGGAGTGTGCCACTCCCAATGCGATTCCCGTCCTTGTCGAAGACCTGGACATCTCCGGACTCGCGGGTAATCGTTCCCCACCCGGTGCGATGCGATTTCGTGTCATAGGTGTCGAACCGTTTGGTCTTGGGATCGATGATGATGTAGCCGGTCCGGTTCGAGTTCGTGTCGAAGAGGTCGATCCGGTCCGCGGCGATCACGAGTTGCCCGCCGAGCAAAAGGCCCGTCCCGGCGCCGAGGATGAGACCGATCAAGCGATGGGTCATTGTGCAATCCCTTTCATCGACTGGGGTCCTGAGTATCCTGCATTTAGTCGGGCAAGGTGGTGATTGGCTGGTTTGGACGGTCGGCCGGAACCGGGGTGGGGATGCTAGCCGGGTGAGTGATGTGTGCACCGCAGGAGCATTGGAGCCAGATGCTCCCGTTGTCTCGCCCGCCGTCCAACTCACCGCAGTACTGGTGCTCGACAAAGAACGCCGTCAAACCCGCGAGGATGGGGTCTCGCATAGGAGGGTGGCCTCCGTTGCCTTCAGTCAGCAAGTGGCGGCTCGACTGGCTGCGACAAATGCCCTGTACCGGCAAACCTGGCACACGAGGACCGAGACAGTGCCGCCTGACCGCGTGAAACGGCGCAGGGTCTGGACCGCGCCGCCGCACCGCGGACACGTCTTCGTTCTCTCGTCCATAGCATCTCCCCGTCAGCAAACCCTGTGCCGACCACCCGAGAGGCAGAAGAGCGTCGAATCGCGGCTCGGTGGCGCCGGCGTACGCCCTCGGCGCCGGGTAGCTCTTACCGTAGCTGAGTCGTTACTTCTTCCCGCATTGTCACGAAGATTCCCTCCGCGTTCCCATCAGGACCCCGACTTCCATCGCCTTCCAGTGAGCCGCACGTGCTCCGTCGTGAAGGGTCGCCTGAGCATTCCGTCCTGCATCCGAGTATGCGGTTCCGCATCATGCGCCGCCTCCGCGGGGCGATGTGGACCGGGGAGCATAGAGGAAGGTCGGCGGCACTGCAATACCCGGTCAACGCGCTCGCCGTCGGTGCGGACCTGCTGTCGAAGGCTACAGACCGTGCCGCTTTGGAGGGGTGGATGGCGCGGAGATCTGCCGAGGCCAATCTGCTGCGGCCGCCACTGAGTCTGAAGGCAGCTCTACTCGATCACCGGATTCGCCCGCGGGAGGCGCGACGGCGGGATCGTCTCCGGTCCAGGTACCTGGCGGTGTGCGCCCGGAGAACTGACGTGTAGGTTTCTCACGTTAGTCACTCGTGAGGATGGAAACGAAGCGGTTGGCATCCGTGCTCCAGAAGTATGTGAGCCACCCGATAGTGAACAGATCGCCAACGACGGTCGCCTTGCCTCCTACTTCTGACTCGAAGACTCCGTTCGAAGGTTTCGGATGGCAGAATGGCCCAGGCCACACGCTCGCATCCTCGTTGAAGCCGTACGGGTCCGTAATATGGTCGATCCGTGTGACCTCGTATCTACCTCTCTGTGACCGAAACACCACTGGCAGGATCCGCCCGTCACGCTGACGCTTCATGAGAAGCGCCATGTCAGGCCGCCCATCGCCGTTAAAGTCCCCAATGCAGCCGGCGAACAGGGCGGTCGGAGACTCCACGAGCCGGAACATGTCGCCCGTATAGACATACTCGCAGTCGGCCGCCGTCGCCATCGCAACAGGGAGTTTCTGCACATAGAGCGGCGAGAACCCGTCGAGGGTCGGCTTCACGACCGCGATCGCCGGATGCGAGAGGGGGATTCCGTACCGGCCTTCAGGGAACCGATCCGTGCAATCGGCGGCGCCCAGGGCCCCCGGCAGGGGGGCGAGCAGAGCGACCGCTTCAAGGACCACGGCGGCACACACCGCCGGAGAGCGAATCACAGCCCAGCCATGCTACCCAGGAACGCTCGTCGGTCCATCTGTCGGATCCTGGCCTCCTGGGCGCGGGAGAGCATGGCGCGGCTATGGTAGACCAACGTGAGTAGGTGAACCAAGAGGAGCTTGACAACGATCACGCCGGGACAGACAGCTGCCGCCGCAACTGTTGGGCTGAGCGCGGAATGTCCAGGAACCTCAATGGAGGCCACCATGGCCAGCCTACGGGTCCGGTTCTCGTTCACGTTACTTGCCGCTGTCACCGTGCTTGCTTTTCCGGAATAGACGTTTCTGGGGCGCTCGAAGGTAGTGCGGCCTTCCATCTGACCGCGCAGGATGCAGTGCGCGCGAGTTACCTCTACTACTTCCTGCGCGGCGGCACCACGGTGAACCAGTCGGTGGTCTTCAACGGCCAGGAGTTCTCGGCCGGGTCATTGCACACCAATGCCGACTTCTACCGGGCCAGCCTCACCTACGAGCACACACTGTTCAGCCGGTCGTCTGGCGAGCAACTCATCGGCAGCGTCGGGCTCAGCTATGTGAATTTCAATCCGACACTGACCGGTAATACTCCGTCGCAATCCGGCTCAGGAGGGGAGGCACACGGGGGTAGCAATAGTGGGTGGTGGCTTGCCGCGGGTTCCCACCCCATGGAAGGAAGGCGGCACGATCTACCTGCAACAGTGCCACGCGGACGCCAGCCTCGGGCTGGCGTACATCGTCGGCCCACACACCGAACTCGAAGCGGACCTGCATTTCACGTACTTCTTCCAGCACGAGAACAGCCACGAGGACAATAACGCCTTCGAGCTCATCGACAACGGGGCCCAAGCGCGGCTTACGCTGCGATTTTTAACGCACGAAGCGACCCGGTCTCCGAACCGCGTCAACGGATCATGGGCCTCCGCTGCCACAATGTCCCGGCAGCTGGCACTCACGGGCCCGCTCGGCGGCCCGCTCAGCGTCCCTCTCCTCCCATGCCTTGCGGATCTCCTCGTGCCGGGCTGGTGATATCGAGCAACCATGGAGGATTCCAGCCACGAGCAGCCCGACCAGGAAGCCCCGAAGATTCTCTTTCTTCGGCTGCGTGATCAGCCCACCGCTTGTGCTCATCGATGAAGGTCGAGAGGACACCGAGGTACGACGACGCTTCCGCCACACATGCCTCCCGTCTGGCCGTATCGAAGCTGGGACGGCTGAACGAAGAGGCCCGGGAGGGAAGCTTATACCAAGGCGGGAACCACTATACAAGTCAGCCCGAGGCGGCGACCGCGAGAGATCGGAAGCGGGCGCCGGTTACCGCCGCCGCTCGAGCCCCATATCGAGGCTCTTGAGCTGTTGGATCTGCAGCCGGAGTCCAGCGGTTTCCTCCTCACGCCAGCGGAGCTGCAGTCTGATCCGCGCGGCGGACTCCTCATAGGCCAACAGGTCGCCGAGGACGGCCTGCCAGGCGCGGGCATCGGCGGCCCAAGGACTGCCCGGATACTCGGTCACCAGCCGCGTGAACGCCCCGTACGCAGCGCGGTAGTTTCGGAACCCGCGCGCGGGATCGGTCTCAAGTCGGCCGAGCCCGTAGAGGGCCGCAGGGACGGCCGGATCCTCCGCGAACTCGCGGAGCACCTGCTGGTAGAGGTACCGGGCCGCCCACCCCTCTCCGGTCTCGGCCAAGGCGTCGGCCCGGGCCACCAGCCGTTCGGCTTCCGAGGGCGTGCGCTGCATCGACACGGGCGCTTGCGCCGAGCTACAGCCGAAGGCCAGCAACAGGGCCAGGGCGAGGATCCCGCGCGCCACGAGCGCCGCGGGCCATGCCGGGACGAGTCGTCTCATGAGGTTGGTCCCTCCAAGCTTGCGACCAGAGTGGCCTGTCCCCGGAAAGCTCATGAGTGCTCGAGGGCCCGCCCTAGTCCTGCCGCGTTATGGCGGTCAGGAGCAGCAGCACCGACGCGAGGAGAATCACGGGATACGAATGAAAGAGCAGCCACATGGGAATGCCCACACCTCCCCCTTCAGATTCTGAACCCGACCTCCCATTGCGAAACGCGAGCCAGGGTGGCGGCGCGTGCGGAATTCATGACTTGCAGGCCCTCGCCGATGGTGAACTGACGCACAGGGGCAGCCCCGAGGCCGGCCCGCGTCCACCGCTGCCTCGACGGCCGGCCCCGAGACACCACGAGCGCCGAGGGACTGGCGACGCCCGGACGCGCCACCGCAGCCGGCTGTTGGCCACGTGGGATCAGCGAGGCCGAGGCGGAGCGGGTGGCCGAGACGGCGGCCGGCGTGGGGGCCGCGTTGGCTTTGGCGAACGAAGCCAGAGCGATGGGCGCCGTACTGTCGGTCGCGGACAGGCTGTCGAGAGGCTCATTTCGGCCAGCCACGTTGCCAGGCGCACCGACCAGTCGTCAGATACCCTTTCGATCGGCAGAATTCGAGGCACGCGGTATTCGGCAGCCCGCCTGTCTCCACATACGTGAAATCACCGTTGGGCTCTTGCCGAAACATTTCCCACGGACCCGTCCGTCCCCAGATGGAGATCTCCGACAACGCGATACCGTCGAACCGGTGCGAGCCCCGCGTCAGGAGACAACGAAAAATATACGTGTCTTCGTTGCCGCGGATGAAGTAGTCATCGCCGAGCGGATACTCTTGTCGCACAAATGCCCTCAGGGGGTCCTTCGTGCGAAATGTCTCCGCGTCGACGACACCGACAGACAGCATCACGATGACTGCCACGGCGAGGATTCGGCTGGTCATTATTCAATGATCGCTCCCTTTCAGCAGAGGAACTACCGAGTGATTGATATGGCCGTCTACCCTCAGCGAAAGGGTTCTTAAGCTAGCTGCTGCCTAGCCGGTCCGTCTCAATATTCCGTTCTGCATCGGAGACGCCACGCTGATTCACACAAGGATTTACCGGCCTGCCCAGGGAACTTCCTACCACCCATACGCCCCCGCCGCTCGCCAAATCCTGGGCTTTGCTGTACAGCTCCATGGCATGGGCATTGCGTCTGATGCGCCATGTGAGTCGACATCCGTCGGAGCAGTCGCGTAACGGTACACGAGCGGCTACGGCGACCCAAGCCGCCGCGTTACTCGCGGACCTTAAGGGCAATACAGACTTGGCCAGGCTCGTGGAACGCGCTGTCCGACAGGATCTTCTGTGGGTCGTCGTGCCTGACGCTGCCTTAAAGGCATGGGCAGAGCGCGACCCCGTCGGCTGGAAGAAGGTGGCCGAGTGGCTGGCTGGCAACGGTATCCCGGTCATACGAATCTGAAAGAGCCGCCGGCAGTCGATCACGCTCCCTTGGTGCGCTGCTCGTAGGAGATCGCGTACGCCGCCGATCGGGCCAGCAGGATCGGGTCCGCCGAGAGATCGATGCCGTCCGTCCGATTCGTCGGGTCGAAGATCAGGCGCCGCTCGTCGGCCGCGCTGGTCGGGGAGATGGCGCTGATCTCGAGGCGCCCCAGCTCGACGAGCTCCCGGTCACCGGGCCAGAGCGCGGTGACGTCGTCGGTCGGGTCGCCCTCGTTGGCCAGCTGCAGCAGCAGGCGGAACGCGATCGGCCCGTTCTGGAGCCGGCCTTCCAGCTCGTCGCGCAGGAACACGGGCGATCGCTTGCCGGCCTCCTCGGGGGAGAGGAACGTCTCGCCGGCTTGCGGGACGAAGCGGTATCGGCCGAAGCGGCTCGCGCCGCTCGCGGCGGTGAACCGGAAGGCGTGCTCGGCGTGGTAGACCACCTGCGCGTAGCTGGCCGGGATCGGCCGCTTCATCAGGCGCTCGACGAACGCGCGCGCCGCGGGATGCCCGCCGAGGAAGCGCGGCACCCCCTCGGGGTCGGGCCGGCCGGTGGCGGGGTCCGGGCGCTGGGCCCGGAGGAACTCGAGGAGCTCCTCCGGCGTGCGAGCCACGAATCCCTCGACGGAGTTGGCCAGGATGTCGGCGCTCTTCCCGGCGGGGAGCTGGAACTTCACCGCCATCGACCGCACGTTGGGGACGCCGTCGTGCACCTCCGGGTTGCCGTTGGAGTTGGCGAACCGGACGGTGGCCGACACCGGCGGACCGGCGAAGTGAGGCGCGCGCGTGATGGCGGCGGCGCCGGCCGAGGGGTGAAACGTGCCCGAGCAGACCAGCCCCTTGGCGTGGACGGGACGGAAGCCGGGATGCGGGCCCGCGAGGGCCCGCATGGTGTCGACGATCTCTCGGATGACGGGGTCGGAGGTTGTCGATGCCGGCATGGTGCGCTCCTCCTCAGATCTTCTGCGGGGGTAAGGTTTTGGCAAGAGTCGGACCTGCCTCGACGCGCCGCTGGCCCTCGTACCAGCGCGACATCAGCTCCATGGCGAGCCAGGCGGCGGAGCAGCCGACCAGGAGCACGGCGCGCCCGGTCCCCCAGCCCCAGTGGTCCACGACCCACGCGAAGACGGTGGGGGAGGCGGCATTGACGACGAGCACCGGCGTCGCGATGGCGCCGAGCACGGCGCCGTACCCTCTCGCGCCGAAGAGCGCGAGCGGCACCGCGCCGCGGACGATGGTGATGACGCCCTGGGACGCGCCCATCAGCAGCGTGAACGCGACCACCATGGGCAGGCTCCCGGTGCCGGCCAGCAGCAGGAGCAGCGACGGGGGCAGGATCCCGACCGCGATGCGACCCACGCTGATCGCGCGCAGGTTGCGGGCGAACAGGATCTCGACCACCCGCCCGCCGAACTGGGCGACGCCCTTCATCGAGGCGACCCAGACCGCCGCCGCCGTCGCCAGTCCCGCGGCCTCGAGCAGCGGCACGAGCTGGACCGAGATCACGCCGAAGACGAAGCCGTTCAGCGACATGATCAGCGCGAAGAGCATGATGGCGACCGAGCGCGCGCGGCCCTCGAGCGGAGGGCCGTCCGGAGACGGAGGGCGCGCGCCGGTCGCGACGACCGGGCCCGTGGCGCTCTCACGTCGGGCGAGTCCGAGCCAGTGGAGCGGCACGCACACCACCAGGTTGATCAGGGCGAACAGCACGAGGGTCTGGCGCCAGCCCACCCGCTGGTTCAGGGCGTGGCCGACCACCCAGAACACCGACGAGGCGAAGGCGCCGAACAGGGTCAGGTAGGAGATCGCGGTGCGCCCGCGCGAGGGTGCGACCTGCACCAGCGCCGCGAACGCGGCATCGTACAGGCAGAGCCGCATGCCGAGGCCCAGGAATACCCAGACCGCCAGGTACGCGGCCCCGCTCCGGACCTGGGCCAGGCCGAAGAGACCGGCGGCCACGAGGACGGAGCCGAGCGTCATCACCGCGCGGGCGCCATACCGGTCGATGGCGCGGCCCACCGTGCTCGAGACGAGCCCCATGGCGAGCAGGGCGACGGTGAAGCCGAGGAAGACGAAGCCCCGGCTCCAGCCGGTGTCCTGGCTGATCGGCCCCGCCAGCACGCCGAGGCAGTAGTAGCTCGTCCCCCAGGCGGTGATCTGGGTCACGCCGAGCGCGAGCACTGCGCCCATCATGGGGTCGGCGAGCCGCGCGCGCCACGCGGTCATGCGTGATCGCGACATTGGGCGAGCCTATCACGCGGGAGCGGCGTGGGGCGACCGGACGAGCATCGGCAATTATGTTCGCGAGCAGCGCTCACGCCGGGCCGATCAGTCCCGAGCCCGGCACCCTCCTGCTCCTCGGCTCCAGCCTGATCGGACTGGTCGGGTACGGAAGGACGCGGCGGCTGCTAAAGAAGTAGGCCGGCCGCTACCCGGCCAGCTGGTAGAAGCGCAGCGCGTTGTCGCCCAGCACCTTCCGCTGCGACTCGGCGGGCAGGGGCGCGAGGCGCTCGCGCAGCTCGCGGACCACGCCCATCGACGCGTCGATGTGCGGGTAGTCCGAGGCCCAGATGAAGTAGTCGGCGCCCAGGTGCTCGACCATCTGGGCGGTCAGCGACTCGTCCGGGTCGGCCGAGATCAGGCACTGGCGGAAGAAGTACTCGCTGGGCGCCATGCGGATCGGCGTCCGGTGCGCCATCACCCGGTGCTTGTGGTCCAGCCGGTCGAGCCAGGACGCGATCCAGTTCGACCCCGCCTCCAGCACCGCGCACTTGAGGCGCGGGTAGCGCTCGAACATGCCGGAGGCGAGCATCTGGGTGAAGGCCGCCATGACGTCGATGGCGAGGAAGGCGAAGCCGAAGAGGCCGTCGGAGGGATCGTAGCGCTGCCAGGGCCGGAACCATTGGCGGTCGCGCACCACCACGTGGAACGCGATCGGCATCTCGAGATCTTGCACCGTCTCCCAGAAGCGGGTGAACGCGGGGTCGTCGAAGTGCCGCCCGCCGCGGGCGGCCACGTCCGGCGAGAGGAAGACCCCCACGCACCCGTCCGCGCGCGCCCGCACCGTCTCCTCTACCGCGCCCTCGGGGTCGAGGAGGGTGATGTGCGCCACCGGGTGGAGGCGCCGACGATCGGCCTGGCAGAACTCGACCAGCCATCGGTTGTAGGCGCGCGTGTAGGCGGTGGCCAGGCCGGGATCGCTGACGTGTCCCTCCCAGCAGATGCCGATGGTCGGGTAGAGCAGGACGCTGTCGATGCCCTCGGCGTCCATCACCGCGAGCCGCGCGTGCGGATCGTAGCCGCCGGCCGGGCTGCCCTCGGCGTAGGTGACCTGTCCCCGGGTGAGCAGGCGCTCGGTGTCCATCTCGATGCCGCCGAGCGAGCCGAGCTGCCCGCGCAGGGTCTTGAGAGACCGGCCGTCGATCAGCAGGACCTCGTAGCCCTCGGGATCGGTCCCGATCCGGATGGCCCGGTCCCGATAGGCCGGGTCGATGTATCGCAGCCAGGTGTCGGCGGGCTCCAGCACGTGCCCGTCGGCGTCGACGACTCGTCCCGTTGTTTCCGTGGCCATGGGCGCGCTCCCTTCGGCGCGATACTGCACGGCCGCCGGGGTGGCGTCAAGGCGCACCGCCGGCCGCGCGGCCGGTGGCGCCGCGCACCGCGATCGAATAGAATCGCGCGCACGCGGGGAGCGAGGAGGCGGGACGTGCCCAGGATCAACGAGGCGTTCCTGAACCTGAAGGCGAGCTATCTGTTCGCCGAGGTGAAGCGACGGACGCAGGCGCATCGCGACGCGCACCCCGGCGTCCGGTTGATCGACCTCGGCATCGGCGACGTCACCCTGCCCCTCCCGGAGGTGGTGGTCCAGGCGCTCGTGGAGGCCACGAGGGAGCAGGCGCGGGCCGAGACGCTCAAGGGCTACGGGCCCTACGTGGGCTACGAGTTCCTCCGCGCGGAGATCGCGGCGCACGACTTCGGCGCCCGCGGCGTGAAGCTCGGCGCGGACGAGATCTTCGTCAGCGACGGCGGCAAGAGCGACGCGGCCAACATCCAGGAGCTGTTCGCGACGGACGCGGTGGTGGCCCTGATGGATCCCGC
>Ga0070706_100002971_pt1 | contig 16821 bp, 14 predicted proteins | sample KBSK5501metaG_FD_65476 | JGI IMG/M metagenome (GOLD analysis project Ga0070706, IMG submission 65476) | Corn, switchgrass and miscanthus rhizosphere microbial communities from Kellogg Biological Station, Michigan, USA - KBS K5-50-1 metaG | ecosystem: Host-associated > Plants > Roots >...
CCCCCGGCATGCTCGCCAGACCACTCAGGAACCAGCGACCCCAGGACCGGCCGGAATGCCGTAAGCCGCGACGATGGCGCCAGCCCGACCCGGGCGGCAGCGAGCAGGGCCTCCCGCAACGGGCGGAACGGCACGTCCCCGGCAGTCGGGCTGCACCGGCCAGCCAGGACAGTCCCGCCCGCGGTCCGGACCCAGTCCGCGAACTCCCTGACCAGGCGGCTCTTGCCGATCCCAGCTCGTCCGCGCACGACGAGCATCTGGCCGCCCGCCTGCCACGCCTGCTGAAGCTGGGCGAGCTCGCGGACGCGCCCGACCATGACCGGGCAGAGCGTGCTAGCCGCGTTCGAGGTCCGCGCCTCGTATCCCACAACCAGCCATGGTACGTAAACGCCGAATGTTGAGGTCAGCGTGCTGCTTCGACGGGGACCTGTCCCTATGGCCATTCCCCTGGGGCCGGTCGGCCATCGGCGCGCTCTTCGTCCAGGGGATCTGAGCTACCCCCGTCGCTGGCCTTTAGCCGGGTTGATCGTGGTTGTGCCCGTGGTCGTGGTGGTGCCGATGGTCTTCGGTGGCGGGTCCGCCCTCACGGGGCGGGTCGGCCGGCATTCAACACCCGGGCTGGCCGTGGTTGCCGCAGCAAGCCTGGTGGTAGCGCAGCTTGATGAACGTGTTGGACACAGCCATCCGCAACTTGGCAGCGAAGGAGGCGTCGTAGGTGGTCCAGTTGGAAACGGAAGCCGCTGGGCCTGGTCTTGGCCGGGGTTCCTTACCGGGCTCTGCCATAACGCAGACAGTACCGCGAATGCGGTCATCGCCCCACTCAGACTTGCCCGCGCTAGCTAGGCTCGTATGCCGGGGCGAACCACATCCTGTGCCCAAAGCTCACGCCCGCTGACCTCCATGACGACGTGAGCCGCTCAGGCTCCCTGGCCATGCGCATAAGCAGCCGTGGCGTCAGCTTCCGCGACGTCCTTGTGGAAACGCCGGTTTATGTAGAGCCGTTCACCAAGGGATTCGCACTTGTACCACAACCCGTGGGCGGGGCCGATCGCTGTGCCGCGAGGAACTTCTCGCTCAACCGCGCCGACGGGCGTGATCCTGAAGCGGCCGCTGCGGCACACGAGGATCCGCTGATCGGTGACGACGATGACACGGTATGCGTTGGCGAAGATGATGATCCAGTAGGAGATGAGCGCGAAATACTGGCTGACGGTCTGCGCCGGTATCACCGCCTGCATGACCTCACCTGGCCGCAGAAGGTGGTCGGCGTTGGCCCTGATCTTGTCGCGTATAGCCATTGCCCCGCCTCCCAGATCGTTGACCGGGAACTCTACTCGCCAACGAGGAACTGCGTACGCACCTTTAGCGAGCCGCTCGTGCATATCCGCGTTCAGCCGTGCCGCAACGGTACCGGGTGTGAGGCGCCTGACAGTGGCCCTATCGCCGCGGGCGCCCGGCCGGCTCGAACTCGGGCTGCCCCGCGTCACCCGCGGGGTCGAGGCCAGCCGGGTCACCCCCGGCCCCGGCCCCGGTCCCGGCTCGCCGGGCGCCGAAGCCGAAGCCGAAGCCGAAGCCGAAGCCGAAGCCGAAGCCCAAGTCCCTAAGCCCGCTGGCCGCGATCGCCACGCCCAGCGCCGCGACGCCGGTGATCACGACGAGCGCGGGCCGGTAGGCGGCCAGCAGGGCGCCCGGCGCCACGAGCCTGTTGCCGCCGTGCGCGTCCACCACCGCGGTGACGACGGCCAGCACGATCGCGCCGCCGAGCTGGAAGGAGGTCTGCAGGATGCCGGAGGCCAGGCCCTGCTCCTCGTTGGGGACCCCGGCGGTCGCCTGCACGTTCAGCGCGGAGAAGCCGAGGCCGAACGCCGCGCCGATCAGCAGCACCGCGGGCAGGATCACCGCGGGGTAGTCGGGCTGCGGGCCGATCCGCAGGAACCAGGCGTAGCCGGCGACCAGGCAGCCGAGCGCCAGCAGCACCATGCGGGCAGGCCCGAACCGGTCCAGCAGCGGCCCCATCCGGGGCGAGGTGAACGCGACCAGGACGCCGGCGGGCAGGAACGCCAGCGCCGTGCCGAGCGCCGACCACCCGCTCGCGATCTGCAGGTACTGGGTGACCAGGAACTGGAACGACACGTACGACCCGAACAGGACGAGCGCGCCCACGTTGGCCCTGGTCAGCGACCCCGAGCGGAAGATGCCGAACGGCAGCAGCGGATCGCGGCTGCGCCGCTCGATGACGCCGAACGCCGCGAGCAGGACCGCCGCGCCCGCGAACGACCCGAGCGTCCGGGCCGACGCCCAGCCGGCCTGCGGCGCGTCGACCACCGCGGACACCAGCAGCAGCATGGCGGCGGTCACGGTGACCGCGCCGGGCACGTCGAAGCGCCGCCGCCGGCGGCCGGCGGCCGCCTCGCGCGGGATCAGCCGGACGGCGGCGGCCAGGACCAGCACCGCGACAGGCGCCGGCAGCAAAAGCGTCCACCGCCAGCTCAGCTGCGTGAGGAAGCCGGACAGCACGAGGCCGAGCGAGAAGCCGCTGGCGCCGAACGCCGAGTAGATGCTGACCGCGCGATTACGCTCCGGGCCCTCGGCGAACGTGGTCGTGATGATCGACAGGCCGGCCGGCGCGGTGAACGCCGCCGCCGCGCCCTTGACGAACCGCGCGGCGATCAGCAGGGCGGGGCTGCTCACCAGCCCGCCGCACAGCGAGGCGACGGCGAACACGGCCAGAGCGGCCAGGAACACGCGGCGGCGGCCGAGCAGGTCGGCGGCGCGCCCGCCGAGCAGCAGCAGGCCGCCGTAGCCGAGCACGTACCCGCTGACCACCCACTGCAGCGACGACGTGGTCAGGCCGAGGGAGGCGCGGATGGACGGCAGGGCGACTCCCACCATGGAGACGTCCAGCGCGTCGAGGAAGATCGCGCCGCAGACCACGACGAGGATCGCCCACAACCGCAGGCTCCAGCGCGGGGCGGCCGCGGCGGGGATGGCAGAAGAAGTCATGCCCCTGACCCTATGCATGCACCTGCATTAGATGCAAAGACATTAGTTTCTCTTGCATTTATCTCGACGGAGCGATACCCTGCGAGCGTGACCGCAGCACAGCCAGGCGTAGAGCCGTCGCTCTCCGGGGTCACCGTAGACGTCACCGCGGACGTGGCGGCCTGGCGCTCGCTCGCGGCCACGCACGCGATCGTCGCCTGCGCGCTCGACCGCGAGCTTGGCGAGCACCACGGTCTCGGCGTCAGCGACTTCGAGGTGCTGGAGCGGCTGGCCGAGAGCGCCGACCACAAGTTCCGCGTGCAGGAGCTGGCCGACGCCGTGCACCTGAGCCAGAGCGCGCTGTCCCGGCTCATCGGACGGCTCGAGCAGCACGGCCTCGTCGAGCGCTGCTTGTGCGACCTGGACCGGCGCGGGATCTACGTGACGATCACCGAGGAGGGCCGGCGCCGCCACGCCGAGGCGCGGCCCACCCACCGCCGCGTCCTGGCCGCCACCCTGTCCCGCTGACCCCAGCGCTCACCTGTCATTCTCCGTTCGGGTGTTGCCGCCGCGGCCGCCCCGGCTGGCCGTACTGTCGAGACAAGCACTGTCGAGACATGCCGGTAAAGACAAGCCCCGTAAGACAAGCACTGTCAAGAGGAACGGAGGCCAGATGCCCGCTCCGGTATCGGTCCCGGCCCGGCGCGACTGGACGGCGAGCTTCGCCCGCCGCGCGCGCACCCTGGGCGGCGGGGAGATCACCGCGATCCTGGCGCTGGCCGGCGCCAGCGACGTCATCACGTTCTCCGGCGGGTTCCCGGATCCGCAGACGTTCCCGGTGGACGTGCTGGCCGGGATCTCCGCCCGGCTGCTGGCCCAGGACGCGGCGGTGGCGCTGCAGTACTCGGCGACCGAGGGCCTGGCCAGCCTGCGCGACTACCTGGCCGGCCGGCTGGACGCGGTCGAGGGCCTGCGCCCGGCCGGCGGCGAGCTGATGGTGACCAGCGGCGGGATCGACTGCATGGAACTGCTCGCCAAGAGCCTCATCGACCCGGGCGACGTGGTGGCCGTGGAAGCCCCGACCTACCTGGGGGCGATCATGGCGTTCCGCGGCTACGAGGCCGACGTGCGCGGGATCGCCATGGACGACGGCGGGCTCCGCGTCGACGCGCTCGAGGGCCTGCTCCGCGGCGGCCTGCGCCCCAAGGTGCTCTACACGATCCCCGAGCACCAGAATCCCACCGGCCTGTGCCTCGCCGCCGAGCGCAGGAAGCCGCTGGTGGACCTGGCCCGGCGGTACGGCTTCCTCATCGTGGAGGACGTGGCCTACCGCGAGCTCGGCTTCGGCGCCGCCCGCGCGCCGAGCCTGTGGGCGACGGCCCCGGACGTCGTCGTGCAGGCCGGCACGTTCTCGAAGACCTTCTTCCCGGGCGTCCGGCTCGGCTGGGCCGCCGGGCCGGCCGAGCTGATCACCCAGCTGTGCACCGCCAAGCAGAACTCCGACCAGTGCGCGGGCGCGCTCGGCCAGCGGATGCTCGAGGAGTACGCCCGCGGCGGGCACTTCGACCGGCAGCTCGTCGCGTCCCGGGAGCTGTACGAGCGCCGGGCCGGGCTGATCACCGCGGCGTTCGCCGAGCACATGCCGGAGGGAACCACCTGGACCACGCCGCGCGGCGGCTTCTTCACCTGGGTCACCCTGCCCGAGGGCGCCGACACCGTCGCGCTCACGCCGGCAGCGCGCGCCGCGAAGGTCGCCTACGCCCCCGGCCGCCCGTTCTACCCCGGCACCGACGGGGCGCGCCAGCTGCGGCTGGCCTACAGCCGGGTGGCCGACGAGCAGATCACCGAAGGCGTGCGCAGGCTGGCCGGCCTCATCCGCGCCACCCTGCCCGCCCGCGCCGCCCCGCCCGCCCGCGACGGCGACGGCGGCGACGGCAGCCCCAGCCGGCCGTCCGGCCCGGCGGACGAGGCGTAACCCGACGATGGACCTCGGCCTGCGCGGCCGCCGCGCGATCGTGACCGGCGGCTCGAAGGGACTGGGCAAGGCCATCGCGGCCGAGCTGCTCGCCGAGGGCGCGGACGTGGTCATCTGCTCCCGGCACGCCGCCGAGCTCGACGAGACCGCCGCCGAGCTGACCGCCTGGGACCGGCCGCCCGGCCCCGCCGAGCCGCTCGCGCCCGTCCGGCCCGGCCAGGTCACCGCGCTGCCGTGCGACGTGACCGACCCCGCCCAGGTGGAGTCGTTCACCGCCGCCGCGGCGGCCGCGCTGGGCGGGATCGACATCCTGGTCAACAACGCCGGGGCGGCCCGGCCCGGCCGGTTCGGCACGCTGACCGACGAGGACTGGCAGGGCGACATCGACGTCAAGCTGTTCTCCCAGATCCGCTGCACCCGGGCGGCGCTGCCGCACCTGCGGCGCAGCGCCGCGCCGCGCGTGATCAACATCAACGCCGTGTACGCCCGCTACCCCGACCCGGTGTTCCTGGCCTCGTCGGTGAACCGCGCGTCCTGCCTGAGCCTGGCGAAGGCGCTGTCGATCGAGCTGGGCCGCGAGGGAATCCTGGTCAACAGCGTCAACATCGGCTTCGTCGTGACCCCGCAGTGGGAGAACATCCGCCGCCTGCGCGCCCCGGACACGCCGGCCGGGGAGTTCTTCGGCCAGCTGGCAGCCAGCGAGGTGCCGCTGGGCCGGTTCGGCCGCCCCGACGAGGTCGCCGGCGTGGTGGCGTTCCTGGCCGGCGACCGGGCCGGCTACATCACCGGGGCCTCCATCGACGTGGCCGGCGGCATGGGCAAGTACCTGTGAGCGGCGCATAATCTGGTGCGCGTGAGGCACGGGGTGGGGGAGTATCGGTAACCATGTGCAGGCTGCTGGGCTACTGCTCGCGTGATCCGGCCTCGGTCACGGAGCTGATCGGGGAAGACGGGGTCGAAGCGTTCACCGCGCTGTCGCGGTGGCACGCCGACGGCTGGGGCATGGCCGCGCAGGACGGCGGCCGGCTGCAGGTGGCGAAGTCGCCGCACCGCGCCAGCGAGGACCCGGACTACCAGCGGCTGGCGAAGGAGCGGCTCGGCGACACCGGGCTGGTCCACCTGCGCTGGGCCACCCCCGGCCTGCCGGTGGACGAGCGGAACTCCCACCCGTTCACCTGCGACGGCTTCGCCCTGGCGCACAACGGCGCGATCCACCCGCAGGACAGGCTGCCGCGGCTGCTCCCGCCGGCCTGGGAGCGGCGGCTGACCGGCAGCACCGACAGCGAGCGCTACTTCCTGCGCATCCTGTCCGGGCTCGGTCGCCGCGGCGGCGACGTGCTGGCCGCGGTGGCCGGCACGGTGCGGCACATCACGGGCCAGTACACGCCGAGCAGCCTGAACGCGATCCTGCTGACCCCCGCCGCGCTGTACGCCATCGCCTGGCACGACCCGCGGCGCATCCCGCACGAGGCGATCAGGGCGCGCCACTCACCCGAGGACCCCGCCACCTACTTCGACCTCGCCTACCAGGTGACGCCCGAGGCGGTCGTCGTCGCTTCCACCGGCTGGCCGCAGGAAGGCTGGATGGTCATCCCGAACGGCTCCGCCCTGGAGATCACGCGCGGCACGCTGGCCACCCGCGTGGTACCCCTGTAGGCCTCGTCGCTCCCCGGTGCGCCCGGTCACTCCTGGGCGCGCGAGGTGGGTCCCCCGCGCGGCGCGTGATCGGACTCGGCGGGCACGGGCACGGTGCCGCCGCCCGCGTGCGCCCCCGCCGCCGGCCCCGCATCGGCGTTCCCGGCCGGGGCTGGTCCGGCGGCAGCCGTTCGGGCGCCGATTGATGTCGCGCCCCGGCGCTGCGAGCGCACGAACCAGACGGTGCCCGCGAGCGTGAGCGCGATCGCGATGTACATGTTCAGCCGCAGCCCGAGGAAGTGCGCGGACGAGTCGATCCTGATCGTCTCCTCGAAGATCCGGTAGGCCGAGTAGCCGGCCACGTAGAGCGCGAACAGCCCCGGCGGCTTGATCTTGCGGTGGTGACCGAGCCAGACGAGCGCGGCGGCCAGCGCGAGGTCGAAGATGAGCTCGTACAGGAACGACGGCTGGAACGTGGCGTACTGCGTGTACCCGGGCGGCCGGTACTGCAGCGGGATCTCCAGCCCCCACGGCAGCCCGGTCGGCTTGCCGAACAGCTCCTTGTTGAAGTAGTTGCCGATCCGGCCGACCGCCTGCGCCACGAGCAGCGCGGGCGCGACGGCGTCCATGAACAGCGACACGCTCGCCCCCGCGCGGCGGACCCGCCAGGCGCCCACGACGGCGGCCAGCGCGATGCCCCCCCAGATGCCCAGGCCGCCGCTCCACACCGCGAACACGCCGTACCACTCGTGCGGGATGTCCATCGGCGTGGTGATGTCGAAGTAGATCCGCCCGCCGATGATGCCCGCGGGCACCGCCCAGATCGCGACGTCGCCCACCAGGTCGGGGTCCCCGCCGGCGGCTCGCCACCGGCGCCGCGTGATGATGATCGCCAGCGCGATGCCGACCAGGTACATCAGCGCGTAGTAGTGGATCTGCACCGCGCCGATGTGGAATCCGCTGACCGACGGGCTGGGAATGTGCATGCTCCGAGACTAGGCCATGTCTCGCAGATCTTCGGCGGCCCGGATCGGCGCATCCGCCAAGATCCACGAGACACGGCCTGCCTCTGCCTGCTGCGATAATTGCCCCGTGCCGGGGACGGAACGGACGGAGCGCAGGAGGGCGCAGGCCGCCTCGTTCGGGGCGGTGGCCGCGACCTACGAGCGGGCCCGGCCGTCCTACCCGGCGCGGGCCATCGACTGGCTGCTGCCGCCGGGGGCCGGGCGCGTGCTCGACCTCGGCGCCGGCACCGGCAAGCTCACCCGCGCCCTGGTGGACCGCGGGCTCGACGTCGCGGCGGTCGAGCCCTCGGCGGGCATGCGGGACGAGCTGGCCCGGGTGCTGCCCGGGGTCAGGGTGCTGGACGGTACCGCCGAAGCCATCCCGCTGGCCGACCGGTCGGTCGACGCGGTGCTGGTCGCGCAAGCCTGGCACTGGGTGGACCCGGCGCTGGCTGTGCCCGAGGCGGCCCGCGTGCTCACGCCCGGCGGGCGGCTCGGCCTGCTGTGGAACATCCGCGACGAGCGGGCCGGCTGGGTGGCCGAGCTCAGCGCGATCATCCACAACCCCGATCACTTCGACAACGGCAGCGAAGCCCCGGTGATCGGACCGCCGTTCGGGCCGGCCGAGCGGCTGGACGTCGAGTGGGCCCGGGTCATGACGCGGCGCGAGGTCATCGACCTCGTTGCGTCGCGCAGCTACATGATCATGATGGAGCCGGCCGCGCGGACGGAGGTACTCGCGCGTGTGCGCCACCTGCTCGACACGCACCCAGGCCTAGGGTCGGCGGAGATCACGCTGCCGTACGTGACCAGGTGCTCCCGCGCCCAGCTGGCCTGAGCCCCCCGGGCGCGGCGCGATCCGCCAGGCCCGGCCGGCCTACGGGACGCGATCCTCGGCCGTCTGGCGCCGCCGTTCGGGGCTGGCCCGGTGGCTGGACGCCCGCCGGACGTCGGCGCGGGTGATGGCCAGGTAAGCGACGAAGATGACGATGAGAACGGTCAGCGCCGCGGCGACCTCGCCGCTGCCGAAGCCGAGGCCGTGCAGCTTCTTCGGCTTGCCGAGCCAGTCGGCGAAGGACGCGCCGACCGGCCGGGTGATCACGTAGGCGAACCAGAACGCGAGAACCGAGTTCATCCGGAACCGCCAGTAGCCGATCGCCGGGATGAGGATGATGCAGGCGAACAACACGAACGAACCGAAGTACCCCAGGTGGAACGTGTACGCGGTCAGGTCGCCGGCCGCGGTGCCGAGCGCGAACGTCGCCACGACCGCCGCCCAGTAGAACAGCTCGCGCCGGAACGTCGTGATGCTGTGGATGTCGAGCGTGCCCTCGGTCCGGTCCCAGGTGATGAAGACCGTGGCCAGCACCACCGCGAACAGCGGCGCCGACACGATGTACGGCACGTGGAGCCCGACGTGCAGGACGTCGGCGGCCATCGTGCCGAAGACGCCGACCCCGACGACCGCGGACCAGTAGGCCCAGGCCACGTACCGGCGCATGGAGAGCTGCACCAGCATGGCGATGACGAAGCCGGTGAAGCCCAGCAGCACCGCGGGAACCGGGTGGATCCTGTGCACGAGGTAGTCGGACGTCGACTCGCCCATGGCCGTCGACAGGGCCTTGATGATCCAGAAATAGACAGTGATCTCGGGCACCCGCAGCGCCCGCAGCGTCCGGCTCATGGCGCCATTGTCGCGGGGAGGCCCGGGGGCGCCGCACGGTTGGCGTGTTCAAGTTCCCGGCTATGACAGCTCTTGGCCCGGCCGGACGTCATGAGACGCGGCTGGTCGCGAACCGGGGGACGAGCCCGCGCCACACGTCGTCGTAGCCCGGCTGCCGGTTCGGCGCGTCCATCGCGGCGCGGGTCGGCACCACCGGCCACCGGGTCTCGAACATGAAGGCCAGCGTGTCGTCCACCTTCTGCGGCACCAGCTCGGCCGCGCTGGCGCGCTCGAACGTCTCGGCGTCGGGCCCGTGCGAGCTGAACGAGTTGTGCAGACTGGCACCGCCGGGCGAGAACCCCTCCGCCTTGGCGTCGTAGACGCCGCGGACCAGGCCCATGAACTCGCTCATGATGTTGCGGTGGAACCACGGCGGCCGGAACGTGTCCTCGCCGACCAGCCAGCGCGGCGGGAACACCACGAAGTCGGCGTTGGCCAGGCCGGGCGAGTCGGTGGGCGAGGTCAGCACCGTGAAGATCGACGGATCCGGGTGGTCGAAGCTGATCGTGCCGATGACCATGAAGGTGGCCAGGTCGTACTTGTACGGGACGTAACTGCCGTGCCAGCCGACCACGTCCAGGGGGGAGTGGTCGTAGTCCGCCGCCCACAGGTTGCCGCCGAACTTCTCGACCACCTGGACGGCGCGCGGCCCCTCCTCGAAGGAGGCGGCCGGCACGAGGAAGTCCCGCTCGTTCGCCAGCCCGTTCGCCCCGATCGGCCCGCGCTCGGGCAGCGTGAACAGCGCCCCGTAGTTCTCGCAGACGTACCCGCGCGCGGAGCCGTCCGGCAGTTCCACCTCGAACCTCATGCCCCGCGGGATGACCGCGAACTCCCCGGGCGTCACGTGCAGCGCGCCGAGCTCGGTGCGCAGCAGCAGCCCGCCGGCCTGCGGCACGATCAGCAGCTCGCCGTCCGCGTCGACGAAGTAGCGGCCGGCCATCGACGCGCTGGCCGCGTACCAGTGGATCCCGATCCCGTTGTGGCTGAGCGCGTCCCCGTTGCCGCCGACGGTGAACAGCCCGTCGATGAAGTCGGTGCCCGGCGGCGGCATGGCCGGCGGATCCCAGCGCAGCCGGTTGGGGTCCGGCTCGACGTCGCGGAACGGCGCGCTGCGCAGCAGCCCGTTGCCGATCCTCGCGAACGCGGGATGCCGGGCGGACGGCAGGATGCGGTAGACCCAGGTGCGCCGGTTCACGGCACGGGGCTGGGTGAACGCGGTCCCGCTGATCTGCTCGGCGTACAGCCCCAGCGGCGCGCGCTGCGGCGAGTTGCGGCCGGCCGGCACGGCGCCGGCCACCGCCTCGCTCACGTGCTCGTTGCCGAACCCCCGCAGGTACTCACGTTCAGCGGCCACACTCCAGCTCCTACCATGATCGTGGTGAGATGTGCGCGTTATGTTATGGCGTGCACATCTCACCATCTTGACGTCTGGTCAGCTGCTGGTGAAGCTCCGCGTGCAGGCGATGAGCATGCTCTTCAGCTGCAGGACGTGGTTTCCGGGCCGGAGACCGAGCTTGGCCGGGTCGATCATGTACGTGACGTACCCGGACGTGCTCGCGGTGAGCGTCGCGATCTGGATGTTGTCGATGGTGAGCACGACCGGGTGCCCGGGCAGGAAGCCCGTGCCGAGCGTGTAGGCCGAGTGTCCGGCCGGGATGACGCCGGGTGACAGCTGGATGCTGTGCTCCAGCCGCAACAGCAGGGCGGCGGCCTGGTGCCGGGCGGCGTGCTCCTGGCCGCTGGCCCGGGTGGCGGCGACGAGGCTGGGGACGAACGTGCTCGCGTTGACCGTGCCCCAGCCGCTGGCCACGTCGAATCCCTTCGCCGCGACGAACCCGGGGACCCCCGGCGCGGAGTCGTTCCCCTTGATCACGTCCGCGACGCCCTGGGCCGCGCCCGCCGGTCCCAGCACCCCGTACAGCGCCGGGTTGACCGGGCCGACGTTCGCGTGATTCAGCTGGGTGGCCAGGGCGAGCACCCCGGCGAACAACGGCGCCGCCTCCGACGTGCCGTCCTGCGCGTCCATCGTGATGTCCGGCACCGAGCGCATCGGGCTGCCGGTGATGGCGGCGACGCCGTTCTGGTAGGCGGGGCGGGCGAAGACCGACGAGAACCCGGCTCCCTCGGAGAACGGCCCCGTGTGCCACACCGGGTCGGGCCCGGCCTTGGCCCCGGCCGCGGTGAGGTTCGGCACGCTGCCGCCGACGGCGGTCACCCAGGGCGAGTCGTCCCAGGCCGCCGTGTCCGGCGCGGCCGAGGTGTCCTGGCACTGGCCGTTGGCCACGGCGAGGTTCTGCACGACCCCGCAGTCGCCGGTGGCGACCATGACCGGGATGCCCGCGGCGGCCGCGGCCAGCTCGCCCGGGTTCTGCGCGGTGATCTCCTCCGCGCCGTGGCTGTAGGTGACCTCGCCGGTGCCGTCGCTGATCGAGATGGCGTTGGCCAGGTGGTTGGCGCTGATGTACTCCAGCGCCCGCATCATCTCCGGCGGCGCGACCTGGCTGGCGGCGTCGTCCTTGATCTCGCTGTCCGCCGGGGTCGCGGAGATCACGATCTTCGCGTACGGCGCTATCAGGTGCGCCGAGATGACGTCGAGCGTGAGCTCGCTCTTCCACGCCGCGCACGAGCCGTAGCTGCCCAGCTTGACCATTCCGGGCGGGCACTTGGGCGGCAGCGGCCCGGACGGGAAGATCGTCGTGATCTGCGGGTTGGGCAGCCCGAACGTCTTGTCGAAGCTGGCGACGACCCTGGTGATGCCCGGGAAGTCCCAGCCCTCGATCACGGCCACGGTCGTCCCGTACCCGTCGATGTCCTGTTTCCACAGGCTGCCGATCTGGTAGTCCAGGATGTCCTGCGGGCCCGGCGTGATGGTGCGGTACTTCGGGAAGTTCTTCTGCATGTTCTGCAGCACGGCGGTGAGCACCTTGATGCGGTGCTGACGTCCCGCGGCGGCGGCCGCGGCGGCGGCGCTGTATGGCCCGGCGGGCACGACCCCGGCGCCGGCCTTGTGCGGCCCGGCGGGCACCACCGCGGCGCCGGCCGGAACGACCGAGCTGGCCGGCCCGGCCAACGCGACCGCGAGCGCGCAGGCCAGCGGCACCATTCCTCTTCTCCCGCGCGTCCTCGTCACGGCCTCTCCCTCCCCGGCTCACGGAATCTGATGACGGCCACCCGCCCGGCGTGGTCAAATCCGCACTAGTGTCATGTATGTACCACAGCGGGGACAACCGGGTAAGCTCGGCCATCTGACCGTCACTGTCCGGCACGGACCGGCTACGACGGGCAGCGGACAGCGTCCGGCCGCAGACTAGGCACAAGCTCCGAGAGGGTCACGTGCTGACTGGGAAACAGGGCCGCAGGCCCACGTCACAGCCAGCAAGGACATCCTCAGGACTTACGAATTTTTATCGTTTCGGTGGAAATAACGGGCCTGATCATGTTCGACTAGTCGCGGGACCGCGTCTTCCCACTGGCGCGGCCCTGAGGCGGGGACCCATGGACGCGTGGAGAGACGCCCCTCTCCTGCCTCGGGGGGAGGCGGCCGATTCGGGATCCGATCGTGGCTCCCGCACGCCTGCGGAGGGGCAGCACGGCGACGATGACGCGGCCGGCTCGGCGCGGACGGGCCGGCAGCCAACCCAGCCGGCCGCCCGGCAGGCCCGGCCGCGGCCGTTCACCGATGATCCCGACGATGCCAAGACCGCACCTCAGCCGGCGATCAGGATCCGGCCCTTCCACGAGGCCCGGCCTGTTCCGGAAGTCCGGCCGGCCGAGGCCCCGCCCAGCCCCGGGCCTGCCGGTTCCGGCGCGGGTCAGCTCGTGCCGGGGATGTCACCGGCGAGGGCGCCGCAGCGCCGGGCGCCTCGCCCGCGCAAGTCGCAGCCGTCGTGGTTCGCGATCCTCGCCACCACGGTCCGGCTCTGGCGGCAACGGCGGGCCAGTTCCAGCGCCGCCGCCCGGGCCAGCGCCGCCGCCCGGGCCAGCGCCGCCACCCGGGCCAGCACCGCTGAGCGGGCCAGCGCCGCCGCCCAGGCCGACGCTGCCACCCGGGCCGGCGCTGCCCCCGTCGGTACTGGCACCCTCGCCGGCACTGTTGCCCCCGCCGGTACTGGCACCCTCGCCGGCACTGTTGCCCCCGCCGGCACTGCTGCTGCCCCCGCCGCCACTGGCGCTGCCCCCGCCGGCACTGCTGCTGCCCCCGTCGGCACTGGCGCCCCCGCCGGCACTGGCGCCCCGGCTGGCACTGGCGCCCCGGCCGGCACTGGCGCCCCGGCCGGCACCGCCGAGCGCACCAGCGGCGTCCCCTGGCGGCGGATCCGGGGGGCGATCCTGGTGCTCGTGGTCCTCGCGGCGGCGGGAATCGGGATCGTGCTGTCCCCCAGCGGCCCGAGCGGCCAGAAGTCGGCCGGCGGGGGCAACCCCGTCCTCACCGCGCAGAACGCCCGCGGCCAGGCGGCGGCGTGGATCGCGCAGCAGGCGGGCCGGAACGCGATCGTCTCCTGCGACCCGGTCATGTGCTCGGCGCTGCTCGCCCACGGCTTCCCGGCGGCCAACCTCGACAGCCTGGGGCCGAACGCGCCCGACCCGCTCGGTTCCGACCTGGTCGTCGCGACCGCCGTGCTGCGCAGCCAGTTCGGCTCGCGGCTCACGTCGGTGTACGCGCCCGTCCGCCTGGCCGCGTTCGGCGCCGGCGGCGCCGAGGTCGACATCCGCGTGGTCGCCCCGGACGGCGCCCCGGTGTACGTGAGGGGCCTGCGCGCGGACCTGTCCGCGCGGCAGTCGGTCGGCGCGCATCTGCTGCGCAACTCGAAGATCGCGGTGAGCGCGTCGGCCCGGCAGCAGCTCGCCAGCGGGATGGTGGACGCGCGCCTGCTCGTGACGCTCGCGACCATGGCCGACGACGTGCACCCGCTGCAGATCGCGTCGTTCGGCGGCGCCTCGCGCGGCGCCGACCCCGGCGTCCCGCTGCGCACTGCCGTCCTGTCGGTCGCGGCGAGCACCCAGGGCGCGCGCGCCGCTGAGCTGAGCTCGCTGCGCGGCTTCCTGCTGGGGCAGCAGCCGCCGTACCTGCCGGCCAGCGCCCAGATCGTCCGGGTCGCGGGGCAGAGCGTGCTCCGCGTCCAGTTCGCAGCGCCCAGCCCGCTCGGGCTGCTGAGCGTGAGTTCATCCCCCGTCACTATTCCTTCCAACCCCTGACGAAGGGCCGCCGTGTGTGCCAGGCGGCCTGGAAATGAGGAACGATGTCCCACCAGGCACCCGTGCGCCGGGCCGTCCGGCTGCTCGCCGCGTGCGCGCTCGTCGCCGCGTGGCTCGGCACCGCCGCCCCCGCGGCGATGGCCTCGCCCGCCACGGCAACCCGCCAGACAACCGGCTACCTCCGCCTCGCCCACCTGTCGCCCAACACCCCCGCGGTGGACGTCTACCTGTACTCGGTCGGCAACTCCAACGCCATGATCGTCGTCCATCATGTGACGTACGGGACCGTGTCGGCCTACCAGGCCGTCCCCGTGGGCGACTACACCGTCGCCATGCGCGGCGCCGGCAAGCCCTCGACGTCGCCGCCGGTGCTGTCCACCACCGTCCGGATCCAGGCAGGTCACGCGTACACGGTGGCCGGCATGGGCCCGGCCGCCGGGCTGCGGCTGCAGGTGCTCGACGACGCCCTGACGACCCCGCCGGGACGGGCCCTCGTCCGGGTCATCCAGGCCTCGCTCAAGGAGCACAAGGTCACGGTCACGGCCGACGGCCAGACGCTGACGAAGAATCTCGCCTTCGGCAGCGCGACCTCCTACGTGTCGGTCCCGGCCGGCACGTGGAACGTCCACGTCACCGGCGGGACGATGAGCGCGTCGAAGAGCGTCAGCCTGCCGGCCAACACCACGCACACGATCGTCGTGCTCGACGACCCCGGCCGCCTGGCCATCGATCCGCTGACCGACGCCGCGGGCAGCAACCTGATGCCCGCGGGCGCCCCCGGCACCGGGCTCGGCGGGATGGCGCCGCGGCCGGCTTCCTCGCCGCTGCCGTGGGTCGCGGTCATGGCGCTTGGCGCGCTCGTCGTCGCCGCCGGGCTGCTGGGGCTGCGCCGACGCGGCCGCGCGTGGCCAGCCAGCGGCCCGCACGCGCGCTGACGTGAGCCTGACCAGCCGCGGGCGGCGGCGCGCCGCCCCGCGGCTGGCCCCGGCGCAAGACGAGACCCCGGCGCAAGACGAGACCCCCCCACCCAGGGACACCAGCCAGGCGGCGCCGCCAGGGCGCCGCTGGGCGCGCCCCGGCCCGCTCGCCCTGGCGGGCCGGCCCGCCGTGGTCGCGGTGGGCATCGGCCTGCTCCTGGCCGGGTCCGGCGCGGTCGGCCTGCTGATCACGCGGCACACCGGGCACGTCCCGCCGCACGTCGCCCGCGTCAAGCCGGTGCTGCCGCCGGTCGGGCCGCAGCAGCAGACGCCGGCCCCGGAAGTGGCTGAGCGGGTCCCGCCGCCCGTCTCGCTGACGATCCCGGTGATCGGCGTGCGCACCCGGCTCATCCGTCTCCGCCTCACCCGGTCCGGCGTGCTCCAGGTCCCCGGGAGTCCGGCGGTGGCCGGCTGGTACACCGGGAGCCCGCCCCCTGGGGCCGTCGGCTCCTCGGTGATCGCGGGGCACGTGGACTCCTACCTCGGCCCGGGGGTGTTCTACCGGCTGCGGCTGCTGCACCGGGGCGAGCGGATCTACGTGCGCGAGGCGGGCGGCCGGGTCGCGCTGTTCCTGGTCAGCTCCGTGCGCCTGTACAAGCAGACCCGGTTCCCAAGGGCCTCGGTGTACGGCCCGACGCCGACCCCGACGCTCCGCCTGATCACCTGCGGCGGCACGTTCGACTACCAGACGCGCGGTTACCTCAGCAACGTCGTCGTCTACGCCACGCTGGCCTCCTGAGCCCGGGCCCTCGGCACCGGCTGCTCGCCCATGATCCGACAACGTGAAGCCCTGGTATCACCCTGGCATATCCAATGTTTCGCACTGACGAGCGAACACCAGTTTGTCTCACATACTGAGACGCTTCGGGGCACCTGAGACTAAGGTGGTGCGTGTGACCGACGCGCGTCGGGCGCGTGGGGCCACGCCAAGCACGTGGGACTGCCGTGGCCCACGTGACGGAACGCCACGCGACCGCCGCCGCGACCGCCACCCCGGCACGGCCTACGCCGCGCCGCCTTGCCAAGGCGGCAGCGGCGCACGCGGCCGCGTCTCGTAGCATGGCGCGGTGTCGAGGCGGCGGATCAACATCGCGGTGGCGGCGGTCCTGGCCGTCATCGCGGTCGCGCTCGCGGTGACGCGCCTGGCCGCGCCGAAGGCGGGGCTGCCTGCGGTCGGCTCGGTCCTGCCCACGGCGCAGCGCCCGGCCGCGCCGGGCATCTCGGGCACCACGCTGACCGGCGCGCACCTGAACGTCGCCAGCTTCCGCGGCGCCCCCGTGGTGCTCAACTTCTGGGGATCCTGGTGCGGCCCCTGCCAGGCGGAGGCGC
>Ga0070706_100002973_pt1 | contig 16806 bp, 15 predicted proteins | sample KBSK5501metaG_FD_65476 | JGI IMG/M metagenome (GOLD analysis project Ga0070706, IMG submission 65476) | Corn, switchgrass and miscanthus rhizosphere microbial communities from Kellogg Biological Station, Michigan, USA - KBS K5-50-1 metaG | ecosystem: Host-associated > Plants > Roots >...
GAGGCTTCCCTTCCAGCATGTTCTGGCTCAGACACCACGAACATAAGGAACGGAAGCCTCCCTTCGCTCACAACACCCAAAAGGGCACGGCAACTCACTCGAGAAAAGCCACACCCATGTCACATCGACCCCGCCGGTCGCTCCCCTGGTTCCGGCCATGCGGATCAGCAAGTTTTCCTGTGATTAGCTACTCTGACAATAGCTTCTTCTTTATGTGCTCCGGATGGAAGGCTATCGTTCTGTAAATATGGGGCTGGAACGGAAGGTGAGCACCGTGGTCGATCAGCCGTATGCATACCAGCGCATCGAGCTGACGGAGCCGGACTGGCAGCGCATCCCCGGCTGGTCTCAGGTGACCACCGCGGAATGGGAGTCGGCCCAGTGGCAGCGGGCGCACTGCGTGAAGAACATCCGCCAGCTCCGCGAGGTGCTCGGCGCCGGCCTGGATGATGCGTTCCTCGCCGATCTGGAGCGCGACCAGGGCGAGCGGGCCACCATGTCGATGCTGGTGCCGCCGCAGATGATCAACACCATGGCGGGATCGCATCAGCCGGACCAGCCGGGCTTCACCGAGGCGTTCTACGCCGACCCGGTGCGCAGATACATGATCCCGGTCTTCAGCGACCGGCGCGCCGACTGGCCATCACACCCGTACGCGTCCAGGGACTCGCTGCACGAGGCGGAGATGTGGGCGGCCGAGGGGCTCACCCACCGGTACCCGACCAAGGTGCTGGCGGAGGTGCTGCCCACCTGCCCGCAGTACTGCGGGCACTGCACCCGGATGGATCTCGTCGGCAACCCGACCGCGTCCACCGCCAAGCTCAAGTTCGGGCTCCCCCCGGCCGACCGGCTCGCCGCGATGATCGACTACCTGCAGGCGACGCCCGGGGTGCGGGACGTGGTCGTTTCCGGCGGGGACGTGGCGAACATGCCCTGGCCCCGGCTGGAGTCGTTCGTCAGCGCCCTGCTCGACGTGGAAAGCATCCGCGACATCCGGCTGGCCACGAAGGCGCTGATGGGCCTGCCCCAGCACTGGCTGGCCGACAACGTGCGGGCCGGCATGGAGCGGCTCGGCGCCAAGGCCCGCGAGCGGGGGGCGAGCATCGCGATCCACACCCACGTCAACGCGGCCCAGTCGGTGACCCCGCTGGTGGCGCGGGCCACCCGGGCCATGCTGGACACCGGCATCCGCGACGTGCGCAACCAGGGCGTGCTGCTGCGCGGGGTCAACGACAGCGCGTCCGCCCTGCTCGACCTGTGCTTCACCCTGCTGGACGGGGCCGGCATCATGCCCTACTACTTCTACATGTGCGACATGATCCCCGGCAGCGAGCACTGGCGGCTTTCCCTGGCCGAGGCGCAGGACCTCCAGCACCAGATCATGGGCTACCTGCCTGGTTTCGCCACCCCCCGGGTGGTCTGTGACGTCCCGTATGTCGGCAAGCGGTGGGTGCACCAGGTGTCCCGCTACGACACCGACCTCGGCATCTCGTACTGGACGAAGAACTACCGAACCGGCGTGGAGTCCGAGGACCCGCTCGCGCTCAGCCGCGAGTATCCCTACTACGACCCCATCCACCTGCTCCCGGACAGGGGCCAGGCCTGGTGGCGGGCCCGCACCCGGGACCGCGCCGCCGCCGCCGCGCCGCCGCCGCAGCTGGTGCCAAACAGCTAGCGGTCGGGCCCTGCGCCGCTACCGGGCCGAGTACTGGAGGTCGACGGTTGCGCTGGCGTGGGGCCACTGCAGCGTGAAATGCCAGCATCCGGGCGTCGGAACATCGATGATGCTCGGGTAGATCTCACCTGGCCCGGAGTCGGCGGGGAGCTGGACACGCACGACGGGCCCGCTGACACCCACCCGGCGTGCGGTGATCATCAGGGGCTGGCCACCGTTCGGCGTCCGCACCACCCAGAGGATCTTGTTGTTCATGTCCGGGCGGCTGGGAGCGGTCAGCGGGTAGCCGAACAGGAAACCGGCGGCATTGCCCTGATCCGAGAGGGCAAACGGCAAGAATGCCGGCGTGTTCGCATCCGTCGCGCGGCCAATCCACGCCGGCGTCGACCCTTTGAGGAGCTGGGTTGATCCGCATGAATGCGCCGTCAGGGCCGTCTGCGACTGCTGGCCGTGAGTGGACCTGGCCGCGCCCGCCGGGACCGAGGGCCGCGGGCTTCCGGCGGGCGGCCCGGACGACGCGGAGCACCCAGCCGCCAGGGCAGCGGCGGCCAGGGCTCCCGCGAAGACCCGGATCACCTGCGCCATGGGGGTAACGGTCACCGAAGCGGGCATGGAAATCAAGGCCCGAGTGGCCCGCGAGACGTGGACGACCTGGCCGCTCATTGGCGTGACTGGCGGTTCCGTTGTTTGTTCTGCCTATCCGGCCGCCGCGGAAGCGCTGCCTTCGAGGAGGTGACGGGTGAAGAAGCGCTCCGAGCTCTCCATCTCGAACGCGGGTACGCCCACGTGGCGGCCGGAGTTGGCGTGCAGCGTCTTCTCGTGGGAGGCGAAGGCGTCGAACAGCGCGAGGCCCGAGTCGCGCGGCACCACCTCGTCGTCCCACTGCAGCAGGAACTCGACCGGGACGGTAATCCGGGCGGCCGCCTCGGCGAGGGTTTCGCCGCCCGCGAGGCCGAAGACGGCGGCGGTGATTCGCGGTTCGGCCGCGGCGAACGGCACGCCGATCCCGCTGCCCATCGACACGCCCCAGAACCCCACCGGCCCGCCCGCGCCGACGCAGTCGAGTGCCTGGAGCGCGTCCAGGGTGGCCTGCCATTCGGGAACGGCCCGCGCCGCGAGCGCTGCGTTGTAGCGGGCGATCTGCGGGCCGAGGGGCTCACCCGCCGCCACTCGCTCCCTGATGTCGGCCACGGACCGCTCGTCCTGCTCGGTTCTTGGCTGGTCGCCGTGCGCGGGCGCGTCGATGGCCGCCACCGCGAAGCCGCAGGCCGTCACGTAGCGCTGGGCGCGGGCCACTAGGCCCTGGGCCTTCTTGTGCTGGCCGCCGCCATGGCCCAGCAGCACCAGGGGGCGGCTACCGGCGGCATCGACGGGTGACCAGAGCACACCGGGGATGTTGCCGAGGGTGAAGAGACGTTCCGAGACGCCGTTCGAGGACGTCTGCGAGGTGAAGCGCATAGGTTCGTTGCCTTTCGGGATGCCTGCGGGCGCTCCCACGGCCACCTATGTCAGATGAACCGCACAGCCGCGAGGGAGGGGAGCACCCAGCCTGATACAGCGGTAATGGGTCTCACCTCCTCGGGTCGCATACGTGCACCGCGACGCTACCAGATACCACTCACCGGGTGGAGGGTGAGCGGGAGGTAGGCGAAGCCGCTGAGGGTGTTGTTGAGGCGGCGCTGCGGCTGGCCGGCCAGCTCCAGGGTGGCTACCTGGCGGGCCAGGGCCTCCAGCAGCACCTCGCCCTCCAGCCGGGCCAGCGAGGCGCCGACGCAGGCGTGGATCCCGAAGCCGAAGCCGACGTGGCCGGCGGCCCGGCGGCGGATGTCGAACTGGTCCGGGTGTTCCCAGCGGCGGGGATCGCGGTTGGCGGCCGCCAGGAACAGCAGGACCTTCTCCCCCGCGCCGATGGTGACGCCGCCAACTTCCACCTGTCTGGTGGTGGTACGGAAGAACGTCTGCACCGGTGAGGCGTATCGCAGGGCTTCCTCGAACGCCGGGCCGGCCAGGGCCGGGTCGTCGCGGAGCAGGCGCCACTGCGCCGGGTCGCGGGCCAGGCAGTCCAGGACGCAGCCCAGGCCGATGACGGTGGTGTCCACGCCCGCCGTGAGCAGGGAGCGGACCAGCAACGCAGCCTCCGCGGGGGTGATCGTACCCCTCGTCAGCGCTCGCATAGATCCGGGCCCCCAGGCCGCCATCGGCGAGGGCCTCGCGCGTGCAGTGCGCGGCGATCCAGGCGATCACCCCCTCCGCCTGGGTCATCGAGTCCCGCTGCAGCTGGTTGCGCGGGCCGAACGCGTTGAAGGCCATGTTCCCGTAGGCCAGGAGCTGGTCGCCGCCGTTGGCCGTCAGCCCCACGGCCAGCGGGAACACCCGCAGCGGGAACGCCTCGGCGATGTCGTGCACCCCGTCCACGCTGTCGCGGGCCAGGAGCTCGCGGACCAGATCCCGCGCCTCCCGGGCGAAGTCCACGCGCAGGGCCCGCACCGTGCGCGGTGATAGTGCTCTGGCCACCGCCTTGCGCGCCCTGGAGTGCTCCGGCGGGTCTGCCTCAAGCAGCAGGCTGGGCGGGCGCCACGGCTTCTCCTTGCGGAAATCACTGAGCCCGACGCCTGCCGAGGAGCAGAACGTCTCCCAGTCCCGGAGCGCCTCGTGCACCTCGGCGTAGCGGGCCATGGCCCAGATTCCGTAGCGCTCGAGCCAGACGACCGGGCCCGCCTCCCGCAAGTCCTCGTGGAATGGGAACGGATCGCGCAGGAAATCGTCCGCGAACGGGTCGGCCGCCGAGACCGGCGCGTCAAGCTGGTGCGTTCTGCCCATGGCGCGCCATCCTCTCCCCCCGCCAGCGCCATGATGCACCGCTGAGCGGGCGGGATCAACAGTTAGTTCGTGGAGGGAGCGGCGCCCGGCGCCAGCGCCCGCCCTTCGGCGCCCACCGGAATGAATGCTGCGGCGACCAGCGGGAACAAGGCAACGGCTCCGAATGCCAGCCCGTATCCGGCTCCGCCGATGACGGCGGCGAGCACCGGCGGGGTGACCGCCGCGAATACGTTCTGCCCGGTGTTCTGGATGCCGAGGGCACGTCCGGCCCAGGACGAGCCGGCGAACTCCGCGACCGCGGTGAAGGCGAGCCCGTTGGTGCTCACCGATATCACCGACGCGGCTAGCAACACCGCGACGGCCAGCGGCGACCTGGTGACCGACCCCACGGCCAGGCCCAGCAAGACCAGCGCGGTGGCCAGGGCCAGGGCGCGCATCGGGCGCAACCGGCTGCCTGCCCGGTCGGACCAGTAGCCGGCGCCAAGCCGGGCCGCCGCCCCGCACGCCTGGGCGACCGCGAGCAGCCGCCCGGCGGCCGGCGCGTGCCAGCCATGCTGGTCCACCAGGAACACGAGGGCGAAGGTGCCCACGGCGAACTGCGGCACGACCAGCAGCGCGCTCGCCGAGTGAATCCGCCACAGCACCGGGGTCCGGTACGGCGACCCGGCCTCGGCCTGCTGCCTGCTGGCCGACCGGGGCGGATCGCGCACCCCCACGCCCACGAGCGCGGACGCCGCCAGGCAGAACGTGCCAAGGAACGCCAAGGCCGCGGATGGCCCGTGCTCCCCGATCGTCGGCAGGGCCAGCGCGGCGACCGCGACGCCCAGCGGCTGCGCGCTTTGCCTGATCCCCATGGCCAGCCCGCGTTCGTGTGCGCCGAACCAGCCCAGGATCAGCCGCCCGCTTGCCGCGTAGACCGATGCGCCTGCCGCCCCGGCCAGGACAAGGCAAGCCGCGAGGGCGCCGGTCCCGTGCGCGGTGCTGCCCGCTAGCAGCACCAGGCCGGCGAGCGTGAGGCCCGTGCCGAGCACCAGCCGCTCGCCCCACTTGTCCGCGGCCGCGCCCCACGCGACCAGGGTGAGCAGCAAGCCTGCGGTCGGGCAGGCCACGAGAATCCCGGCCGCCTCAAGCGACAGCCCCTCCTGCCGGAAGGCCGGGATGAGGTAGGCCAGCCCGTACTGGAAGGTGCAGCCTGCGGTCATCGCGGCCATACCCGCGACCAGCACCACCCAGCGGCGCCCGGCCCGGGCCCGGGCCTGGCCTGCTGGCACCGCCTCAGGCCCGGCGCGGGGACCAGACGCCCCGTGATCGCCGTCGCTCATATGCTGATCATAGATGCCCACATAATGAGACAAGTGGGCTGCGCGGACGCACGCGGGTTAATGCGAGGCGGCACCAGTCGGGCGAACCGGTACCGGATACGAGCGGTCAGCCCGCGTGAAAATCAGTGCCGACGAGCCGGGCCGACGAGCGGGGCCGGCGGGCAGGTCAGTGGCGGGCAGGTCAGTGGCGGGCAGGTCAGTGCTGGCGGGCGGGGTCATCGTCGGCGGGTTCAGCCTCGGGCGCACCCTCCGCATCGGCTTCCGCATCATCCGTAGCCACATCGTCATGCTCGGTTGACGCGGTGACATCGTCGCGGGTCCCGGCAGTGCCCTCATCCGCGCCTTCCGGCCCGCTCTCGCCGCCTGCGGGCGTGGCCCCGGCGACAACAGGCCTGGTGCGCTGTGTGCGTACGAACCACACAATGCCGATGACGGTAAGGACGGATGCGACATAGAAGTTCAGCCGCAGGCCCAGGAAGTGCTCAGAGGGGTCGACCCGCAGCGTCTCCTCGAAGATCCGGAATGCCGAGTACCCGGTCACGTACAGGGCGAACAGGCCCGGCGGCTTGATGCCGCGATGGTGCCCCAGCCAGACCAGCAGCGCGGCCAGGAGCAGGTCGAAGATCAGCTCATACAGGAACGTCGGGTGGAACGTGGCATACCGCCCGTACCCGAGCGGGCGGAACGCCGGGGCTATCTCCAGCCCCCACGGCAAGCTGGTCGGCCCGCCGAACAGTTCCTGGTTGAAGTAGTTCCCGATTCGGCCGATCCCCTGGGCCACCAGCAGCGCCGGGGCGACGGCGTCCATGAAGACGCCCACGTCCGCGCCCGCCCTGCGGACCCGCCAGATGCCGACCACGGCCGCCAGGGCGATGCCGCCCCAGATCCCGAGCCCGCCGTCCCAGACCGCGAACACCCCGTACCAGTGATGCGGGATGTACTTCGGCGTGGTCAGGTCGAAATAGATCCTGCCGCCCACGATGCCGGCCGGCACCGCCCAGATCGCCACTTCCCCGACCAGCGCCGGGTCACCGCCAGACGCCTTCCACCGCCGTTGCGTGATCAAGATCGCCGCTGTGATCCCGACTACGTACATCAGCCCGTAGAAGTGGATGTAGGCCGGGCCGATATGAAACCCGTTCGCCGGCGGACTGGGTATGTGCAGGGACAAGGCCATGCGCCGAGCGTAGTCGCCGCCGGCCGATTCGGCCGCCCGGACCGCCGCTACGCCCGGCGCGCATCAATGATCCGGTCTCGCGCCCGGCGGGCATGCCATCAGGCGGCTGGCATACTAGAGTCGCTTACATTGTAAAAGCCAATAACATTAGGCAGGCAGGGGCCAATGAGCCAGCCGGGCAGCACACGCGAACTGTGGACCGCCGCCGACGTACCGGACCAGGCCGGGCGCACAGCCGTGATCACCGGTGCCAACTCCGGGATCGGGTTCGAAACGGCCCGGGTGCTGGCCGAACACGGGGCAGCGGTCATCCTCGCCTGCCGGGATGCCGGCAAGGCCAAGGATGCCGCCGCCCGGATCGCCGTCACCGCGCCCCAGGCGGCCGTGACCGTCATCCGTCTTGACCTGGCCTCGCTCGCCTCTGTCCGCGAAGCGGCTGATGAGATCCGGGCCAGCCATGACACCCTCGACCTGCTTATCAACAACGCGGGCTTGATGGTGCCCCCGGCCGGTGTGACGGCCGACGGGTTCGAGCTTCAGATCGGCACCAACCATCTCGGTCACTTCGCGCTCACCGGCCTGCTGCTCGACCGGCTGCTGCCGGTCGAGGGCTCACGCGTGGTCACAGTGAGCAGCAGCAGTCACCGCAGTGGCCGGATCCATCTCGATGATCTGCAGTCTGCCGGGCGGGTGGCCGGATACGGCCAGTCCAAGCTGGCCAACCTGCTGTTCACCTACGAGCTGCAGCGACGGCTCGCCGCCGCTGACGCGCGGACCGCCGCGCTGGCGGCCCATCCGGGCACGTCGAGCACCGAGCTGACCCGCAACATGCCGGCCGTGCTTCAGATGGCCAACCGGGCCATCGGCTGGACCTTCACGCAGAGCGCGCAGATGGGCGCCCTGCCGACGCTCCGCGCGGCCACCGACCCGGCTGCCCGCGGCGGTGAGTACTACGGTCCCGGCGGCCGCTTCGAGTTCAAGGGCTACCCCCGGCGAGTGCGGTCGAGCGCCCGCTCCCACGACGAGAGCACGCAGCGGCGGCTGTGGCAGGAATCGGAACGGCTGACGAGTGTCACCTATCCCGTCTGAGGCGCCCGTCCGGCCTGGAAAACCCATCCGGCGCGGCCGCTACCATCATGGGGACCTCAGGTCCGCGCTGGTCGACACGGCGATCGAGCTGATAGCCGAGCGGGGGGTCCGCGGGTTCTCCCTGGCCGAGGCGAGCCGCCGCCTCGGGGTGACCGTGGCTGCCCCCTACCGCCACTTCGCCGACCGTGACGACCTGCTCGCGGCGGTGGCCGTCCGGGCCTTCGGCCTGTTCGCCGCCGTCCTCGAGGCGACGCTGACCGATGACGCCACCCCCGCCGAGCAGCTGGCGGCCACGGCCGCCAGCTACGTGAGATTTGCCGCGCAGCACCGGGCCCTCTTCGACGTGCTGTTCGGCGCGGGCATCGACAAGAGCAGGTACCCGGACCTGCGGAGCACGGCCGAGCCCGTGATGGAGATGTTCCGCGCGCCCGTGCGGATTCTCTGTGAAGGTGCCCCGGAGGCTGCTGATGACCTGGTCACGGCGGTATCAGCGACCGCACACGGGCACGCCGCGCTGCTGCTCGACGGGACGTTCGGGGCCGGGGATTCCTCTGTCGACACCGCCATGTCCCATGCCGCGAAGGCCACCCTGGCCATCGTCGCCGGTCGCAGCGCCCTGCGCTGAGCAGGCGCCTTCCCGGCCCGGGCGGCCGGTCCTGCATGGACCGCGGGCGGCTGTTACTCCCCGCCCGGCGGCAGCGCCTGCTCGAACCAGACCACCTTGCCGTCACTCGTCCGGTTGGCGCCCCAGCGCCGGGCGAGGCGGCTGACCAGATTCAGCCCGCGGCCAGCCTCGTCGGTATCGGTGGCAGGCCGGAGTGTGGGGAGATGGTGGTAGTCGTCACTGACTTCACACAGCAGGGAGTCCGTGCGCATCAGCCGCAGCCCGATCGGGCGTGAGGCGTGCCGGACCGCATTGGTGGCCAGCTCGCTGGCCAGCAGTTCCGTCACGTCGGCGCAGTCGGACAGACCCCATTCGGCCAGGGTTCGCCGTACCAGGCGGCGCACCAGGCGCGGGGTCGTCGGGCGCGGATCCAGCAGCCACTGGGCGATGTCGGCGCTCGGGATCCCGCGCAAACGCGCGATGAGCAGCGCCACATCATCCTCCCTGTCCCGGGTGTGCAGCGTCCGCATCAAGATGTCGCACAGGCCGTCGGGCGTGACGCCCGGGGCGGCCAGGTTCTCGCACAGCGCCGCCAGGCCTGACTCGATATCCTGGCCCCGCATCTCGACGAGCCCGTCGGTGCACAGCACGAGGAGGTCGTCGTCGGCGGCCTTCACCTCGACGGGCTCGAATGCGACGCCGCCGACGCCGATCGGCGCGCCGGTCGGCAGCTGCGCGAGCAGTTCCGCCTGGCCGTCCGCGTGGACCAGGACAGGCGGGATGTGGCCCGCGTTCGCGATCACGCAGCTGCGTGCGACCGGATCGTAAACCGCGTAGATGCACGTGGCGAGATGATCGTCGTCGAGCCGCTGGGCCAGGTCGTCCAGGTGGCGGAGCACCTGCTCAGGAGGCAGGTCGAGCGCGGCGAGCGTCTGGACCGCGGTCCGCAGATGACCCATGATCGCCGCCGAGCGGATGCCGTGGCCCATGACATCGCCGACCACGAGGGCGACCCGGCTGCCTGGCAGTGGGATGGCATCGAACCAGTCGCCTCCGACCTGCGCGGTCTTGTTTCCCGGCAGGTAGCGATGGGCTATGTCCACGCCAGCCAGCCGCGGCGGCCGGGTTGGCAGCATGCTGTGCTGGAGAGCGTTGGCCGTGGCGGCCTCGCCCCGGTACAGGCAGGCGCTGCTGACCCCCTGGGTGGCCTGCGCCGCGAGCTGGGAGGCCGTGAGGACGTCGATGTCGTCGAAGGGCGGGCGGCCGGGCTTCCGCAGCAAGATCGCGCAGCCGAGGACCCGTCCGCCGGCGCTGAGTGGGATGGCCAGCAGGGAACGGCCACGGATCAGGGGCTCGAGATCGCCGGTGGGATGCGTGCTGGCCAGTGCCCGGGCCATGTCCGGGCCGATTCTCGGCAGAACTAACGGCTGCCGCGACGTCATCGCCCGCCGGCCCGGGCTGGCCGGCCTCATGTCCTGAACTTCGCCCTCCGGCACGGTGTCCCGCCAGCGTGCAGGCTCATCATCGTGGACGACGACCACGCGGCGCAGCGCGGAGATGGCCGCCTCCTGCCCGGGCCGGATGCCGACGCCCGGAAGATCTTCGGAAAGGAGCCGGTCAAGCAGGTGGATGGCGACGAAGTCGGCCAGGAATGGCACAACCGCGTCGCCGAGACCCCGGACGATCTCCTCCAGATCGAGGCTTGCCCCGATCTTGATCGTGGCATCATTGAGGAATACGAGATGCTCACGCAGAGCGCGAGCGCCGGCATCCCGTGCCCGCTGGGTCATTCCAGCCGACGGCAATTCATAAAGAGCTGGATCTCCGGCCCGGCGGCGGTGCTGGCCGGCGCGTAGGGGATAGCCGTCTCGCTCTCAACCGAAAAACGGGCCCCGCAAAGCGCCGATCGCAGCTCATCGCGCATGTACCCGGTGACAAGAACGCGGGATCCGAGGAAGCTGATCGGGACGTCATCGACGTCAGCTTCGACCATGGCCAGCGAGAACAACCCCCCCGGGGCCAAGACATCATGGATCAGGCCCAGCGCCCGCGGCATGACCTTCCGGGGCAGGTTCAGCAGCGAGAAGAACGCGACGACGGCGTCGTAGGGGCCGGGCACGCGGTGCAGGTCCGTCACATCCAGTTCCATGAAGGATGCCTCGGGGACGTGCCCGCGCGCACGTTCCAGCATGACCGGAGAGATATCGACGCAGGTCACCGCGCAGCCGCCGGAAATGAGCTGCCGTGCGGTCGGCAGGCCTGTGCCGCATCCGACGTCCAGCACCCTGGCGCCTGACGGCAGCCTGCCCAGCAGCCACTCGCCGCAGGCCAGCTGCCCTTCCTTGTGCGGGAACGCCTCGTCGTAGCGGTCGCAGATACGGTCGTAGGCCGCTGCCTGTCCGGCCTCACGGCCCGACCACGCAGCTAGATCATCCGAATCGGCCCGGTCGAACGCCTCGCCGGTCATGCGTGGCTACGTCCCTTCGTCATCGGGTCGGCTCGTGGGTTGCGCTGCCATTGTACGCTGATCATGCCTTTCCACTGCGTGGGGGGAATAAAGCACATGAAGGTATCAGTAGTGGTCCGTGGCCTTTCTGCGGAAGTGCGATAATGTTCGTCCGTTCACCAGCTGCCCGAGGGTGAGGGAGTCTCATCGTGCGTGGACCGACCCGGCGTGACTTCGTGCGCGGTCTTGCCGCCGGCGCGCTGATCACAGGATTTGACCCTGCCTCGGGTAACTGGATTTCCGGAGCCATGGGGCACAAACCGGTCATTAGCGTTCCCCCGCTGACCGGCCGGCTGCTTTTCGACGGCACGGACATCGCCGCGGCCGCCGACGACTTCGGCCATATCGTGCACCGCCGTCCCGTGGCGGTCCTGCAGCCCGGGTCGGTCGACGATGTGGCCGTCATGCTGCGGTTCTGCTCCGACCACGGCATCCCGGCCGCGGCACGCGGCCAGGGACACGCGACGTACGGCCAGGCTCAGGTGGCGGGCGGGCTCGTGATTGAGATGGGCACGCTTGACGGCATCGCCGTGGCAGGAGACCAGGTCACCGTGCAGGCGGGCGCCCGGTGGAGCGCGCTGTTAAACGCGACGCTGCCGCTCGGGCTGACGCCTCCGGTGCTCACGGACTACCTGGAGCTCTCGGTCGGCGGGACGCTGTCAGTCGGCGGCCTTGGTGGTGCCTCCCAGCACTACGGGGCGCAGGTCGACAACGTCGTTGAGCTTGAGGTGGTCACAGGAACAGGGCGGCGGGTGGTCTGCTCCCCCGCCCGGGAGCCCGGGCTGTTTCGCGCGGTCCTAGCCGGCCTCGGCCAGTGTGCCGTCCTGGTGCGCGCCACGCTGCGGTTGCTGCCCGCGCCCGCCTCGGTGCGGCATTACATCCTGTTCTATCCCTCCGTCGCGGCTCTCACCGCCGACCAGCGAAAGCTAGCGCGGGACGGGCGGTTCTCCTTCCTGGAAGGCGAAGTGCAGCCGATGCCGGACGGCTCCGCGGGCTGGCAGTACTACGTCGAGGCCGCGGCCTACTACGACACGACCCCACCCGACGACACGGCCCTGATCGGCGACCTGTCCTACGAGCGCGGCACCGAGCAGATCGAGAACCTGGGCTACTTCGACTTCCTGAACAGGTTGGCGCCCGCCGTCGCGTTCCTGGAATCCACTGGCGAGTGGTATGACCCCCACCCCTGGTGGAACGCGTTTGTGCCGGGCAGTGCCACGGACGCATTCGTCTCGTCGGTGCTTGCCGCGCTCACCCCCGCCGATATCGGCGCCAGCGGGGTGATCCTGCTTTACCCGCTGCGCCGCTCCGCCCTTGGCCAGCCCTTGCTGCGCGTTCCTGACGAGCATCTGGTTTTCCTGTTCTCGGTACTGCGGACGGCGGCACCGGACACCGGAGCGCTCAGTGCCAGCACGATGATCGCCGCCAACCGTGCCCTGTACAACCAGGTGCGTGACCTCGGCGGCTATCAGTACCCAGTCGGCTCGATCCCCACGACCCACGCCGACTGGCGGGCTCATTTCGGGCCGGTGTGGCCCTTCCTGGCCGATGCCAGGCACCGCTACGACCCCCGCGGCATCCTCACCCCGGGGCAGGGGATCTTCCCCGCCCGGCCGGGGATCCAGACGTTCCCCGCTGGATGAGCCGCGGGCATCTGCTGGCCTGACCGCCGGCTGGCTCCTGCTGGCTGGCTCCTGCCCGGAGGTCGTGGGCCTGCGTGGAACGATGGGGCGATGACGGACTACCGGGCGGTCAACATGGCCAGCTGGGATGAGCGCGCGCCCGCGCACGCGGCGTCTCCCGACTATGGCGTCGCCCGTTTTGCGGACGACCCCTCCTTCCTCAGCAGCGTGGTGCGGTTCGACCGCCCTCTGCTCGGCGACATCAGCGGCCTGCGCGGGGTCCACTTGCAGTGCCACATCGGCACCGACACGATCTCGCTGGCCCGGCTGGGCGCGACGATGACCGGGCTGGATTTCTCGGCGGCCTCCCTGGCCCAGGCGCGCCGTCTGGCCGGGCGGGCGGGCGCCACAGTGGACTTTGTCGAGGCTGATGTGTACGACGCGGTCAAGGTCCTCGGCGCCGGCCGGTTTGACCTGGTGTTCACCGGGATCGGCGCGCTGTGCTGGCTGCCGAGCATCCGCCGCTGGGCGGACGTGGTCGGCGGGTTGCTGCGGCCAGGGGGGAGGCTGTTCCTCCGGGAGGGGCATCCGATGCTGTGGTCCCTGGCTGACGCGCGGCCGGACGGCCTGCTCGTCGTGGACAACCCGTACTTCGAGCGTGACAAGCCCACCATCTGGGAAGAGGGCGGCACCTACGTCGCGACGAACGTGGTCTTCACGCAGAACGTGACACATGAGTGGAACCACGGCCTGGGCGAGATCGTCACCGCGCTCCAGGCGGCCGGGATGGACCTGACCGGCCTGCGTGAACATGACAGCGCGCCCTGGGAAGCCCTGCCCGGCCAGATGGAGCGCATCGAGGGCGGTGAGTGGCGGCTGGCCGACCGGCCGTGGCGGCTCCCCTGCACCTACACCTTGCAAGCCGTCAAAGGTCAGGCAGAATAAATAAAGTAAGGCCCCTCCATGTATGAGATGGAGGGGCCTCACTCGGTCTCGCAGCACCGGCCCGCCGATTGCTCGGCTCCTTGCGCCGTCCGGCCTGCCACCGGTCGCTGATTTCCCCGGCGAGAAGGCCCGGTCTCCCGGTTCTTCCGCCTCCGGGGTTGCCCCCGGATGGTCGTCGTTTTCGGTGGTGAGAGAATTTCTACTGCCCCGGCGCACGGTGGCACAAGGGGTTTCGGCCAGCAATCTCAAGATCTTTTGGTCATCCACATGACATCCACACCATGCGCCCCGTTATCCCCCGCGTAGCTTGCCTGTCCACCGGTTCATCCACAACGGGGTCCACAGATACGCCGCACGGGCGTGCGCGGTACCCTCGTCCGGTGGCCTCAGGAACCGAGCATGTCAGCGCGCAGATCCTTGACTACGCTATGGCGCACAGCAGCCCGCCGGACGCGCTGCTGCGCGACCTGATCGAGGAGACTGCGGCGCACTTCCCCGGCCAGGTGATCCTGCAGATCGGACCAGAACAGGGCACGTTCATGACCCTGCTGAGCCGGCTGATCGCGCCCAGGCGGGCGATCGAGGTGGGCACCTTCACCGGGTACTCCTCCATCTGCCTGGCCCGGGGCCTGGCCGAGGGGGGCAGGCTCACCTGCTGTGACGTCAGCGAGGACTGGACATCGCTGGCCCGGGAGTACTGGCACAAGGCGGGCCTCGCCGACCGCATCGAGTTGCGGCTTGGCCCGGCGATCGACACGCTGCGGGCCCTGCCGCCGGACCCGTCGCTCGACCTGTCGTTCATAGACGCCGACAAGACCGGGTACGCAAGCTACTGGGACGAGATCGTGCCGCGCACCCGCAGTGGCGGGATCATCCTGGTGGACAACACGTTCCTGCACGGCCGGATCTTCGACCCCGAGCCCGAGCCCAACGCCCGGGCGATCAGGGACTTCAACGAGCATGCCCTCGCCGACACGCGGGTGGAACTCGCGATGCTGTCCATCGGAGACGGCCTGACTTTCGCCAGGAAGAAGTAAGAGCGCCCGGCAATAGGGCGCTGGGGCAGGGAGCGGCGATCCAGGCGGCGATCCAGGCGGCGGTCCGGCCAGGCCGAGTGAGAACGCGGCCGGTCGTCGTCTGGGCACCGCGAGCCCGGCAGTCCTATGGCCGGGCGCTCTAGGCCCGATGCGGCGCGCCCCGCTGGGCGCCGCCAGCCAGGCGCGGTAAGGCGTACCGGCCTGCCGCGATCGGGAAATCAGCATCCTGCTGAACGAATTCCGACAGTAACTCCCTAATTACCCCAGGCAAAGCTATGGTCACAAGATGGTCGTTAGGACACAGCTTGCTGGCGGTTCGGCAACAATGGCGACTGGCCTGCTGGACTCGTGACCGCCGTCGTGCAGTCACGTCAGGAGGATCGAGAGCCATGGCTGCCTCAACTGACCCGGTCTATCTGCGTGTGCTTGAGGACCTGCGTGAGCAGATCCGCGGCGGCCTGCTCCCGCCCGGCGCCAGGGTGCCATCCAGGAACGGGATCATCGCCCGGTACGGCGTCGGGGAGACCGCGGCCAAGCATGCCCTCCAGGTCCTGGCCACCGAGGGCCTCATCGAGGCCAGGGCGGGCTCGGGGTCGTACGTCCGCAAGGTACCCGCGGCCGCTCACCTGGCCCATGACCGGCTGCACTTTCCCGGGTCACCGTTCGGGCTCGAGGATGCACCGCGGGGCGAAGGCACCGCGGACCGTGAGGCGCACTCGCCCCGGCTGTCCTGGGAGCACCAGTCCGAGCGCGTCCTCGCGCCACCGCACATCGCGCGCCGGCTCGGACTGGGGCCTGGCGATGTCCCGGTGACCCGGACCAGGTACCTGCTCAGCGCGGATGGCACCCCGGTGCAGATGGCCACCAGCTACGAGCCCGCGGAACTCACCGCGCATACCCCGGTGCTCCTCCCCGAGCAGGGCCCGTTCGCGGGGCGTGGGGTGATCGAGCGGATGAAGGTCATCGGCCTCTACGTGGACCAGGTGGTGGAGGACATCTCAGTGCGGCCGTCGCTGTCGGCCGAGGCCGCCGCCCTGGAGATCCCAGCCGGTGCGATGGTGCTGCTGATCGAGCGGGCGCACCGCGCTGGGCCGCGAATCGTCGAGGCCGGGGAGATCGTTATCGCCGCCGACCGGTTCCGGCTCCGCTACCGGATCCCGGTCGCCACCGACGACCCGAACGGGGCCGATGACCACGGGGCCGATGACCACGGGGCCGATGACCAGCACGGTGTCAATGACCAGCACGGGGCGCCAGCGGCCGATGCCGGCCTCGCCGTGGGCGCGGCGCTGGGGTGACCCGTTGATCCGGCCGGCTCGGGCCGGCGACGTGCCCGTGATCTACCAGCTCATCCGTGATCTTGCCGAGTACGAAAAGGCGCTGGATAAGGTCACCGCCACAGAAGAGGATTTGCGCCTATCTCTCATGGCCGATCGCCCAGCCGTGTTCGCGCATGTGGCCGAGCAGGACGGCCAGGTAGTCGGCGTTGCGCTCTGGTTCCTCAGCTTCTCGACCTGGGAAAGTAAGCACGGGATCTACCTGGAGGATCTCTACGTCAGGCCGGATATGCGCCGCTACGGGCACGGCCGGGCGCTGCTCGCCGAGCTGGCCCGCATCTGCGCGGAGCGCGGATATGCCCGGCTGGAATGGGCGGTCCTGGACTGGAATTCCCCCGCCCTGGGCTTCTATGCCGCACTCGGCGCGGTCCTGATGGACGAATGGACCGTGCACCGGCTGGCCGGCCCGGCCCTCCACGCCCTGGCCAGCGCCGCCGACGCCTGACGCCGTCTGGCCTGCCGGGACTGCATCAGCGCTCCGTGGATGCGCGCTCAGGATGCGTTCAGCTAATCCGGCCTTGTCCAGGAGCGTTTCACCTGCAATGGTTTGCAGTATGAGCGAGCTGGAGGGGCGCGGCGCCGCCCGGACTGACGCGCCGAAGGGGCGCGGCGCTGCCTGGACTGAGGAGCGAGGAGCGAGGAACGAGCGACGAGCGACGAGGGAAGGCGGCG
>Ga0070706_100002974_pt1 | contig 16804 bp, 16 predicted proteins | sample KBSK5501metaG_FD_65476 | JGI IMG/M metagenome (GOLD analysis project Ga0070706, IMG submission 65476) | Corn, switchgrass and miscanthus rhizosphere microbial communities from Kellogg Biological Station, Michigan, USA - KBS K5-50-1 metaG | ecosystem: Host-associated > Plants > Roots >...
GTCGCTCACAGCCAGTACAAATACAACACGCTGATTTTTGTGCTGGAAGACGACGCCCAAGATGGCGCGGATCATATGGATTCCCATCGATCCACATTTTTCGTTGCGGGTCCTTACGTAAAACATGGAGCAGTTGTTTCGAAGCGCTACACCACGGTCAGTGTGGTTCGAACAATCGAAGATCTGTTGGGTGTTGAGCATGTAAATATCAACACGGCGACACGGCGGCCGATGACGGCGCTCTTCGATTTAGATCAGCGTGAATGGACTTACAAAGCCGTGCCTTCGCCGCTGCTGGCGAACACCCAGCTTCCTATTCCGAAATCGGAGTTTGCGTCCTATAAAACGAAAATGAAACCGCTTCACGATGATAAGTATTGGGCAGAAGTCACAAAGGGGTTTGATTTCCGGCAAGAAGACCATCTGGGCGACGTCGCCAAGTACAACCGAATCATCTGGGCTGGAGTCATGGGAGATGGGGTTCCTTATCCAGTCGAACGCAGCGGAGCGAACTTGCGAAAGAATCGAAAAGAACTGCTCAAAAGCGTGAAAGCCGCCAGCAGCTCTAATGATGTAGCCGATTTGCGGTAAAGGAGTAGGATATCGCGCAATCAAACGACCCTGCTGATCGAGGCATACTCGTCTCAGCAGGGTCGTGTAGTTTATGCGTTCGCGACCATGGAGCTCGGCTATGGCGCACGCATTCCGCCCTAGAGTTATTGTAAGTCCGAAAACGGCGAGACGATTTAGGAATCGGGGTCGACTGTACTGAATGGACAACGAGCCCTCTCATCCTTTCCAAGTCTCCGGTATACCTGCATATGTCGTCGACGAGTTTCGCCAATTGCCGGACGACGAACTAAAAAAACGCAGAGCCATTCGCGTCGTTGCGGACACGAAACCCGGTTTCCCTTGCAGAGTTAGCCTGAAGGATGCCGAGGTAGGCGAAACGGTTTTCTTGTTCAATTTCGAACATTTGGCCGGAGATTCTCCGTATCGGAGCGCCGGCCCGATCTTCGTGCGGGAGTCAGCTACTGAAACCTATTCGAGAAAGAACGAGTTTCCTGATGTCCTTCGCGTGCCTGGACGATTGTTTTCAGTAAGAGCCTATGACAAAAACGACATGCTTGTAGCGGCCGACGTCGTCGCTAGCGCTGACCTCGATCAGGTGATTCAACGTTTGTTCTCCGACAAAAAGACTGTGTACCTCCATGTCCATAACGCGAGGCCTGGATGCTATTCCTGCCGCATTGATCGAGTATAGCCGGCACGTTATTGGCGGCCCGCCGTCCAAACTCAACGAACGGACGCGTGCCGCCGCAATTCACCGCCAAAGAATCGCAAGCGCGCGCCAGCAAAATGGTCCTTTGTGTGTTAGGTCCGAGTCTCGATGAGAAATGTCACAGTTGCCCACGGGATCATCGCGACAATCGCAGCATCCTATCTGATGTTTGGCGGACCGACAATCGCCGAGGCGGACGAGAATTATTTTGGTTACAGTTATGGCGCGGAGGTCCTGCCGCAAGGCAAGGTGGAAGCGTATAGTTGGACTACCGGCCGGTTCGGCAAAGGGAAAGGAGTCTATTCTGCCTACGACTTTAAGCAGGAAATCGAATATGGCATAACAGACCGCCTCCAGGTAGGAGTCTACGTCAACGAGGTTTATCACCGATTTTCCGGCGGGCCACTAGAGGACACGGGCAGCGACGTTGCAAAGCACCGGAATCGGTTTTCTTACCAGGGAAACGAAGTGGAATTCAAATACATGTTCCTGAATCCGCTAAAGGACGCAGTTGGTTTAGCCTTCCTTGTGGAGCCCGAATACAAATTAGCGAACAGCGTGTCGGGAGATAAAGACCTCGAGTTGGAGTTAGCCGGGAAAGTGATCTTGCAGAAGGACTTTCTCGACGATCAGTTAATCACGGCGTTGAACATCGGGACGGAATTTGAGTGGGAACGCCCGCGGCCATCTCACGGTCAATCCTTTACCAACAATATGCTTTGGGACATCTCCGGCGGAGTCTCGTATCGCGTGGCGCCCGGCTGGTTCGTGGGTATCGAGGGGCTATATCACACCGAATTTGAAGGGGTGAACATTCACAACCAAGGTCATTGGGCGTTATTTTTTGGTCCGACGCTTCACTACGCGACCCAACGCTGGTGGGCAACTCTGACCTGGTTACCTCAGGCTGTCGGTGCACCGACCGACAGCTCAAGATCGAGTCAGCTTCACCTCGGAGAACAAGTTCGGAACGAAGTGCGACTAAAGATTGGGATCGATTTTTGAATAGCGAGCTTTCAGGTCGCGCTGCCGCGCGACCTAAACCCACGGTGAACCAATCCGCTATTGCGCCAATCCGCTATTGCGCCAATCCCAACACAATTGCCGGAAACACGCCGACAGCAAAGGTCAGCACCACCAGCACCGTGATTGTTACAAAGGTCAACTTGCTGACCGGAATCGCAGCAGCACTCCCGCTTGGAGCCTGCCAGTACATCGCGCGCACAACTTTCAGATAGAAATAAAATCCGCAGCCGACAGTGACGATGCCGAGCGCTATCAAAAGCCACAGATGGCTTTCGTATGCCACTTTGAATACCAGGAACTTACCGAGAAATCCGGCGGTCAACGGCACACCTGCCAAAGACATCATTGCCACCAACAGGCTGAATGCCAGAAAAGGAGACCGTTTAGCCAAACCATTAAAGTGGACGATGTCATCGCCATCGCTGTGGGTCGCGACAATGACTAGAACGAGGAAAGAGAGCAACGTCATCAAAAGGTACGCAGCCAGGTAAACGAACACCGCCTGCGAAGAGTCCAATGCAGTGATTCCCGCGACAGCCATCAGGATATATCCTGCGTGCCCAATGCTGGAATAGGCTAGCAGCCGTTTAAAGTTCGTTTGCGGCAACGCTGCCAAGTTTCCATATAACAGTGTCGCGGCTGCCAGGAGAATCAGGCCAACAATCACTTTCTCACCGATTGCCGGCACCGCTTGAAGCGCCATCACCACTCTCAACAGAACGATAAATCCGACTGCCTTTGAGCCGACCGACAAGAACGCTGTTATCGGGGTCGGCGCGCCCTGATACACGTCTGGAACCCAGAACTGAAAGGGTGCCGCCGCTACTTTGAACCCAAGGCCGACCAGAACCAGGAGCGTGCCAAACAAAAGCGCTGTGTGGTTTTGGGGCGGAACGGAAGGCAGCGCTTTGGCGATCTCAGCAAGGTTCGTCTGCTTCGTTACGCCGTAAATCCAAGTTACGCCGTAAACGAAGAAACCGGTGGAGAGTGCCCCAAGGATCAGATATTTGACTCCAGCTTCCAACGAGCTCGCGTTTCGACGAGTATAAGAAACCAGGACGTAGAACGAAATCGTCACAAGTTCCAAAGAGACAAAGATCAAAATGAAATCGACTGCGGAAGCCATCCACATCATTCCTGCACAAGTCAAAACAGGTATGGCATAAAATTCGCCGAGACCGGCGTGCCCGGTTACCCCGGAAACGAAGCGTCGAATCGTGCCGGAATAGTCGATCGACATGATCAGGACGATGATCGTGGTGAGCACGACAAACTTTTTGAAAAACAAAGCAGGCGCGTCGGTGACGTAAGCTGCCATGCCACTTGCGCTGGGAACAGAAAGTTGGAGAAGGATTAAGACGATCGCCAGTCCGCCAATTCCGGTGATCGCAAACCACTTTCTGTCCACCTTCTCCGCGAACGACTCCAGCAGCAGCAAGACGACGCCGAGGAGCAAAACCAACACTTCAAGGAGAATCGAAGGGATTGTCATTTCGCAAAAAGTCGAACAGCGGGTTCAATCGCATCCAGAATGAGCCGAGGAGCGAAGCCAACGACCAGCAGAGCCGCCAAAAGAAAGATGATGGCCCAGCCTGGTCCGAGCGGAACATCGCGTACTGACTGCCATCGGGTTTGGCGTTCACCCATAAAAATTGCTCGATAAGCCCGCAGCATGTAAACCGTAGAGATCACTACTCCCCAAAGCGCGATTACCGTTGCGATCCGGAACGACATTCTGCCGGGATGGTGGAACGCCCCAAAGAATACAAGCAGTTCCGACGCGAAATTGGCGAATCCAGGTAAACCAATTGATGCGAATGTAGCCAATCCAAATAAGAAACAGAGGGTTGGCATGCTGTTTGCCAATCCTCCCAGATCTTTGTAGTCGAGCGTCCCGGTCTGTTTCCGCAATTCGCCACTCATCGCGAACAGAGCAGCGATCGACAATCCGTGCGCCAGCATTAGCAGCGCGGCGCCATTGATCCCGATAACATTGAAACTGGCGATTCCGAGAAAAACATAGCCCATGTGCATGACGCTGGAATACCCGAGGGTCAGATCCAACTGTCTTTGAGATATCGTCGCAAGCCCTACATAAAGAATATTCCCGATAAGTAAAAGCAACAGAAGCCAAGTCCAGTGATCCGCTGCCTGCGGCATGAGTGGAAGCGCGACTCTTAAGAGACCATACAAACCGAATTTCTTGAGCACGCCGGCGTGCAACATCGCAACCGGCACTGGAGCAGACGCGTAAGCTTGCGGTGCCCAGGTATGAAACGGAAACAATGAAACGAGGATCCCGAAGCCAATCAACAAAAGGAGATAGATCCCCTTCGATCCCGGGCCGTCAAATACCCCGGAGCTTGCCATCTGCTGGAGTTTAGCGATATCGAATGTTCGCTGGTCCGGCGGAGGCATCAGATAGAGGCCAATCAACCCGACTAAAAGGATGATGCTTCCTACCGAAAGGTAGATAGTAATCTTCCACGCAGCGCTCTGCCGATTGCCCGTCCCCCAGATGCCAATCATCAGAAATGTTGGTATCAGCGCTAGCTCGTGGAACGCGTAGAAGAAGAACAGATCGAGCGACGCAAAAGCCCCAGCCGCTCCAGCGGCAATAAACAATACACAAGCATAGTATCGGTTCCTGCCATCCTCGACCTCTGGAGCGATCCAGGTCGCTGCGACTGCGACGATCGAGGTTAGCAACAACATCGTGGCGTTCAAGCCGTCGACGCCAACCGCGAGTCTAACCGGCGCGCCAACGACTTCGAAAAGGGTGCCGACAAATTGATATCCACCGGCTCCGCGATTGTAACTGACAAAGACGATCACGGCTGAGATCAATGCTACGATACTCGCGCCAATCGCCGTTCTGCGTGCGGGCAATCCAAGCAGAATCCCAATGCCTGCGAGCAACGGCGCGAGATACGTTAAATGGATCAGGAAATTCATTTCAGATGACGTCGATAGGTAGTCGACCGTCGTTAGTTAAATTCCTCACGTTCATGATGCGCCGAACAAGATGAAATACAGGAGCAGGACTACACCCACTCCAAACAGAAACGCGTACGCTTGCAGATTCCCGATCTGCAGGAATCGCAACGCAAAACCAAAACCCCACGCCGCACGCCCAGTGCCACGAACGAACCCTCCGTCAATGATCCAGCGATCAACAAATCCCGAGACGTTCGCCAACAGATCCTGAGTCCATTTGACGAGAACCTCGTACATTTGATCGATATAGAATCGATTCTCGAAAAGCGGGATATCGATCGGGTCTTTCGCTTTTTCTCTGTACAATAAGAAACCCGAAATCGCGCCGGTGAGAAAAGCGATTGACGATACTACCACGGCTGCCACCGCGCCTTCGTGCTCGGGTACTTTGTAAAAAATGGAAACTACAGCCGGGAACCCGGCGATTGTGGAGGGAATCGCCAAAAGCACCAAAGGAATCGTCATTACCATTGGCGACTCGTGCGCATGGGCCGCAGTATCGGATCGCGTCTCGCCAAAGAAAGTCACCACGAACAGCCGCGACATATAGTAGGCGGTCAGAAATGTCACGCATGCGATGGCGATAAACGCCGGGATATTCTGGTGACCTAGTGCCGCCGCTAGAATACCGTCTTTACTCCAAAACCCGGCAAATGGCGGACATCCGATCAACGCCAGCGTTCCGACCAAGAATGTCCAGAACGTGACCGGCATCTTTTGCCTGAGGCCACCCATCTGCCAAATGTTCTGTTCATGGTGCAAACCGATGATTACCGAACCCGCGCCTAGAAATAGCAGGGCCTTGAACGAGGCATGGGTGAACAGGTGGAACATTCCCGCCTGGGGCGCCTCAAGGCCCATCGCCGCGATCATGAGTGCGAGTTGCGAAAGAGTCGAGTATGCGAGGACGCGTTTGATATCATCCTGCTGCGTTGCCATCAGAGCAGCGAGCAACGAAGTCAGCAGGCCAATCCAAAGCACCACATTGAGGGCCGTGACCGAAGGCACGAAAAGGAAAAAGGTCCGCGCGAGCATGAACACGCCTGCAGCCACCATGGTGGCAGCATGGATCAACGCTGAAACCGGTGTAGGGCCCTCCATAGCATCCGGCAACCACACATGGAGTGGGAACTGTGCAGATTTGCCCACCGCTCCACAGAAGATCAACAGTGGAGCCAGCGTGAGAACGAGAGGGCTCGTCGCGGAACTAGTCCAGCGTTGGCCGATCTCATCGAACATCACACTGCCGGTCGTGTTCCAGACCAAAAGAATTCCGAGCATGAACCCGAAATCGCCAAGCCGGTTCACCAGGAAAGCTTTGTTTGCGGCATCCGCGGCCGAAGATCGCTCAAACCAATGTCCGATCAGGATGTAAGAGCTGACACCAACCAACTCCCAGAAGATGAACATCATGATGAAGTTGTTCGCGAGCACGATGCCGAGCATCGAGAACATGAAGAGCGACAAACCCGCGAAATAACGCGAGCGCCCTTTGTCTTCTGCCATGTATCCGATCGAATAAATGTGAATGAGCAGGCCGACCCCCGAAACCACCAGCAGCATCAGCTTTGTCAATTCATTGATGACGTATCCAATTTTGACCTGAAAACTCCCAAGATCGATCCAGGTAAAGCCTGCTGAACCATCTTCACCTCTGAAGACTGAAACGCTCAGCACGAATGAGATGGCCACCGCGGCGACGGATATGTAAGAGCTGATCCTTTTGAATTTCTCCGTTGCCAATACAATCATGGCCGCACCAATCAACGGACTGAAAAGGATTATCCAGGGCGCAGCGTTCATCGGGTCAGAACTTCAGCGTATTGAGATCTTCCAAGTGTGTTGTTTGTTTGGCCCGGAAGAGCGCCACGATAATTGCTAACCCGACTGCTACCTCGGCAGCGGCCACTGTGATGATGAAGAACACCAACACCTGTGCGTTGTAGTCTGGCAGTCCATTCTGGACGTTGTACCTGGAGAATCCAACCAAGGAGAGATTGGCAGCGTTAAGCATCAGCTCCAGCGCCATGAAAATGATAATAATATTCCTTCGAAGCAAGACGCCAGCGAACCCGACCGCAAACAGCAGGCCACTCGCAATCAGATAATCGTTTAAGGTCACCATTGCTATTTCAGTTCACGTTTGCTGAGTATCACCACCCCGATCGAAGCCACCAGAATCAAGGTCCCCACTACCTGCAGCGGCAGATTGTACTGCCGGAAAAGCGTCATTCCGATGTACCACGCATCCCCTTGAGGTGTCTGTGTGAGCGCCGGAAATTGCGCAACACCTCCCTGGAACCCGTAACTGACATCAAACAAGATTTTGACGAAAAGCAGAATCACAACCAGGCCACCCAACACGGCCGCAGAATTTACCTTGCGCATCCTTTCAGCTTTCAGATCAAGCAACATGATGATGAACAGGAAAAGCACCATCACTGCGCCTCCATAAACAAGAACCTGTATCGCTCCCAGAAAGAAGGCGTCGAGCGAGACGTATAGCCCTGCTAGAGCCAGAAAAGACACTACCAGGCTCAAAGCGCTTGCAACCGGACTGCGGTTCGCGATCACGCCAATCGCAAACACCAGCATGATCGCGACAAAGATCCAAAAGAGAAAAGGGGACATTTCCAGTTACCGGTTTTCCGACTCCGCCAACGTCTCCTCCGCAGTTTTAGCGAAGGAGAAGACTAAGCTGGAGAGGTCGGCTTTCAGCTTTCGGTTCGAACGGCTACCTATTTTTTCTCGTTCCATTTGTAAACCAGGCCGGTCATCACGCCGCCTAGTTCATAAAGCTTTTGTTTGTCGTGCACCATCTCTGCGCGAGTCAGTCCGGTGATCGCATAATCTTTGCGCAAGAAGATCGCTTGCTCCGGACAAACTTCTTCGCAAAGACCGCAGTAGATGCATCGGATCATATCGATCTCGAATTTCTCTGGATATTTTTCCACTTTCCGCCAGCGATCGTTCGCCGGGATTTCCCCCGGGTGAATCGTAATGGCGCGCGGTGGACAGATGAACTCGCAAAGCTGGCATGCTACGCAGCGTTCTTTGCCATGCTCATCTTTGACCAGGGTTGGAGCTCCCCGGTAATAAGAAGGCAAATGAGTATCCCATTTTTCCTCTGGATACTGCATTGTCACCTTCTTTTTGCCGGTCAGAATGTCGAAGAAATGTCGGATCGTGATGCCGAGTCCGGTCAAGACCGCGGGTAGATAAATCTTCTCCGAAAAAGAAAGTTTAGGGCGATCAACGGTATAGGCCATGCGAGTTCCTCATTTCGGCACAATAGCTAGAATCAATGCAGCCAGAAATACGTTTACCAGCGCGATTTCGATAAAGAAATACCAACCGAGTTTCATCAACTGATCGTACCGAAACCGCGGCAGTGTAAATCTCACCCAAATAAACAAAAAAAGAAGTACAGCGACCTTCGCGAAGAATGCTGCGATATGTGCGAGCCCCAGCACGATCCCCCAGAATGAGTACGGCTCCGCAATAGTTGTTGGCAAAAGCGGGATATGCCAGCCGCCGAAAAAGAGTGTCACAATGACCGAAGAACCGACGATCATTGCCGCATATTCTCCGAGGAAGAACAGCGCGAATTTCATCGAGGAATATTCCGTGTGGTAGCCTCCCACTAGCTCGGTCTCTGATTCAGGTAGATCGAACGGTAACCGATTCGTTTCAGCGAACATAGAGACCGTGAAAACAACGAAAGAAATGACTAACGGGATCCACAAAATCAGTTTCAGCAGATCGAAAGAGTGGAGGACCTCCTGAAAATCAAAATGCAGCGGGACGAGGCTGACTCCCTTGATCCAGATAGGCGAGATCAACCAGCCATGCTCGATCTGGTATTGTACGATCGCAGGCAGATTGAGTGTGCCGCAAATCAGGAAGATCGGGATCACGGACAAGGCGAGCGACAACTCGTACGAAATCATCTGCGAGCTCGAACGGATACCCCCTAAGAATGGATACTTGGAATTTGATGACCAGCCGGCTAGTACGATTCCGTAGACGCCCAGCGACGAGACAGCGAACACCCAGAGAATACCGATGTTCGCATTGGCAATCACCATCGGTTGACCGAGCAGAGTGCTACCGAAAGGCACAACCGCCAGCGCCATGATCGAGGGCGCCATCGCGCAGGCCGGCGCGAGCCAGTAGTAAACTTTGTTTACGTGGGCGGGAGTGAAGTCTTCCTTCAGCAACAGTTTGAAAACATCAGCGAATGGCTGAACCAAGCCCCATAACGGAAGGTCTTTCTTGAATCCTAGCAGCGTCAGCGGGAGCCCGACCCGGTTCGGCCCGACCCGGTCCTGGATATAAGCGCCGACCTTGCGCTCAGCGTACACCGTGTAGGAAACCAGCGGCAGAATGACCAGAAAAAGAAGGCCAAGCCCCTTCACCAGCGACATCAAGACGATGAAAAGCAGTTCGTTCATGGATTTATCGCCGTGGGTTCAGGTCGCCCCGCACCAGTTTGAAGCCGGCGCGTGCCATAGGAGAACCGATTGGACCCTAAACTGGTGCGGGGCGACCTCAACCCCTGACGAGCCACTTGGGACACGTTCATGCCGTTTGCGCCTCCTTTGCCACCAGACTCACGCCTTGGTCACCGATCTTGCTCAAAGAAAGACCGTTCATATCGGGGACAGCTTGAGCTATCTGCTTGAAGACGTCCTCGATCAGATAGACTCCATTCGATTCGGAACCGATTGCCTGAATCAAATCCCTTATGATTTCCCAATCGTCTCGAGCTTGGCCCGGAGGTCGAATCGCTCGGTTTAATCGCTGCAATCGTCCTTTGCCGTTAACCATTGAGCCACGTTTTTCTGCAAAACCCGATCCAGGCAAGACGACTGTGGCGTGTTGAGTCGTTTCGTTTGGCAGAATATCTACCGCGATCAGAGCAGAAAGCTTGCTGATGTCTGAAGGCGATAGACCTGCCCGGCTGAGGTCTTCGCCAAACGTTATAACCGCTTTGACCGCGCCGGAACGGATCTTTTCAGCAATTTCGGACAGGCGCGCACCCGGCGTGCTGCCGGTAACCCCGATGAGTTGCGCACCATGTGTATTTGGGTTGCGATCAGCACTTACGAGCAGCTTATCGGCCTCGCCAGTGCGCGGCACGACGTCGAACTCGCTTGTTCCGAGCGCGTCGATCAAGCGCTTCGCCATCCAGAGCTCTTCGTTCGTCATCCGCGCGGAAGCGATGACAGCGATTTCTTCCCCTTTGAACGCCTTTAACGATTCGCCCGCCCTAGCCAACGCATCCGGCCAAGATGTGTCTGCCAATCCAGTGCTCTGCCGAGCCTGCGGGGTTCGCAGCCGGTTTTCCGCGTTGAGATAATGAAAATTCAGCCGGCCAGCGTCACACATCCAGCAAGAATTAACCTCGTCATTCTCTCGCGGTGTCTGCCGATAAACGATATCCTGGCGGCTGCCAATGATTGTGTTGCAACCAGTCGCGCAGCTGGTGCAGATGCTTTTTGTCTCTTTCAAGAACCATACTCGCATCTTGAACCGGAAATCGGTGCTCGTGAGCGCGCCGACCGGGCAGATATCGACAGTGTTTAGCGAATAGTTGCTATCCAGCAGTCGGCCGGGATAAGCGGTAAGATATGTATGGCTGCCGCGACTGACGAACCCCAGTACGTCATCTTGCGCGATCTCTTTCATGAAGCGGATGCAGCGGGAGCAAAGGATGCATCGCTCATCATCCAAGGTCACGCGTGGCCCTAACTCGATCCGTTTTGGTTTTTTGACTTTTTCTTCGAGAAAACGCGATCCCGCGTTTCCATATTCCACACTGAATTCTTGGAGCTCACATTCACCTGCCTGATCGCAGATGGGGCAATCGAGTGGATGGTTGATCAAAAGGAATTCCATGACCCCTTTCCGGCATTCCTGGGTCATTGGCGAATCGGTCTTGATCCCCATTCCTTCAGCAACGTCTTGGGCGCAGGAGATCTGCGGACGAGGGATCCAGCTGATAACCGGCTTGCCATCCGGGCCGAGCTCCGGCTTCCGATTCGGACCCATCTTTGGCAGCCCCATCTCGATCAGACACATTCTGCAATTGCCCGGCGAGCTCAGCTTAGGGTGATAACAATAGCGCGGTACGAATTTGCCCGCTTGGGCGCACGCTTCGATGACACGCGTTCCCTTTGGGAATTGATACCAGGTCCCGTCAATTTGAACATTTAGCAACTCAGCACTCATTGAGAACCGCCGTTCTTCTCTTGGGGGGACGCCTGGCTCCCGTTTCGCGCGGTTGCCAGAAATTCATCTCGAAATTTCAAAACGAAGCTTTGTGTCGGCCATGCGCAGGCTTCACCAAATGCGCAGATGGTTCGACCTGCAATATTGTCCGCTACACCCTTCAAGGTGTCGGTGTCTTGGTGGACACCAGCGCCTTTTAGCATGCGGTCTGTAATCTTTTTCATCCAGAGCGAACCCTCGCGACAGGGGGTGCACTGGCCACAACTTTCGTGGGCATAAAACTCGTTAATGTTGTTTAGCGCCCAGACCATGTCCCGGGAATCGTCCATCACGATGACCCCGCCCGATCCTGCCATCGATCCGGCCGCGGCCAACGAGTCGAAATCCAAAGGGATATCTTCTAATTTTACCTCGCCATCGGCCATGCTGCCGTCCGGCTGTTTCACCTTCATTTTGTAGGTGTCGCCTGCCCGCAATACTTTAGCCGAGCTGCCGCCCGGAATTACCGCCTTCAGTTTTCGCCCCGGCTTCATGCCTCCGCAGATATCGTAGATCAGCTCTCCCATTGTCACCGCGCCGACCTCAAGCTCGAAGTAACCCGGCTTCTGCACATCGCCGCTGACGCAAAGGAGCCGTGTACCGGTGTTATTTGGTCGGCCGATCTTCGCGTATTCTGCCCCGCCCATTCGCACAATGTGTTTCACATTACACAGCGTCTCGACGTTATTAACGACCGTCGGACACATGTATAGTCCGAGTGCTGCAGGAAAGTAGGGAGGCTTGATCCGAGGATACGCTCTCTTCCCTTCCAAAGACTCGATCAAGCCGGTCTCTTCTCCGCAAATGTAGGCCCCTGCACCGCGGTGAACGTAGATTTCGCAGTCGAATCCAGAGCCAAGAATATTCTTGCCGAGAAAGCCGTGTTCCCGCGCCTCCGCGAGCGCACGCTCAAGTATTTTCGCGCCCTCCGGAAATTCACCTCGAATGTAGATATATGCCAGCCGCGCGTTGACTGCGAAACAGGAGATCACCATCCCTTCGATCATTTGATGGGGATCCTGATGAATAATGTAGCGATCCTTGAAAGTCCCCGGTTCTGATTCGTCTGCGTTACAGATCAAATATACCGGCTTCGGGCCGCCAGGCCGGATGAATCCCCATTTAACACCGCAAGGAAATCCCGCGCCACCGCGGCCCCGAAGGCCGGAAACCTTGACCTCGTTCACGATCGTTTCCGGCTTCATGCCAAGCGCTTTCTTCAGTTCCTCGTAACCGCCATCACGCAAGTAACAGTCAATATCGTTGGTCCAACCAGGTCCATCGATGTTCTTAAAGACGATCCGGTTTTCGCGGGGATGAGGGCTGCGGACAGGTGAAGCCATGCGTTACTGGTATTTTTTGAGAAGTTCCGGAACCTCGTTTTGTGCTACCGCCTCATAAAAATCGTCGTTGATCATGCACACCGGTCCGAAGCCACAGCTGGCCAGGCATTCCACAAACTCGATGCTATATTTGCCGTCTTCGCTCTTCAAGATATGACCGTGCCCGTTATGCGAGCGGTCGATCTTTGCGTGTTTGCAAAAGGTGTCCAGCAGTTCGTATCCGCCGGCCATCGCGCAGGACAGAGTCCGGCAGACTCGAATATGATGTTTGCCGGCCGGTTCCCGCCGGAACATCGGATAAAATGTTACCAACTCCAGCACATTGATCGGCGCAAGCTCGAGCTTCTTAGCAATCCAGTCGATTGCCTCGTCGGTTATGAATCCGAAATGCTCTTGAAATAAGTGCAAAAGCGGCAGCGTGGCGCTGCGCTTAAAAACCGGGTAATGCGTGATCGCCTCGTCAATCTTAGCTTCGAGCTCCGCCGGAATCTCCATGCCTTAATCCTCCTTTAACCGATCGGGGCGGTTGATCAAACGGCCATTTTGAAAGCGCAGCTCGATGGTCTGCCCCTTGTGCTCATAGTAATAGCGCGTAATCCCGGTAGTCTTCTTTTGGGTCTCTAGCTCTGCCTCGCTCTTTTCTGTTCGGTCAGGACTGCCGAGGATCGATTCCACCTCTTTCTGAGTCATGTTCAGCTTCACTTGATCGAGGTTCCGATTCCCAAAGTCTTTATGGCACGCGGCAATTGCGAAGATCGCTGACATCGCCACGACAACATTTCTGCATTTGCGATTAACCCTTTCACATCGCTTCTTCCGTTGCGCCTGCATTTCACCTGTCGGATTCGCCCATCACGAAATCCAGGCTGCCCAGAATCGCCACGACATCGCTCACCATGTGCCCGGGCAGGATTTTCGACAGGATACTCAAATTCACAAAAGACGGAGCTCGGATCTTCAGACGGTACGGTACACCGCCGCCACGGCTGTTAATATAGAACCCGAGTTCTCCTTTCGGATTCTCCGCGCCGAAGTATACCTCTCCGGGCGGCGCATCCACACCCTCGGTATGGATGATAAAGTGATGAATCAGCTCCTCCATTTTCATCAGTACGTCAGGCTTCCGTGGAGGTAGATTTTTCGGATCCTGAACCGTTATTGGACCGCTCGGGAGCTTGTCTACCACTTGGCGAAGGATGTGCACACTCTGCAGCATCTCCTCAAGTCGCACCAGGTAGCGATCGTATGCATCGCCTACTGACCCGATTGGGATATCGAAATCGTATTTCTGGTAGTCTAGATAAGGATTCGCTTTTCGTACATCGTAATCGACTCCAGATCCTCGGATATTTGGACCGGTGAGCCCGTAAGCGATCGCGTCTTCCTTCGAGATAACACCGACATCTCGCGTCCGATCGATCCAGATACGGTTACGGGTTAGAAGTTTGTCGACCTCGTTCAACTGGACCGGGAACTCATCAAGAAATTTGTTGAGGGTAGGGATGAAGCCGTCCGGAAGGTCACGCGTCATCCCACCGATCCGTGTGTATGAAGTTGTAAACCGCGCTCCCGATATCAGCTCGGCCAGATCGTATAATTTTTCTCTTTCAGTAAACGTGTATAAGAAAACGGTCATCGCACCGACATCTAACGCAAACGCACCGACCCCGAGCAGATGCGCAGAGATCCGAGACATTTCGCAGCAAATCACGCGAATCGCTTTGCCGCGCGGTGGCAATTCCCATCCCATCAGCTTTTCAACCGCGCACGCGTAGGCAACGTTGTTTGCCAGAGGCGCCAAGTAATCCAGCCGGTCCGTGTACGGGACAAACTGATTGTACTGCATGTTCTCCGCAATCTTCTCGTCCCCTCGGTGCAGGTAGCCGACATCAGGATCAGCTTTGGTGATTATTTCGCCGTCAAGCTCCAGTACGACGCGCAAAACACCGTGAGTCGCAGGATGTGACGGACCCATGTTAAGCAACAATTTCTCGCCGAGGACCTCTGAATCGCTGATTTCTTGAAGCGATTTCGCTGTTCGGGCGAGCGTATCAGGTGCTTCTATGTCGCGTGTGGTAGTAGCCATGAGGAGAGAACGCGCAGCGAAATCAACATAAGTTTTTCCCGTTTAGGCTCGCAAGCGATTATTTGTGAAATGCTTCACAAGCCGATTGGAGGACGCCGTTCCTTTCCCTCGGCCGCAAACCCTACCCCCGGCCTTTTCGTCCACCCGCCGCCGCCCGGAACCCGGAACCCGGAACCCGGAACCTAAACTCTCCTTGCGCCTCGGGCCCGTTTGTGAAGAGTTTCACAAACTCAAGGAGTTTCATGCAAAGTTCTGTCCCGAAAGTCGTGATCATTGGCGGCGGGTTTGGAGGGTTGTATGCCGCAAAAGCTTTGGCTAACCAGCGTGCCGATGTCACTCTTGTCGATCGGACCAACCACCACCTGTTTCAGCCGCTGCTCTACCAGGTCGCCACTGCAGGCTTGTCCCCTGGCGATATCGCTCAACCGATTCGCCACATTCTGAAGCACGCCCAAAATATTGAAGTTTTAATGGGAGACATTCAGGCAATCGATCTGACCGCAAAAATCGCGCGAACAGCCGATAAAGAGTATCCGTACGACTATTTGGTTATTGCCGCTGGTGCCCGGCACTCGTACTTCGGCAACGATCAATGGGAACAGTTTGCTCCCGGCCTGAAAGCGCTGCCGGACGCGGTCGAAGTGCGGCGCAGGATTCTGAGCGCTTTTGAGTTCGCAGAAAACAGTGATGACGAAGCAGAACGCGACGCTGCGCTCAGGTTCGTTGTCGTCGGTGCCGGTCCGACCGGAGTTGAAATGGCCGGCGCAATTTCGGAACTCGCGAAAAGGACACTGGTGGATGATTTCCGTCGAATTCGCACGAAGCACGCTCAGATTCTGCTGATCGACGCCGCGCCCAGGCTGCTGCCCGCCATGGCGGAAGACCTTTCCGAATCGGCTCTAAAACAGCTCCAGCAGATGGATGTTGAAGTCCGCGTGAACACCAAAGTCGTCGGAATCAGCGAAAAAGGAGTTCAAGTAGAGAACGAATTTATCCCGGCCAGGACTGTGATCTGGGCGGCCGGTAATGCCGCGTCACCGCTTGGTAAATTACTCGGTGTCGAAACCGACAAACAGGGGCGTGTGCTGGTGCAGCTGGATCTTAGTATTCCAGGCCATCCCGAGGTTTTCGCGATTGGCGACATGGTCAATTTTTCTCATCAAACCGGGCAACCGCTGCCGGGTGTCGCGCCTGCCGCGATGCAGATGGGTACGGCTGCCGCCCTCAATATTCTTGAGCTTGCGGCCGGGCGCCCGACAAAGCCGTTCAAATATTTTGATAAAGGGACCATGGCGACGATCGGTCGGAATCGAGCGGTAGCTGACCTCCATTTCATCCGATTTGGCGGGTTTCTTGCCTGGCTCGGCTGGCTGTTCATCCACCTGATATTCCTTATCGGTCTGCGAAACCAGATCCAGGTCTTTTACCAATGGGTTTGGGCATATCTGACCTACTCCCGCGGCGCACGATTGATCTACGGCATGTTCAAACCCGCTGTTGCTGCTAAGACTCGGAACGCCGAGCCCGGAACTCGGAACCCGGAACCCGTAGCGTGATCGACTGGTCTGACTGGCAACCTCAAGAGCGAGCAACACTCTGTTTCGTCCGCCAGGACGATCGCGTTCTCTTGATCCGGAAGAAGCGCGGTCTCGGTGCGGGAAAACTCAATGGCGTAGGAGGTCGTCTCGAGCCAGGAGAACTTCCAGACAGAGGTGTTATAAGGGAAGCGCAGGAGGAACTTTTGATCACACCGCTCGACTGCGATAAGCGGGGCGAGCTTCATTTCCAGTTTTTGTC
>Ga0070706_100002976_pt1 | contig 16802 bp, 10 predicted proteins | sample KBSK5501metaG_FD_65476 | JGI IMG/M metagenome (GOLD analysis project Ga0070706, IMG submission 65476) | Corn, switchgrass and miscanthus rhizosphere microbial communities from Kellogg Biological Station, Michigan, USA - KBS K5-50-1 metaG | ecosystem: Host-associated > Plants > Roots >...
CTAGACGAATGATTCCTTACTGATCATGAGGTGTGTCGTTACGTGACGGAGAGGGCGAGGGTGTCCAAGATCGGCGTTGCTAACCCGACGCTGAGCCTGGAGGCCCTCGTGGACACTGATCTGGACACCCTCGTGACGGCACTGTACGTGAAGATCGATGACATGCTGGTGAAAGACCGCCGGCCGGGCCATCCGGTCAGGCTGAGCCAGTCCGAACTGGTATGCCTGGCGGTCGCCCAGGCGCTGCTGGGCTTCCACAGCGAGCACCGGTGGATCCGCTTCGCTGTCTGCCACCTGCGCGAATGCTTTCCCTACCTGCCGCACCAGCCTGGTTACAACAAGCGGTTGCGTGCCGCGCTGCCGCTGGTCAAGCAGGTGATCCGGGATCTGGCCGCCGACAGCGACTTCTGGTTTGACAACGTCTGGATCGCCGATTCCACCCCGGTCGAATGCGGCCGGTCGCGCCCGGCCGTCAAGCGTTCGGACATGGCCGGGTGGGCGAACTACGGGTACTGCGCCTCGCATTCCCGCTGGTTTTGGGGGCTGCGGCTGTACCTGATCTGCACCCCCGCCGGGATGCCAGTGCTGTGGGCGCTGGCCGATCCCAAGATCGGCGAGCGGGAGGTGCTGACCGCGATGCTCGACGTCGAGCCTCAGCTCGCCGCCGCGCGGCCGGGCCTGGTCTTGATCACCGACAAGGGCTTCGCCGGCCGCCAGACCGAAGCTGACCTGGCCGCACACGGCACCACCCTGCTGCGGCCGGCCCGGAAAGACGAAGCCACGCGGCACGGCGAGCCGCTGCTCAAGACCATCCGCCAGCTGATCGAGTCGGTCAACGACACCCTCAAGGGCCAGCTCGATCTGGAGGCCCACGGCGGGCGCACCTTCGAGGGCGTCGCCATCCGCGTCGCCCAGCGCATCCTGGCGATGGCCGCCGCCATCTGGCATAACAACAAGACCGCCGCCCCGGTCACCCGGTCGCTGATCGCCTATGACCACTGACATCGTTAAGAATCATTCGTCTAGGTGCGAGATCAGGGGATCCGCCACTGCTGGTTGGCACCGCCATTGCAGGTCCAGATCACGAGCTGGGTGCCATTGGCGGTATTGAATCCCGGGTCGTCCAGGCACTTGCCGGACACCGGGTTCACCAGCGTGCCGTTCACCGCCTGCCACTGCTGGTTGCCGCCGCCATTGCAGGTCCACAGCTCGACCAGCGCGCCGTTGGCCGTGCTAGCGCCGGTGATGTCCAAGCATCCGCCGTTGATTCCGATCGTGCCGTTGGCTTCGATCGTCCAGTTCTGTGCGGCGCCGCCGTTGCAGTCCCACATCTGGACCTTCGTGCCCGGAGAGCTGGAGTTGCCGTTGTCGTCGACGCACTTGGCGGTGTTGTCACCCGCGACGATCGGGCCGGTCGGCGCCGCTGAACCGATCTGCGTAACGGACAGGTTGTCGAACTGGTCGGTCTGGTAACCGCTGGTGCCGAGCCCGATCATGCCTGAGGCGTAGGTGGAGTCGGTGATGCTGCCGACGGTGGCGCCGTCAATCGCCGCCGAGATCGCGGCGCCGTTGAAGGTCAGCGCCAGGTGATGCCAGGTGCCGGTTCCAGGCGCGGCGACCGTGCCGCTGGCCAGCGTGGTGAGCGTGTCGCTGGTGCTGTTACGCACGATCGACCAGGCACCGGTGTTGCTGAGCTGCAGGTAGTACTCGTTGATGCCGACCGGGTTGAAGCTGTGCTGCGTGCCGACGCGACCCAGCAACTGCACCGCGCCGGCCTGGGCCATCAGGGCGTCAGCGGAGACCGTGTAGTTGCTCCAGCTCAGGTTGCCGCCGATGGTGTAGGGGTTCGAGTTCCCATCCCATTCGATCGGCTGGACCGGCGCCTGCTGCTGGACGCACCGCCCGGACCGTCCGCCGGCGCACGGCTCGACCTCAAACGCGCCTTGCTGCTGCGCCAGGTAACGCGGCTGCTGGTCCACGGTGCCGCTGTCGAAGGTGTCGGAGTAGGGCAGCGCCAAGGCGCCCTGAGCCGGGCTGGCCGCGGTGCCCTTCCCCTGGCCAGCGGTGGTGGTCAGCGTGTAGATGGAGCCGGGCTGCACCGTGAGCGAGTACGACCCGTTGGACGGGGTGATGCTGGCCTGCTGGACGAAGGTGTTGGCCGCGGTCGGCGCGTTGACGTTGCTGGACCATACGTGCACGGTGCCGGTCGACAGGCCGCCTGAGACGTTCACGGTGACGGTCTGCGCCGCGCTGGCGGTGGTGGTCTCGATGATCGTCGAGTAGTCGGTGTTGTTGGTGGACTTCAGCGAGACGTAGGTGCCGTTGGACTCGCTGCCGCCGAGGTAACCAGAGCCGGAGTTGAGGAACTGCCAGCCCGGCTGGGTGAACTGGGTGACCTGGGCGGTGGCCCACAGGTTCTCCCCGAGGCTGTACGCGCCCGACCAGGGCTGGCTGGCCTGGACCAGCCCGACAGTGTAGTAGGGCAGGTTCGGGTAGACGCCGGCGACTATCGGCCAGTTGATGTACGCGGTCAGGTTCCCGTCGGTGTAGCCGCGCGTGATGGAGCGGATCAGCGCGGGCGCGCCCGAGTTCATGTCCTGCGAGCCGTTCTCGCTCGCCCACAGCGGCTTGCCGGTGCCGGTGGCGGTCGAGTTCCCCACGCAGGTCGTGGCCGCGCTCAGGTAGCCGCACGGATAGTGCACGCCGATGATCGACACCGCGCTGGCGAAGGTGGGGTTGGAAGCGATGTCATTGGCGATGCCCCAGCCGCTGTCGGCGCCGACGATCTGCACGGCCGAGTAACCGTCGGCGTTGAGCGTGGACCGCAACTGCTCATACCAGGAGATGACATAGTTGCGCTCGTTCCAGCCGCCGAGGTAGTCGATGGTCAGGCCGTGCGACTTGGCGCAGCCCAGCCAGTTCACCAGGTAGTTGATCGTGCCAGTGGACCAGAAGCCGCCGCTGATCCAGCCGGGCGCGCCCCACGCCAGCCCGTAGAGCTTGATGTTCGGGTTGCGCGCCTTAGCCTGCTCCATCAGCCACCACTCGTAACCGGTGTTGCAGTTCACGGTCGACGCGGTGTGCATGTGGCTGGACTCGGAGCCGTCCGTGGAGTTGGTGTCCCCGCCGATCTCCACCTTGAGGATCTGCAGGTCAGCGCCGTAGCCGGGCTTGAACAGGTAGTCCAGGATCTGCTGTTGCTGCGCGGCCGGGTAGTCGGTCAGCAGTCGGGTGTTGCCTCCCCCGCCGCTGATCGCGCCGATCCCGCCGAAGGCACGGCCGGCGCTCGTGCCGTTTACCGTGATGGTGGTGGCGGCCGCCGCGGACTGCAGCGGCACGGCCGCCAGGACACATGCCGAGCCGAGCAGGACCGCCGCCGCCCACACGGCCGGGCGCCGCAGGCCGGCCCGCTTGATAGCGATCACTTTCGCTCCCCTTTCGCCGCGCCGTCGGCCCTCCCGCCAGGTGATCAACTTTCCACAGCGTGGGCCGATCGGCTCTGATCGAAAGTGGTCGATAATGTTGAAGCTGCCCACATTGAGGCACGGCGCCCGGCCCCCGTCAAGGTGCTTCAGGGTGACGAAGTCAGGACGGTATCGACTCGCGGTGGTGCGGCGCGGTCCAGTCCAGCAGCGGTCCGGCCGGCACGATCCGAAATGGGTTGATCTGAGGATGCGTACCGTAATAATGGCGCTTGATGTGGTCGAAGTTGGTGGTCTGGCCGAACGCCGGCTGCTGGTAGAGGTCGCGGGCATAGGCCCACAGGTTCGGGTAGTCCACGAGGCGGCGCAGGTTGGCCTTGAAGTGGGTGACGTACACGGCGTCAAAGCGGGCCAGGGTCACCCACAGCCGCACGTCGGCCTCGGTGATCTGCCCGCCGAACAGGTACCGGCGCGTCGCCAGGCGCTCCTCAAGGTCGTCGAGGGTGGCGAAGAGGCCGGCCACCGCCCCGGCGTAGGCCTCCTGCGTGGTGGCGAACCCGCACCGGTACACGCCGTTGTTGACGGTGGTGTAGACCCGTTCGTTGAGCGCGTCGATCTCCGGGCGCAGCGCGGCCGGGTAGAGGTCGACACCGGGAGTCGCCCACTGGGCGAACTGGGTGGCCAGGTCGATGGTGATGTCAGGGAAATTGTTGGAGACGATCCGCCCGGTCTCCCGGTCCCACAGCACCGGCACCGACACGTGCCCGTCGTAGCCGGGTTCGGTCGCCTCATACGCCTGCCGCAGCAGCGTGAAGCCGTTCACCGGGTCCGCCGTGTAGCCCGGGCCCTCGCGGAACGCCCATCCCCGCCCGTCCCGGATCGGGTCGACCACGGACAGCGAGATCACGTCTCCCAGGCCCAGGAGGCCGCGCACGATCACCGAGCGGTGCGCCCATGGGCAGGCCAGCGAGACGTACAGGTGGTAGCGGCCGGGCTCGGCGAGGTAGCCGCTGGACCCGTCCGCGCTGACCCGACCGGTGAATCGGTAGAGGGGGCGGACGAACGCCCCGTCCGGCCGGGCCGGGGTCTTCACCATGTAGTCGCCGTACTCAGTGAAATCCACCGGGCTGGCCACCGCTGCGGTACTGGTCACCGGCTCACTCCCTTCCATGACTCACTGTACGAGGAACAACTCGATCCTCATGGGGTGGCGACCTCCTGCATCCAGCCAACGTCCGGCACCGGCCCGGCGAGCCACCCCGCCGCCGACCGGACATGCCCCGGCGATCCCAGTCCCGCGACGACACAGGCGACCGCCTGGTGCAGGAGCGGGAACCGCAGCGCCGCCTGAGGCAGCGTCATGCCGTGCTGCTCACTGCGGCGGGCCAGCAGCCGGGCGTGCTCCAGGACGTGGGCGGGCGCTGGCTCGTAGTTGAAGTGGGCGTCATCCGGGGGCCATGGCCGGGCGAGCAGGCCGGAGTTGAACGGGCCCGCGGCCAGCACCGACACGCCCCGGTCGGCGCACGCCTCAAGCAGCGGCGCGCCGCTGCGATCGGCCAGGGTCCACCGCCCGGCCAGCATCACCACGTCCAGGTCGGTCTCCCTGACCGCCCGCAGCGGCACCTGCCACTGGTTCATCCCGATGCCGACCGCCCCGATCACGCCCTGCTCACGTAGCTTGATCAATGCTGGCAGCGCCTCGCTCACCGCCTGGTCCGCGTGGTCGTCCGGGTCGTGCACGAGGACGATATCGACCCGGTCGAGGCCAAGCCGCTGCAGGCTGGCGTCGAGGCTGCGGCGCACGCCGTCGGCGCCGTAGTCGAGGACCCGGGTCAGGTCGTCGGGTACCGCGAAGCCACCCGATCCCAGGTCCGAGCCGGTCGGCGCCGGGTTGGGCACGAGCAGCCGGCCCACCTTGGTGGACAGGACATACTCATCGCGCGGCCTGTCCCGGAGGGCCTCGCCCAGGCGGCGCTCGGACATTCCCAGCCCGTAGTGAGGTGCGGTGTCGAAGTAGCGGATGCCCGTGTCCCACGCCGCGTCCACCGCCGCCCGGGCCACATCCGCGGCCGAGGGCTTGAAGAGCCCTCCGATCGCCGCCGCGCCGAAACCGAGTTCCGTGACGCTGAGCCCGGTGAGGCCAACCTGACGCCGATTCATGAACAAGGTCCGGGCCAGAGCAGCGTGGCATCCGGGCGTCCACGCTTCACGCCACCAGGCAGGACTACACACGCCAAAACATCAGATGTATCCGACACCGCACGATCGTGGCATGCGGGCCCAGCCCACCACAAGTATCGCCAGCAGACCTGTAGGCCGAGCGACCTCTGCGGCCGGGCCGAGCCCGGCGGGCTGTCGCGCACGGTCCCGTTCAGCCGGCTCCCCACCAAACCGGACCGGACGGGACCGTGTGCGCCGACCCAGACGCGTTCCACGCTGCGAGAGCACACCTCGGCCCCCGTGGCGTGGCAGTCGCTCGCGTTGAGCCGCAGCTGTTTCGCGTGCTGGAACGAGTCCGACATCAAGTCTGCGAGCCCGGGCGCGGCCGCGACGACCAATCCGGTACCCCTCGGACAAAGTCGGACGGATCTGGCGCAAGCTGGTACGGATCGTGCAACATTGTGAACAGACGGGGTTTACCGGGGAGTCATCAAGACATCAAGACATCGAGACGGCGGTCGCCACCCGACGGGTGCGGGAGGCGTCGGCCGGCGTCCATTTCGGGGTAGGCGCTTTTCGGAATGAGCCATGCCAGGGGGACCAATGGCTGATGATCCGTACAATCGCGGCGATGATCCGCGCCGCGGGGATGGCCTGGAACAAGGGCCGGGCAGCGGCCCTGGGCGCATTGCCACCCAGCAGGATTTCGGCCGCGAACTCACCGTGGCCAGGCGGCGCGCCGGGCTGACGGTCCGGGAGGTTGCGCGGGCGGCCGGGATTCCGGCCAGCACCGCCGGCGACTATTTCTCCGGGCGCCACCTGCCGCCGCCGAGCCAGCCGGACTCGCTGCCGAGGATCCTCGCGGCCTGCGGTGTGACCGATCCGGGCCTGCTGCGCGAATGGGCCAGCGCGCTCGTCAGGGTCCGCCGGGCGCCGGGCCGCCGGGCGGCCGGCGCCTCGGCGCCCTACCGGGGCTTGGCCAGTTTCGAGCCGGAGGACGCGGAGTGGTTCTTCGGCCGTGAGGAACTCACCGCGCAGTTGCTGGTCCTCGCCACCGCCGGCACCACCACAGCCGGCACGACGGATAGCACCGGCGTTCCGCTGGCAGTGATCGGATCCTCGGGGTCGGGCAAGTCATCATTGCTCCGTGCCGGGCTCATCCCCGGCCTGCTCGCCGACGACCCGTCGCGACCGTTAGCGCTCTTCACCCCCGGCGCCTCACCCCTCGCGGACCTGGCCAGGCAGCTGAGCCGGCTTGGCCCAGCCGCCGGGACAGGCGCCGATGAGACCGAGGCGGCCCTGCGATCTGATCCCGAGAGCTCCGCCCGCCTGGTCGGCCAGGTCAGCCACACCGGCCGGGCCAAGCCGGCCTTTGTCGTGGACCAGTTCGAGGAGGCCTTCACCGACTGCCTGGACGAGGACGAGCGGCGAGCGTTCATCACGGCGCTGTGCGCCTTATCCGGTCCCGCCGTGGTCGCGCTGGCCCTGCGCGCCGACTTCTACGATCGCGCGCTGCGCCATCCGGGGCTGTCGCGCGCACTACAGGAACGCCAGGTCGTCGTCGGGCCGATGACCTGGGAACAGGTGCGCCGGGCCATTGTCGAGCCAGCCCGCAAGGCGCGGCTTGACGTGGACGACGGGCTGGTCGAACTGCTGCTGCGTGACCTCGCACCGGTGGCGGGCGGCGGAGGCCCGCCGGGCGCCGGGCCCGAGCCGGGAGTCTTGCCGCTGCTCTCCCACGCCCTGCTCGCCACCTGGCAGAACGGCCACGGCGGGAGCCTGACCGTGACCGACTACCAGGCCAGCGGCGGCATCCACGACGCGATCGCGCGGACCGCCGAGGCCGTCTACGAGGAACTGGCCGACGAGCAGCGCGGCATCGCGCAGCGGCTGTTCCTGCGCCTCGTGCACGTCGTGGACGGGGCTCCGGAGACCCGCAGCACCGTGGCGCTCAGTGAGCTGCGCGAATGGCCCCGTGGCGCCGCGTCCGCCGACGATGTGCTGGACAGGTTCGTGGACGGGCGCCTGATCACCCTGGACGCGGACACGGCCCGGATCAGCCACGAGGCACTCATCACCGCCTGGCCCCGGCTGCGGGCCTGGATCGACAGCGACCGGGAGAGCTTGCGGACCCGACAGCGCATCACCGCGACCGCCCATGCCTGGGACGAGGCCGGGCGGGACAGCGCGGTGCTGCTCCGTGGCGGGCAGCTGGCCATCGCCAGGGACTGGGCCGCCGACCCGGTCAACCGGCTCAGCCTGACCCCGCTGGCCCGGGAGTTCGTGGACACAGGCACCGCCCAGGAGAAAATTCACAACGAAGCAGAACGAAGCCGCACCCGCAGACTGCGCCGTCTGGTGGCCACCCTCACCGTGCTGGTGCTCGCGACCGTCGCCTTGGCCGGGTACGCGTTCCAGCAGCGCGAGGCGGCCACCGCCGCGCGCAACGACGCACAGTCGCGGGAGGTAGCCATCGAGGCGAGCCAGATCCGCGACCAGTCGGTGTCCCTCGCCGGGCAGCTCAGCCTGGCCGCCTACCGGATCGCCCCGACCGCGCAGGCCCGGGCCGCCCTGCTGGAAGCGTCCGGCACCCCGGCCGCCGCGCGGCTGGCCGACTCGGCCGACGTGGTGCAGTCGGTGAGCCTCAGTCCGGACCACCGGGTCATGGCGGTAGCCGCCGCGGACGGGACGCTGCGGCTGTGGGATGTGGCGCGGCCGGCGCGGCCGGTTCCGCTCGGCCGGCCGCTGGCACCGGCGGACCGGAGCCCGTTGTACACCACGGCATTCGCCCCGAACGGCCGGCTGCTCGCAGCCGCGGGTACCGCCGGGACCGTGCAGTTGTGGGACGTGAGTGACCCAGGTCATCCCGTTAGGCTGAAGGTGCCTTTGTCTGGGCCGACGAGCACGGTGTACTCGCTCGCGTTCAGCCCGGTCGCGGATGTCCTGGCCGCGGGCAGCGCCGACGAGACGGTCCGGCTCTGGAACCTGGCCGACCGGGGGCAGGCCCGGCCGATCGTGACACTGACCGGGCCCGCCGGATACGTCAAGTCCATCGCGTTCAGCCCGGACGGCACGACGCTCGCGGCGGGCAGTGCGGACCGGACGGTCCGGCTGTGGGACGTCACCGACCCGCGACACGCGACGCCGCTCGGCACGCCGCTGACCGGGCCTGCGGCCCTGGTCAGCTCGGTGGCGTTCAGTCCCGGCGGGACCATGCTCGCGGCCGGCAGCCAGGACTACAAGGTGTGGCTGTGGAACGTGAGCCGCTCGGCCCGGCCGGTGCGCGCCGCCCCGCTGACCGGCGCAACGGACTGGGTGAACACGGTCGCGTTCAGCCCGGATGGGACCAGCCTCGCGGCCGGCAGCAGCGACGACCACGTGCTGGTCTGGCACCTGGCCAGCCACGCGCTGGCCGCCTCGCTTCCGCACCCACAGCCGGTCACGTCGCTGGCCTGGGACGGCGCCGGCCAGCTGATCACCGGGGACGCAGACGGCACCGTCCGGAACTGGGCGCTGCCCACGCCGGTCCTGCTCGCCCACGGGCCGGTGAACAGCGTCGCGTTCAGCCCGGACGGCGGGGCGCTGGCCGTCGGCAGCCGGGACCTCGAGCTGTGGAATCCCGCCCAGCGCACCATGACCGCCGCCGCGACCCGGACAGGCACGTTCGTCAACGCCGTCGCGTTCTCACCGGGAGGGAAGGTGCTGGCCACGGGGTATGGGGACGGAAGCATACAGCTGTGGCAGGTGGCCGGCGACGGCACGGCCGCCCCGATCGGCCAGCCGGTGCCCGCATCGGCTTCCGGCCACGTCGATTACGTCGCGTTCAGCCGCAACGGCCGGTTCCTGGCCAGCGGCGGTGACGACGGGACCCTGCGGATCTGGTCGGTCAGCGACCCGGCGCGGCCGCGCCAGCTCGCCGTGGTCTACGACTCCCCCGGCAGCATCGTGTTCTCGGTCGCGTTCAGCCCGGACGGGCGGGTGCTCGCCGCGGCCAGCGCCGACAACCTCACCCGGCTATGGGACATCGCGAACCCGGCCCGGCCGACGCCGCTCGGCAATCCCCTGGCCGGGCCGGGCAGCTACGCGATCTCGGTAGCCTTCAGCCCGGACCGGCGCACCCTGGCGGTCGGCAGCGCCGACAAGACGGTGCGGCTGTGGGACGTCAGCCGACCCGGTCGGCCGACGCCACTGGGCGGGCCGCTGACCGGGCCGGGCGGCTATGTCTACTCGGTCGTGTTCAGTGGTGACGGGCAGACTCTGGCCACCGGGGCCACCGACGGCACGGTGTGGCTGTGGAACCTGGCCGACCGCACCCGGCCGGCCCTGGTCGCCGAGCTGACCGGGCCCGCCGGCCACGTGTACAGCGTGGCGTTCGGCCACGCGGACCGTACCCTCGCCGCGGGAAGCGCGGACGGCACGGTCAGGATATGGGACACCATGCCGGGCGCCGCGGCCGCTGGCGTGTGCGCCGACGCCGGCCAGCCGATCAGCGCCGCCGAATGGGCCAGTTACATCCCGGGCCGCCCCTTCAACCCGCCCTGCCGCTGATCGGCTCAGGACAAGGGAGCGAGAAGGTCTCCGGCACGCCAGCAGGCGTGACGTCCCCGTCTCGCTCCCACGCCTCACCGCGCGCCCGGCTCCCAAGGGCGCACGGTAAAGCGTTACCAGTGTGCCGCCAGCATGGCGGCGCCGCCACGGTTCGGCCACTACCCGGACAGGCTCGGACATGGCGGCGCACGCACCGGGCCGGATGTTCTACCGTCGCTATGAAGGCCACACGGGCTGGTCACGTCGGCGGAGCAACGGGCGGCAGGGAGTCATGCGGACTAACGACGAGGTCGCTGCCCTGCTCTCGGAGTACGCCGATCTGATGGCAATCACCGGTGGCGATGCGTTCCGTATCCGGTCCTATGAGAGGGCGGCCCGCTCCGTCGCCGGTTACCCCGATGACCTCACCGCCCTGGATACCGGGGTCCTTGACCGGATACCCAACGTGGGGAAGGCCATCGCGGCCAAGATCGATGAGTACCTGCGCACCGGAAGCATCCACCAGCTTGAGGCGCTGCGGGCCAAGGTTCCCGCCGGGGTCCGCCGGCTGACCGAAGTACCCGGGCTCGGCCCGACGCGGGCGATAGTCCTCTACCAGGAGCGGGGCATCGATTCGGTGGATGGGCTGGCCGCCGCCATCGACGCGGGCCGGCTGGAGGGGTTGCGCGGCTTCGGCCCCAAGACCGAGGAGAACCTGCTGCGCGGGATCGAGATCATTCGCAAGACCGGCGACCGCGTCCTGCTCGATGTGGCCATGGAACTCGCGGAGGAACTCACCGGCCTGCTGGCCGCGGTGCCGGGCTGCCAGCGCGTCGCGTATGCCGGCTCACTGCGCCGGATGCGGGACACCATCGGCGACGTTGACATCCTCGCCATCTCCGACGAGCCGCGGGAGCTGATGCGAGCTTTCACCGGACTGCGGCATGTCGAGCGGGTCGTGGCGAGTGGCGACACCAAGACCACGATCCGCACCACCCTGGGGGTCCAGGTCGACCTGCGGGTCGTCCCGCCCGCGAGCTGGGGGGCGGCCCTCCAGTACTTCACCGGATCGCGGGCCCACAACATCCGCATCCGCGAAATCGCCGTGCACAAGAAGCTGAAGCTCTCCGAATACGGCCTGTTCGACGTGGAGACCGGCGACATGATCGCGTCGCTGACGGAGGAGGAGGTGTACGGTCGGCTGGGCCTCCCGTGGATCCCTCCCCCGCTCCGCGAGGACTCTGGTGAGATCGAGGCGGCGCTGCGCGGTGAGCTTCCCGCCCTGGTCGCCCAGCAGGACCTGCGCGGGGACCTGCACACCCACACCGATCTCACCGATGGCGTGGCCAGCCTGGAGGACATGGTCAGCGCGGCCGCCGCCCGCGGCTACAGCTACTACGCGATCACCGATCACGCGCCCAACCTGGTCATGCAGCGCATGACGGACGAGAAGATGCTGGCCCAGCGGGAGCAGGTGCGCCGGCTGGAGGGCGAGGCCGGCGGGATGCGGCTGCTGCACGGCACCGAGCTCAATATCGACCCCGACGGCGGCGTGGACTGGCCCGCGGAGTTCCTCAGCGGATTCGACCTGTGCGTCGCCTCGGTGCACTCACACTTCACCCAGCCACGCGACCAGATGACCCGCCGGTTCGTCCGGGCCGTTGAGAATCCGCACGTCAACATCCTCGGTCATCCCACGACGCGGCGCATCGGCAGGCGGGCGCCGGTGGATGTGGACCTGGACGAGGTCTTCAAGGCGTGCGCCCGCACCGGCACCGCGATCGAGATCGATTCCCACCCCGACCGGCTCGACCTGGCCTCGGACTATATCCGGCTGGCCCGGCGGCACGGCGTCAAGTTCTCCATCGACAGCGATGCGCACTCCATCGGCCACCTGGCTCACATGAGGTACGGGGTCGGCACCGCGCAGCGCGGCTGGCTCACCCCCGACGACGTGATCAACACCTGGCCGCTTGACCGCCTGACCGCCTTCCTGCGCAAGCAGGCTTAGCCGCGGGTCGACGCGGCCTGCGAGCTGATCGACAGCCGGCGATGGGTCATCCTGTAGGTCCTCAGAGACTCGACGGTGTAAGCCAGCAGGGAGGTCCGCGGCGGATGTCGTGGAGAATGCGAGCTTGACTGCAGGCTACGGCTTGGCCTGCCCGGAACCCGGTCAGTCGCTCTGGAGCCGGGTGAGGCCGTCGAGGATGAAATCGAGTGCGAACTCGAACTCGGTGTCGTCGTCGCACCGGCCGAGGGCGCCGCCGTGGGTGACCGCGAGGGCCATCTCCACGGCGTAGGGATGGCTGGCGCCGAGTTCGCTCGCGAGGCCGGCGGCCGCGTCCGGCTCAAGGTCCCCGGAATCGTCGAAGAGGTCCTGGGTGAACCCGAGAAGGCGGCTGCCGAGGATGTGCAGGGCGTGATGCGCCTGTGCGATGGAGAAGCCGCCTTCGCGGAGGATACCGATCACCGCGTTGGCGTATTGCAGCGTGGCGGGCCCGAGCGCGGTCCGCGTCTCGACCGTGCGGGGTGCCCACGGATGACGCAGCATGACGCTGCGCGCGGCGAGCACCATCTGACGCAGCGACGTCTTCCAGTCGGCACCATCGGCGCTCATCGGGATCTGGCCGATCACGGCATCGGTCATGCCGTTCAGAAGGTCGTTCTTGTTGCGTACATGTGTGTAGAGGGACATCGCCTCGACACCCAACTCCTGAGCGAGCTTACGCATGCTGATCGACTCGATGCCGTCGCGATCGGCGAGCTCGATGGCAGCCGCCATCACCCGCTCTCTGGTCAGCTGGGCGCGGCGTTCGGCGCCCGTGTTGCCCAGCGCGGAGATCTTCACGTGACCAGCCCTCGACCACGACGCCGGCTCGTGTCGCCCAAGGAAATCTCCCTTGACATCCTTACATCGTAAGGTCTAACCTTACGATGTACGCATGGTCCTTACTCCGTAAGGAAGACCAGCGTAGCACGTGACGGTGCCGCACAAGAGAGGCGCAAGCCATGACGGACAGCAGGACGGACAGCATGACGGACAGCAGGACGGACAGCCGGAAAGGCGCTTTGCCACCACTCCGAGTCGATAGCGACCAAGACGCGGGAGCTGCCTCCCGGCGGGTTCCACGCGGAAGGAGAAGCATGACCGTGCCGGCCAGTCCGCCGACCATGCGGGCCATCATCCAGGACGGCTACGGGGCGCCGGACCGGGTGCTCCGGCTCGAAGAGATCCCTGTGCCGTCGATCGGCGCCGACGACGTGCTGATCCGGATGCGGGCGACCAGCGTCAACACCCCGGACTGGGCGACCGTCACCGGAGTGCCGTACCTCCTGCGCCTGGGCTCCGGGCTGCGCCGGCCGAAGCGCCCGGTCCGGGGCAGCGACGTTGCCGGCGTGGTGCAGGCCGTTGGCCAGCGAGTCACCGACCTGGCGCCCGGCGACGACGTGTTCGGATCCACCAGAGCGCGAGTCGGCGCCTTCGCCCAGTACGTGGTCGCGCCGGCGGCCCAGCTCGTCAAGAAGCCAGCCGGACTCACGTTCACCGACGCCGCGGCGTCGGTGATGACCGGGCTCGCCGCGCTGGTCGCCATGCGGGACGTGGCACAGGTGGGCGCCGGCACGCGTGTCCTGATCAACGGCGCCTCGGGCGGGGTCGGGACCATGGCGGTCCAGATCGCCAGGGTGCTGGGTGCCGAAGTCACCGGCGTGTGCGGTACCCGCAACGTCGAACTGGTCCGGTCGCTCGGGGCGGACCACGTCATCGACTACACGAAGGAGGACTTCACCCAGAGCCGGCAGCGTTTCGACGTCGTCCTCGACAACGTGCTGAACCACCCGCCGAAGGCCACCGCGCGGGTGCTGGCACCAAAGGAAGTGCTCATCCCGAACAGCCTCGGGTACACCGGCGGCCTCCTGGCCGGACTGCCCAGGACCGCGCGGGCAGTCCTCATGGGACTCGGCGCCACCACCGTGCGGCTCGTGACCCCCGCCGTGAACCGCGAGAACCTGGATGCGCTCCGCAGGCTCCTCGAACCCGGCGAGATCAGGGTGGTCATCGACAAGACCTACCCGCTCGACCAAGCGGCGGGCGCCGTCACGCACATGCTCGAACATCACGCCAGCGGCAAGATCGCCATTGCGGGGTAGCGGAGCGACCACGGCATGGCCGCGAAAAGGGGCGTTGCGACCGGGTTTCGGGTAACGCGGGGAAGCCTGCGTGAGGTTGTGCGCGCTATTCGAAGGGAGCAGAGGATGTCTCACCGGTTTGGCGCGGAGTTCGAATCTCTGCTACAGCCGCGGGAGTGATGTCGGCCAGGGCGGGCGGATGCGGAACGACATGAACAACGTACGGCGTATCTCAGCGGATTACTTAGGAATCAATCCCCAGCCACGTGGCGAACGAGCGCAATTCCTCGCTGGGGCGTGGTTCAGCTCCCGCAATCACCGAAACGGTGTCCCGGACCATCGGGTGAAACCTGACCTGCTGGGGTGACACGCGCCGCGCTGCCTGCAAAGCACGCAGCGCACGGTGCCGGTCACCGTGATACAGCCAGCCCCGCGCCACCTCGATGCGGTAGTGGCCCACCCGGGAGGGAGGCAGCACCCGCAGGTGCCCGGCCCGCTCCGCGCGCTCGGCGCGGCTGACGGCCAGGGTCCCATCGGCCAGCTCGATCGCCGCCGACACTTCGTGCAGGGCCACGTTGGCCGCGCCGAACTCCATGCCGTAGCTGTTGGCTCCTTCGGGGACGATCGTGCTGACCGCGAGGCCCTCGGCTAGGTGACTGTCCGCTTCAGCCCGCCGGCCGGCCCGCGCGGCCAGGACCGCTGAGCGCAGGTGCAAGCTGCCGTATATGCTCCGCGTGGCCTCGTCCATGCTGGCGACATTGCCGCCCAGCTCCGTGCGGGTGCGTTCCATCAGGGCCAGCCCCTGGTCGTAGGCACCGGCACCGAGCAGGGACGCGCCGCGCGACCATTGCGTCCGCGCCACTCGCAGCGGGTCACCGCTCCGCCCGGACGCCTGCTCGATACGGTCAAGCGCCACCGCCCGCAAGTCCGCGTATCCGAGCTGGTGCGCGAGCCCGGAAATCCCCCCGTACGCCTCGGCCAGCAGCCCGTACAGGACAGGCCGGCCTGCTTCCGGTGCATCGATGACTGCCGCGTGCAGCTCGTCCAGCAGCCCGGGAAGGCTCTGCCCGAGCTGGAGATACCGCGCCTGCCGCCCCAGCGCCGACATCGCCTGCACATCGGCCCTCAGCTCATTAACTGGGCGTACCGGAGCCGCCGGATCCGGTGGCAGGTCATAGGTCAGCAAGGCACGGCGCAGCGAATCAATCGTCGCCTGCAACTGCGCATAGCGCCGGCCCGGCTCCTCATACGGCTGCCCGGTGATCCGGGGAACATCGACCCGCAGCGCGCGGGCCACTGCCCCGATAAACGCCGGGGTCGCCGGGACCGCGCTGGACTCGACCTTCGCCAGCAGGCTGTAGGACACGCTCGCCCGGCGCGCCAGCTCACGGGCAGTCCACCCCCGCGTCTTGCGGATCGCGGCGACCCGCGCCCCAATCCGGTCCTGATCCGCCATAAGACCTCTGGCCCGTGACTTTCAAACGAATTGAAACTCCGTGACTACCCGGCGCATCCATGCTCCCCTCATGGAGCACGCCCCGCAACCGGAGCGGAACGACGCGCAGGACGACAGCGACAGCACGGCCACCGCCATCGAGGACACCTTCAGCGGCCGCTTCGGGATCTGGCGCAGCACCACCGGCCGATGGTGGGCCGCCCGCCGCCACGCCCTCACCGCCGCCGAAACCAGTGCCGGATGCCAGCCATTCATCCACGCCGACGATCCCGAAACACTCACCCGCCGAATCCAGGAACAGGAAAACCTCCGCCCACCACCACCTCCCGGCCGCGGATTCCTGGCCGCGCCACCCTGCACACAGCAGAACGCGGAAGCCCCAGCCCAGGCAGGACAGGGCGTGTGCGAGACCGCCGCACCACCGCCAACCTGGTCTCGTGCCTTCCCCGCCACTCCCGACCAAGCCCGGGAAGCACGCCGATTCCTGGCCGCCATCCTGAACGGCCGCCCGGCGGCTGAAGACGCGGTGCTCTGCCTGTCCGAGCTTGCGGCCAACGCGACCATCCACAGCAAATCCCGCATGCCGGGTGGCTACTTCAGTGTCCGCGTCCAACTGCACGGCAGCCAGCTGCGCGTGGAGACCCATGACAACGGCGGGCCCTGGACCTGGCCCGAGCATCCCAGCGAGCAGCACGGGCGCGGATTACTGATCCTCAGCAAGCTCGCCCGCGCCTGGGGACGCTCCGGCGACAGTGACACGGGCTGGACCGTCTGGTTCGAGCTGCTCATGACGGCGCACACGCCAGCCAGCCAATCACCAGTCCCAGAAGGATCCGGCCGTGACTGACCCTGGCCCGGCCAGCATTGGGAGCCCCCGCGCGGCCCACCAGTGGACCACGGTCGTGGATGGTCACCGGCTTCGGCAGTTGCGCCGCCAGCGCGGCTTGTCCCAGGAAAAGCTGGCCGACAAGGCAGGAATAAGCCCAGCCACCGTGGCCAGGCTGGACCTGTTGACTGAACAAGATCGGGAGTTTCCGCAGTTCAGCGGCTAGGTGGCTGGTTCTGGCGGTACGTTCTGCGGCCATGATCGGAGATGGTGATCCGGAGCG
>Ga0070706_100002977_pt1 | contig 16799 bp, 8 predicted proteins | sample KBSK5501metaG_FD_65476 | JGI IMG/M metagenome (GOLD analysis project Ga0070706, IMG submission 65476) | Corn, switchgrass and miscanthus rhizosphere microbial communities from Kellogg Biological Station, Michigan, USA - KBS K5-50-1 metaG | ecosystem: Host-associated > Plants > Roots >...
GCAAGGGCACCAACTGCCACGACGGGACTGGTTCCTTGACCGAGTCGGAGATTCTCGAGCGCTTCAAGGACCGCAAAGTCGGCCTTTCCGTCGAGAGTCAGTTCGACCCTACCAAGATCAAGAAGGCCGAGGTGGTGCTGCGTGAAATGCTGGGCGAGCACGGCCGGCAGTTCGCCGTCGTGCGGCCCACCTACGAACGCATCGCGGCTACGAACGCGGTGCGGCTCTTCTTCAATATTGACGAGGGCCCGAAGGTCAAAGTCGGCCAGATCCGCTTCGAGGGCAACCACGCCTTCTCCGACCGCAAAATCATCCGTGCCATGCGTCACTCGCGCCCCTACGCCATCCCCTTGAAATTCTTCGAGATCGGCGTGATGTCCAAGACTTACGACCGGCGCAAACTGGCGGAGGATCTCGAGGTGGGCATCCGCGGGCTGTACCAGGACAACGGATATTTCAAGGTGCTGGTCAAGGAGCCCATCACCGAGACGGTGGACGTCAACCGGGCTGGGTTGCCCGGGCCGCTGCCGGTGGTGGGGCGCAAGCGCGGCAAGGTCACCAACATCACCATTCCCATCGAAGAGGGCGAACTCTACCACATGGGCAAGCTGTTCATCCGCAACGCCGACCCGGAAAAAGGTCTCTCGCTCAATGCCGAGCTGCTTCCCAAGATCTTTCCGCTCAAGCCGGGCGACATTTTTGCGGTGGACAAGGTCCGCAAGGCGCTCGAAGACTACCGTAAGATCTACGGTGAATACGGCTATATCGATTTCACCGCGGTCCCGTTGACCGACGTGGACGAGCCGACCAAGACGATCAATCTGACGCTGGAATTCGACGAGCAGAAGCAGTTTTTTGTCCGCCACATCGAATTCTCCGGCAATCTCACCACCCGCGACAAGGTCATCCGGCGCGAGCTGCTGCTCGACGAAGGCGACCTGTTCAACAACCGCCTGTGGGAGATCAGCATCTTGCGACTAAACCAGCTTGACTATTTTGAGCGTATCAAGCCCGAGAACGCCGAAATCAAGCGCAACGTCAAGGAAGGCACCGTGGACGTTGTGCTCAAGGTCAAGGAGAAAGGCAAACAATCCATCGGGCTGAGCGGCGGCGTCAGCGGCATCGCTGGCAGCTTTGTCGGCTTCAGCTACCAGACCAACAACTTCCTGGGTCTGGGCGAGACGCTGACCTTTTCGGCTGAGTTCGGCGACCGGCAGCGCAACTTCCTGTTCGGATTCACTGAGCCGTATCTGTTCGACCGGCCCATCTCGACTGGCTTCACCATTTTCAACAGCCGCTTCAACTTCAATCAGTCCCGCGAGACCTCCCTGCTGCTGGGACAGGCCATCCAGCTTGACCCGAATACGACGCAGAACTACAACCAGAACAGCAAGGGGTTCACCGTCTTTGCCAGTTACCCGTTGAAGCGCTTCTCCTTCACCCGCATCGGACTCACCTACGGGCTGACCAACACCAGTATCACTGCGTTCAGCGACGCCTCACGTCTGCTGTTCACGACGCTGCAATTCCGCGGCTTCGCCGGCCCCTCGGCGTTGACAGGCATCCAATCAAGCCACATCGTGCCGACCGTCACCTACAACACGATTGACAGCCCGCTGAACCCCACCCATGGCAAGAGCTTCTTCACTTCGGTGAACTTCGAGGGCCTGGGGGGCAACGTCAATGCCGTCACTACGGTCTTCGAGGGCAAGTACTTCCGGCCAATCAACAAACGGCGCAACGTGCTGGGCTTCCGCCTCCTGACTGCCTTTGCCACCGGCTACGGCGGCCGCGCGTTGCCGCCATTCAGCCGTTTCTACCTGGGCGGCGAGGATACCGTCCGCGGCTTTGATATCCGCACGATCGGGCCCATTGGATTCATTCCCGTGCCTGTGAATACTCCCCTCTTCTTCCTGGATCCAACGCAACTGGACAACTTCGGCAATCCGCGGCTGCGCCAGGTGACCGTACCCACGCTGGTGTATAACTTTACCTTCCCGGGCGGTGATATTCAGGGGGTGGGCAACCTCGAGTACCGCATCCCTCTTGTTGGACCGGTGAGCATGGCGCTGTTTTTCGACGCCGGGATCAACGGGGCCCTGCGTGGCCAGCAGTTGCAGTTGGACCCGACCGGCCTGCAACAGCTCCGCACGCAATTCCCCGATGCGACGATCAATCAGACGATTAATCTGTTGCATGGCACGAACTTCAAACCGCGGACCTCGACAGGGCTCGAATTCGTGGTGCAACTGCCGGTGGTCAATGCTCCGTTCCGCATCTACTGGGCCTATAACGTGAATCGGATTCGGCAAACCCTGGTTGCGCCGTCCAGCGCCTTTGTGATCACCGATAATTTCCGGCAGTCGCTGCCGCCGGGTGTGCTGGAGTCGCAGATCCTGCCCCAGCTCAACAACATCGTGAACAACCCCGGGAGGTTGAATTTCTTTGAGCCGAGGCGCACCTTTCGATTTACGGTCAGCCGGACATTCTAGTGCCCGGTGTTGCGCTGGCGCCGCGTAGGCATTGCGGACTAAGATGGCACGCAAGCTCCGCGTGGTACGGGGTGCCGGGCGGACGTGGGACCGTCGTGCAAGGCTCGTGATCTGGTCTTCCTCGGAGGCAATGGAATGAAGCGGTGGATCTGCTGGATAACTGTTTCTCTCCTGCTTGGTATGCTCGTGCTGGGGTGTGGCGGCAAGGGCGGCGCAGCGGCCGGCCTCACCGTGTCGATTTCGCCCAAAACGGCCGCGGTGAATCTCAATGGCACGCAGCAGTTCTCCGCGATCATAACTGGCGGCACGCCGCCCGTAGTGGCCACCATCGCAGCCACCAACGGTGCTGTGCGCGCCGCCAACGTTGTAACCATCACGACGACATCGCCGCACGGCTTGGGCACCGGCCAGAGCGTCACGATCGCCGGGGTCTCGGACAGCAGTTTTAACGGCACATTTACGATCGCGAGTGTGCCGTCCACGACGACCTTCACCTATGCACAAACTGGCTCCAACGCCACCAGCGGCGGCGGCACCGTTTCCGCAAACACCGTGAAGTGGTTTGTGAGCGATGTTGAAGGTGGAAATGCGACCTCCGGGACGATTTCCACGACCGGGCTTTACACCGCCCCGGCCACCCTCCCGCCGGCCACGACCCTTACGATCGCCAGCAACGGTGCAGCGCGCGCAAACAATGTCGTCACCATCACCACCACGGCGGCGCACAACCTCATTGTCGGGCAGGCGGTGATCATTACCGGGGTCACAGACACCAGTTTCAACGGGACGTTCGCTATCCAAACGGTACCATCGAGCACGACGTTCACCTATTCCCAGACCGCCGGCAATGCCACCAGCGGCGGCGGAACAGTCACTTCGACAAGCGTCCAAGTCAAAGCGCAGGCCGTCGCGGACAGCACGAAGAGCGACACGGCGACGGTCTCGGTGTTGTCCGGCATCAGCATCAGCGTTTCGCCCAAGACGGCGACCGTGGGTACCACCGAAACCTTTCAGTTCATTGCCACGGTGACCGGCTCGAGCAACACCAACGTCACCTGGTTGGTGAACGGCGGCAGCGCCAACGGTACGATCAGCACGAATGGGCTCTATACGGCGCCCAGCGCCGTCCCCAATCCCGCGACGCTGACGGTCACGGCAACGGCCGTGGTCGATCCCAACAAGACGGCCACCGTGTCGGTGACCGTGGTCACGGCCGCCGATCCGACACTGACCGCCATCAGCCCCACCCATGCGGCGCAAGGCTCCATCTTCCAGGATGTCTACTTGACGGGGACTAATTTTCTTTCGACGAGTACTGTCTTGCTGAACGGCGCTGCTGTTCCCTCTTCTGCGCTGACCCTGGTTAGCACTACGCTGCTGCGGGCGACCATTCCCGACAGCCTGCTGGCTACCGCTGGTACATTCAATTTGGCCGTAAAGCGCCAGTCGGGCTCCACCACGCCGGCGTGCACCCCGGATGCGACAAAGTGCCAACTCGTGGTGGCGCCCGTCCGCCCGGCGCTGGTAGCAGCCTCGCCCGATAGCGCCACCCAAACCAGCTCGAGCGCTTCGGTCAGCTTCAACGTCAACGGCGGCTATTTCGGCACAACTGCTTCGCCGGTGGTGACGGCAGAGTTTAACGGCAGCGTGCGGCCGGCCGCGGTGACCAGCCGTCAATTGAGCGTCACCATCGGCGGCGGGAACGGCGATCTGAGCACACCGGGGCTGTTCTCCGTGGCCGTGCGCAATAGTGGCGCGGCGCAGCCCGTTGCGGTTACGAACCTCGCGGTGCAGCCCTCGCCCTCGGTCACGGCGCCGTCAGTTGTGACCACGCTAACCATGCCCGGCACGAACCCGCGGCCCGGGGCTGTCGCCGTCAACACCGCCACCGGCATCGCCGTAGTGGCGAACAGCGGAACCAATTCCATCACGCTGATTGACCTGAAGACCTCGCCGCCCAGCATCAGCGGCGCCCCCATCGCCGTGGGGACATCGCCGACCGGCGTCGCAGTGGATACGGTCCGGAATCTGGCGGTGGTGGCGAATAACGGCAGCAGCAATCTCTCGGTTGTGGATCTGAACACCCTGGCGGTCACGCCAGTAAGCGCCAACATCAACAATGCGCCTTTCTCGGTGGGCATCAATCCGCTGACCGGACGGGCGCTGGTCGCCTACCAATCCACGAACAACGGCTCGTTGCTTGACCTCACCGCGAGCCCGCCGGCGGTGATCGGCTTGGTTTCGATCAGCACGGGCCTGAACCCGCAGGTCGCCATCGAGCCGCGGCTGAACTGGGCCGTTGTGACACCCGGCGGCGCCGGTTCGCTTTCGATCGTGGACTTGGGGCGGCAGTCGGTGAACGCAATCGCCGCGGCCCCCAATGGGGCTTCGCGCTCTTCCAACGTCGTGACAATCACCACGACCGCCACACACGGTCTGATTCCCAACGAGGCGGTCTTGATCACCGGGGTAGCCGACGCCAGCTTCAACGGCAGTTTTACGGTCGCCGCGGTACCATCCAACACAACTTTTACTTACAACCAGACGGCCGCGAATGCGACTAGCGGGGGCGGCTCGGTTTCCTATGCGCTTCCCCTGGCCACCGCCACGCTCGGCGTCGGCGTGCGCGGAATCGGCCTCAACCCGGAGACGAAGAAGGCACTTCTGGCCGATCCCACTACCGGCGCCCTGCTCATTCTCAGCGTGCTCGACCAGACCGTCACGACATTCCCCCTGCCGGAGACCGGGGCGGTGGCCGCGGCTGTGAATCCGCTGATTGATATCGGCATGACCATCAACCCAGGGACCGGCGTGGCCTCGGTAATCGATCCTCGCACTCCGGCGCGCATCGCGACCGTTCCGGTCGGCACGGGACCCAAGGCGGTGGCCTTCGATCCCGCAAGCAACCTGGCTTTGGTGGCCAACGAGAGCAGCAACGACGTAACCATTATCTCGCTCGGGAGCATCGGGTCGCCGCAGATCACCGAGTCGAGCCCGGCCTTCACGTTCACCTCCGCGACGCCGCTGACGCTGACGTTGGCCGGAAGCGGGTTCGGCGCCGGATCGGCTGTCCGCCTGGATGGGGATGCCACCGGCGTGACCACATCATTCGATTTGACGCACCCGCGCCAGTTGACCGCCACGATTGCGCCTTCGCGACTGGGGGCGCCGCGGCGCTACGCCGTGGATGTTCTTAACCCCGGCGGGGTGCACTCGAACGTCAGCGACCTCACGGTCATCATGGCGGTGAGCACCACCAGTACCGGATGCACGGCACCGACGCCCCGCGGGGTGGCCATCGATCCGGAGCTCGACGTGGCCGTGGTGACCAACCCGGGCTGCAACAACATCTCGCTGATTGACCTGAAGACCGGCACAGTGGGCACCGTAACCAAGACCATTGCCGTGGGCACCAACCCCCAGGGCGTTGCCGTGATTTCCCGGCTCGGCAAGGCCGTGGTGACCAATCGCGGCAGCAACAACGCCTCGGTCGTGGACCTGGTAGGCGGGACGGTGACTACCACGGTGACCGCTGGCACCGAACCCATCGGCGTGGCCATCAATCAGGACACCGCCACCGCCGTGGTGGCCAACAGCGCCTCCAGCACGATCAGCACGTTTAGCGTTGATTCGGGTTCGCTCGGCCCCACCGCTTCCGTGGACGCGCGCCCGGTGGCGGTGGCCATCGACCCCACTCGGAACCTGGCGGCGGTCGCCTGCGCCACGCAGAACACTTTGGACCTGGTGGACCTCAGCCAGGCGTCGCTGCCGGTGACCGGACACATTTCGGGCCCGCAGCTTCCCACTGGCGTGGTGTTTGACCCTGTGAGCCGGTTCTTCCTTGTCCTGTCCAGCCTGGGCAACAAGATGTTGCTCGTGAACCCCGATACGCAGCAGTCGCAGTTTGCCAACGTGGGGATCAACCCGACCGCTCTGGCCTACAACTTTCAGAGCAGCACCCTGGTGATTGCGAACACTGCCAGCCAGACGGTTTCGGTGATGGATTTCCTCGACCTGCGCATCCGCGCCATACTGGGGTCAAACGTGGCCCCGCAGTGCCTGAACACCATCGCGGTCGGATCGCCGCCGGTACAGCAACAACCGACCTGCGGAGTGGAAATTCATCCGCGCACGAACCTGGCTGTATTCGCCGACGGGGACAACAACCGCGTCCTGCTGATGCCGCTGCCGCGATAGGCACGGGCCGCGGCTCCGGCCGGGGCCAACCGCCGAATCGGTTGCCGCATCGGAGAGGCAGAGGGATGCCGGCGACGCCGCAGAGGGGCATCCCGCAGCCGCGCTGGGAGAAGCGAGATACGCATTTGCGCTTGCCCGGCTGGAAAGTGCCGCGCTATAATGTGCGATTTGCGACTTTTGAAAGGTTGCGATAAGGAGAGGGGATGAAAGTCTATTATCGAGCGGTCATTCTCGCAGCGCTGTTGCTTCCCACGACATTTGTGGCCCGGGCACAGAGCGGCGGGAGCCCCCCGGCAGCAGTCGCGTCGAAGGTGGGGATCTTGAATGTGCGCCAGGCCATCGTCAACACTGCGGAAGGCAAGCAGGCTGCGGCGGAGTTGCAGTCCCAGTTTGCGGCCCGGCAGACCGATCTGGAAAACCTTCGCAAACAGATCGAAGATATGCAGAACCGGCTGCGTAACTGCGAGCGCGCCTGTAGCGAGGAGGAAAAATCGCGGCTGACCCGGGAGGGCGAGCTGAAGTCACGGCAGTTCCAGCGCAAACAGGATGATTTCCAGGAGGAGTTGAACGCCGCCCAGGCCGAGGTGTTCGAGCGCATCAGTCGGAAGATGCAGGATGTTCTCGACCGCTATGCTCGGGAGAACGGCTACACGGTCGTCTTCGATACCTCCATCCAGCAGACGCCGGTTGTCTATGCCTCCAGCCAGGTCGACGTCACTCAGGATGTGGTCCGGCTCTATGACCAAGCCTATCCGGTGAAGCCCGGCACACAGCCGGCAGCAACGCGGCCGCAGCCGAGTGCCCCCAAACCCCAGCCCCCGGCGCCGAAGCCTCAACCGCCGGCACAGAAGCCGCCGCAAGACTAAGCGCGCTGCTTCGCCCCGGCTAGGGCGTGTGGAAGCGGCCGGCGCAAGCGGCTATCGAGAGATATGGTCGGCCTCCCCGGCAGACGTGCTCGGGGGGGCCGTTTAGTCTTACGGCGCGTGATATTCGATCGTGCCGGGGCGTCAGCGGGATCAAGGGAACCAAATTTCGTCTTCATAGCCCCTTCGCTCGAAGGGTAGCTGTGGTGCAGCGGTTGGGGCGGGCCACAAACAGCTCGGCTCGCCCGCAACGCCGGCCCCAGGGCTGAACACCACGGGATGTAGCTTGCTTTTGACAGATTCGGCGGCTATACTCGGGGTGCTCTGAAGCCGGTCGCATTCTAGAGTGGGCGCGAGCCCACTTTTTTGTTGGCATCGGCAGGGCTGGGGCAGGCGGGCATCCGAAGCGTCGCACGAAGGGGTGCCCCGGCGCACTTGGGAGCCAGGCCATGGAAATTGAGAAGATCCGCGAAGCCGCCGAGCGCGTGGCGCGCTCGGAGGGCATCGAAGTCGTGGATGTCGAATGGAAGGTGGGCCGGCAGCGATTCCTGCGGGTCTATATCGACAAGCCCGAGGGCATCAGCCACCGCGACTGCGAGCTGGTGAGCCAGCAGTTGAGCGTGATCCTCGACGTCGAGGACCTGGTGCCGGGGCCGCGATACATCCTGGAGATCAGTTCGCCGGGGTTGGACCGCAAGCTCACTCGGCCCACAGACTTCGAGCGTTTCGTGGGGCGGCTGGCGCGGATCTCGACCCTCGAGCCGGTGGAGAACGCGAAGTTTTTTGAAGGTCGGCTGGCGGGTTACGCCGACGGCATGGTGCAGCTTGAGGTGAAAGGGCGCGTGATCGCGCTGCCGCTCGGAGGCATTCGCAAGGCGAATCTGGTGGTGGAATTCTAGGGGTGACACACAATGGCCAGTCTGCTTTACCAAACGATTGAGCAGATCAGCCGGGAAAAACACATCGAGCCGGAGATCATCGTCGCGGCGATTGAGGACGCGATGGTGGTGGCCGCCCGGAAGTATTACAAGACCGAAGAGGATCTGCGCTCGAAGTTCAACCCGGAAACCGGCCAGGTGGACGTGTATGCGGTGCGTGCGGTGGTCGAGGAGGTGGCCGACCCCAAGCGCGAGGTGACCTTGACCGAGGGCCGCAAATTCGATCCGGCGGTGGAAGTGGGCGGCGAAATCTTGATTGTGAGGCCCACCGACGTGCTCGGGCGCATCGCGGCGCAGACGGCCAAGCAGGTGATCATGCAAAAGGTGCGCGAGGCCGAGCGCGACACCATCTTCAACGAGTTCAACGGCCGGGTGGGCGAGCTGGTGAACGGCATCGTGAAGCGCACCGAGGGCCCCGATGTGATCGTGGACCTGGGCCGCACCGAAGCGCGACTCCCCAAGCGCGAGCAGTCGCGGCTGGAGGCCTACAACCTGGGCGACCGGCTGCGCGTGGTGATCCGTGCGGTTGACCGCGCTTCGAAAGGCCCGCAGGTGATTGTTTCGCGCGCCGATCCGATGCTGGTCCAGCGGCTATTCGAAATGGAAGTGCCGGAGATCTACGACGGCACCGTGCAGATCCGCGCCGCGGCCCGCGAAGCCGGCGAGCGCACCAAGATCGCCGTGCAGAGCCGCGACAAGGATGTGGACCCGGTTGGCGCCTGCGTGGGGATGAAGGGGATGCGCGTGCAGTCGATCATCCGCGAATTGCGCGGCGAGAAGATTGATATCATCCCGTTCAACGAAGAGACGATCACCTTTGCCCAGAAGGCCCTGAGCCCGGCCAAGGTGACCCGGGTGCAGATCATCGACCCCGAGCAGCGGCACCTCGAGGTCATCGTCGAGGATACGCAGCTCTCGCTAGCTATCGGCAAGAAGGGGCAGAACGTCCGCTTGGCCAGCAAGCTGATCGGCTGGAACATCGACATCAAGAGCGAGGAAGAAAAGCGACAGGAGATCGAGGCACAGATGGCCGCGCTCACCGCTCCGGGCACGCCGCTCGCGGAGCTGAAGGGCGTCGGCCCGAAGACCATCGAGAAGATCGAGACGCACGGCGTGAGCTCGATCGAGAAGCTGGCCGATATGACCCCGGAGCAGTTGATGGAGATCCCGGGCATCGGCGAGAAGATGGTCGAGAAGATCCAGGTGGCGGTGAAGAGCTACTTCGAAGCGCTCGACGCCCAGCAAACCGCCGCAGCAGCAGAAGCAGCAGCGGCGGGTGAGGCCGCGGCCGCTGGTCAAGCGACCGAAGCCGCCGCCGAAACGCCCGCCGGCACCGAAGAGGCGCCGGCGGCAGAAGCCAGCGCAGAAGTGCCCGCGCCTGTGGACGAAGCGGCCGTCGAGACGCCCGCCGGCACCGAAGGGGCCCCGGCAGCAGGAGCCAGCACAGAAGCGCCCGCAGACGAAGCCGCCGCGGAAGCGCCTGCGGTCGCGGACGATGCGGCCGCGAAGCCGGAAGGTGATGCGTCGGCTGAGCCGCACAAGGGAGAAGAATAAGCCGCAAGCTCAATGACCGAGCCCAACCAAATCCGCATCAACGAGCTGGCCCGGGAACTCGAGGTCAAGGCCAAGGCCATCATTGACTACTTGCCGGAGGCCGGCGTCAGCGAGAAGAAGACGCACTCCAGCTCGATTGAGGTCGCTGCGGCCGAAAAGGTGCGGAAACACTTCCGCGAACTGGCGGATGCCGAGGCGGCTGCCGAAGCCGCCGCCGTGGCGGAGAAAGTATCCAGGGAAGCCGCCGCCAAGGCAGCCCGGATGAGACCTCCGGCACCGCCGACCCCTGCCCCGGCCGCCGGACCCGCAAAACCCGCCGCGACCTTGGCCGGGCCGCCGGGCGTGAAACCTGCAATTGGCGGCGTTCCTTCCGCCAGGCCCGGGATCCCCGGGACTGGTGCGCCCGGGGCAGCGAAACCCGGTGTCGCCACTGCTGCGAAACCTCCTGCGCCGGGAGCCGCGGCGCCCAAGCCCGGCGCTCCGGCCGCAAGAACGGCTCCCCCGCCGCCCGCGATCGCCAAGCCGGGAACCACCCCGACACATCCGACAGCAAAAACTCCGTTGCGCCCCGGGGTTCCCATCGTTTCAGGCGCGCGACCGGCAGCATCGGCGGGCGCACGCGCTGGCGCTCCGCGGCCGAGCTCGCCCGCCACGGCGGGGGCTCCAGCGTCACGTTTGCCGGCGCGTCCCGGCGCTCCGGGTCGGCCGATGCCCGTGCGGCCCGGCCAGCGGATCGGCCGCCCAGGTCCCGGGCCTCTGCCCGAGAAGCTTCCGCCCAAGGCGGAGCCCGGTAAGCCCATCTACGAGCGCAAGCCCGCGGCTCGCGCTCGGCCCACGATGGAGAAACGCTTTGAGGAGGGCGAGCGCAAGCTGCATCCGGTGCGCACCCGGCCCGGCGTGGGCGAACGCCGAGCGGCCCGCATCGAGCCGGCGCCGCCTCCGGTGCCCCGCGAACCGCGGGAGGTCACGATCACCGAGGGCATCACCGTCCGTGAGCTGGCCGAAAAGCTCGACGTGCGCGCCAAAGACGTGCTGAGGACGCTGCTGGACCGCGGGGTATTCGCCAGCATCAACCAGGCACTGGACACGCAGACAGCCACCACTCTGGCCGAAGCCTTCAACGGCATCGTCCACGTCATCTCATTCGAACAAGAAATGGTCCAGGAGGTGGCCAAGGAAGAAAAGGCGGAAAACCTGCAGCCGCGGCCGCCGGTGGTGACGGTGATGGGCCATGTGGACCACGGTAAGACCAGTTTGCTTGACGCGATTCGTGAGACTGATGTGGCCGCCGGCGAGGCGGGCGGCATCACCCAGCACATCGGCGCTTATCAGGTGCCGGTGGACGGCCGGCGCGTGGTCTTCGTGGACACGCCGGGCCACGAGGCCTTCACGCGGATGCGCGCCCGCGGCGCCAAGGTGACCGACATCGTCGTGCTGGTGGTGGCTGCCGACGACGGCGTAATGCCGCAGACTCAAGAGGCCATCGATCACGCCAAGGCCGCCGGCGTGCCGATCATCGTGGCCATCAATAAGATCGACAAGCCCGAGGCGCAGGCTGAGCGGGTCAAGCGGCAGCTCTCCGACCGCGGGCTGATGCCCGAGGAGTGGGGCGGCGACACAGTGGTGGTGGAAGTCTCCGCGAAGCAGAAGAAAAACCTCGATAAGCTGCTCGAAATGATCCTCTTGGTCGCGGACCTGCGCGAGCTGAAGTCCAACCCCGGATCGCCTGCGACTGGGACCGTCCTCGAATCGCGAGTGGATAAGGGCCGCGGGCCGGTGGCGACCGTGCTGGTGCAGACCGGCACGCTGCACACCGGCGACGTTTTCATCTGCGGCGCCGTGTACGGAAAAGTGCGCGCCATGTTCGACGACCACGGCCGTCCGGTGAAGGAAGCCGGTCCTTCGTCGCCCGTCGAGGTGCTGGGTTTGCAGGGCGTCCCCGGAGCGGGCGACCACTTCCAGGTGGCCGACGAAGCCAAGGCGCGGCACATTGTGGAATACCGGCAGACGAAGCTGCGCGAGGCTACGCTCGCCCGCAGCACCGGCGCGCGCATCACGCTCGACCAGCTGCACGAGCAGCTCAAGGCCGGCGACGTCAAGGAGTTGCCCATCGTCATCAAGGCCGACGTGCAAGGCTCGGTGGAAGTGCTGAGCGAGATGCTGCCCAAGCTCTCGACCGACCAGGTGAAGCTGAAGATCATTCACGCGAGCGTCGGCGCCGTGTCGGAGACCGACGTGCTCCTGGCATCGGCCTCGAACGCCGTCATCATCGCCTTCAGCGTGCGGCCGGACCGCAAGGCTGCGGACCTGGCGCAGCAGGAAAACGTGGACATTCGCCCGCACACGGTCATCTACGAGGTGTCCGACGAAATCAAGAAGGCCATGGCCGGGCTGCTCGCGCCGGTGTTCAAGGAGACTTATCAGGGCCGCGCCGAGGTCCGCGATACCTTCCGCATCAAGGGCGTCGGAATGATCGCCGGCTGCTACGTCCAGGACGGCACGCTCAAGCGCGACGCCGAGGTGCGCGTCGTGCGTGATGGCGTGGTCATCTACACCGGACGCGTGCAGTCGCTGCGCCGCTTCAAAGAGGACGTGAATGAGGTGCGCGCCGGGTTTGAATGCGGCGTGGCCATCTCCAACTTCAGCGACGTGAAGGTCGGCGACATCCTGGAATGCTTCACCATGCAGAAAGTGGTCGTGGCGGAAGCCACCGCCTAGGCCTATCCTGAGACTGCCAGAGGCTTTCGCGAAGGCCGCACGTGCCTGACAGGCAAGAAAGAATTCCGGCCGGGGGCGCACATGCCGATCGGTCTCCTCACCCTGGAAATCCACATCCCCGATGCCCGCTCGCTCAAAGACAAACGGCAGGTGCTCCGCAGCCTGAAAGACCGGCTGCGCGGGCAGTTCAACGTGGCCGTCGCCGAGCTCGACCATCAAGAGTTGTGGCAGCGGGCGCTGGTAGGCGTGGTGAGCCTTTCGGGCGACGCCGGGCATCTCGAGCAATCGCTGCAAGCCGTGTTCGCCGAATCGGAGCGGCTATTGGGACGCGACCTGATCGGCCATGAGATCGAATTGCTTTAAGCCGGAGCCGCGCCCCCGTTCGCAGGACATAGAAGGAAGAGCGCACGAGATGACCATTGCGGGCCATCGCCACGAGCGGGTCGCCGAAGAGATCCGGCACGAGGTCAGCACCATGCTGGCGGGCGAACTGAAGGACCCGCGCCTTGCGGGGCTGGCCACCGTGACCGAAGTCCGGGTCACACCCGACCTCAAACACGCCCGCATCTACGTCAGCGTGATGGGTACCGAGGCCGAGCAGGCCTCCACGTTGGTTGGCCTCACGGCTGCCGCCGGCTACGTCCGGCACGAGCTGACCGAGCGGCTGCGGCTGCGCCGCGGTCCGGAGATCCATTTCGTGCTCGACCGCTCGGAACAGTACGGCCAGCACATTGAAGAGCTCCTGCGGCAGACCAAGCAATCTACAAAGCCTGACGCCGAAAACTGACAGCGGAAGACTATCCTTCTACGATGGCGCGCAAGCCACAACCGGCGCCGTTTGACGGCGCACTGGTGATTGATAAGCCAGCGGGAAAAACCTCGCACGACATGGTCGAAGCCGTGCGACGCCTGCTCGGCTTCCGCCACATCGGACATCTGGGCACGCTCGACCCGCTGGCGACCGGGGTGCTCGTACTGCTGCTGGGCCGGGCGACGCGCCTGGCGCAGTTCTATGCCGGGCGGCGCAAGCGCTACACCACGACCGTGCGCTTCGGCTTTGCCACCGATACCTACGACGCCGACGGCACGCCCCTCGGGCCGGACACCGCACCCGAGCTTCGCCGCGAAGAGATCGAGCGGCTGGCGGCGCATTTCGTGGGGCGCTTCGCGCAGATCCCGCCGGCATTTTCGGCCAAAAAAGTGCACGGCCGGCCGGCGCACGAGCTGGCCCGGAAGAAAAAACCGGTGGAGCTGAGGCCGGTAGAGGTGGAGGTGTACGAGTTCCGCCTGACCGGCGTGGAGGGTTCGCTCGCACAGTTTGTGGTCGAGTGTGCCCCGGGCACCTATGTCCGGTCGCTTGCGCACGAGATGGGAGCGCAGCTCGGCAGCGGCGCGCATCTTGCCGAAATCGTGCGCACGGCCGTTGGCGAGTTCACGCTCGACCAGGGAGTGAAGCTGGAAGAGCTCGAGCAGGCGGCCCGCAATGGGCGGCTCGCCGAATGGATTCTCCCGCTCGAGCGGCTGCTGCCCAATCTGCCCCGGGTGACGGTGCTGCCCGTGGTGGAGCGGCGCGTGCGCCACGGCTCGCGGTTTAATGTCCAGGTGACCCACATCCAGCCGGGCCGCGTCTCGACGGCGCAGGGCGCCCCGGCGGAGCTCGATGCCGGCGACTGGCGGCCCGCCCGGCTGCGCGTCTTCAGCCAGCAGGAGAAGCTGATCGCCATCGCCGAAGCCGTCGTCCCGCGCACCTATCAGCCCGTGGTCGTCCTCGACGCCGAACCCTAGCTTCGCCCTGCGGTTGTATCCGAGATCGCGTCAAGTCCAATCGGGTGGGGATTCCTCGGCTTCGCTCGGGACATGTAATGCCGGACCCTGCAACCAAGAACTGTGAACTCTCGACTGTGGGCGGATTCTCTCTATTGCTGGACTGCCGGCCTTTCGACGCCGGGCGTGCCGCTGCCTCGTCCGGCGTAGATCGAGCGGTCCGTGCGCGGCGCCAGGCGAACCTGCCGCGGCGTGACGAGAATCAACAGCATCGTATCCCGCCGCTCGGTATCGCGTCGCCCGGCCAGGTGACCCGCGGTGCGGGCGAATCCCGGCAGGCCCGTGATCGTCCGCGTCTCTTCCGGTTGGACAATTCCGCTAAGCAGGGTGGTCTCGTTTTCGCGGACGCGCACAGTCTGGTCCACGGTGCGGTTGCTGATCACCGGGATGCCATTGATCGTTTCTCCGGAGAGGCTGCGGATCTCGAATTCCAGGTGGAGCGTGACTTCACTGTCGGCATGGACTCGCGGCGTGGCGCGGACTTTCAGGCCCAGGTCTTCGTACTCGGCACCCGGGTAAGCGATCTGCGGGATGGTGGTTGAAGCGACTGAAGCGGCTGGGTTGAGGATCGTTGAAACAGTATTCGCGCCCTGATCGGTGATGGCCAGGTCGGGCCGGCCATTGTTAATCAAATTGAGTGCGATGATCGCGCTCGGCCCGGTGCCAACGGCCAACTCGAGGCGCGCGCCGAAGGTGCCGTCGCCGTTGCCGATGAGCACGGTGACCGTGTTGGAGCCCTGGTTGGCGACGGCCAGGTCGAGCCGGTTATCACCGTTGAAGTCCGCGATGGCGACCCCGACCGGGCTCGCGCCGGTCTGGAAATCAGCCTTGGAGCCGAACGTGCCGTCGCCATTGCCGAGCAGGATGGAAACGGTGCTCGACCCCTGGTTTGCGACCACCAGGTCCAACTTGCTGTCCTGATTGAGGTCGGCCACGGCCACGGCGCTCGGGGCCACTCCGGTGCCAGTATCTTTGTGCGTCTGGAATGTGCCGTCGCCGTTGCCAAGCAGAATGGAGATATTATTGGAGTTCTGGTTGGCGACCACCAGGTCCAGCTTCCCATCCGCATTGAAATCCGCTGCGACAACCGCGACCGGCTTCGTGCCCGTGGGGGAATCCATGTGGGCTTGGAACGTGCCGTCGCCGTTCCCCAGCAGGATCGAGATCGTGCTGTCGGTGGAGTTGGCGACCGCCAGGTCGATCTTCCCATCGCGGTCGAAATCACCCGTGATCACCGATTGGGGGCCGCCGCCCGTGGCGAAGGTTTTCTGGGGCTGAAACGTGCCGTCACCGTTGCCCAGCAGGATTGAGACCGTCGCGTCAGCCTCGTTGGTCACGGCCAGGTCGAGCTTCTGATCCCCGTTGAAGTCGCCGACGGCGATTGAGCTGGGCTGCGTTCCCACGGCAAGAGTCGTCTGGGGCTGAAATGTGCCGTCCCCGTTGCTCAGCAGGATTGAAACCGTTCCCGAGTCGCGATTGGCGATGGCAAGGTCCACGCGGCCGATGCCCCGGAAGTCGCCGGCGGCGACCGCCGCCGGGCCGTTGCCGGTGGCAAAGTCGTTCCGGGGAAAGGCGACCTGATTGGCGGCGATCAGTTGAGGCGAAACCAGGCTGGATCCAAGCAGCGCCAGGGCAACGGGGAAGCGGTCTCCGATGAAAAAGGTGGCCGGCTGCCCGTCCTCGGCACGCAGCAGCACGCGCCGGCCGCTGCGGACCAAATTCAGCGTCTCGGAGAAATCGGCCGCGGCGCCGGGCAGGTTGGCCAGGAAAATGGTCCGACCGCCGCCGATTGCGATGACCGGCGGCACCGACGCGCCAAACACACGCTGCGCAATCGCAATCAGCGATGCGGTAGTTTGCGCCTGCTGCAGGGCCCGAACGTCGGAGGGGCTTATGGTGATCAGCCGGCCAGTTGAAGGCGGCGTGATTCCGAGCCGCCGGGCGGCATCGCGGCTTACTTCCAGAATTTCGATCTCCAGCAGGATCTCAGCGGGGATCTGTTCGAGCTCCCGGATAAGAGCCGCGGCCAGGGCGACGGTCGCGGGCGAGTCCCGCAAGGTGAGGGTATGGCTGCGCGTGTCGAGCTCGGTGTGGGTTGCGCCGGCAATCTCGCGCACCAGGCGCAGCGTCTCGGTCATTTTGTCCGGCGTCGCCGATGCCGGCAGCACCATGGTGCGCACCACCACCGGGGCGTAATCGCGCCGCTTCTGCGG
>Ga0070706_100002986_pt1 | contig 16764 bp, 22 predicted proteins | sample KBSK5501metaG_FD_65476 | JGI IMG/M metagenome (GOLD analysis project Ga0070706, IMG submission 65476) | Corn, switchgrass and miscanthus rhizosphere microbial communities from Kellogg Biological Station, Michigan, USA - KBS K5-50-1 metaG | ecosystem: Host-associated > Plants > Roots >...
CGCCCACGGTGATCGTTTCCATACTCTCCTACTTCTGCAGCTTCCGCTGGCTCAACATCTGCAGGGTCTCCAGCAGAAATCGCCATCCCTCCTTATCTCGTGGTCGGTGGCCCCGGAAGTTGACTGTAGCGAGGCGCTCGACATCTTCATCCGAAAGATTGAGTTCCTGCTGCAATTCGGCTAATCCAGATGGTACGTCTGAACTCTTCTTGGGACGCGCGAGAGGCTTTGCCGTCGTGTCGTGAAGCAGTTCGTCCAATGTAGTGCCGAGGGCTTGTGCCAAGCCAAAGATGTACTGAATGTTTGGTTTCCCTGAAGAGCCGTTTTCTAAATCGGAGATATAGGCTTTGGACAGACCCGTCTTCGCTGCAAGGTCCGCGAGTGTCCACCCCTTCCCCTGGCGGAGGAAGCGGATTTTGTGGCCCAATTTTTCCAAGTCAATTTTTGATGGTTCCATTATTTACAACCGGTCGTAAGAAAGTGTTGACTTTACTTCTCCCCTAACGGTACTCTCATAGTTGCCATAAGGCAACCGGTTGTTAAAGTACGAACTGGCTAGCCCAGACAGGGTTCAACAGATGTTGTTGCGGAGAGGTTCTCATGGCGAGAAAACGGATCGTTTGTATCAACAAGAAGCCATCTCATCAGGATCCCAACCACCATATTACTCACGTGGGAGTTGGCACGCCCCAAGGTTGGGACGAACGGCTCGCTGTGGACGAAGTGATCCGCCAGATCCGGTTGCCCGCAGGGGATCGTTACTACGTCAGGGGCGTTGACGGTTCGGAGGCAGAAGTGCGACTTGGAAAGTGTCCGTTCTGTGCTCACGCGCACACTTTCATCAGAACCACCGCAGACCACTCTCGTGCGGATAACCTTTTGTCACTGCTTGAGTGCGTGTAGGGGTATCAATGGCGTATAGCGAAGAACAACTGACGATGATCTTCGATCGCACGGACGGTCATTGTCATATCTGTGGACGTAGGCTGTGTTTCAGCAACTACGGCCGGCCACAGCGAAAGGGCGCGTGGGAAATCGAGCACTCGAATGCCAGATGTAACGGTGGAAGTAATCGGCCCTGCAATCTCTATCCCGCTCATATCTCCTGCAACCGGGAAAAGGGAACAAAGACGACAAGAACAGCACGAGGGTGGAATGGCCTGACAAAGGCTCCGCCTTCTAGGTCCAGGAAGGAACAGGTTCATAGCGACAATGTTTGGGGCTGGGGCATTGCGGGTGCTATTTCGGGTGCGGCACTTGGTGGTCCAGGCGGAGCATTTCTTGGAGCTCTCCTTGGCGCGATGGTCGGGGATGGGACAAAGGTGGAATAGGAGATAGGGATATCAGGGAATAGAATTCAACGCTCCGGAGCTTGGCACTCGAAGGAGTTACAGCAATCAGAACAAATCGTTCGGTACGATCGGGATGTGAAGATTAAATGGACGTCTCTCGGACAACTTTGCGGCTCGACCCGTGGCCTCCCGAATACGATTCTGCTGTTCAATTTGCGGATCTCGAAAGCGAAAGTGCAGGAACTGTAAACGCCGACGTCGAGACTCGCGACTGGCAACCGATTCAGCCTGACTCCGTGGGAGACTACGAGGAGATTTGTTTTGTTGATGGGGTCCGGCGAATTGAGGCTCGTGTGATTGCTGATTCTCACGACAAGATGATCCACGGCCTGTTTGGATCGATTGGCGTAGGCGCAGTTCGAGTTCGCGCGGCAAGTGCATCATTTACCGGTATCACGGTTGATCGGTTCCTCATCCTAGGGGAAGGCCTCCTTCAAAAAGAGCAAATCGAAGTCGGTGAACACACGCTTGTCTTTGAAGGTCTTGCGTCAGCACAGAATTCTCCCATAGAACTGCTCGGCGAACTTCAGAACCTCATGCGCACACGGGAAGCTCAGCTGGGGAAGGTACTAAGCTCACAAAATGTGTGCGTATTTGCGGATGGGCCGCTTACATATTTCGCAAGTACGCGAGATGAGGTGGTAGGAATTATCAAAACTATTCATATACCGTACTTGACCCAAAAGCATTTCTCTGTAGTGGGCCGTCTGTTGCCAGGACAGCGAACCCCACTGTTTGCGATAGAGGATGGCAAGTACAACCGGTATTCGTGGTTCTTACGTTTAGCAGTGGGGCGCAAGCTGGACCATATCCTGGCTGGAGTTATCAGGCTCGAAGTGCGGGCGGCTTTGGGGCTGGAAAGTGCACGCAGGATAGCAAATTTTGCCGCCCACGAACTCCCTCGTTTCGTTTCTAGTCCCGCCCGCGACGTACGAGCGCCTCAGAATCTTGCGCCAGTAGGGAATCTGGAGACTGAGCTGCGGCACCGTTTGGGCGATCCGCTGCTGCTTCGTCGTGGTATCGAAAAAAAGCTCTTGGAGGGAGTACAGGCATGAGCGTTGAGATCGGGAAGGTTCTGGGTACTGCTGACTCGCAACCGCTTGATTTTTGGATAGCAGTTCCGATTCAGAACATTGTGCAGCTCGATGACGTCGTGTTGGTCAGAAGATCCCTGTCGGATGGGGTGGAGGTCACGATCTATGGCATTGTTGATGGCCTGATCGCCCGGCACGAGGGCGCCAAACTGGACAGCGACGTTTTCCTTGCGGAACAGGGAGTTTTGCCGCTCACGCACGCCGTCAAGGCTCACGTGACTGTAACAAGAGTCGAGCCGGAAATCTTTGTGCCTCCCCTCCCCGGCCAACCAGTCTACAGAGCGGCCGGCCTAGATCGAGACCAAGCACTATTTTTCGACGCCATGCAGAAGAAGTTTCCTCTGGGCCTGGCCCGTGACGGCGGCGTCGTCCATGGAAACTTCGAATTCCTCGACGGCAGTCGAGGAGCCCACATAAATATTTCAGGAATTTCCGGTGTAGCAACAAAGACAACATACGCGACTTTCTTGCTGTACGGGGTCTTTCACTCGGAACTTCTTGGAGCCGAGCGCAACAACACGCGAGCGATTATCTTCAATGTGAAAGGAGAGGATTTACTGTTTCTGGATCAGCCGAATCAATCCCTTACGAGTGATGCAGAACGCATGTACGCGAACCTCGGCTTACCGACTGGCCCTTTCGATGACGTGAGCTTTTTCGCGCCCGTAAAACGAGGCGAGGAGGTCTTGATACCGGACACAGGTACGCGAGCCGAGGGAGTCACAGCGTACTGCTGGTCAATCGAAGAGTTCTGTAAACAGCGTTACCTACGATTCCTGTTCGCGGACGCCGACGCTGAAACAAGTCATTTGGATGCCGTGATAGATCGCGTAGAAATGCATTTAGCGAATGAAGATGTTAGTGCGTGCGAGACCTTTCTGGACCTAAAAACCATCATTGAAAACAATGTCGATTCGTGGGCGCCTCTTGCTGCTGCTGGAACCCGCTCTGCTTTTCTCCGCAGACTCGAGGCGGCGGCCTACCGGGTTGGCCATTTGATTCGCAGCAAAATCGAACGAGAGGAAGTGCATCGGATTGATTGGAAGCGCGCTCAGATGACGGTCGTTGATATTCACAACCTACACGATCGAGCCAAGCGATTTGTGATCGGGGTTGTCCTGAAGAGAATGTTTGAGGAAAAGGAGAGCGTAGGCACCGCAAGACCCCTCGTCTTTGTGGTGTTGGATGAACTTAACAAATATGCTCCACGCGATGGGTGGAGTCCGATCAAAGACGTCATCCTCGATATGGCGGAGCGCGGTCGAAGCTTAGGGGTAATTCTAATCGGTGCTCAGCAGACCGCTAGTCAAATTGAGCGCCGCGTCGTAGGCAACTGTGCGTTTCGCGTTGTGGGTCGTCTGGACATGGCAGAGGCGCAGCATGGGGAATATGGCTTCCTCCCGGCTGCGAGCAGAGTTAGAGCTGGAATTCTGAAGCCTGGGACAGTAATCGTCTCGCAGCCGGAAATCCCGATTCCTCTCATGGCACAGTTCCCATTTCCCGCTTGGGCGACGCGGCCTAGCGAGGTCAAAAGAGCGGCGGCTGGAAATCCATTCAGGAAGTTTGACAAATGAGATTTCTCCACACGTCCGACTGGCACGTTGGCAGGACTCTCCGTGGCCGTTCGCGGCTAGAAGAGCATGAAGCCGTTCGCACGGAAGTTCTGGACATCGCTGTCCGTGAAAGAATAGATTGCCTTTTGCTCACGGGTGATCTGTTTGACTCTCAAGTACCGTCCCCGGATTCAGAGCGGCTCGTATACAACTTTTTTGCCGAACTGCTAGCAAAAGGAATTGCCGCGGTCGTGATTGGGGGAAACCACGATCATCCGAAACGGTTAGCCGCTGTTCGGCAGCTGCTTGATCCGCTGGGCATATATGTCCGTCCTGAGCCTACTGCTCCGATCGACGGAGGTGTTATCCGTTTCAGCAGGAACAATGAGATGGCAAACATCGCGGTCCTGCCCTTTGTCTCTGAAAAGAAGATCGTCGATGTTTGTCAGATGATGGGTCCGGAAGAAACGTGGTATTCGGCTTATGAAGAGCGCATAGGACAGATGTGTGTCAAATTGGCTGAAGGATTTTCAGCTTCAACAATAAACATACTCTTGGCTCATCTCTACGTGAACGGATCGCAGACGAGTGGCAGCGAGCGCGAAATACATGTTGCTCAGCCATATGCTGTGAGCCCACAAAGATTTCCGACATCAGCACACTATATCGGACTGGGCCACCTGCATCGGCCTCAAGAGGTATTGGCGCCATCGCCCTGCCACTATGCCGGCTCCCCGCTGCAATTGGACTTCGGTGAGCAGGGACAGGAGAAGCGGGTAGTGTTGATTGAGGCACATCCGGGGAAATCCGCCCGGCTGGAGAGCATCGGTTTAAGTTCGGGACGGAGACTGCGGGCTGTTGCAGGGACAATCGAAGAGATTGAAAAGTCGGCGAGCAGTTTCGGGCAAGATTACCTGCACGTCACCGTGAAGACGACAGGGCCCGTACCAGGGATTGCTGACCGAATTCGCGATATTTTGCCAAACGCTCTCGATGTTCGTACAGATTATCCGCGGACCGTAACCAAATTAGACGAAGAACGTCGGGACATGGCACCAGACGCAATGTTTGCGAGTTTCTACCAGTCTCAGCATGGGGCTCCGGCAACACAGGAGTTGATCCTTGCGTTTAATACTCTGCATGAGGAAGTGATGGATGCGACCGACTAGGCTGGAAGTAGAGGGGTTTACCAGCTTTCGACAGAATGTGGTACTCGATTTCAGCTCTCTGGACCTCTTCGTTATCACAGGTCCGACGGGTGCTGGCAAGTCTTCGCTCATCGATGCGATTATCTACGCGCTTTATGGTCGAACACCTCGGATCGGCGATAAGTCTGGTTCGGACCTAATAAGCCAAGGTGCTGAACGGATGCGCGTTCTGCTGGAGTTTAAAGCGGGCAAGAAGGACTACCGTTTGTTACGAACTCTGAAAAGGGGCGGTAGCGCGAAGCTGCAGTTGGAAGTTCGGGACTCGAAGGGCGATTGGGACGCCATCTCGAATAAGGTCTTCGAAGTTCGGCAAAAGGTAGAGGAGATTCTTGGCGTCGATTTCGATGGTTTCACGAAGTCCATCGTGTTGCCCCAGGGGGAATTTGACAAGTTTCTGCGAGGCGATCCGGTCGAGCGCCGTCGGATTCTGTCCGACTTGCTCCACCTCAATATTTACGAGGAAATGGGGAAGCGTGCGCGCCAGATTGAACAAAACGCGCGTATTGAGCAGTCAGTGATCGAGCAGCATCTGGCGACTGCATACGCTGAGGTCAGTGAGGAGCGTAAGTCGGAACTCGAAAAGGAATTCAAACGACTGACCGCCGAACAGCAACAGCTGTCGGCCGAGATTAAGGTTGTGCAGAAGATCCAGCCTTGGGCTATTGAATTGGGAAAGGAAAGAGACAGGCGAACGGAGGCACGCAGAAATCTGGATTTGTTGGTAAAGGAGCTCACCAAAGCTGAGACAGCCGGTCGGTTGCTGCAAGATAAGGTCAAGGGTTACGGGAAACGCATCAAGGATTTAGACGGTGCGATAAGTACATGTGGTTACGACGAAAAGCGGCACCTGGAGCTCTCCTCGATTGTTCCTGTTGCCAAGCAGCGGGAGGAACTGCAGAGCGCAATAGCACTTTCGAAACATGAGCTTTCAGGGCTGAGGGCTGACCTGAAGCGCCTGGAGCCGTTAGCAACCAAGGCTAAGGAGAAATGGGACGCTTTGGTTCCGAAATTGGAGGCGAGCGACAAGCTGTGGCAGACCCGCAAGAAAGAGTTCGACGAGGCTAAGAAGCGGTATGGTTCCGCGGATGTGATCATTCAAACAGCACAGGATTGGGTGGTCGCTAGCGAGCAAGTGAGCGAAAAGCAGGAGCTGGAGGAAAACATTGCGTTAACGCAGAAGCGGATCGAAGATGCTAAGAATGACGTCGACCTACTCCAGCAACTCTACGACAAGGCGGAAATTGCTCTTCGGGAAGCAACAGCGGATCTGGTGGAATTGCGGCAGCGGCACTCTGTTGATGATATCCGGCGGCGCCTTAGAAAGGGTGAACTCTGTCCCGTGTGCGAACAGGCCGTATCAACTCTGCCTAAGCCGGGGAAACATGCTGCGATTGAACGCGCTCAGGAGTCGGTCGAAGAGCGTCAACGTGTGAGAGACCGGCACAACACTGCGTTACTCAAGAAGAGCAATCTGCGTGAATCTTTGCCTAACGAACTCAAGATGTTGCGGAAGAACCTTCGAACTGTTGAGAACTCGATTGTCTCCGCGGCTTCAAAAGCAGAACGTATTCTTGGTAAGGCTCCGGGGAATGCTGCGGGCAAGGAACTCGAGCAACTGGCTCAGCACGTCTCAAAGTTTGAGACCGACTGCGAGAGTGCCGCGGACAAATTGCAGGAGATGCAGGGCGCCGAATCACAGGCACGCGAAGACAGCAAGAATAAGGAACACGAGATAAAGCAGTTGTCCCGCGAGCTTGCAACTGCCGAAGGTGGGATAGCTGATAAGGCAGCCAAGCTGAAGGAAATCGAAAAGGAACTGCGGGGCGAGGGGGAGCTGAAGGTTCTAGCTGAAGAGGTGAAGCAATTAGAAAAAGCAAAACGACAGAAAGATGGATACGAAACGGAGAAGAAGAAAGAAGAGGCGGCATATTCGACCGCTGAAAACCAGCGCATAGCTGTTGAGTCAGATGTGACCTCGCTGCGAAAACGGAGCGACGGGCTGCAATCTTCCGTCGCACTGCTGGTTGGGTCTATTGCCAAACTCGAAGAAAAGATTCAAAAAGAGATGTCGTTCCGGGCCGGAACAGACGAACTGGAAGAACTGAACGCGCTCCGAACACGGCTTGAGACCGATTTCCGCAAGTCTGCCGTTGCGATCACGACGATACAAAACAGGCTGGAAACAATCGTGCGAGGGTTACAAGAGGTCTCTCAAAAGCGCGGCCAAATCAAAGAACTGAAAGCGCGGGTTGATCTGTATCACGAGCTTGGAGTGGCCCTGAAAGCCGATCAGTTCATCCGATTTATAGTTGAGCAAGCGCTTCGTCGTCTCGCCGAATACGGCACACATCACTTGAATAAACTTAGCTCCGGTAGATATTCGTTCGGTAGCGAAACAGATGATTTTCTTGTCCTGGATCATTGGAACGCCGATGAGTCTCGCTCAGTCAATACCTTAAGTGGCGGCGAATCTTTCTTGGCTTCCCTTTCTCTGGCACTGGCGTTGGGAGATGCTCTGCTCGAGCTTTCAACGAACTTAAGCGGTCTTAGCCTGGAATCTTTATTCCTTGACGAGGGCTTTTCGACGCTGGACCTAGAGACTCTGGACATTGTTGTGCAGGGAATCGAGGCCCTAGCCGGCGGAGAACGCTTGGTGGGCATCATCTCGCATGTGCCGGAGCTGGCGGAACGATTCCCAGTTCAAATTCAGGTCAAGAAGGCCATAGGGGGAAGCGCCGTCGTTGTAGTTGGTGGCACAAGTGAAATCAAAGCACAGTTCGCGGCAATTCCATGAATTGGTGGGAGTGGGACTCAATGATTCGCACTTTGTTGGCGATCCGCTTGTCGTGCTGCGCCCCGTGACCGAAAACAGCAGCCGGTAACGTAGGATGAATCATGACAAATTGCATTTGCGTAGTACAAGAAGTTCCCGTACGCCCAGATTGTACGAATGAGGCTGCCACGTTAACTATGCAGCCTGTGCGGGATGCCCCTGCAGGTGACGTACGCACGGCGCCTCAGACTCCATTTCGTCAACAATTGTTGTTCAGCTCTCTTCCTCGCCAACTATGTTTTGCTGATCGGTTGCCGCTTCATAAAAAGGAGAGAGGAGCAGCAAGCGTATCAACACGGCCTGCGCGTCATCTCCCAGCTTTTCCATTGCTGATCGCAAGATTTCCATCTTCTCCTCCCTCGTAGGATTACCTGCTACAGCTTGCGTGATTAGCGGCAGCCCAAGGTCCAGCCTTATCGCATTCGCTTGCCGAGCGAATATCCTGCTTTCGATTGTCCCTTTCCCAAACGCCATGGAAAGCAATACGCAAATCGCATGTGTCTCAATTGGGGTCAGCCTCGTCGCTGCCGCTCGTGCCACTATCTTTAACATGTTCTCTTCGGCGGCTGTCGCTTCCTGTTTTCCTCCATTGATATTATTCATCCTGCCCTCCTAGCTTGAAACTACCGACGAGGAAGGTCGTTCAGCTAAGCCGGACCGCTTATACCGCTCGATGCCGCGCGTTCTCTACTGAAGCGTAGCTTTCGGAAGATGGGCTTTGCGCAGCAGGCGATGGCGACGGGGTAGCGGTGAGGCCGCGACGGTGCTAGATTTCGCAAATGGACCCACCCGGAATTGAGCGACTCCGCACGAAGCTAAAGGACATGCAGCGGCTGTACGTCTCTATCTGGCTATGCTTCATCGCCGGAATGATGCTGGCCTTCGCTCTCGGTTATCTGTTAGGCAGGTTGCGTGGCCATTGAGCTACGGGATTGAGGTGATCCAAGCGATAGGACCCCCTTGGGGGTCTCGCCCAGGCTCAATTGTCCAAACCCGATCTGCTTCCATCGATTAGTACGTTCCGCTCCTGATTCAAACTGCTGAGAATGGACTCCTGTGAGCTGCATTCTCACCGCAAGGGCGGCCTCTCCAAAAACACCCAGCGTTATAAACCCATGATTTTGAGTTATCTCGTGGCACGATATTTTTTTCGCTTTACTTCTCGAAGAGAGCAGGTATGGTTACCCATTCGCCAACATGGCGAAATGGAGGAAAAGAATGACGCTAGATCAACTGGTCGCCCAAATTCGCGTGGAGCGCGCTCAAGCCTCCGGTTATGTACAGAAACTGGATTCCGCGCTTTCAGCGCTCACCAAAGCCACAGCTGTACCGACCACACCCAAGGCCGGAACCGGCAGGGTATGGACTCCCGAGCAGAAGTTAAAACTCAGCGCGGCCCTAAAGAAACGTTGGGCCGCGAAAAAGCGCCAGCCCAAAGGATAAAAGCACAGGCCCCTCAGCGGCACGAATGCTTGCCAGCTTTGTTTGAGGAGAGAAATATCTATGCCCCAACGGATCCATGACTACCCTGAAGTGGTCGGCAAGACCGTGGCAAGGGTCACTGTCACCAATGAGTCGGACTGGCGAAACATCACGGTCAAGTTCACAGACAACACCGCGATCCACATTGGCATTCGTCCTTTCGTTCAGATGGAGCCTGAGTTCGTAGACTGGACAACAGGGAACGGAAAAATTCTGCGAAGTTATCCCTTCGTGCACGAGAAGGAGGGATGATGAAAAACAAACCGGTGATCTGCACCACGTTAATGGTTGAAGTGCTGGGTCCGAAGGACGCCAGTGTCAAGCGGATTAAGTTCGTGGAGAACATTCTCCGTGGCTGTATTCGCACCCTCGACAAGGATTTCCGAACGAGCCGCATCCCTCAAATGAAGGGCTTCTCCATCAAGCCAGAGCCAGTGCGACGGCGGAAGGGCAAACATGGCAAGAGGTAGACGGTCGTTGCGAGGTACCAAAGCGTTCCAGCGAGAGTTTGCATGGTGGCAGAAGAACTTCGGATCCGTTGTGAAGGAGCAACGGCTCAAGGCGAAACTCTCTCGACGAGAATTGGCGAAGAGAGCAAAGTTCAGCGTCTCTACTCTGGTTCACATCGAGCAGGGTCATGGCAATCCCATGTTAAACAACATGGAGAATCTTGCGATTGCCCTGGGTACCCGTCTGAGTCGCCTGTTTGAGTTGGCTCAGAATCGGGAGCGGCGATGAGGAAGGACAAGCTCATCTTGTGGGACCCGTTCTACATCGAGCTGCACGGTCCTCGCGAATTAGAGAAGGATCGCACGGCCAACCGTCATGTGGATCAGTTGATGGCCGCGTTTGCAGACGCAGCCAAGGAGTGTCTAAGAGAACGCCGGAAGAAATCGGCTGTCTTGAAGAGATTCCGCATGAAGATTGAGGGATGAGCGGGATCAGGTTCGACCCCGGCCAGATTGTGGCTACGCGGGGCGCGGTGGAGGCGTTCGTGGCGTCCGGAGACTCCCCCTATGCGTATCTCCTCAGGCATGTCGCGGGGGACTGGGGAGAGATAGACCCGGAAGATGTAAATGAGAACGAGTTCAGCCTACAACACGGCTTCCGCTTGCTCTCGTCTTATCGGCTCAGTAGCGGAGTGACGGTCTGGTGCATAACGGAAGCTGACAGGTCGGTAACGACGTTTTTGCTGCCCGAAGAATACTAGCTCATTCTCGGACAGCGACGGTAGGTTCAATTCAGCCAAGAACTATGCTGCGCTTACGACATATGATCGGCAAATTTATCGTGACGCGTATCCCTGCGCTCGACCGCGAAAATATGGTCTTGGTCCGGCTGTACAAGGTCGAAGAGACTGGCATATGGGTCGAAAGCCAGAGCTTCAATGAGACCATGCTGCAAAAGTTTGGCATGGCCGCATCGGCGACGACACTGGTGCTTTTCATTCCATTCAGCGGAGTAGAGTTCATCGTATCGTCCGTGAGTTCCGTATTGTTGTCAGAGGCAGCGTTCGGACTTGGTGAATAAGGAGGAAGCGAATGCCAGGCTCAGAAACAGGCCCGCAGAACAAGAAACGTGCTCGGCGCAAGCGCACGGATACGGTGCTAGTTTTTGACGCTACGCAAAAGGTGCCTGACTCCGTGCTCAAGGCGATTACCACGCAATGGTTTCTGCCGTGCCTCGTTGAGCAGTTCCTTCGCGAGCGTGGCTTCACGCCGCACCCGCCTCACTCGCAGGGGTAGCGCTGTCGGCTGCGAGATTACGATTTGGGACAACCTTAGCCGAATCTGTCGGGGGTGCGCCGTTGCGCTCCGGCAATATGGGTAACGGCGCTCGCTTTCGATAAACCCGGCAAGCCTCAATTGCCAGCCCCGTTACCGTGATGGCGTTAAAGCCGTATTGCTGACTGAATGCATCCCCTGTTCCCGTCAGCATTACGGCTGAAGTCCCACCGCCGCCTAGCTCAAATTCCACGGCAACGTGGAATACGCGTTTGTCATCGGACTCGCCGGGCGTGAGCGTGATCTTCTTAATATGCTTTTGGAGTATCTGCTTGCCAACCTCTGGCGAACTCGTGAGCACAGCTTGCAAGTCACACAGCTTGCCCAGCAAGTGCCGTTTAATGTCCTCAACCGAAAATGCGATGATCGGCTCCTGCCCCTTTGCGGTAGAGAGCACTACTTCGATGTCCTTAATACGTTCCTCGGCTTCCTGCAGACGCGATAGCAACAGCGGCGAAGAACTGCGGCCCATCGCCGCCATGATATCCGTGATGTTCCAGGCCTCCTGCCTTTTCTGGGCCAACTCTTTCTGGAGCTCGGGTGCGTTGACGGCGTTCCTGTTGGCCTCAGCCTGTAGCTCCGATACGCGCTGTTGGACCTTCGCGTAGAAAGAACTCACCGCCTGCTCAAACCGATCTCCTTGAAGTAAATCGCGAGTTAGCCAGGGTAAAAGTTGCTCTTCAAAGTGGTCCCGCCGAATCGTGACCGCATTCGAGCAGGCCCCCTTATATCGATGGGCACCGCACCCATACCTCATAACATCGCCCGAGCCATCGACAATATTTATGCTTCGGCCACAAAGGCCACAGATGATGAGGCCACTGAAAAGATACTGTTGACTTCTGTTGGTTCGACTCAGCCCGCCGTGCTTCGGGATTCCGAAGCGCTTTTTACGTTCTAATTGTTCCTGCACCCTTCGCCAAAGCTCGTCGGATACAATCCGCCATTCGGGATTTGTGTGGCGGACCCATTCGTGTTCTGGTATCGGCCTTGTCACCGTCTGGCCAGTTTCCGGATCGCGGACGCCCTTTGTGCGGCCCCATTCATTTATCCCAATGTACTTCTTGTTCCGTAGTATTTCCGCGATGCCGTCCGCCGACCAACCGCGAACAGAGTTTCTGCGCGGGGGCTTGGGCGGGGGAACATTGTCCGCTCGCAATGTCCGCGCAATTTTGTCAAGACTGAGCCCGTTCGCGTACATTTCGAAGATTCGGAGCACGACCTTTTCTTGTTCGGAAACCCTTTGAAGGTTCACCCCGAGAACACCATCACCCTTGCCGTTAGGGTCTATCTCGTCCACATTTCTGTAGCCATAACACGCACCGCCCGCGTTGTAGCCCTTGAGCACGCGACCTTCTAGCGCTTGCCATACCTTGACAGCTAAGCCAACACTATATTGCTCATCCATCATGCCTTTGAAGATCAGTAGCTGGCGAAAATTAGGATCACTTGAATTGAGCGGCGGACTTACAAACTGTAGGGAAACTTCATAATGCTTGAAAATGTCGGCCAACGTGAGTACGTCAGGAAGATTGCGTCCTAAGCGTGAAGTGTCGTCGATGAGCACACAATCGAAAGGGCGAGGGTTCATCTTAGCTGCCTCTTTGAGAGCAGTCAGCGCGTCTCGCCCGACGAGTGATCTACCCGACACTTCCCGATCCGCTACCACCCATTCCTCAACTACTGACCAGCCGTCGTGACGCTCACACTCCTGGCGGCACTTGCGAACTTGATCTTCGATTGAGCTCGGACGTTGTAGGTCAGACGAATACCGTGAGTAAATAGCACACCTCTTGCTGTTTGTAGCCTTATTCTTCCGATGCGAATCGTTGTCAGTCACCTGTGTTGCTCCTTGTCGATCAGAATGGCGGCTGGTTTCCCAAACATCCCCGCGTTCCAAACTACGGATGAGGGGTCAAAAACAGTTAAATGGCAGCTGCTAGGGGCTAATACTGTGGTGGGCAACGATGCGGGAAAAAAGAACAGCCGTGTGCAGTCTCCCGGCTCGGGAGCTTCTCGATTTAGCGAAAGGGGCTGACGTCGCCTTGCGTCCGGTGCGCGGCACCGGTTTCTTCGCCCGAATCGCTGCCGCATTCGTGCATGCGCTCGCGACAATAGAGGACAGTCGTGATTCGCTCTCCTCCTGCGACAAAGGGCGCGTTGCCGTGCAACAGGTGAACGTCCGCGAGTAACAAATCGCCCGGTTGATAATTCACCGCTAGTCCGAACTGAGGGATCACCAACTCCGAGCCTTTCCACTCGCCCAGGGTAGCCATGCAACCTGTGCCCTGGCGCAGGTCTCCCTGGTCCCTATGGCACGCGGTGCGCAGGTTCTTGTTGACCGTGACGGTGGTGAATGCTGTGCCCGCGATTTTCAACTCGTCTGCGACTTTTCTGACTTCGTCCAGTTGCACTGCGTATTCAAGCGGCCGGCAAGTCTCGAAGACGGAATTGACCTCACGGATGAAAGGAAGTGCCGCGTCGTAAACGACGCGGTGTGTTCCGGTCCACTCGGTCTCCCGGCAGTTGAGCTTACGTTTCTCGTTTGCGTCTCGGTAGTCGAAGAAACCTAAGAAATCGGCTAAAGGTTTACCCGCGGCTTCCCACACGAGGCGTGGAATCGCATTCCGGCTGGACAAAGAACCGTCCTTGGTTAACCGAGGCATCATCCCGCCTTTGCCCGCGACCGCGATGCCACGATTGTTTGGGATCTTCGAGACTGTGCGCAGGTGCGCGTATGCTTGCTGGCATATGTCGGCCAGCAGACACTGCTTTACCAGCAGGCACACCAGCTTCCCGCTTTCATCGTCTATATATGGGACGTCGGGTTGTGCGATTTCACGATAGTGAAGGCGAGTCAAGAACTCGCCTTCTAGCGCGTTGGCCTCGCGCTGGTTCACGAGGGGTTTAATAAACTTTGGCTTCATGTGCACCTCCCTGAACCACTACGTGTCCCCGGTGTTTTTCAACGGCTGTGTCGTTGGGAATCTCGGCGGCGTCGGCCTGTGCTTCCAAACTGTGCAGAAGGCAAATTCCCGAACCAGTCCCGCAGACATAACAGCCATTGAGTTCGGCGGCCTCGATTGCTACCTGGCTTTCTTCGTTCTGAACTAGCGATGGCTGAGATTCGGGTGCTGGCGTGTCTTGCGAGCTGCTGAGAGCAATCGGGAAAAGCGCGTTGTAGAACCGGGTAAACGCCTCGGGGACACCAAGCTCCTTGACTCTCGCCTTGCACTGGTCGCGCATCGCCGTGCTTACGGGAGAGAAATCCACCCGATACAGGTAGGAGAATCTTCCCTCTCGCTTTGCTTGCTCACGTTTTTCGCGCTCGGCTGCTTTGGCTGCTTCCACGGCTTCTGCGTGTGCGTCGTCGCCGACTTCGGAGGATTCCGCGACATCGACTGTTGGTTCGTTGTTACCGATCTCGTAACAACTCGGGTTGTCGGCCTCTTTGGCCTCCTGCATGTAACCCCATGCGGTGGTGTACGGAATGTGTAGTTCTCCCGTGACGGTCTTCAGGAACGTTCCCGAACCTTGCTTCGACAGCAAGTCGTGAAGTTGAAGAAGGAGCCTTCCGATTGCGATTCTCCGGTCCCTACCGTGTAACCAGAGCTCTGCAATCTCGGCCTTGACTGTCGCTACTTGGTCTATTTCCGTGACCGCAGCCGACAAGGTCCCGTCGGCTGGTTCGTCTAAAAAGGTCAGACGCATTTACCGCCCTCCGCCGAGGCCAGCCGTAACTGCGCTGGTTCTGCCCGGCGAAGGGCTAATACCCAATTTTTGAAAGCCTTCCCGATTTCTGACCCAGGAGAAATTTGGGGCTGGGCTCTTCTGGAATGTTTCTCAGTAGATTCCAATCAGGAGGCAAACATGCACATACCGATACAGATAAAGTCTGAACGTCAACGGCGGAGAGCACTACGAACGCTGCTGGAAGTCGAGGGTCTCCACGTTGCCCAATGTGAGTGTCCTAATAGCTGCGACATGCTGCGTAGACTGCGCGAGGACATAATTGAGGTAAAAAGTCAGCTGAATAGGCGACAGTCACAGGCCGCCAATTGCAGGGATTTCTCCCGCCGGGGCCAGCCATGACTCCTTCCGGCGGGAGTTAATGCAGAGTTGTGGGAAAGACCTGCATTCACGCCAGATAACATGGGGAGTGCAGGTTTTCGACTAGTACGTCAATGCACCGTGGTCGAGCACTCTTGAGAGAGCAATGCAGATTCTTGGTGTTCCCGGTCAAAGTCCGAATAGCATTCAATGTGGACGGCATTCTCGGGGTCGCTGCAAACGGCGACATAGTCGGTCCCTAGTTCGATCTGTTCGTCGCAGTATTCACATCTTTTCATTTTCATATTCAAGAGCCTCCTTGTGGCTCTATGATCGGATACTGATCCAGCGAGCAACATCCCAATTTGAGAACGAAATCTTTGGTACCCGAAAAATAGCTATAACTGAGACGCAAAGGATCGGTGGGCGCGCGACTCAGTAGGACCCGCGATGCCAGCATTTTGTGTGAGCTAAGGTTTGCGACTCGAAGCCATTCGAGCAATGGAACATCGAGGGCCGTGGCAGGCTGCGTCTTCTCTCGAAATCGCAGCCCACCTTGCGGTTCATGGCGGGGTCATGAAATAGTCACAGCAAATCAAGCCGGAAAGGCTGGGCTGAGTTGTGAGACAACCCCGATTCTTCTTGAGCGAATCCGCCAGCGATCCTTAATTCCCGAGGGACATATCCGACAGCAGCGTCTTCAGGCGGAATGCACTTCGTGTTGATCGAAACGCGTAATCCCTTGGGCTGCTTGTCGTCTAGGACAGCATGCTCATACCAGTTATTCGCTTCGCTCGTTAACGCGATGAGCGAACCGTGCTGTGGAAGGAGGACAGTTTTCGTGCTCTTCCTCACCAAGCAGGTCTTCCGATGTTTCTTTGCGGCTTGACACTTCGAACGGGCGGCGCATGGCGGGCCGTCGGGATGGCACCTGCGTTGGTTGCAAGCGTCACAGAGAAGGCACTCCGAACACAGCTTATCGACACCAAAACTTCGGCGCTCTCCAAGCGAAATGATGAAAACTCGGGCATCGCGGCATTTGTCTTCGCGGTGCTGATGCCAACCGATGTGGTCCCTCTCATTCTCGTATGCCTGCAACGAAAAATAGTTAACCTCCTTTCTGGCCAAGTCACTCAGTTTTCGTTGAAGAGAAATTATTTCTTGCGGAGCCTCGTCCAGTGGAATCATTCCGACTGAATCGTCTTTCCGATCTCTGACACTCCAGCAACTGCTGGCGCATCGCCTCAACGGGTGCCCACTCCTTTTTATGACTGGTCGATACCTGGGCTGCGTCTGGGCCATTTCGAACAGCGCGTCTGCTTCTTCCCTGGAGAGAAAGCTTGGTTCGTAATAACCCCAATCGAAATCACGCCGCTTCTCTTCGCTCATAGAGCCTCCTGATTAAGCA
>Ga0070706_100002987_pt1 | contig 16762 bp, 15 predicted proteins | sample KBSK5501metaG_FD_65476 | JGI IMG/M metagenome (GOLD analysis project Ga0070706, IMG submission 65476) | Corn, switchgrass and miscanthus rhizosphere microbial communities from Kellogg Biological Station, Michigan, USA - KBS K5-50-1 metaG | ecosystem: Host-associated > Plants > Roots >...
GACCGCGTCTACGTGAGCTGGACGCGCTTCATCTTCAACGCGCACAACGGCAACTTCGTCCAGGCGCCCATCAACTTCGTCTACTCGACTGACCACGGCGCCACCTTCAGCGCCCCGCAGAGTATCGTGGGCAACGTGCTCTACGACCAGGGCTCACGCATCGTGGTCGGCCCTGACGGCACCGTCTACGTCTTCTTCGAAGGCGCGACGCGCCTGTCCACGCTCGACAGCACCTACATGGTCAAGTCGACGGATGGTGGCGTGACGTTCAGCAAGCCAGTGGCGATCGCTCCCCTGCAGGACATCGCTTCCCCGGCCAACACGGTCTTCCGTGTGAACAGCTTCCCAGCGGCAGATATCGCGCCGAATGGCGACCTGTATGCGGCCTGGTCCTCGCAGATGAACAATGGTGGCGGCCTCTGCGCAACGCCTTCGAACAACGGCTGTCATGCGGCGGCGTTGTACAGCAAGTCCACTGACGGCGGCGCCACCTGGACGTCGCCGGTACCGATCTTCGCGGCGCTCGACGCCTCGAACCGCACGGCAGACGGCTATCCGGCTGGCGGCCTTAGCGCCCCTGCCCCACGGCGGGTGGATACCTTCTGGCCGTCGGTGGCGATCTCGCCCTCGGGCCGGGTCTACATGTCCGCCTATGCCGCCGACGTGGTCTCCCCGTGGCAGACATGCGCCAGCGCCCCGGTGCCGCCGGTTGGCCGCATCGAGTGCGATAAGCTGGGCGGCTACATCCACAACGCCCGGCTTGACTACTATGTGGCCGATCTGTCGACCAACGTGAGCCAGAAAGTCTCGACGCACCCCACCAACACCCGCAACGGCTTCGGTGGCGGCTTCATCGGCGACTACACTGATCTGGCGGTCGGCTCCGACAACACGTTCCACGCGTTCTGGACCGACACCAACAACAAGCAATCGGTGGTCTGGTTCTACGGCTTCGAGTTCGTGCCCACGCAAATCAACCAGGAGGACGTGGTCACCGCCTCTGGCAACTTCTAACGGCTCATCAATGGGGCGAGCCTCGGCTCGCCCCACCCAAGCACGGGGCCGGACTCCCACTCAGGAGTCCGGCCCTCTTTGTGTGTCTGCTGCGTGTGCCACCGCCTAAGTGTACAGAGCTGCGCCGCCTACGGCGTCTCCGTACCGCCGAACAGTGACCTGCGGACGAGCAGCGTGGGAATGAGCCAGAGCGGATAGGCCAGGTACGGGACGGCGGAGAGCAGGGTGGTGACGATGCTGGTGGCGTCCACGCTGCGCTGCGACAGAGTTCCGCTGAGGACAAAGTAGAGGTCGGCGTAGAAGATCATGGCGCCGGTGATGAGGCCGACGGGGACGACCCACGGACGGCGCCGAAGCAGCCCGATGCCGGTGACGAGGTACAGCGGGCCCAGCATGAAGGCGTCTTCAATCGCGCCAGCCAGCCAGCCGGACTCCACACTCAGGTAGCCGCTCTGGTGGCCGCCGAGGATATAGTTGTACCAGACGGCGCCGAGGGGATTGGCGTCCGGCGCGATGGGAAAGGCGTGGCGGTTGAGCGCGAAGAGCACGTAGTAGAGCTGGGGGATGCCGGTGATCAGTGCGAGCACGAGGGAGTAGACGGCGAGGAGCGTGATCGCGAGCGGGCGCCTGCTGGTTGCGTTGGTCGGCGCCTGGGTGACGCTCGGCTGCATGGGCAACTCCCTCCCGTTCCTCCCTGTTCCTCCGCCGGTTCCGCGTGCGCCGCCCGCGGCGCTTGTCAGGGTAGCAGGTAGGCGCGGCGGTGTCAAGAGGTGTCAAGAGGTGTCAAGAGGTGTCAAGAGGTGTCAAGAGGTGTCAAGAGGTGTCAAGAGGTGTCAAGAGGTGTCAAGAGGTGCCTAACGGCCGCACGAGGACCAGTCATACGTGCGAAGCTTTGCCTGCTGCCTGGTTTCTCCGCGTCTTTCAGCACGCTGTGGACGTGAAACACCTGCAAGAGCGTCCGTGCGACGGCTCTCCTTGCCAGGCGAGCGTTCCTCACCTAAATACCACTTACCGAGCGGACAGAGAGGAGCGCGCTGAGAGGACGGTAGGCGGGAAGCCGACATCCAGGCCACACGCTGCAAGCGCGAGGTGCGACGGCCGAACGCCTCGTGCGACTGATGGTGGCCAGTGGCTACTATGATGAAGTGTCGGAATCGCGCGGCGCTTGTCCCTGATCGTCGCTGCCGGCTGCTGTCATGGCGGATGGGCCGCGCAGCCGGCCGGTGGACTGTTTGAGTCGCTCAACCTGCGCTTCGAGGGTGCCGCGGACGCCAACGAGGTCCTCGCGCAGACGATCCCGCAGTATGTTGAGCTGTTGTGCCTGGGACCTGATTGCTCTCGCCGCCTTGGCACGTTGTTCGGCAACAAAGGTGGGCACTGCCGGTTGCAGCGGAACGGTCGCGGGCACGGGAACAGGCACGGGAACAGGCACGGGAACAGGTGCAGGTGCGGCCACAGGCGCGGGTGGATGCGTCGGCTGCTTCGGTGCCTGTGCCGGCGCCGCCTTTGTCGGCACGACGGAGGCTGAAGGCTGCTCGCGCACGGGTTGCGCTGGCGTACGCGGCGCCGCGAAGGGTACGAGCGCCCGCTCCACGGCGGCCGGCTGGTGCTCGGCGTGAGCTACAGGCCGGTCGGCGTCGCGTGCGGCTTTATGTGAGGCGGTGTGGACCGCCGCATCGGGAGCGATGTGGCTGGTGGTATCGCCTGCCCTGCCTTCGCCAGGACCCGCGATGACTGACGATGGCGTGCGCGTACTTGTCGCGGCTGCGACGACGGTGGAGCTTTGGGAGATCGCGGCGCGTTTCCCTGCTCCTGTGATCTCTGAGCGTACCGTGGTAGTGCTTGCAATGATGAGCTGCTTACGCACCTGATCGCGTTCGGCAACGACCCGGCTATGCTCGGCTATCAAACGCTGGTGCTGGAGCAGCATATGGTCGTGCGCCTCCAGCATATGTGCATGCTGGTCCAGCAATCGCTCACGCCGCTCCTGCAGACGCACCAGCTCCTGCTCCACCTGCCGAATCTCGCGCTCCAGGCGCCAGTTGTTCACGTTGGCGGCGAGGCGGCCAGGCAACAGGAGGATCAGCATGAGTAGGCCACCGAAAACCGCCGCACCTATGAGCACCAATGCCAAACTAATAGAATATTCCCGGCCATAGAAAACGAGGCGCGTCTTTTGAACGTTCTGCGCCAAGACCAAGAACAATGCAATCCCGAAGGCGCTGGCCACGACGTAGAGGAAGAAAAAGCGCATCAGCCGCATGGTTGAGCCTCACGTTTCTGCTTGCCCGGGAAGCCTCTCGCCTTCAGGAACGTTCATCTCCTGCCGCTGCCGCTCACTCCCATCCCACAGAATTGCGCGCACGTGAGCGTTCCGGCACCTCTGCCCCGGCTATGAGCACCGCTCGCTGCTTGCCTGCGCAGTGCTGGCGCGCGGCGGAGCGTCATAGCCTCCCCATCTTACGCCTCTGGTCTTCCGTTGCAAGCAAATTATGACCTATCGGGAGAACGCTGGCAATGGGGGGCAGGCGCCGACGCCGCCGTGCCGCCCCACTGGCTACGCGTGCCGGGCCGGCCAGGCTGGCTGCGCCGCCACTTGCCCGCACGCGCAAGCGCCCCCGTAACCAGGTAACGAAAGTCCTGGTACCTAGCTGGCGGGTGACGTCGCCATTGAGGAAGTGTCGAGCCGCCATAAAGGCGAGTCGTGCAACGGCCCTGCCTGGGCGTGGGCATTTGCGTGACCCGCGCATGCGTGCCCTGGCCAGCGAGCCGCTTTCCAACGCCCCTCCTTTGTAGTATCGTGGGAGCACTTCAGCAGAAGCATACGAACGCTCGTCATCCCAGATACGTCCCAAGAGGAGGTGCCGTGATGTGAGGCAAGCACGTGAACGCCCTGGCAGATGCGCGCCAGATGGCGGTGCTTTCGATTGTCTGGGGGGCAGTTGCCGGGGTTGCCTATCTTGGCCTGGTCAAACGGGCCGTGGACCTGATCAAGGCCGCGACTGGGTTGGCTGGGCCGAGTACCAGCTTCGACAGCGGTCTCCTCACCATCGATCCAGCTCAGGCGGGCCAGACCCACAGCACCGTCTACATCGTGGCTATCGCCGCTTTGCCGCTGGCCATCCTGGCCATCATCGGTCTGGGTCTGGTTGCGCGCGTGCGTCCGACCACAACGGTAGCCTCTGGGCTGCTGATCCCCGCCGCCCTGCTGGGACTGTTCGGGGTCGTCCTGCTGTTCCTCGATGTCGTGGCCACGGTGAAGAACCGCGACGACTTTCTGCTGGCGCTGGGCACGCTGGTGGTGATCGCCGTCCTTCTGCGCTTGCAACGCTCTCTGCGGCACTTCTATCGGCGGAGCCCAGCCCTGGTCAGCCTGCTGGTGGGGGTGCTGGTGCTTGCCTATATCTTCTTGACCAACGGCTCGACGAATATCTCGGCGATCGTGCTGAGCGATGTCGACATCTGGCTGGCGCTGGCAGCGTTCGCCATTGTGCTCTACAGTGCTATCGTCCTGGTCCGGCTGGGACGCATGCTGCGGCGCGGGCGCTAAGGCGTGCTGCCGGCATCGGGAGGCGAGTGGCGTAATGGATGCAATCCAGACAGATGGGCTTACCAGGCTCTACGGAAGCCTCACAGCGGTCGACGGCGTCACGCTGGCAGTGCAGCACGGCGAGGTCTTCGGGGTCCTCGGACCTAACGGCGCCGGCAAGACGACGATGGTCCGCCTGCTCAACGGCGTGCTGGCGCCCTCGATGGGCGCATGCCGCGTCCTCGGGCTCGATCCGAAGACGCAAGGCGGCGAGGTGCGCCGCCGTACCGGCGTACTGACCGAATCACCCGCCCTCTACGAGCGGATGAGCGCACGCGAGAACCTGCGCTTCTTCGGCACGATGTATGGCGTGCCCGTGGAGAAGTTGTCGTCGCGCGCCGATGCCATGCTCGATGACTTCGGCCTGGCCGAGCGTGCCGACGACAAGGTAGGCGGCTTCAGTAAAGGCATGAAGCAGCGTCTCGCCCTGGCGCGGGCGCTCCTCCATGAGCCCGAGGTGCTCTTCCTGGATGAGCCGACCGCGGCTCTCGATCCCGAGGCGGCACGCCGCGTGACCGAGCTCATCATGGAGTTCACGCGCCAGGCGGGCCGTACCGTGTTCCTCTGCACGCACTACCTGCCGGAGGCGCAACGCCTCTGCGACCGCGTCGCGGTGCTCAATCGCGGTCGCCTCATCGCGACAGGCACACTAAACGAGCTGGCCCGTACGCTCTGGCATGGCACCTGGGTAGATATCGAGTGCCTGGCCGTGCTGACCCCGAGCCTGAGCGACGCCCTGCGCGGCATGCCTGGTGTCACGGACGCCCGCCTGGATGGGATGCGTCTTGCCGTGCAGGTGGAGGGCGAGGAGGTTATCCCGGCGGTGGTGAGGGCAGTGGTAGAGCGCGGCGGGCAGGTGCTGCGCGTCGATCCGCGGGAGCACACGCTCGAAGACGTCTATTTCGAGCTGCAAGGCGAGCCGGCGAGCCAGCCGGCGATGGTGGGAGGACGGCCATGAACTGGCGAGCCGTGGGCGCGCTCGCGCGCAAGGATCTCCGCGAGGTCCGCATGAACAAGGTGGCCTGGATCCCGGCGGCTATCGTGCCGATGGTGATCGTCGTGCTCTTGCCGCTGGCATTCATCCTGGCGCCAAATCTCTTTGCTCCGGCGACAGGGACGACCAACAGCGCCGCCAACGTGCAAACGCTGATCAGTCTCGTGCCCCCCTCCATGGTCAATGAGCTGCATGGGCTGAACGATGCGCAGCGCTGGGTCGTGTTCTCGACCGGATTCGTCAGCGCGCCGATGCTGCTGCTCCTGCCGCTGATGTTCTCCAGCATCGCAGGCGCCGATTCGTTTGTCGGCGAGCGCGAGCGCAAGACGCTGGAGGCCCTGCTGTATACGCCGGCTTCCGATGGTGAACTCTTCCTGGGCAAGGTCATCGGCTCGGTCGTGCCGGCGCTGCTCCTCACCTGGTTGAGCTTTGCGGTCTACGCTGCGGTGGTAAATATCGCTGGCTGGTACATCATGCATCGCGTCTGGTTCCCCACCGCGGCGTGGTGGCCGTTGATGCTGTGGGTCGCGCCCGCCATCGCCACGCTTGGCATGGCCGCCGCCGTCTTGATCTCCAGTCGCGTCAGCACGTTTATGGAAGCCTATCAGCTGACGGGCACGCTGGTGATCGTCGTGCTGGCACTGGTCGTCGGCCAGGCGACTGGCGTGCTCTCCCTGAGCGTGCCGGTGACCTTCCTCGTCGGCGCGGGCCTCTGGGCGGTCGACGCGGTGCTTGTCTGGCTCAGCGTGCGGCTGTTCTCGCGCGGCGCCGCGAAGGCGCTGGCATAGTGCGTAGTGCCGGCTGTCCTGCTCTCTAGCGTGGATTGCATACGGCAGCCTCAACCTGATAGTGGGGGCGCTGTTTGGGCTTACGCGACCGGCCATCGGCAAGCTATCGTTGCTGCTAGCGGGGCTCGCGCTCCGCGCGGTGGCGACGGTCTGCAGCGACGTGCCCGCCGTGACGACCAGCGCCACCGACCCCAAAGGCGTGGCGCACGCGCGGCTGGCTAGCCGATATCGTGCCCCATGCGACGATCTACGACCTCGTCACCTCCGCCGCCTACGAGCTCTTCGATGACGAGTAGGCGCGCTGCCTGCATGGCGCGGTATCGCTCACGACGCGCGGCGCTCTTTCGCATCGGCGGTCCGCGCGGGCGGCTTCGCGGCGTCTACGCGGCCGTCGACGAGCAGCCCAGCGGCGATGGCGCTGGCCAGCGCCAGCCCGGCGCCGATCAGCATCGCCGCGCGGAAGCCCGCCAGAAACGCCTGATCGATGGTGTGCCGCAGCGCGGCGCCGGTGGCAGCGCTCGTCCCCACCGGAATCTGGGCGCCGGCCAGTTTACTCGCCTGCGCCGCCATGGTGTGACGCAGTTCTGGCGAGATGGGTAAGGCGGCCAGCAGGCCCGTAAGCTGAGACGTGAAGACGCTGGCGACGACGAGGCCGAGCACGGCGATGGCCAGTAGGCCCGCGGCGCGCGACACGGCATTGTTGACGCCAGATGCCACGCCGGCGTGCGCCTGATCTACCGACCCCATCACGGCGGTCGTGAGCGGCGCGACGGTGATGGTCATGCCCAGCGCCAGCACGACCACCGCCGGGAAGAACGACGTCCAGTAGGACTCACCCAGCCCGGCCCGGGCAAAGAGCACGAAGCCGACAGCCGAGATGCTCGGGCCGATGATTAGCGGCAACTTCGCGCCGTAGCGCGCCACCAGTCCGCCCGCCCAGCGTGAGAGCGTAAACATGATGATGGTGAACGGCAACAGGGAGGCGCCTGCTTCCAGCGCGGTGTAGCCCTGCACCTGCTGCAGGTTGAACGGCAGGAAGAATAGCGCGCCGCCGAGCGCCCCATAGAGCAGTAGCGTCAGCAGATTCGTGCCGGCAAAGGTGCGCGAGCGAAACAGGCCGAGCGGCAGCAGCGGCGACGGCACTACGCGCTCGACTAGCACGAACGCGACGAGGGCCACGACGCCCCCGACGAACGTGACCAGCACTAGCGGGCTGCCCAGGCCGGCGGTGCCGGCGCTGATGAGTGCATAGACGATGGCGCCAAGTCCTAGCGTCGCCAGCACGGCCCCCCGCCAGTCGAGCGGTCCCTGTTCCTGCTCGTCGCGGCTCTCAGGGACGTGCAGTGCCACGATCGCCAGCGTCACGGCGGCGAGCGGTACGTTGAGAAAGAAGATCCAGCGCCAGGACGCGGCCTGGATCAGCCAGCCGCCCAGCACCGGACCGAGCGCCGATGTGAGGGTGGTGAAACCCGACCAGGTGCCGATGGCTTTGCCGCGCTGCGCCGGGGCGAAATAGGCGCTGATGATGGCGAGGCTGCCGGGGGTAAGCAGCGCACCGCCGATACCTTGCACCGAGCGGCCGATCACCAGCATGGGCACGTTCTGCGCGAGGCCACAGAAGGCCGAGGCCACCGTGAAGAGCGCGATGCCGGTGGCGAAGATGCGCCGGCGGCCATAGCGATCCCCCAGCGAGCCGCCGACGAGGATGAGTGACGCCAGGAACAGCGAATACGCCTCTACGACCCATTGCACGTCGCCGGCGGTTGCCCCCAGGTCGCGCTGCAACGCCGGCAAGGCGACGTTGACGACCGTGCCGTCGATGAACACCATGCTCGAGCCAAGGATGGTGGCGACCAGCACCCAGCCGCCGACATCCCGTGCGCCGCGCGGCACGCCAGTAGCGGCCGGCGCCGCCTGCATGACGCCTTCGTCACACGGTGAATTGGTGATCGCCCCCATCGTCTGCATCCTCTCGCGTCAGGTGCACTGCGCCGGCACATCTCCACAGCGTCCAGCCGCGCGGTACGCGACACGCCACGCGCTCGCCTCACCCCGCGTGGACGCTCTCTCGCCCGCAGACGACAGCGTAGCACATCAGCGATACCTCGGTCGCGCCGCTGCGCGTCTGGTCCCCTTGCCCGCGTGCGCCTTGTACGGCCAGTGCCGTGACTTATCAGTCACCTTGACTGGCTCTGTTTCTCGCCCCACATCGTGCTGTCTAGAGAGAGAGCGCTTCAACAGCCTCCGGTGCCGCGACGGGCGCGCTCTATCACATGCAGGCGGGCGCACACAAGGAGCTAGCCCGTAACCGCAAGCGCCATGTCGATCGCAAACGCGGCGCCGCGCCGTTCAGTGTCACCAGCGGGGTCATAGGCGGCGAGGCCCATCACCCGGCAGGCCACCGCTCGCGCCGTCGCGGCGGCGGCCTCCACCAGGTGCGCCCGCGGTGGCCAGTGGGGAGCAGGTGTTAGGGCGAAAGGAACGATGGCAGGGCCAGCAACATCCAGATCGAGATGGATGTACCACGCGGCTGCCGCATCTGCTCGCGCGCCAAGCGCCGCTTCCCAGCGTACCGCTACACCCGGGGCCTGCATCTCGGCCGCATCCATGCGCAGAATGGGATGGTGCTCCAGCGCGGCGATCTCGGCGGGGTCGAGATCACTCGCGCCGACCAGCGCCGCTGCTTCGGGCCGCACCGGCTCGCGCAGACCCGCCGCCTCGCGCCAGTCGTCCAGATCCCAGCCAAGCGCGACGGCGTAAGGCATTCCACCCCACATGCCGCTGGTGGTTGTCGCCATCGTGTTCATGTCGCCATGAGCGTCGAACCAGACAACGCCAGGCACGGCGCCTGTACCCGCGATGCCGCCCATCGGGCCGAGCGCATGGGTGCAGTTGCCCTCCAGCACCAGCGCGAACGCGCCATCGCGAGCGAGCACGGACCGCACGGCGGCGCTGGTTCGTGCCGCAATGCGCCCAAGGTTCGTCACCGTGTCGCGCGTCCGCTCGCTGTTTGGGAAATCAATCCAGATGGGCTTGGATACCGTATGGCCAGACGCTTGCAGGCGTGTGATCAGCCCCGCATCAAGGATGGCTTGTGGGCCGCGAGCCATGCCCCAGCGCCCCATATCCGTTTGGAACGGCACGCAGATTATGCCAATCTCCATACTGATCTGCTCCTGCTGAGCGAGGTCCGAATGGATGCCCGCTATGCGAAAGTGTAACAAACACACCCTGGCCGTTGAGTGGACCAAGCGCCACAGATGTGACTGCCAATTCTCCTACCAGCCATCCCAGGAACATAGTGGATTCCGCGGGATTTGCATTGCATAGCAATAAAGAACGTCACTCCGCCTAGGTGCGCCTCCGCCTCGGTTATCTCGCTGAAGCTAAAGCGCATCACGGCTCCTGTGATGGCGCCGCCTGCTGCCGCGCCTTGTACGGCCAGTGCAGCGACTTGTCGCCCTCCCAGTTTTCGCGCAAGCCCGGCGCCGTCAGGTCCCAATCCGGCCGGATCTTGCGCGTGACCTCACGCAGGTCTTGCCAGAGGTCCTCTGGTGACGGGCGGCCCCAGAACCAGTAGCCGTTGTAGATCTTGTAAATCACCAGGCCCGGCTCCAGCACAAGGGTATGCGGGATCATCGGGTCATGGTGTGGGTCGGTGTACTCTTGAATCTCCAGATCCTTCTGCACCGTGCGTCCTGAATCGGAAAGAAAGGTCCACTGGGCCCCCACCGCGTCGCGGAACTCGTTACTCTCCAGGATGTTGTCGGTGGAGATGGTTACGATCTTGGTGTATGCGACGGCGATCTTGGGATAGAAGGCTGCCAGCGCCAGGTGCTGCTGGTGGTCCTTCGGGCAGAAGTGGCCGCGCGAGAGCACCAGAATCATCGGGTCAATCCCTTGCAGCTCGCTCAGCCGGCGCCGCTGTCTCGTGTGATCGGTCAACTCGTAGTCGGGGAAGTGTGCCCCGGCGACGATATCCTCACGCATCGTCTTCCTCCGTCCTGAATGGCGCAGCTCCTTCCGCTCTGGACAGGTCTGCGTCAAGTGGGAGAGGACACCAGCATACAGGCTGGTGTCCTCTCCGTTTTCACTCATCCGGTCATCCGGAGCTTCGCCCAAGAAGCTCCGTCCGCAGCGTTACGACTTCGGCAGCAAATTCTGGTCCTGCAAGAACTTCTTCGCCACGGAGGGAACCTTAGACGGATCGGTGCCGACCTCTGCGATCAGCGCGGTCTGCGAGTCCGTCGTCAATATCTGCGCCAGAGGGTTCAGCGTGCTCGCGATCGCCGACGACTTCGCCAGTGTCTGATCTCTCACGATGGGCGAGGGATTGTACGGCGGGAAGGCATTCTTGGTATCTTTGAGCAACACGAAGTGGTTCGTCACGATGGCCGGGTCGGTCGTGTAGCACTCGTTGATGTCGGCCTGCCCACCCGTCACTGCTTGGAACGAAAGCTGCTCGCTGATGGTGACGGTGGACTTGAAGCTGACTCCATAAGCCGTCCCCGCTGAGTTGTAAATGTCCTTGGCGTCCTGTTGCAGCGCGAAGACGAGCTTGTTGGCGACAGGCGCCAGATCGGCGATGGTCGACAAGTTATACTGCTGCGCCTTGGCCTGTGAGGTGCAGTAGCCGTAGCTGTCGTTGAGCTTCAAGGCGGGGTCCAGCCACGTAACGTGCAGGTTCTGCTCATAGTACGTCTTGGCCTCGTTGTAGGCCGTCTGGGGATCGTTGGTCTGAGGGAGCTTGTAGATCGAGAGCGCCGTCCCGTTGAACTCGGGGTACATGTCGACAGCCCCGCTCTTAATGGCGGAATCGAGGACCGTCGTCTGACCGAGCGCCAGCTTGGTCGTTACGTTGAAGCCCTGATTCTGCAGTAGCAGCGAGTACATCTCGGCCAGCAGCTGGCCATCGGGATCGTTTTTGCTGCCGATGGTCAGACTGATACCCGCGCCGGGCTTCGAGCCGGCGCCAGTGCCGCTGCCCCCGCCGCCGCAGCCGGCGAGTGTCAGCACCGTGAGCAGCATGACGACGCCGAGCGCCTTCGCCAGCCAGTGAGTGGAATTCGCGCGCATACTAGCATATCCTCCTATGGGATGAATCATGTGGTGTGAAGGACACCACTACTACAACTGGGCTTCGCGTCGAAGTGCGAAGCCGCCGCCTGTTCCCGGCACGTACGCCGGTCGGGTGTGTGCTCCAGAGAGCAACGCGCATCCGTGCAGACGTATTCCTCTCATGCGGCCACCGGTTGTTCGGCCGCCGCGGCAGGCGCCGCGCCCTCAGCCGTCCCTGGGCCTTCACGTACTTGTAGTCCGGTCGGCGTTACGGTGCGCTGGACCGCTGCCAGTCCGATCTCGACGATCAGCGCCAAGAGCGCGATGCCGCCGGCGCCGACGAGCAGCGGCACCGTCTGCAGCAGATTTAGCCCCTGGCTGATGTAGTCGCCATACCCGCCGCCGCCGATGAGGAACGCGATGGGCACGGTAGCAACGATCTGCACCGAAGCGGTGCGGACGCCCGCCGCGATGACCGGCATGACCAGCGGGATGCGGATACGCGAGAGCACCTGCCACGCGGTCATTCCCATCCCACGCGCCGCCTCCACTGCCGCCGGATCGACGCCGCGCAGGCCGGCGATGGTGTTCAACAAGATCGGCGGGATGCCAAGCAAGGTGAGCGCAACCACCGTGGGCAGCACGCCGATGCCCAGGAAAGGCTGCACGATGGCAAGAAACGCGAGCGTTGGGATGGCGCGGGCCAGCCCGCTGGTATTGGTAGCGAGGAACGCCGCGGTGCGCCGCGGAGCGACCAGCACCCCCAGCGGGATGCCGATGGCGATGGCCAGCGCAATGGGCACGAAAGACAGGTAAAGCGTGCGGACTGTCTCGCCCGCGAAATCGTTCTGTGGATCCCTGATGAACTGCCACATATGTCCGAGCATTCCAGCATACCTCCAGGTCCTCACACCGCGCGGCTGCCCTCGACGCGAGGTGGCGCTGAGCCGCTCATCCGGCGGGGACGATCTCGCGTCCCCGCCCGAGCCAGCGCTCCACTGCCAGCAGCAGCAGATCGGCGGCGATGGCGAGCCCTGAGACGAGAATCACCCCGCCGATGACCTGGTCGCGGGAGGAGAAGTTGAATCCCTGCTGGATCGCATAGCCCAACGTGTCCACGCCCACCAGAAAGCCGAGGGTCGCGATACCAATGGCCGTCACCGTCGCGACACGGAAGCCGGCGACGATCACGGGCAGGGCCAGTGGCAGAATCACGCGCAGCTGAAGCTGCCAGCGATTCATGCCCATCGCGCGGCCAACCTCCACCAGTGCGGGATCGACCGAGCGGATGGCGGCGACGATGTTGCGGATCAGCACGACCTGCGAGTAGATCACTAGCGGGATGATGACTGTCGGCGCCGCCAGCCCAGTGACTGGTATCAGGAAGGCGAACGCGGCCAGGCTAGGGATGGTGTAGAGAATGCTGGTCGTGGTGAGCACCGGCGTGTAAATCCGCCGATAGCGTGCTACCAGCAGCGCGAGCGGAAAGGCAATGAGCACGGCGATCGCCAGGCTCACGAAGGTGACGTAGAGCTGCTCGAAGAGCAGGTTGGGGATGCTTGTCGAAATCGAGAGGTCCCAGTTGTCTGGGTTCGTGAGATAGCTCATGGAGCTCCTATCCGTAGGCGCACGCGAGAGAGGCGCGCCCCGCCGCTAGTGCAATGCCGCGGGCGAGGCCTCGCCCTCGCGCAGGCGGCCGGCAGAGAGGCCGCGATAGATGCTCGAGAGCGTGACACGTCCCAGCGGTTGGCCGTTCTCCTCGACGGTCAACGCCGACGACCCAGTCTGGATGAGCTGTAAGAGCGCATGGAGCATGGTAGCATCCGTCGCGATGACCGCGCCATCCGCGGCGGCGCCCGCCTCGATGGCCAAAGTCACCGGCAGGTATTCGAGCTGGCGCATGACATTGTCCGCGCCGACGAGCCGGCGGACGAAATCGTTGGCGGGCGCACTGAGCAGCTCGATGGCGGTGCCCACCTGCATCAACACGCCGTCCGAGAGCACGGCGATCTGGTCCCCAAGCTTGAACGCTTCTTCCACGTCGTGCGTGACGAAGAGAATCGTGCGCGCCATCTCGCGCTGGATGCGCAACAGCTCGTCCTGCAAGCGATTGCGCGTGATGGCGTCTAGCGCGCCAAACGGCTCGTCCATCAGCAGGATGGCCGGATCGGCCGCCAGCGCACGCGCCAGGCCGACGCGCTGTTGCTGACCGCCGCTGAGCTGGCGGGGGTAGCGCTTGCGATATTCTGCCGGGTCGAGGCCCACCAAGGTCAAGAGCTCATCCACCCGTGCGTCGGTCGCGCTCTTTGGCTGGCCCAGGATGGAGGGCACGACGCGGACGTTGTCCTCGATGGTGAGGTGGGGGAAAAGCCCCACCTGCTGGATCACGTACCCGATGCCGCGGCGCAGCTCGATGGAGTCGCGGTCCGTGGTCGGCACGCCATCAATGGCGATGTGACCGGAGGTGGGATCGATCAGGCGGTTGACCATGCGCAGGAGCGTCGTCTTGCCTGAGCCAGAGGTGCCCAGCAACATGCAGATCGCGCCTTCACGCACGGCAAAGCTGACATCGTCCACGGCGGGCCGAGCGGCGCCCGGAAAGAGCTTGGTGACGCGCTCGAAGTCGATCTTCGCCATCGCGTTTGTCTATTTCTCCTCATGCGGGCCACGGCCATCGGCATGCCTGCCATTGGCTGCGAGCGCCATACACACCTGTTAGACTATTATGACCCATGAGAGTTACACCGCGCCATTCTAGATAGATGGAAAGGAAGCGGTTACTCGCGCATCGCTATGGGTGCGCGCCGCTGAAGGCGCCGGCGCACGGGGCAGGAGGCGCCGGCGCACGAGGCAGGCTGCGGGCTGCAGCCCGGCGCACTCGCTAAGGGCTCAATTCGCATCCGGTGTAATGTGGTCGGGCCTCCGCGAGACATTGCCAGGCGTCAGCGCGAGCAGGATAATTGGTAGGAGGAAGCGGTGTCTGGAAGTGGGGACCTCATGCACCGAACACGCGGCAGTCCCCCGCGCGCGGCGTGCGCAACGTCGGCTGAGCACAGAGCAGCGGAAAGCATGAGGTTCACATGGCGGCAGTAGAGCAATTCGACGCGATCGTCGTCGGGGCGGGGCAGGCGGGCGGGCCATTCAGCACGGCGCTCGCGCGGTCCGGCAAGAAAACGGCCATCATCGAGCGCGAGCATGTCGGCGGCACCTGCATCAACGAGGGCTGCACACCCACCAAAACGATGGTGGCGAGCGCGCGGGTGGCCTATCTCGCGCGGCGTGGCGCCGACTATGGCGTGCACACCAGCGGCCCTGTGCAGGTGGATATGGTACGGGTGCGCGAGCGCAAGCGCAAGGTCGTCGACGACTTCCGCTCGGGCAGCCAGCACCGCATCGAAGAGACGCCTGGGGTCGAGCTGCTCTTCGGCGAGGCGCGCTTCACGGAGCCACATACGCTCGCGGTGCGCTTGCGCGACGGCGGGGTGCGGACCCTCACCGCGCCGCTCATCGTCCTCAACACGGGCGACCGGCCGGCCGTCCCGCAGCTGCCTGGACTGGAGCGGGTCTCCTCCCTCGACTCCACCAGCATCATGGAGCTGGACCACGTGCCCGCGCACTTGCTGGTGCTCGGCGGCGGCTACATCGCGCTCGAGTTCGGCCAAATGTTCCGCCGCTTCGGCAGCCGTGTCACGCTGGTGCAGCGCAGCGGCCACCTGCTCTCGCACGAGGACGCCGATGTCGCGGATGAGGTCGCCACTATCCTGCGTGAGGACGGCATCGACGTGCTGCTCCATACTCGCGCCGTGCGTGTGGACCAGGCAGCAGGAGGGTTGATACGGTTGACGGTAGACGGCCCGCGCGGCGAGGAAACGCTCGAAGGCACGCATCTCTTGGTCGCGACGGGGCGCGTGCCTAACACCGAGGCGCTCAACCCGGCGGCAGCTGGCGTGCGAACCGACGACAAGGGCTACATCGTCGTGGACGAGCGCCTGCGCACGAGCGCGCCGGGCATCTACGCGGTCGGCGACGTCAAGGGCGGCCCCGCCTTCACGCACATCTCCTACGACGACTTCCGCATCCTGCGCACGAACCTGCTCGAAGGCGGCGACGCCAGCATCACTGGTCGGCTCGTCCCCTATACGGTCTTCATCGACCCGCAGCTCGGGCGCGTGGGGCTGACGGAAGCCGAGGCGCAGCGGCAGGGGCGCCGCTTGCGTGTGGCCAAGCTGCCGATGAGCTACGTCGCGCGGGCGATCGAGGTGGACGAGACGCGTGGCTTCATGAAGGCGGTGGTGGACGAGGAGACGAAGCAGATCCTGGGCTGCGCGGTGCTGGGCATCGAGGGCGGCGAGATCATGTCGGCGCTGGAGATCGCGATGATGGGGAGGCTGCCCTACACCACACTCAAGGAGGCGGTCTTCGCGCATCCCACGCTCGCGGAGTCGCTGAACAATCTCTTCATGACGCTCGACTGACGGGGCGGCCGCGCTCCCAATCCGGCCGTTACTGGTCCGCTGACCACGCGTATTGCGCCTTGCACCCCGCCATCCGCGACTGGTGTCGGGGACGGCGACGACGATTGGAGACGGTGATTCATGTCCGTGCGGCTCCTGGTGTTCTTCCTGATAGGGACCGGCGCCGGCGCGCTGATCACCGTGCAGAGCGTGCTGAATGCGGCGCTGGGCAAGCGTACCGGCAGCCTGGGCTCAGTACTCCTGCTCACGCTGGTCAGCATCGCGCTACTGATCCCACTCGTGCTGCTGATTCCCGGCACCGCCGACCTGCGGCAGCTGCCGGGACCGAGCCAGTGGTACCTCTATGCCGGCGGTCTGCTTGGCATCGCCATCCTGGCCACTCCGATCGTACTGGTGCCGCGCATCGGGGCGACCGCGACCCTCACAGCGCTCGTGGCGGGGCAGCTCACGCTGGCCGTGGTTGTCGATCACTTCGGCGTGCTGGGCGTCCCACGCGCGGAGGTTACGGTGACGAAGATGCTCGGCCTGGCGCTGCTCGTTGGCGGCGCGCTGCTGGTGACACGTCGCTAGGCGGCACTGGACGCGTGACGAGTGAGGCGCACATGCCAGCGGCGCCGCCTGCCCACCATCGCCTCACCGACCGGCAGATCGCGTGTGTTGTCACGCGTGCTACACTGATGCCGGAGCATGCGCGCGCCGCTCCGTGTTGTAGCTCCCGTGGCAGGGCTGCCACGGTGTGGCGTCCATCCCATGCGGAACCGACCTCTAAACCGATGAGCGCCATGCGCATCTTTGTCAGCCATGCTCGCGAAGACGATCCTTTTTGCCGTGCCCTCGTCGCCGC